>ERZ773054.688-NODE-688-length-24040-cov-54.432228_pt1 | contig 24040 bp, 24 predicted proteins | sample MGYA00580630_ERZ773054 | MGnify/ENA primary metagenome ERZ773054 (study PRJEB29015, sample SAMEA2737994) | human oral metagenome | biome: human oral; feature: human-associated habitat; material: dental | place: China | collected 2115 ... | reverse complement strand
GGCAGGCGTGGAGTTCGCGGTTTTCGGCGGTTTCCAGTGATACTGCGCCACACAGGCATTGAGCTTTCATCGGTTTCTCTCGGTTTGAAACGGTTAAAATTTTGGGTTCAGGCTACCTGAAAACTTTCAGACGGCCTCCCTGCCCTATTTCCACAAGCTCCACGGCGAAGCCATCCATAAGCCGTAGAAAACGATGGCGACAAAGCCGATGGGAATCAGCACTTTCCAACCCAAACGCATGATTTGGTCGTAGCGGTAGCGCGGGAAAGTGGCGCGAATCCACAGATAGCCGTAGAGCACGAAGGCCATTTTGGCAAACATCCAAATCGGGCTGGGTGTACCGACGATGCCCCAGCTTTGCGGAAAGGGCGACAGCCAGCCGCCGAGGAACATAATGGAGGTGAGCGCGCCGATTAGAATCATGAAGATGTATTCGGCGAGGAAAAACAGCGCAAAGGCGAAGCCGGAGTATTCGACGTGGAAACCGGCCACGATTTCGGATTCGCCCTCGGCCACGTCGAACGGGGCGCGGTTGGTTTCAGCCACGGCGGAAATCAGGTAGACGAGGAACACGGGGAACAGTGTGAACCAGTTCCACGAGAAAATCGAGCCGCCCGCGATGCCGGTGCTTTGCGCGGCCACGATGTCGTTGAAGTTCAGGCTACCTGAAACCATGATCACACACACCAAAGCCGCGCTCATGGCGATTTCGTAGGAAATGGTTTGCGCGGAAGAGCGCATCGCGCCGAGGAAGGCGTATTTGGAGTTGGACGCCCAGCCGGCAATAATCACGCCGTACACGGAAAGCGAGGTAATCATTAAGATATACAAAAGCCCGGCATCGACTTTGGTTAAGAGCCATTGGTCAGAAAACGGCACCACCGCCCACGCGGCAAACGAGGGCGCGAGCGAGAGCATGGGGCCGATGTAGAACAAGGCTTTGTTGGACGAGCTGGGGCGGGTAACTTCTTTAAACAGCAGTTTCAACACGTCGGCAAACGGCTGAATCAAGCCCCACGGGCCGGTCACATTCGGGCCGACGCGCAACTGCATGAAGCCGATGACTTTGCGCTCGAAGTAGGTCAGGTAGGCCACGGTCAGAATCAGCGGCACAAGGATAATCACGATTTTGACGATGATCGACACTAAGAGGCCGATGTCGTTGCCCGCCGCGCCGAACCAGCCGGCAAACAGGGCTTGAAACCATTCCTGCATCATCAGACTCCTTCCAGTTCAATCGCGTTCATCAGCCCGCCCAGCGCGGCGTTGACCGGATGCTGCGGCAGGTGGACGACATTGGGCGGCAAAGTGTTGTCGGCCATTACGGTTACGCGCACGCGGCTGCCGTTCTGCACGGCTTCGGCCGTTGTGCCGTCGGCGAGGCCGAGCGCGGCCAGCGTATCGGGGTGGACGCGGGCAGGCGGCACTTGGGCGTGCGAGGTTTGCTGCAGGGCTTCGGCGCGGCGCACGATGGCATCGGTGTGGTAGATGCCCACGCCGCCGGTGCGGATCAGGCCTGCAGCGGCGGGCGCGGCTTCGCCCTGCCAACTGCTGCGGTTGTTCAGTTTTTCAGGTAGCCTTTGGGCATCCAGCGCGTCGTGAAGGATTTGCTCGCTGCTGTCGTATTCGAAGCCTTCCAGCTCTAGCAGGTTGCCCAGCACACGCAGGATTTTCCACAGCGGGCGGCTTTCGCCCAAGCCTTTTACCACGCCGTGGAAAGATTGCAGACGGCCTTCCATATTAACGAAGCTGCCGGAAGTTTCGGTGAACGGGGCAATCGGCAGCAGCACGTCGCACACGTCAAGCAAGGTGTCGCTGACGAACGGGGTGAACGCCATCACACTCTTGGCCTGTTTCAGCGCGGCCACAGCGGCGGCTCCGCCCGCCACGTCGGCTTCCGGCTCAACGTTGAGCAGCAGCACGGCCTGTTTCGGCGCGGCAATCATTTCGGCAATGCTGCCGCTGTCGGCTTCCAGCAAATCCGCACCCACGCTGTTGGCAGCCTGCGGCAGGATGCCGAATGACGCGCCAGTTTGTTCGGCCAGCCTTTGGGCGGCGGCGTAAATCGCGGCGTAGTCGGGGTGGTTTTGCGCTTCCGCGCCGAGCAGGACGGCGGCTTTTTCCGCGTCTTTCAAACCGGCGTGAATCGGATTGGCGGCATCGGCGGCGAGGGTTTTCAGGTAGCCTGCCCATTGGTTCGGATGCAGGGTTTCCTGTGCGGCCAAAGGCATATGCAGTTGTTCTTTACGCGCGGCCACCACGCTGATTTTGCTGCCTTGGTTGGCGGCCACGCGCAGGCGGGCGGTGAGCAGCGGCTGCTCTTGGCGCAGGTTCGCACCCACCACCAGCACGGCTTCAGCATCGGAAAGGTCGGCGATATTGCAGCCCAGCCATTGCGCGCCTGCCAACGTGCCTTTCAGACGGCCGTCTTGTTCGCGCAGGCGGGTGGCGAAGTGGCGGCTGCCGATGCCGTTAGCCAGTTTTTTCGCCAGATAGAGTTCTTCCTGCGTGTTCATGGGGTTGGCCCAAAAGCCGATTTGCTCTTGGTTGCCGTCTTTGGCGATGCATTCGATACCGTTGCGCACGTATTCGAGCGCGGTTTGCCAGTCCACATCGATCCATTCGCCGCCCTGTTTGATTTTCGGGTTTTTCAGACGGCTTGCATGGTTTAGGCCTTCGTAGGCGAAGCGGTCGCGGTCGGACAGCCAGCATTCGTTGACGGCTTCGTTTTCCAGCGGCAGCACGCGGCGCACGGTGTGTTCTTTGGTTTGCACAATCAGGTTGCTGCCCAATGCGTCGTGGGCGGACACGGATTTGCGGCGGTTCAATTCCCATGAGCGGGCGTTGAAGCGGAAAGGTTTGCTGGTGAGCGCGCCTACGGGGCAGAGGTCGATGACGTTGCCGGAAAGTTCGGTTTCCACGGCGCGGCCGATGAAGGTGAGGATTTCGGAATGTTCGCCGCGGTTGGCGATGCCGATTTCCTGATTACCGGCGATTTCTTCAGTAAAACGCACGCAGCGGGAACAGTGGATGCAGCGGCTCATTTCCAGGGTGGAAATCAGCGGGCCCATATCTTTGGGCACCACGGCACGTTTGGCTTCGGTGTAGCGGGTGGTGGATTTGCCGTAGCCGACGGCCAAATCCTGCAGCTGGCATTCGCCGCCTTTGTCGCACACGGGGCAGTCGAGCGGGTGGTTGATGAGCAGGAATTCCATCACGCCTTCCTGCGCCTGTTTGGCCATTTTGGAATGGGTGTGCACCACCATGCCGTCGGTTACCGGCGTGGCGCAGGCAGGCAGCGGCTTGGGCGCTTTTTCCACTTCCACCAGGCACATGCGGCAGCTGGCGGCGATGGAAAGTTTTTTGTGGTAACAGAAGTGGGGGATGTAGGTGCCGAGCTTCTGCGCCGCTTCAATCACGGTCGCGCCCTGCTCTACCGATACTTCCTTACCGTCAATGCTGATTTGTAACATGGTTCTTCCTAGTTACTGGATTTTTGAAAAGGGGTGCAGGCTGCTTTCATTAAGCCCGATATTTGTCCAGCACGCTTTTGGCTTCGCGCAGCCCCAGCCCGAATTGCAGGCGTATGGCTTTGATGTCGGCTACATCGCTGCCCGTCAGGTTCTGCTTGAGCCATGCGGCAACTTCGGGGTTACCGAGCAGCAAGGCGGCAATTTTATCTGCGTCCAACATCGTCCGCACTGCATGGATATAGCTGCCTATACCGTAAACAAGTACGGCAATCAGTACGGCAATATTCATCGTCGTCATATATTGGCTCCCGTCGTCATATACTGGCTTCCATTTCAGGCAGCCTACACTTTACCAACCGCCCCATTGATGAGGTTTTATCGGTTTGCCGTGTTCGATGTAGTGGACGAATTCGTCGCGGTAGTGCTTCATAAAACCGCGCACGGGGAAAACGGCGGCGTCGGCGAGGGCGCAGATGGTGCGGCCGGCCATGTTGTTGCCGATGCTTTCCAGGAGTTCGAGGTCTTCCATGCGGCCTTGGCCGTTTACGATGCGGTGGATGATGCGGTAGAGCCAGCCGGTGCCTTCGCGGCAGGGGGTGCATTGGCCGCAAGATTCTTCGAAATAGAAGTAGCTCAATCTTTCCAAGGCCTTAACCATGCACACGTCTTCGTCCATCACGATGACCGCGCCGGAACCGAGCATGGAGCCGGCTTTGGAGATGGCGTCGTAGTCCATGGTGAGGGTCATCATCATGTCGCCGGGAATCACGGGCGAAGACGAGCCGCCCGGAATAACGGCTTTCAGCTTTTTGCCGCCGCGCACACCGCCTGCCATGGACAGAAGGTCGGCAAAGGGCGTGCCGAGCGGCACTTCGTAGTTGCCGGGGCGTTCCACGTGGCCGGACACGGAAAAGAGTTTGGTGCCGCCTGCGTTGGGAATGCCTTTATCGGCAAAGGTTTGACCGCCATCGCGGATGATAAACGGGACGGAGGCGAAAGTTTCGGTGTTGTTGATGGTGGTGGGTTTGCCGAACAAACCGAACGAAGCTGGGAACGGGGGTTTGAAGCGCGGCTGGCCTTTTTTGCCTTCGAGCGATTCGAGCAGCGCGGTTTCTTCACCGCAGATGTATGCGCCGTAGCCGTGGTGGGCGAAGAGTTCGAAATCGAAACCGCTGCCCAGGATGTTTTTGCCAAGGAAGCCTGCTTCACGCGCTTCGGCCAGGGCGGCTTCAAAGCGTTGGTAGCCTTCAAAGATTTCGCCGTGAATATAGTTGTAACCTGCACACGCGCCCATGGCATAGCCGCCGATAATCATGCCTTCAATCAGGGCATGCGGATTGAAACGGATGATGTCGCGGTCTTTGAAGGTGCCGGGTTCGCCTTCGTCGGTGTTGCAGACAATGTATTTTTCACCGGGGAAGGAACGGGGCATGAAGCTCCATTTCAGGCCGGACGGGAAGCCGGCACCGCCGCGCCCGCGCAGGCCGGAAGTTTTGACTTCGGCAATCACGTCGTCTTGCGGCGTTTTTTCGGCCAAAATTTTACGCAGGGCGGTGTAGCCGCCGCGTTTGACGTATTCTTCCAGCGTCCAGCAATCGGGATTGGCGGTATCCACTTGGTCAAAAATCACGCCTGATTGGTAAATAGCCATTTTGGTGTGCCTATGTGTTTCGGTTTCTGCTGCGGCCTTGTCGGTTTCAGACGGCCTATATGTGTTCTAGTGGATTTCAGGTAACCTGAAAATACTTTATAGATGAAAAATACTCTGAATAAATTTGTCATTACGCCCCAATTCATATGGCCCATGAATGGAGGCAGTCAATCCTTGCAATGGAACAGAACGTGCCGGGAACATATGCATACTAGGTACAAAATAATTTTTTTGTTCAAGCTCTACCTTAGCATCTACGGCCAATGCTATCCAATCAACATAAACACGCCACTCTTGCTCGTCCGCATCCGCTTTCGCAATTCCTATAGCCAAAACTCTTGCCTCATCTCCATTCATACGCTTCACGGCTATGCGATCTCCTGCTTTTATTTGGCGGAAACGGTCTCGCTGAGCTTCTATTGAGTTACCGCAAAGTGATTTATTTTCAGGTTCTGTTGGATGGCAATACCAATATCCTCTTTGTAGAAAAGTATCTAAGGTTTCCTCTTGTCCACCCCATTTTGCTCCAACAACCCAATATTTCGACTGATTACTCATTCCCAACCTCGCAAATCCGAATAAATCTCTATGCAACTTCAAATATCTTTCAGGTAGCCTCTAACCCAATTCGGCGAGTTTGGCTTCAATTGCTTCTTCGTTCATAAAGCTGCACATTTTATGGTTGTTCAGCAGCATCACGGGGGCATCGCCGCATGCGCCCATGCACTCGCCTTCAACCAGGGTGAATTTGCCGTCGGGCGTGGTTTCGCCGTAGCCGATGCCGAGTTTTTTCTTCAGATATTCGCCGGCATCCACGCCACCGCGCAGGGCGCAAGGGAGGTTGGTGCAGACGGTGAGTTTGTATTTGCCGACAGGCTTGAGGTCGTACATATTGTAAAAGGTAGCAACTTCATAGGCCTGCACTGGGGTAATGCCGATATATTCGGCGACAAATTCGATGGTTTCGGGGGCGAGCCAGCCTTTTTCGGTTTGGGCGATACGTAGCGCGCCCATGATGGCGGAACGGCGGCGGTCGGCCGGGTATTTGGCCAGTTCGGTATCGATTTGTTTCAAGGATTCTGCGGATAACATTAGCGGTCTACCTCTCCGAATACGATGTCTTGCGTGCCGATGATGGCAACGACGTCGGCGAGCATGTGGCCTTTGGCCATTTCGTCCATGCCTTGCAGGTGGGCGAAGCCGGGGGCGCGGATTTTCAGACGGTAGGGTTTGTTGGCGCCGTCTGAAATGATGTATACGCCGAATTCGCCTTTGGGGTGTTCCACGGCGGTGTAGGTTTCGCCTTCGGGCACGTGCATGCCTTCGGTGAAGAGCTTGAAGTGGTGGATAAGATCTTCCATGCCGAACTTCATTTCGGTGCGCTTGGGCGGGGCAACTTTGTGGTCGTCCACGATGACGGGACCGGGATTGACGCGCAACCAATCGACGCATTGCTGAATAATGCGCACAGACTGACGCATTTCGTTGATGCGGCAAAGGTAGCGGTCGTAGCAGTCGCCGTTCACGCCGACGGGGATGTCGAAATCCATTTTGTCGTAGACTTCGTAGGGTTCTTTTTTACGCACGTCCCATTCAATGCCGGAGCCGCGCAGCATCACGCCGGTAAAGCCTTTTTGCAGGGCACGCTCGGGGGAAACCACGCCGATACCGACAGTACGCTGTTTCCAGATGCGGTTATCGGTCAGCAGGGTTTCGAGGGTGTCGATGCGGCCGGGGAAGCGTTTACAGAAGGCCTCAATGAAGTCGAGCATGGTGCCTTCGCGTGCTTCATTCAGCTCTTTCAACACTTTGGCATTGCGGAATTTGCTGGCTTCATATTTGGGCATGAAGTCGGGCAGGTCGCGGTATACGCCGCCGGGGCGATAGTAGGCGGCGTGCATACGGGCACCGGAAACGGCCTCATACAAATCCATCAGCTCTTCACGATCGCGGAAGGCATAGAGGATGGCTGTCATCGCGCCGATGTCGAGGGCGTGCGAGCCGATGCCCATCAGGTGGTTAAGGATACGGGTTACTTCCGCAAACATGGTGCGGATGTATTTGGCGCGAATGGGAATGTCGATGCCGAGCAGTTTTTCGATGGCGAGACAGTAGGCCTGTTCGTTTACCATCATGGAAACGTAGTCCAGCCTATCCATATACGGCAGGGCTTGCAGGTAGGTGCGTGTTTCGGCCAGTTTTTCGGTACCGCGGTGCAGCAGGCCGATGTGCGGGTCGGCGCGGACGATGGTTTCGCCTTCCAGCTCCAAAATCATGCGCAATACGCCGTGGGCGGCAGGGTGCTGCGGGCCGAAGTTGATGGTGTAGTTTCTGAGTTTAGTGGCCACCGTAGTTCTCCTCGCGGACGACGCGCGGGGTGATTTCGCGCGGCTCGATGGTTACAGACTGATAGATAACGCGTTTTTCGGTTTCGTCATAACGCATTTCGACATAGCCGGAAATGGGGAAATCTTTGCGGAAGGGGTGGCCGACAAAGCCGTAGTCGGTGAGGATGCGGCGCAGGTCGGGGTGGTTTTCGAAAACGATGCCGTACATATCGAAGGCTTCGCGTTCGTACCAATCGGCACTGTTGTAAATATTGATAACGGATTGAACCAACGGGAAATCGTCGTTTTCTGCCCACACGCGCACGCGGATGCGCTGATTATTCTTCACAGATAACAGCTGGCTGACCACGGCAAAGCGTTTACCGGACCAAGGTTCGTTTTTATAAGTGCTGTAATCGACACCGCACAAATCCACTAGGAGCTCGAAGTGCATTTCTTCGTGGTCGCGCAGGGTTTGCATAATATCGAGATAGTGTTCGGGGTGGCATTCGACAGTTACTTCATCCAAAGCCAACAATACTTTATCCGCCTTGCCTTCCAAGATGCGCTGTGCCGCGCTGTATAAATCTTTCGGGTGCATGGTGCGCTCCTAGTTGCGGGCAATGGTGTAAGTGCGCTTGATTTTGCCCTGAAGCTGAATCAGGCCGTAAATTAATGCTTCGGCAGTCGGCGGGCAGCCGGGCACGTATACGTCTACCGGCACCACACGGTCGCAGCCGCGCACTACGGAATAGGAATAATGATAATAACCGCCGCCGTTGGCGCATGAACCCATCGACAACACCCAACGCGGCTCGGCCATCTGGTCGTACACGCGACGCAGGGCGGGTGCCATTTTATTGGTCAGCGTACCGGCCACAATCATCAAGTCGGATTGGCGTGGCGACGGACGGAAAATGATACCGAAGCGGTCGAGGTCGTAACGCGCCATACCGGCATGCATCATCTCTACTGCGCAACAGGCCAAACCGAAAGTTACCGGCCACAGCGAACCGGTACGCACATAGTTGAGCACGGTATCCGCGCTGGCGGTAATGAACCCTTTGTTCAGAATGCCTTCTACTCCCATTCCAGCGCTCCTTTTTTCCACTCGTATACAAAACCTACACCGAGCACGACGATGAAGACAAACATCGACCAGAAGGCAAACTGCCCCGACTGAGCCAGCAAATCTTTGAACACCACTGCCCACGGAATCATAAATGCCACTTCCAAATCAAACAGGATGAACAAAATCGCCACCAAGTAATAACGCACGTCAAACTTCATGCGCGCGTTTTCAAACGCCTCGAAGCCGCATTCGAACGGCTGGTCTTTTTCGGCATAGTGGCGTTTAGGCCCCAGAACAGTGCCCAGCAGAATAAACAGAATGCCCGCCAACAAGCCGACTATTAAGAATATTAAAACAGGAAGGTAATTTGCCAACATAGTGGTCGTACTCGAATCATTAGCAGATAACGAAATTTTACGGAGGCTATTTTAGCCAAGTCAGACTGTAATTTAAAGAGTGTATAGCCAAAATTCTAAGAAAAAGTTCAATAATTTCAATAGTTAAATGATAATCGTTATTGTTATTTGCATTTGTATATTTGTTTGCCTGTAAGAAATTACTGCTTTTATTTGATTAAATACCTGATATTAATCGCTTCAGCCCTTGGCTTTAATTAGAAAGATTCCTCGAAAGCAACCCAAGAAAGAATAGCAGTTAAAGTAAACCATACTAATCAAAATTAACCCATCCCTACAAAATTAAAGCCGCCTATGTTTCAGGCGGCTTGCATCTTAACAGTATCAATCAACAAATGATTAATGGATATTACTCAAAATATTTGTTGTATTGTGTTCATTATCGTGCGGATCTTGCGGCACATTAGGTTCATGACGGCCATCATCCAACATATTATCCAAATCTTGCCCCGGTTCTGAAGCAGTATCACCGATGCTGATATGGGTTTTGTTTTCCAGAATAATAGCAGAGGCAAGATTTTGACTAACACGGTAAACCATTGCCAAACCGGCTTCTTCAGCAGGAATAGAAAGATACTTCACAACGCTTCTGCTTCCGTCTTTGCCTTTTTGCATATCCGTTTTGACTTGGCGGCTACGTTTGTAAAGACTTAAAACCGTACCTTTTTCCAGACCATGCGCACTACCTTTATCTAAAGTGATGGTTTGGAATTGGCCTGCTTCGCTGATACCGTCAAAAATGGAAACCACTTTTGCATCAATATGCTGGCTAGGCGCATGCGGCATCATATTGAAGCTGTCACCACCATCTTCCAACTTCAACAGATAATCGCCTTTACGAATTTCGGAAACCGCTTCTTCCACAACCATAGGTTGCGCAGTCTGAGTCGGCACTTTTAACATCGGATGCAGACGTGTGTAGTATTCATTATTCGGCAATGCTTCCGCATCTTCCCTGCTTCTGGCATCAAGCGCGCTGTTCGTGCCCGGCAAAGTAGCCACAATACCGCTAAACACTACTTCCTGACCCAAATATTTCTTCGTTTCCGGATCAGTGATGTCTTTTCTTGCCCTATAAACCAAATAACGACCGGGTTCGGTAATTTCGTAAGCATAAACACGTTCACCTTTGGAATAAATCAACCGATTATCAGGCCCTTCAACCAAACGCGGCGCATGTTGTGTCTGCATTTGGTCGATAACTTGCGGATGCTGCATAAACATCCGATAGAAGTTTACATTGACGGCCTGAATGCCATAGCCGGAACTAACTTCGCGTACACGCGGCGACAATTTTACCAATGGGATGTCACCACCGGCACCACGCTCGACTGACAAGCGCGGACGACCGTTTACATAGCGCAAAACCAATACCTGACCGGGATAAATACGGTCGGGATTGCGGATTTTGCTGCGGTTTGCGCCCCACAAACGACTCCACTGCCAAGGCCGATACAGATATTTGCCTGAAATACCCCACAATGTATCGCCTTGCTTAACCACATAACGCGTAGGCGCATCCGGCCGAACCTTCAGAGCGGCAGAAAACGCCGGGGCGGAAATAGCCAAACCGGCCGCACAAAGCAGGGTTATAATACGTTTTTGCATGACACTCCCCTTGAAATTGACTCACTCAGTCATCATTAAAAATTTACACACAACAATTCGGGACATTGCCCGTCTTGTCAATTTATCGCGATATTTTACTACTATTTACAGCAAACCTCATAGTATTAAAACCTGATTCGCATATTCCCCGCACAATCTTAGAGAGAAAGAAATGGCTTTACTGAATATTTTGCAATACCCCGATGATCGCCTGCACACGGTTGCCAAGCCTGTCGAAAAAATTGACGAACGAATTAAGACATTGATTGCAGACATGTTTGAGACCATGTACGAAGCACGCGGCATCGGTCTGGCCGCCACACAGGTGGATGTGCACGAGCGCGTGGTCGTTATGGATTTGAGTGAAGAAAAAAACCAGCCCCGCGTATTTATCAACCCGGTTATTACCCATAAAAACGGCGAAACCACTTATGAAGAGGGCTGCCTGTCCGTACCGGGAATTTACGACACCGTTACCCGCGCGGAAACCGTTACGGTAGAAGCCCTTGATGAAAAAGGCGAAAAATTCACTCTAGAAGCAGACGGGCTATTGGCCATCTGCATCCAACACGAATTGGATCACCTGATGGGCATCGTTTTCGTCGAACATTTATCGCAACTGAAACAGGGGCGCATCAAAACCAAACTGAAAAAGCGGCAAAAACACAACATGTAGCCCTGCCACAGCCTTGAAGGCCATCTGAAAAACGGTTTCCAATACCTCCGCACCCTTCAAAACCCAATCTTTCAGGCGGCCTTTTACTGCCATCAGACAACAGGCCGTCTGAAAACGCCTCCGAAAGTATAACCATGAAAGTCATCTTCGCCGGTACGCCCGATTTTGCCGCTGCCGCCTTAAAAGCCATAGCTGCCGCCGGTTTTGAAATCCCGCTGGTGTTGACCCAGCCCGACCGTCCCAAAGGACGCGGGATGCAGCTTGCCCCGTCTCCCGTGAAACAGGCTGCATTGGAATTAGGTTTGCGCGTGGCGCAGCCTGAAAAACTGCGTAACAATGCCGAAGCCCTGCAAATGCTCAAAGAGGTTGAGGCCGACGTGATGGTCGTTGCCGCCTACGGGCTGATTCTGCCGCAAGACGTGTTGGATACGCCGAAACACGGCTGTCTCAACATCCACGCCTCGCTGCTGCCCCGTTGGCGCGGTGCGGCGCCGATTCAGCGCGCGATTGAAGCGGGCGATGCCGAGACGGGCGTGTGCATCATGCAGATGGACATCGGTTTGGACACCGGCGGTGTGGTCAGCGAACACCGTTACGCCATTCAACCGACCGATACGGCGAATGAAGTACACGATGCGCTGATGAATCTCGGTGCGGCGGCGATTGTTGCTGATTTGCAACAATTAAAAACAGAAGGCCGTCTGAAAAGCGTCAAACAGCCCGAAGAAGGCGTTACTTATGCACAAAAATTAAGCAAAGAAGAAGCGCGTATCGATTGGAACGAAAGCGCGGCAGTCATCGAGCGCAAAATCCGTGCTTTCAATCCTGTTCCTGCGGCGTGGGTGGAATATCAAGGCAAGCTGATGAAAATCTGGCGGGCTGAAGTAGTGGCACAACAAGGCAGGGCGGGCGAAGTGTTGTCCTGTTCTTCAGACGGCCTGATTATCGCCTGCGGTGCGAACGCGCTGAAAATTACCCAATTGCAGCCTTCGGGCAGCAAACGGATGGACATCGCGGCTTTTGCTGCGGGACATACGGTTGAAGCGGGAACAGTGCTGTAAAACACCTTCAATCTTCACGAAACACGTTTTCAGACGGCCTCAAATCCTCCAAAGGCCGTCTGAAAAAACGACACATCCCGATACCCCAAAATCAGAAAGCAAACTGTCATGAGCATGTCCCTCGCCCAACAACTCGCCGCCGAAAGTATTGCCGCCGTTGCCAAAGGCCGCAACCTGCAAGACGTATTGGCCACCATCCGTACAGCCTACCCCGAACTGACGGCACAGGAACTCGGCGCGCTGCAAGACATCGCCTACGGCTGCCAGCGTTATCTGGGCAGCTTGAAATATATGCTCGCGCAGATGCTGAAAAAGCCGATTGGCAATCCGCAGCTCGAAAGTCTGCTGCTGGCCGCGCTCTACCAGCTCAACCACACACGCAACGCGCCTCATGCGGTGGTCAACGAAGCGGTGGAAAACATCGCAAAAATCGGGCGCGGGCAGTACCGTTCGTTTGCCAACGCGATTCTGCGCCGCTTCCTGCGCGAAAAAGAGCAATTGAACGCGCAATGCCGCCGCGACGACACCGCCAAATACAACTTTCCCGGCTGGTGGCTCGACTATATGCGCCAAGCCTACCCGAAACACTGGCACAACATCGTTACCGCCGCCAACGGCCACCCGCCGCTGACCCTGCGTATCAACCGCCGCCACGGCAATGCCGAAGGTTATTTGGAAAAACTGGCCGCCGAAGGCATCACAGGCAAAGCTTTGGACGAATATGCCGTGATACTGGAAGAAGCCGTGCCGGTAAGCCGCCTGCCCGGCTTTTCAGACGGCCTCGTATCCGTACAAGACTTCGGCGCGCAGCAGGCTGCATATATTTTAAAACCGGCAGACGGCGAACAGATTCTGGACGCCTGTGCCGCACCGGGCGGCAAATCCGGCCACATCCTCGAACTGGCAAACTGCAGCCTGACCGCACTGGACATAGACGAAGGCCGTCTGAAAAGAGTGGCGGACAACCTGTCGCGCTTAGGCTTTCAGACGGCCTCCCTGCACCGCGCCGACGCAGCCGACCTGTCTTCATGGTATGATGGCAACCCGTTTGACGCCGTCCTGGCCGACGTGCCGTGCACCGCCTCCGGCGTAACCAAACGCAACCCCGACATCAAATGGCTGCGCCGGCCTGCCGACGGCGGCAAAACCGCCCGCCAACAGGAAACCATGCTCGACAACCTGTGGTCGGTACTGAAACCCGGTGGCAGAATGCTTCTGGCCACCTGCTCCCTGTTCCATGAAGAAAACGACGGCCAACTGCAACGCTTCCTGCGCCGCCATCCCGATGCCGCCTGCACAGAATCGCTGACACTGTTACCCAAACATACCCAAGATGGCTTTTACTACGCACTCATCCGCAAACAGCCGTAAACCCGCGTACGGCCGCATCGTCCGCTCCGCCCGTGCGGCGGCGGCCGTCCTGCTGTTTGCCGTGATACTGCTGAGGCCGTCTGAAGCGGCGGCGGAAAACATTTCCATCACCCGCCAAACCGCAACCGTAACCGCAGACGGCCGCCTCGACATCAGCAGCCGTTTCCACACCGAACTGCCCGACCCGTTGAAACAGGCGTTGAAACAGGGCGTGCCGCTCTACTTCACCCTGAACTACCAACTGTCCGCCCCCACCATGGCCGCCTACAAATTCAAACTCGGACAACTCGTCGGCAGCGACAACAGCGTTACCTACAAGCTCTCTTTCCACCCGCTGACCAACCGCTACCGCATCACCGTCGGCACCTTCTCCACCGAATACGGCAGCCTCGAAACCGCCCTTCGCGGCATCGGCGCCATCGCCAACTGGCGCGTCCTGCCCAAAGGCACACTAGACGACACCGACTGGCGCGAAATCAAAGCCGAAGTCCGCCTCAGCCTCAGCACCAATCAACTGCCCAAACCCTTCCAAATCAACGCCCTGACGGCGAAAAACTGGCAACTCGACTCCGGCTGGAAACCGCTGGCGGTCAGCAAAGGTTAAACCATGCGCCGCCGATATTCCAACCTGATATTCCTCGTCGCACTCGCTGCCGCACTGGTTTACAGCCTCACCCTCGCCACCAACAGCGGCAGCCCGTTGTCCGAATATTTCTGGTGGCTGATTGCCGCAGGCGGCCTGATTGTCACCATCCTGCTCGCCATGCTGCTCCGCTACGGCTGGCTGCTGCTGCGGCACAACCGCCACAACATGTTGGGCTCCCGCCTCACCCGCCGCCTGGCCCTGATGTTCACCCTGATTGCCGTCCTGCCCGGATTGTTCCTGTTCGGCGTCTCCGCGCAATTCATCTCGTACAGCATCAATTCCTGGTTCGGCAACGACACCGCGCAAGCACTCGAAAGCAGCCTGACACTGAGCAAATCGGCACTCGACAACACCCTCGACAACACCATCGAGCAGGCTGCCGCCTTACAAGTCGAAATCATCAGCCGCACCTCCATGGGCGGCACGGCGGCGGAAGCCCTGCGCCTCAGCGGCGAAACCGCCCGCTTCAGCCAGGTCGGCCTCTACAACCCTGCCGACGGCACGACCGAACTCATCAGCAACCCGGCCGCCCTTCCCCCGCCGCCCGCCGAAAAAGAAGTGGCGGAAGAACTGCAACGGCACGGCTCATCCCGCAGCGTCACCAACATCAACGGCAAACTGTACGCCCAAGGCTGGCTGGCCCTGCCCGCGCCGCAAGAAAAAGGGAAAGCCCTGTTTTTCAGACGGCCTATCCCCGACAACGTCGCTCGGGATGCCGAACTGATTGAAAACGCGCGCAGCAAATACGCCGAACTCACCTACGCCAAACAAGGCCTGCAAACCTTCTTCCTGATTACCCTGCTGGCCGCCGCCCTGCTCTCCATCATGCTCGCGCTGGTCATCGCCCTCTACTTTGCCCGCCGCTTCATCGAACCCATCCTCTCGCTTGCCGAAGGCGCGAAAGCCGTCGCACAAGGCGATTTTTCCCAGCCCCGACCGGTTTACCGCAACGACGAACTCGGCCAACTGACACGCCTGTTCAACCACATGACCGAACAACTGGCCATCGCCCGCGAAGCAGAAGAACTCAACCGCATCCGGCAAGAAGCGGCACGCCACTATCTCGAAACCGTATTGGAAAGCCTGACCGCCGGCGTAATCACGCTCGACGAAACAGGCCGTCTGAAAACCCTCAACCGCAGCGCGGAAAACATCCTCGGCCTGCCGCTGTCCGAACTGTCGGGCAGCAACTGGCACGACTGGCCGCAAAGCGTGCCGCAATACCTCCTGTTAACCGAACTGTTCCAAACCATCCTCGCCACCGAACACACCGGCAAACCCGTTCAGACGGCCTACACGGGCGGCGACGAAGCACGCATCCTGCTGGCCAAGGCCACGCCCCTTCCGGCCGACAACGGCGGCGGCACGGTGCTCGTTTTCGACGACATCACACTGCTCGTGCGGGCGCAAAAAGAAGCCGCATGGGGAGAAGTGGCGAAACGGCTGGCGCACGAAATCCGCAACCCGCTCACCCCCATCCAACTCTCCGCCGAACGGCTGGCTTGGAAACTGCAAGACAAACTGGGCGAACAGGACGCGCAAATACTGGCCCGCTCCACCGACACCATCATCAAACAAGTGGCGGCCATGAAAGAAATGGTGGAAGCCTTCCGCAACTACGCCCGCGCCCCCTCGCTGAAGCTCGAAAAACAAGACCTCAACAAAATTATCGAAGAAGTTTTGCTGCTATACGAAGCGGGTGCGTGTACATTTGACGCCGTTTTCAGTAATATACCCGCCGTCATGTATGCCGACACCACCGCCATGCGGCAAGTGCTGCACAACATCTTCAAAAACGCGGCCGAAGCCGCCGAAAAAGCGGCACAGCCGCAAGTACACATCCACACCGCCAACGCAGACGGCCAAATCACCCTCACCGTCGCCAACAACGGCAAAAGTTTCGGCAAAGACATGCTGGCGAACGCTTTCGAGCCCTATGTAACCGACAAACCCACCGGCACCGGCCTCGGCCTGCCCGTAGTGAAGAAAATTGTAGAAGAACACGGCGGCCGCATCGCCCTGAGCAATCCCGCAGAAGGCGGCGCCTGCGTTAAAATCACATTACCCGCATTGGTAGAAGAGCAACTATGAGAAGTAACGACATCCTAATCGTAGACGACGAAATCGGTATCCGCGACCTGCTGTCCGACATCCTGCAAGACGAAGGTTACACCGTCAGCCTGGCGGAAAACGCCGAAGAAGCACGCCAACTGCGCAACCAAACCCGTCCGGCCATGGTACTGCTCGACATCTGGATGCCCGACTGCGACGGCATCACCCTGCTGAAAGAATGGGCGAAAAACGGTCAGCTGACCATGCCCGTCGTCATGATGAGCGGTCATGCCAGCATAGACACCGCCGTCGAGGCGACCAAAATCGGTGCCATGGATTTCCTCGAAAAGCCAATCGCACTGAAAAAGCTGCTGAGTGCCGTAGAACGCGCTTTGGAATACGGCGAACAACAGGCTGCGGCCGGGCTGTCGCTGGACAAACTGGGCAACAGCCCCGCCATTCAAGAGCTCAACCTCCGCATCGAAGCCGCCGTCAAACAAAACGATCCCATCCTGCTCAGCGGCGAAGCCGGATCGCCGTTCGAACTCGTTGCCCGCTATTTCCATAAAAACAATACCCCTTGGGTCGAACCGGCCAAAACCGAATACATCGTCGATATGCCGATGGAACTGCTGCAAAAAGCCGCCGGCGGCATCCTCTTCCTCGGCGACATCTCGCAATACAGCAAAAACATCCAGCAAGGCATCCACTTCCTGCTCGGCAAAGCCGAAAAACAGAATGTTCGGATTATCTGCGCCTGCAGCAGCCCCTCGGACGAATGGCTGCAAAATCCGGCCTACGACCCGAAACTGTTTGCCCTGCTCTCCGGCCTCAAGCTCCAGATTCCGCCGCTGCGCGAACAGGCCGGCGACATTGCCTTCCTGATTAACCGTATCGCCACCGAACTGTCGGAAACCCAGAAAATCCCCGTCGCCCGTTTCAGCGATGGTGCGCTGGAACTCCTGACCGGATACGACTGGCCGGGCAACTTCGACCAACTGCACAATGTCGTCAAAACCCTGGCACTGTCGGCAGGCGAAGAGGAAATCGACGAAGTCGCCGTCGCAAACGAGCTCGGCCTGAACAAACCTGAAAAAAAACCGGAAATCAACGTCGAAGGCGGTTTTGATTTCAGCCTGCCCCTACGCGAACTGCGAGAAGAGCTGGAGCGCCGCTATTTCGAATACCACATCTCTCAGGAAGGTCAAAACATGAGCCGCGTGGCACAAAAAGTCGGCTTGGAACGCACCCACCTGTACCGCAAACTGAAACAACTCGGCATCCAGTTCTCCCGTCGGCAGAATAAAACCGAAGAAACCGATAAGGACGCCTAATCCGTATTCGGCAAACGAAGAGGCCGTCTGAAACTTTTCAGACGGCCTCTTTCTTTCCTGCAAAATACTGCGGATTAAATAGGGTCATAATTCATAAACAAAAACGGCCGACCCCCGTTTGCTGTTCCGGTATTCCCGCTGCCGCTCGAGAGGCAAATCTTCGGGAGAGGCCGTCTGAAAACCCCTTTCGGCAAACCAATCGCCGGTTTGCGTGGAAAGGGCAAACAGCCGTTTGCAGCCCAACCGTCTGGCTTTATCCAACGAATGCTCCAGCAGCAACTCGCCGTAGCCGCCGTCCTGGGCTTCCGACGACACGGCCAAACAGGCCAGCTCGCTGCAATCGGGCGCGTCGGCAAAAGTCTTCACAGCGACACAGCCGTAAATCCGGCGGTCATGCTCCAGTACTGAAAAATCGCCAATATGCGTTTCCAAATAGCGGAGGCTGCGGCGCAACAAAATACCCGCCTCTTCCAGAGGCCGTATCATGGTAACGATATCCGCAATATCGCCGCCTTCGGCCGGACGGATACACATAAACGGATTTTGCGCGATAGAGGTGCCTGTACCGTTGCGGGTAAACAATTCGCCAATCAGGGCACCGTCGTTCAGACCGGAAAGGATTTGGCAGCGGCCGACACCTTTGCCGACGGCATTCAGGGCGGCATCAAGCAAATCGTGCTGACGATGACAGATGCGGCCGCTTTTCAGACGGCCTTCCGCTTCTTCGGCGGAAAGGTTCGACAACAGGCGGCCGTTTTCGTCCAAAATCCCATCCTGCCCAATCAGGAACAACAGCTTGTCCGCTTTCAGGGCGACGGCGGTGGTTTCGGCAATTTCCGCCATGCTGAGATTGAACAGTTTGCCGCTCGCGGAGGCGGCCAGCGGATTCAGTAAAACCACCGCGCCCTCATCCAGGCTGCGGCTGACGGATTCGGCATCGATTTTCCGCACCCGGCCGGTATAGCCCATGTCGATGCCGTCAATGATACCGATGGGGCGGGCCGACAAAAAATTGCCGGCGGCAATCTTCAATCTGCCGCCGCGCCGGGGCGAATGCACGGGGCCCAGCGACAAAGCCGCCTCGATATCGAAGCGCAGTTTGCCGCAGGCCTGTTTGGCAAAATCCAAAACGGTTTCGTCGGTAATCCGCCGTCCTTGGTGATATTGCGGGGAAATACCGGCAGCCGAGGACAGTTCGTTGATTTGGCTGCGGCTGCCGTAAACCAACACCAGCCTCACCCCCAGCCCGGCAACCAGGGCGAGGTCGGCGGCGACGCTACGGAAGCGTTCGGGCTGCAACAAGCCGCTGGCGATACCGACCACCAGCGTTTTGCCGCGCAAATAATCGATATAAGGCGCGGCTTCGCGGAAATTGCGGATAAAAACGGAAAGGGCGGCGGCATCCATATGTTTATATTGCAATCAGCGGTTTAAAGCGATATAGAACAGTTGCAGAATCAGGACGGTCAGCATTCCCAACGCCGCTACCATCCAATGATTGTTTTCACGGCTTTTAACCGGTGCGGCAGCCTGAACCTGCACCGGAATTTGCGGCAGCGGCACCTTCTGAGCGGCATAATGGCCTTTGTCTTCCAATTCGGGCGGCAAGCCGCCGTTCTGTCCGGAATGTTCGAGCAGATAGTCGGCCTGCTCTTTGCTGAACGAATTCCGTCCGCGCACGTAGGTTCCCAAACGGCGCACCAGTTCGATGTCGCTGATACCGTCGAGCATCCAGTCGATAGAGGCCACATCGGCTCGGGCAACGAAATCTTTGGCTTTAAACAATCCCTGGCAGTCGGCACATTTGACAAAGCCTTGTGCGACGTTCAACTGACTCTCTTTGACCTTCAAATAGGTTTTGCAGTGCGGGCAGGAGCAAATCGGCATAATGTGTTTCTTTATATTTTTTTCTGCGGGTGGCGCGGCCGTCTGAAAAAGGCTTCAGACGGCCGCGCCGGATAAAATCAGGCAACGCCGTAGCGTTCGCGGTAAGCACGCACGGGTTCGAGGAAACCGCCGAATTCCGCATTGTTTTGCAGCAGCGTGAACAAGTCGTTCAGATTGGCAATGGCGACGACGGGCAGGCCGTATTGTTTTTCCACTTCCTGAACGGCGGACAATTCGCCCGTGCCTTTTTCCATGCGGTCGAGGGCAATGGCGACGGCGGCGGGCGTCGCGCCTTCGGCTTCAATCAGCCTGACCGATTCGCGCACGGATGTGCCGGCGGAAATCACGTCGTCGATAATCAACACGCGGCCTTTGAGCGGCGCACCGACCAATACACCGCCTTCGCCATGGTCTTTCGCTTCTTTGCGGTTGTAGGCAAACGGCACGTTCACGCCTTTTTCCGCCAGCATCATAGCCGTGGCGGCAGCCAAGATGATGCCTTTGTAGGCAGGGCCGAACAGCATGTCGAATTTGATGCCGCTTTCGATGATGGCTTGTGCGTAGAATTTGGCTAGTTGCAGCGTGGAAGCGCCGTCGTTGAACAATCCGGCGTTGAAAAAATACGGCGACTGCCGGCCGGCCTTGGTGGTGAATTCGCCGAATTTCAATACGTTCTGCTTTAGGGCGAAGGTCAGGAATTCTTGACGGAAATCGGACATTGTCGTGCTTTCGGTTGCCAAATTTAAAGCGGGGATTATAAAGGATGATGGCGGTAATGGGCAGGCCGTCTGAAAGGTTTTGCACTTTTCAGACGGCCTTTTTTGGAAAAACGAACACAATTTTGATTTATCGGCATTTGAGCAACTTGCGATTATTCGCCGATTCAAACCGATTAAGGTGATTCATATAATTTAATCAATACCTTGCCATTAGATTGTTGGAATGTAGCCATGGAGCAGTTGTCCGTCTCATTCCAACAAGCAGAAACAGAAACCTTATTCTCCCCCTTCCATTCAACCCCATATAGTATTTCGTCCTTCCGTCCTTCTCGGGCAAGGTAGCCCCTAAAATCACTATCCTTCTTAGGTAAGCCATACTTTAAAAATGGTTTCCAAAGCTCTACTCTCGCACCTAAGGCATAGAATGCCTGTGATAGTGAACCTGAATAAACACAATGCTGTTCATACCCCATTTCCAAATCAACACGCTTTTTGCAAACCAAGTCTGAAGGTTTCGCCAAAGCAATAAAAGGTATGCAAAGCATAGGGATGAAAAGTAGTTTGGCTTTCATGATCTTTCATTTCCTTTACTAAAAATTCTGCAAAATTGATGAGATTTATAAAATTCGTCAGTATCGCCGCGCGGAGTACGCCTCTTTATATTAGACAAGTCCCCGATACTGCCGTTATTGCGACTATGCCGCAAAGACAAAACAAAACATAAAATAATTCATATAGTTAACGGTATTCTATACGAGGAGGAATCCAGCGAAAACCTTCCCCTTCCATACAGGCATTGATTAGGCGGCTTTCTTGCACAGAATTGACTTTATTCATGCCTACATCATATGTACATTTGGCAAAACGGGTTTGCGTATCTTTTTTCGAAATTCCTTCCTGATGCCAATGACCAGGTATGTGGACAGCGGTAAGGCCTGAACAACCAGAAAGCGTGAGTAAGGTCAAAATAGATATAAATAATGTATTTTTCATCTGTTATCCTTGTTAAATGGTTTAGTTCTGGATTAATTTAAGAAACTACCGTTGCTTGTATTTAAAACAATCCCAACATTTTTGAATAAGCCCGTATCCGATATTTTCGGGTAGCTGCTTGCCGATTCCGGTAATAAATTTGCAAAGGAATACAGTGCGGGATAATATCTTTGCCGCATACTGCCTATCAATACCGATTATCAGATTTAAATGCCGATTATCGGGATATTTATTCAAAATAATTTACATTTTGCCCATGAGGAGGCATTTCGAATGTCCGTAAATAACAAAATCCGTGCTTTGCGTGAGTTAAACAACTGGTCTCAGGAAGACATGGCGGAGCGGCTGAATATGTCAAAAAGCAGTTATTCTCGTTTAGAACGGGATGAAAGCAGGCTTGATTTGGCAAAACTGGAAAAATTGGCAGCAGTGTTTAAAATCGATATCGGGGAATTGGTGACCTCGGACGGAAAGGGCTTAATTTGCCTGATTGGTGAAAACAGTGGGCAGAATTCAAATTATTACGGGGCGAACGAAGGGATTGCCGCCGAGGTGGAAAAGTTGAAATTAAGCCTGGAACACAGCCGCGAACTGCTGGCCCACAAGGATTTACTGCTGGTGCAGAAGGATCAGGAAATTTCCGCTTTAAGGCAATTGGTCGCACAGCTGCAGAAATAAAGTGGGATTGTGCCGAAGGCCGTCTGAAACCGTCGTTTCGGTTTTTCAGACGGCCTCTCTTATTTGCGGCTGCGTCATCGGTTACAATGCCGCCTTTCTTATTTACCAAACCTTACAAAATATGCTGAAAATCATCTCTGCCAACGTCAACGGCATCCGCTCCGCCTACAAAAAAGGATTTTACGAATACATCGCCGCATCGGATGCGGACATTGTCTGCGTGCAGGAACTCAAAGCGCAGGAAGCCGATTTGTCCGCCGATATGAAAAATCCGCACGGGATGCACGGCCATTGGCATTGCGCTGAAAAACGCGGTTACAGCGGCGTAGCGGTGTACAGCAAACGCGCGCCTGACAATGTGCAAATCGGCATGGGCATTGAAGAATTCGACAGGGAAGGGCGGTTTGTGCGCTGCGATTTCGGCAAGTTGTCGGTGATTTCGCTTTATCTGCCCAGCGGCACCAGCGCGCCGGAGCGGCAGGAATTGAAATACCGTTTTTTAGACGCGTTCTACCCCATGCTTGAAGCCATGAAGGCGGAAGGGCGCGACATCGTCGTCTGCGGCGACTGGAACATCGCCCACCAAAACATCGACCTGAAAAACTGGAAAGGCAATCAGAAAAACTCTGGCTTCCTGCCCGAAGAGCGCGAATGGATGGGCAAAGTCATCCATACGCTCGGCTGGACGGATATGTGGCGCACGCTCTATCCCGACAATCCGGGCTATACTTGGTGGAGCAACCGCGGACAGGCGTATGCGAAAGATGTCGGGTGGCGCATCGACTATCAGATGGTTACGCCCGAACTCGCCGCCAAAGCGGTATCCGCACATGTTTATAAAGACGAAAAATTTTCCGACCATGCCCCTTTGGTCGTGGAGTACGACTATGTCATCTGAAACCAAAAAACGCCGCCGCAAACAAGGCACCAACCAAGCCTCCGGGCCGTCTGAAAAACGGCCGCTGATCGCGTTCACACCTGCCTTTAAATACGGCGTGTTGTGGATGTCGGCCGCCTTTTTCCTGCCCATGCTGTTATGGACGCTGTTTACCCTGGCCACGCTGAGCGGCCGTATCCCCGTGATGCGCCCGAACCCGGGCTGGGCAATCGCCTGGCTGCTGCTCGCCCTGCCCTGCCTGCTGACCGCCGCCAAATACTTCCGCTGGCAGGGCGCGAACAAATGGGGCTGGATTGCCTCCGCCCTGTTCGGCTATGCCGTGCTGTCCGTACCCGCCGCGCTGCTGATTCACTTCCAAATCGCCGAATGGCTGGGAGTGAAACTGTGAGGCCGTCTGAAAACAGAGATACCGTCGGGCAGGCGGATGTCCGCGAAACCGAAACAGGCAAACCGGCACGGAAGGAATGTTATCGGGGAACGGCTTCCAGCCTGCTGTGGGCGGGAGGTTTGGCCGCTTTCGCCCTTTATATGCTATGGGGTATGTTTTTCTGGCTGCTTTTCCTGCCGGTTGCCTTATTAAAAATTGTGCAGCACCTGTCCGCCATGCTTTTCAGACGGCCTGAACGCAAACTGCGCGCCTGCAAAGCGGCCGTCTGGCTGGTCATAACCCTGATTTCGTACGGCATCACGCTCTACCGCGAAACTGCCGTAACCGAAAACGCCCTCCGCGCCGCCGATGCCGTCGAACGCTACCGCGCGGCACACAACGCCTACCCGCCGAATCTGGCCGCAGCAGGGATAACGGAAGAAAAAGGCTTGTACCGCCTGTACTATTTCCCTTCCGACAGCCGGCCGGAACCACAGTTGGGCTACCCTTCCCCGTTCACGCCGTTCGACCGTTATTTCTACGATTTCGACCGCCGCGAATATGTGTTTTATCCCGATTGAAATCCTTTTAGAAGCCGTCTGAAAAAACCATCTGTTGTTCGCCAAGGAACCTGATATGAAGTTTAACGAATACCACCGTTACGATGCCGTCGGTTTGGCAGAGCTGATCCGCAAAAAAGAAGTGTGTGCCGATGAAGTGTTGCAGGCTGCTTTAAGCCGCTTGGACGAAGTCAATCCCAAGCTCAATCTGTTGGCGCACGATTTGCGCGAACGCGCGGCGGCGTGGCAGG
>ERZ773054.687-NODE-687-length-24067-cov-22.637348_pt1 | contig 24067 bp, 20 predicted proteins | sample MGYA00580630_ERZ773054 | MGnify/ENA primary metagenome ERZ773054 (study PRJEB29015, sample SAMEA2737994) | human oral metagenome | biome: human oral; feature: human-associated habitat; material: dental | place: China | collected 2115 ... | reverse complement strand
GCCGCTTTGGAGGATGGTTTGGCTGTCTTTGTTGCCGATGTGGCTGTGGCGGTGGCTTTCACCTGCGCCATGGCCGTTGCCGTGGCCGGTTTGACCGCCGACACTGATGCCTATGTTCGGTTTGCCGTCATATCGTGCGGTCGCGCCGACATTCCAACCGCTGCTCTGATGGCGGCTCTCTTCGTTTTGACCGAAGGTGGCCGACTGCAGCAGGATGCGGTTGTCGGCGGCCAACAGGGTGCCGCCGGCGCCTTGAATGTCCGAACCGGTCACGGTGATGTTCGATGCTTGTCCCGCTCCGGTGGCGTGCAGGCGGGTTTTGCCACCGGCGTTAATGCTGCTCTCTTGGACGCGGCTAAGGTCGCTGCGGACTTCGCTGCGGTTCTTTTGTTGCCCGTAGCCGACGGAGAGGCTGAGATTGGAGGTGTCCAGCAGCCGGCCGCCTTTGTAACCGTCGATCAGCTGGTAGGCCTGCCAGCCGGTATTGGCGGCAGCCATGGCATTGGTGCGCCCGTGACGGCTTTGTCCGATGGTGCGGGCGCTCTGATACAGGTTTTGGGCGGCTTGCAGCGGGCCGATGTCGAGGGAGACGGTCAGCCCTTTTTGTTGGTAGGTGTGAATGTGTTGGTGGCTGTAGCGGTCATTAACGGCGCTGATGTCGATACTCCGGGCGCGTACGTCGGCATCGCCGGCGGCGGTAATGTCGCTGCCGCTTTGACGGTAGTGGCCGCCGGCGGTCATGCGGATGTCGCCGCCTTTGCTGGTCACACTGCTGCCGCTGTGAATGAGGGAGGTGCCGTCGTCGTGATCGGTGGTTTTGCGCTGACCGATGGTAAAGCCTAAGCCGCCGCTGCCCATCAATCCGGATTTGCGCTCTTCGTGGTATTCGTGGTCGGTATAGTGGTTTTGGGCGGCTTCAAGGCGGATGTCGCCGCCGGCATTCAGTACGGTTCCGTTCTGGGATGCGGTATGGCTGCCTCGGAGACGGATGTCGCCTGCTGCCTGCATCGTTACGTTGGCACCGCTCAACCGGCTGCCGACGGCTTCGTCGTGTTGGAAGCGGTATTGGTCGGTGTTTTTGGTGCTGGAGAGGATGCCTCGTGATTTGAGGTAAACGGCGGCATCCAACTCGGTCGTCTGCCGGCCTTCGCTGAGGGTAATGTCCCGTCCTGCGCGCAGGGCGATTTGTCCGTTGCTGCTGTGGATGTCGCCTTGGCGGATGCGGATATCGCCGCCGGCAGCGAGTTGTACGTTGCCGGCGGTGTCGATCACGCTGCCGATTTCTTGGGTCTGGTGAATATGGCGGTGGTTTTTGTCGGCCAAGCTGCCGTAGGCTTCGTGGTGTTCGGTGCGGACGGTGCCCATCTGCAGCTGGTTGCCGGCTACCAGTCGTGTGGTGCCGTCGGCGGCGGCATTGGACAGGGTGGCGGCATCAAGATGGAGGTCGTTTTGGGCATACAAACCGAGTGTGCCGCCCTTACCGGTCACGCTGATGCCGGCCTCGCGGTCCAGGACGGTATTGCCGTTGTGTCCGTCACCCGATGTTTGGGTGGTGCTGCCGATGCGGATGTTGCGTGCTTGGGCGTTAAAGGCGGTTTCTGCCTGTGCCTGCCCTCCTTGAAAGACCAATTCGTTGTCGGCGGCCAAACCGATGCGGCGGCCTTGCAACTGGCCGCTGTGGTGAATGTCACGGGCATGAACCGACACGGATTCTCGCCCGGCGATGGTGCCGCTGTTGCGCAAGGTGCCGTTTTGCAGGGCCAACTGAATCTGTCGGGCGCTAATCAGGCTGCCGGACGGTTGCAGGCTGCCCGGCCGTACGACGGTATACACTTTGGGAACGAGTACGGTCTGCTCCGTGCCGTCGGCCAGGGTCACGGTGTGGGCTTCCGGCCAGACAATGTCGTTCTCCAAGCGTTGAACCTGCTCCGCACTCAGCCGGATGCCTGGCACCAGCGCCAATGTCTTGGCGGCGGCGAGGCCGTTGTCCATCAGGGCTTTGTATTGGGCTTCGTCGTCGCTATAGCCGTCCAGCCGGCGGTAACCGGTCAGTTGGTGGATTTGTTCGTTGATGAGCTTTTGTTCGTAATAGCCGTCGCCCAACCGCTTGTGCAGCCGTGTCGGGTCGGTCTGCAGTTGGCGCAGCATATAGTCGCTGCCCAACCAGCGGCGGTAGTCGCTAAAGCGCGGGTCGGTCTCTACCAGCCAGCCGGGACGGTTGGGGCTGATGTGGTACAGGCTGCTGTCGGGCAGACGGATGGGTACGTTGCCGGTATGGGCCACATTCGGTACATTCCCTGCCTGATTGGCGGTGCTGTGGTGTTGGCGGACCAGGGAGATGTTAGGGCCGAAATCGTGCTGGGACTCTTCGGTATTGCGGTACGGGTTATGGTTGCGTTCCTCACGGCGGTTTCGTCTTTTGCCCTTGTAAAATCTTCTTCTCGTCACCGAATCCCATTGGCTGCCGACAGTTTCAACGCGCCTTTTGCCCACGGTGCTTTCATTGGTAATTTCACCGTGATTCAAACTGCCGCTGTTCACCAATATGCCACCAACCAGAATGTGGCTGTCTTTATTCAACCAGTCCTGTCCGGCAACTTCCAGATTCCCGCCAATAACGATTTCACCAGGACGGTTCTCGGTAATGCGTTCCTGATAAGTTTCGATATGGTAGTCGCGCACATGCCATTGGTTGGCGTCAATGGTGCCGCCTTGCTTCAAATGGAATCGGGCGATTCTTTGGTTTTTTTGACCTTGGGAATTGTCAAACCAACCATCTTTACCGGACTGATAATAGGTGTTTTGCCCTAAAATGGTGTACTCCCGTACTTGGGGACTTTGTTGGGCGAGGTATTCTTCTGTTTTGAAATGCGCGTTCAGATTACGCAGCGTCCTGACCGCCATGCCGCCGCCTCCGGCCGCTTCGATGCGCGCGCTGCTGTTGGTCAGCTTTTGCGCCATACCGGCCGCATGATGGGAGGCATCCAGGTGGCCGCCGACAAAGAAGGTGCCGGCGCTGGATATCAGGGCGCCTTCACGGTTGTTGATTTCGCCGGCGCCGATGTCCAAACGTTCCCGCGCCACAATCGAGCCCGCTTGGGGCTGTCCTCCGACGTTTTCTTCTCGGTTGTTCAGGACGGACGAACCCAGTGCGATATGGTCGCCGTACATCTTGCCGCTACCGATATTGGTCAGTGTGCCGCCGGTATCGATGCGGGTCAGCCCGTGGCTGTTCACCACGCCGCGGTTGTCCATATCGTGTTCGGCCGTCAGGTGGAGGTTGCCGCCGGATTCGATGATGCCTTGCGCTTCGTTGCTCAGATGGCCGGCGCGCACGACCACTTGGTGACCGGCCTGCAAACGGCTGCGGTTGCGCAGTTTGCCCTGTGTGGTCAGGGTCAACTGATGTCCGGCTTCTATCGTTCGTTGCGCATCAAAATCGTCCTGCAGGGCAATCGCCAGCTGGTGGCCGGCTTTCAAGGTGCCGCTGTCGCCCAGTGATTTGGCCTGTATTTGGGCATCATGGCCGGATTGGATAATGCCTCCGGCATTCTCTATCGCCAATGTGTTGCCCCCGCCGTCGTGAATGGTCAGTTGATTGGCCGCAGTGATTTCGCCACCCTGGTTGTGCAGGCGGCCGGATAGCTGTACGGCAGCATCACGGGATGCCAACAGCTTACCCTGTCGGTTGTCGACTTCGGGACTGCGGATGTCCAGTTGCGCGGCCGCTATGGTGCCGCTGTTGACCAGTTTGCCGGCTGCATCGACCGCCACGGCACCGGCAGTGGCAAATACTTGCCCGCGGTTGCGGATCACTGCATCCGGATGTGTGGTCACCAAGGTAATTTTGCCGGCGTACATGCCACCCAATACGCCGGTATCGATCGCGTACGTCGGCGAAGCGCCGGAAGGGGACGGACCGCCGGCCGCCGTAGCAGTCCCTCCGTCGGCCGAAACGTCGTTTTGTCCGGCGATGATGCGTACGTCGCGACCCCATACCGGTGCATTGATGTGCGCCGCACCGGCCAGGATGTGCGTGTAATCGCTACCCTGCGTATCCAGCCCGCGCCCGGCTACCGATACTTCGCCCTGCCGCACGGCAAATCCCGCCAATGCGCCGTCTTGGTAATGCGGCTGGCCGGTGGTTAATAGGGCGCGGGACGCATTGATAAACCCCGCACCGTCCACCCGGATGCCTGCCGGATTGGCCACGACGACCTCCGCACGGCGCCCGCCGACTTCGATGTAACCGTTCAATAAGGAGGGATGGGACGAATTCACCTGGTTCACAATGATCCGCGCTTCGGCACCGGCCAACCAGGGATTGCCCTGTATCCAGCCGCCGAGTTGTGTTTGCGCATTGCGGTGGCTGTTATTCAGAATAGCGCCGCGACCGCCGATATCGAAACGGGTATATTGATTGACGGAAACCCCCGCGGCCGTCGGGGTTTGGATATTAACCAAGGGAATGCCGTTGCCGGTTTGCAGCAGGGTCGGCTGTTGGCTGCGCGCAGCAGACGGGTCAACCGCAATGCCTTCTGCGGCGGCGGGGGAAGCCGAAATAACAGCCGTCCCCAGCGCCAACGCAAGCGAGAAGGACAGAACCGAGAATGAACGGGCCGCCATGCCCAAACGGGTTGCCGCCAAGGTGCGGCCTAAGGAAACGGCCGCTTTGCCGGTGCCGCCGCCTTTGCCGTCACCGTGGGTGTTTTCTGCGACAACGACCAGACAGCCGCGTTTCTTATTAAAGATGGTTTTATGGAGGGTTTTGTTCATGAGGGGGTCCTTGTCGAATCCATTCGGGCAAAGGCCGCCACTATGGCGGCGGATGCAGGCGAATGTGGAAAGGTGAATGTGCGTAAACGGAAGGTATAGTGGATTAAAATCGCAATGATACGGCGTTGGCTCGCCTTGACGTACACTTGTACGCCTTGCGACTCGCCGCCTTGTCTCATTTTTATTTTAATCCACTATAAATAGGGCTTTAGAACGAATAGCTGACCTGAAACCCGGTCACCCATTTGCGGGTGGGGAAATAGTCGGGTTTGCGCAGCGCCCTGCCGGTAAAGAGGTCATAGTGCAGGCTGCCACCTGCCTTGACCTGGCCGCGTACGCCCACCGCCGCGCCGGCCAACGTCTGTCCGAGCAGCCATTGGGCGGACGGGCCTGAAACATGGCCGACGTCCATCCCAATGTACAGCTGATGCCCCTGTTTGAACGACCAGCTTAGATCATTGCGCCAATACCATCCGCGCTCGGCAGACAAACTCATTTCCCCGTCGAATCCGCGCACGGTGTACCGCCCGCCGATGGCCAACCGATCTTGGGGCGTGAGCGGGGTTTTGTTCCATTGGATATGCAGGCGGGTATCGTAGGCAAATGGCTGCCGGCCAATTTGAAAGGGAATGTTCACATCGGCCGATGCCGTCCAGATTTTCATGCGCGACGTGCCTTCGTCAAACGCTTCTTCGGGCGCCCTCAGAGCACCGTTCATGCCGGTGCCGCGTTTGTAGCCCAGCCGGAAATCCGCGGTGCTGTTGCCGATGTAGGCCTTGTGGGACAGTTCCGCCGACCAGCCTGCGGTTTTACGGCGCTGTATGCGGATTTCGGCATCGTCAATATAACTTTGTGTCGTGCGTATCCACCATTTCATCCCGAAATGGAGTTTGCGTTTGGCATCGCGATAGAGCAGCCGGTCAAAGCCGAAATCGTAATGGCGGCTTTTGCCGTTATAGTCATAGGCTTCGTTCAAACCGGCCACGGCCTGGTGGTAACGGTAGCCGCCGTGGTTGAACGTCCACGTCCATTTGCCGAACGGAACGGAATAGTGGACGGCGTAATTGCGGCTGCCCCCTTGTTTTAAGGTGCCCGAAACGCTTTTTTCATCGGGAACGTTGCCGACGGAGCGGCCGTAGTTCACATAAAACAAATCGCTCAACCCCAAAGGGTTGTCGGCCGAGAAGGTTACGTTGCCCTGGTATTTGCCCGTCGCTTCGCTGCCCGAGTTGTCCAGCCCGATGGTGAAACGGTATGGCAGGGTGCGTTGCCGCCATTGCACCACCACGTCGCTTTGGTCTGGCTCGCCCTCCACCGGGACGATTTGCAGATCGGCTTCGGCGGTGGGGACGCGTTTTAAGTTCTCCAATCCTTGTTCCAAATCGTGCAGGTTCAGTACGCGGTCAGCACGGGTGGGAAATTCGTTCTGAAATACGGCAATCCGCCGGGCATGTGTCTGTTCGTTATCGGTAGTATCTACCCGCACGGAGCGCAGACGCCCCAACATCAAGGACAACTGCAATGTGCCGCCGCTCAAATCCTGCGGTGCGGCCAGTATGCGCGAGGTGGTGTACCCCCGTCCGATCAGCGTATTCTGCGCCAGGGTCATGATGCGGTTGATGTCCTCTGCACCCAAACATTGGCCCTCCGTAAACCGGCTTTGCTTTAAGGCGGTACGGAGGGCGAATCGGAATCGGGCGGCGCCTTCGCCGGTAAGTTCCACCCGTCGGATGGGGAAACAGGGATGGTCGGCATCATGGCCGGATGTGGGAGCGGCCACCGGGGTTTCCCCGCCGTCCAAACGGACGTGGCCGGCGGGCTGCATGTGTTCGCGCAGCTGCTCTTCGCGTTGGCGCTGGCGCTGCTCTTGCTGCCGGGCGATGTCTTCGGGGGACGGTGCGGCCTCTGCGGCGGCGGGGATGAGGAGCAGCAGGGGGAATAAGTATAGGGGGCGTAAGGACAACAGTGGAACGGGGGGTTTCATGGGGGGCGGGGATGGAATAGGTCAACAGCAACAATATGCAAAAATAATGGCGGCAGCGGGACAAAAGCAGCCTGCACTTTGTACCAATGATTAAAGTGCAGGCTGCTTTTTCAAATATTTATATTGGTAACTGGTGGAATTTCCAATAATTCCGCCCGTCGATTTTCCAATAGCAAAACTCGTCCGGAATCAAATAACCAAAATCCATCTCCTTGGCAAACCAGCCTTCATACACAAAATCCGCATGGATAAAATTCCAATCCATGTGCAGATAGACTTTCGTATCGAAATTCACATAAAACAAAGGTAGTCTTGACAAAATTTGATGGATTTTAAAAAGATCGTTTTGCAGTTGGGAAGTGGAAATAGGGTCATTATAGGACAGCTTGTTTTCGACGACGGTATATAGTCGGGCAGCTTCATCATCCGAAAATCCGTGAAACAGAAGCTCTTTCAATTTGTCTTGTTCCAGAACAATAACGCCGTCCGATTCAAGATATTGCTCAAAATTGTCTTTGGTCAGTTGCAAAATGCCGCCGCGGTAATATGGATCATTTAATCTGCTTTGATATTCTTCTAATGTAACCAACCCTGCTTTCAACCCATAATCTAAACTCAACTTCATATTTAATATTGAATTTAATCGGGAAGCCAAAATGAAATATACGGTTCCATCTTTCACAAAGATAGAGATGCTTTTTTGACGTTCAAATAACTCAGGAGTTTCAATGTCCAGTTGGACATGATTCCTGACAAGTTTATCTTGACACATTACCCGTTCCTTCCTGGGTCTTTTAAAAACTGAATTCTACATCAACTTGACGGCTATGCTCGGCATACAACAATGTTCGGATTGCCCCACACAAAAAGCAGCCTGCACTTTGCAAAATAGGCTGCAGGCTGCTTTTTAGCGCTCCCACTGCCTGAATTTCCAATAATCCCGACCGTCGATTTTCCAATAACAAAACTCGTCCGGAATCAAATAACCAAAATCCATCTCCTTAGCAAACCAGCCGTCATACACATAATACGCATGGTTCAAGCCCCAATCCATGTGCATATAGACTTCCGTATCAAAATTCACATAAAACAAGGGCATTCTTGATGCAATTTGATAGATTTTTAAAGTATCGTTTTGCTGTTCGGATTTAGAGAGCGATGTGTTATAAAACAGCCTGTTTTCGACGGCGGTATACAACCGGGCGGTTTCTTCATCCGAAAATCCTTGAAACAGAAGTTCTTTCAATTTGTATTGTTCCAGAATGACAACGCTATCCAATTCAAGATATTGCTCGAAATTATCTTTGGTCAGCTGCCAAATACCGTCACGGTAATACCGGGCATTTAAGCTGTTTTGATATTCTTCTAATGTAATATCTCCCTGTTCCAAATCATAATCTAAATTTAACTTCATATTTAAGATTGAATTTTGTCGGAAATCCAAAATGAAATACAGCTTTCTATTATTCACAAAGGTAGAAATACTTTTTCTATATTTAAAAAATGTGTGCATGTTAATGTCAAACTGTAAAAAATCATTTTCCATAATGACCAAACTCCTTAAAAAATTCATCTTGGGTTATCACTCGTCCTTGATGGCTATTTTATATTATAAAACGGCGTGATGTTCGGGCTACCCCGCACAAAAAAGCAGCCTGCACTTTGTACCATTGATTAAAGTGCAGGCTGCTTTTGGAGCAAGTTTACCGTGATATTGAACGCCCAGCTCAAATCTCAACAAAAGGAAAGAATTTCTTAAAACGTTCCAATATTTGGGGATTGTTTTGCAAGGCTTTTAATGCTGTTTCTTCTTTTACCGACATATCGATTAAAGACCGAACCTTTCTGATGTATGCAATGCCTTCTACCGCATATTTTTCATAGCGAGATAAATCGTTTGATGGAGAAAACCCAATAACAGTGGTTAGATGAAATTGTGCTTGATTAAAATCTATTAAATCAAAAAAATAGTTTGGCAATTCATCGGTAGGTGTATCCATAAGAACAATATCAAGCCATTGTTTAAATTCATTCATGGTAATTGCCTGACTAAACAAACAGGATAAGACAAACCCTAAATCTTTGCTGTTGTCTTTATATATCATCCATTTCATTTTACTTTCCTTTTATTCTACATACTCAAAGCAGCCTGCACCCTATTGGGATATGTGCAGGCTGCTTTTGGAGCAAGTTGGCCGTGATATTGAATGCCCAGCTCAAATCTCAACAAAAGGAAAAAATTTCTTAAAACGTTCCAATATGTGGGGATTGTTTTGCAAGGCCTTTAATGCTGTTTCTTCTTTTACCAACATATCGATTAAAGGCCGTACCTTTCTGATATACGCAATGCCTTCCACTGCATATTCTTCATAACGGGAAAGATTATCATGCGGAACATAACTCATATTCTTAAATATATCAAATACATCTCCATCTATCAAATCAAAAAAATAATTTGGCAATTCTTCAGTAGGCGTATCCATTAACACAATCTCAAGCCATTTCTTAAATTCATCCGCGGTAATTGCCCCTTTAAAAAAGCAGGATATAGCAAACCCTAAATCTTCACTATTTTCCTTATGAATTTTCCATTTCATTTTGCTTTCCTTTTATCCTACATACTCAAGGCAGCCTGCACCCTATTCGAGTAGGTGCAGGCTGCTTTTGGAAGAGCGTTCAGGCAATAAGTATCCAAACCCAAACGTTTGACCAGCTCAAATCTCAACAAAAGGAAAGAATTTCTTAAAACGTTCCAATATTTGAGGATTGTTTTGCAAAGCCTTTAATGCTGTTTCTTCTTTGACCACCATATCGATTAAAGGTCGTACCTTTCTGATATACGCAATGCCTTCTAATGCATATTTTTCATAGCGGGACAGATTGCTAATTGGAGCATAACCTATGTCATTGGCAATATGCCCCTGATCTGCATCCACCAAATTAAAAAAATAATTTGGCAATTCTTCAGTAGGCGTATCCATTAACACAATATCAAGCCATTTTTTTAGCTCTTCTATCGTGATTGCTTGATAGGCAAGACATGCAAGCGCGAATCCTAAATCTTGGCTGTTTTCTTTATAAATAGCCCATTTCATTTTACTTTCCTTTATTTATTGCATCGCCACCAATGTGACCAACTTTGTGTTTATCTTCAAGCAATAACTGCATCCTCCCCCTATCTTGGTGATGATGCCAAGTGAGACCCGGGATTTTGCTCCTTCCGCTTTGAATCGCTTTTAGCTGCTCGGGCAAGAATTGTGAACGGCTTATTTTTCCAGAATTGATTTGTTCGCGCAACTCCCGCGTTGCCATCCGCATCTGTCCTATGCGGTCAGTTGCATAAAACGCTTTCTGATCAAGGCGGGTATCGTATTTGGCAATATCATCAAAAATGGGAAACCCTTTATTGTCAAAAACCACGCCGCTATCAGGATGTTTTCTGCCTGCATATCTCACATTAGGTGCAAATGCTGAGATTTTCGGTTGTTATCGCTGATTTTCCGGCAGCCTGCGTTATTGTCGGCGATGTTGCCGGCACAGATATTCCCAATTCTGAAAGGCGCCGAGATTATCGCGTAATACACGTTCGGGCCGATGAAGTTTGAATGATAACGGCAGGATTTTGTGTTATGCTGGCTGCGTGTACGGACAATAGCGTGCAGGCAGCCTGCACTTTTTTATGTTGATATTTTAAGGAGCTATATTATGACTTTTGCCTATTTCAGCATTTTGCTGCTGGTGTTTTTGAACCTGTTTTGCGCGGCGTATGCCAAAAAACGGGCGGGATTCCGCGGTAAGGACAACCATAATCCGCGCGAATTTTTGGCGCAGGCGTCGGGCAAGGCGGCGCGGGCGAATGCGGCGCAGCAGAACGGCTACGAAATCTTTGCGCCATACGCGGCGGCGGTCATCATTGCACATGCAACGGGCGGTGCTTCGCAGGGCGTTATCAATTTCTGGGCGGCGGTGTTTATCCTGTCGCGCGTCGCGTTTGTTTGGTGCTATGTACAGGACAAAGCCACGCTGCGTTCGCTGGTGTGGGGCGTGGGCTTTTTGAGCATTATCGGATTGTTTGTGGCGGCGTTTTAATCGGCCGAAAAAAGCAGCCTGCACTTCGAAACGGAGAAGTGCAGGCTGCTTTTGTTTGGGCAGGACACGGTTTGGGCAGGACACGGTGGAATGGTTATTGGCTTGCAATGTGGCATCACAGAAAAGTGCAGGCTGCTTTGACCATACGCCAAAAAGCAGCCTGCACTTTCTATCTTTTTGAAACAACGTTGATTATTCCCACACCAGCAATGCGTGATTGCGTTTGCCGCGTTTGATAATCGTATATTTGCCGAAGCGTTTGTGTGCGTCGGTCAGCGCGTATTTGTCGTCGGGCTTTTCGGGCGCAAAGTTCGGATTGTTTTCCACTGCGGCTTCGCCGTTCAGCAGCACCGCGCCGCTTTGCACGAATCCGCGCGCTTCTTTGTTGGATTGCGCCAAACCGGCTTTCACCAGCACTTCCACCACGTTTGGAGAACCGGAAACTGTGATGCAGGGCAGGCCGTCCAGCGCGAGTTGGGTATAATCCTGCTCGGTCAGGCTGCTTTCATCGCCGGAAAACAGGCTGTGCGTGATGCGTTGCGCGGCTTCCAGCGCGGCTTCGCCGTGAATCAGGCGCGTCATTTCTTCGGCGAGGATGCGTTGCGCTTCGGGTTTTTTGCCGCTGGCTTTATCGTCCGCTTCAATCTGGGCGATTTGTTCAATACTCAGGAAAGTGAAGTATTTCAGGAATTTATACACGTCGGCATCGGCCACTTTGAGCCAGAACTGGTAGAACTGGTAGGGCGAGGTTTTTTTCGCGTCCAGCCACACTGCGCCGCCTTCGGTTTTGCCGAATTTGGTGCCGTCCGATTTGGTGACCAGCGGCAGCGTCATGCCGTGCACGGTTTTGCCGTTGAGGCGGCGGGTGGTTTCCGTGCCCCAGGTGATGTTGCCCCATTGGTCGGAACCGCCGATTTCCAGTTGCACGTTGTGGCGTTTGTTTAATTCGGCAAAATCATAGCCTTGCAGCAGGGCATAGGAAAATTCGGTGAACGAGATGCCTTGGTCTTCGCGTTCGATACGCTGTTTCACGGATTCTTTGGCGAGCATGGCGTTCACGGAGAAGTGTTTACCGATGTCACGCAGGAAGTCGAGGCAGTTCATGCTGCCGAACCAGTCGGCGTTGTTGGCCATGATGGCGGGGTTTTCGCCGTCGAATTTCAGGAAGGGTTTGAGCTGGTTGCGGATGCTTTCCACCCAACCGGCCACGGTTTCGGGTGTGTTCAGGCTGCGTTCGGCGGCTTTGAAGCTGGGGTCGCCAATCATGCCGGTGGCACCGCCCACCAAGGCAACAGGGGTGTGGCCTGCGTTTTGGAAGCGGCGCAGCACCAGCACGGGCAGCAGGTGGCCGATGTGCAGGCTGTCGGCGGTGGGGTCGAAGCCGCAATAGAGGGTGATGCGTTCTTGGTCTAATAATTGGGAGAGTTCTTGGATATCGGTGCTTTGCGCGATGAGGCCGCGCGCTTGGAGGTCTTGTAATAATGCGTTCATCGGATACTTTCTGTAAAACGGATAAGGCAGCCTGAACAGCAGAATGTCCGTTGCAGGCTGCCTGAATCATCAAACGGAAGGATTTTAACGGATTTTGAGGAGGCAGGGTAGTTCGGTCGGGGTGCAGGCTGCCTGGAAGGGTGTTACCGCATGGTCAGTTTGGCAATCAGGGCTTCGGCGTTGGCACGCGCGCGCCAAGCTGGTTGTGGTTTAATAATCGGCATTTATCCGTCATTCTTTGAGACTGTTCCCAACCTGTAATAGGAGAAAAGAAATACCCCTGCCTCCCGCAACACGCCGTACGGGATAAATGATTGAGCGTTGGGCAGGATTGATGGTGAACAAATGACATATTTGGCAATGTTTCCTTATCCGGCGCATTCTTCAGGTTTAAAAGATCCAAATAGTTTCGTTCAACCACATCGACTCCGTCAATGCCGTAATCAATAAAAGAATTTTTGCTGTTATTATAAAACAGCAGATTATCGGATACGGACACTTCTATGCCTGAAAGGGGTGCCGTGGTCGAGCGATAAAAAATCCTTTCCCTGTCGTTGATTCTTGCAATCACGTTTCTGTTTTTTAAAATGAAAATCTCATTGTCTTTCGCATACAATATTTGAAAGCCATTGACATCAACCACCTTCGCCTGTGCCATCGCTTGTTTGGTCTCCTCATCGGCAATCAGGTTGACCATCGATTCAAAATCGGCGATTGTTTTTTGCAATTCCGTTTCTTTGAGGAGGTTGCTGTCTCTAATCTGAACCTGCTACGCGCATGATGCGAGAAGAAAGATGGCAGTTGTCAAAAATAGTTGCTTCGGATTCATCTTAATCTGCCTCCCAATTAAGTCAATTTCATTGGATTGCCTATACGCTTGCCGATAGCCGCCTGTCGCCCCATGTGAAAGCAGCCTGCAATGGTGTTACCGCATGGTCAGCTCGAAAATTAGGGCTTCAGCGTTGGCGCACAAGGCTGTATCGATGGTGCGCGAAAACCGCCGATTGTGCCGGCGCACGCGCAGTGTAGGCACTCTGTTGCCTGTTTCGCTAAATGTGTATTCGCGGCGGTCAAATCTCTGCCGTACCCGCCCGAATGCACCGTACAGAATCAGAGAGTTCGGCGTGGTTTTGGCGAAGGTGCGCGTGGTCAGCCCGAACCACCAAGGCTCGGTCAGCCGCAGCCAAATCAGAACGGGCGGTATTGCAAGGATTGTCCGCCACGCAATGCCTGCGTCTGAAAACGGCAGCCATGTCGTCAGGGCAAAAACTGCCAGTGTGCCGAGGGCAAGCGTGGCAACGGACATGATCACCGCACCGAACCAGGAGACGCTATAAAACGTGCTGCCGCCCTGCATCCGCACACCGCCGCGCTGCATGAAAGCAGCCTGCATATCGGCAGTCAGGCTGCGGACGGGTTTTGGGGAACGTACGGTTTTGTATCGCGGCTGGCGGTGGGAACGGGATTTCGGGCGGCTCATGGCAAATGGAGCGGTAAAAAAACAGATTGTGTTGCAACATGCAGATAATTACACGCGATTCTCCGCGCTTTCAGGTTCGGGCGGGCAATCGGATACGCCCTCTTGCACGGAAGTGGCGCGGTCGAACCATGATTGGACAACGTGTTCCACTTCTTCAATGCCTTGTTTTTTCAAACTGGAGAAAAGCTGCACGGTAACGGCTTGCCGCTCGGTAAAAGGTTTTAATGCTTTTTTGACGGACGACAAGGTTTTGATTTGTTCATTCTTGGATAATTTGTCTGCTTTGGAGAGCAGGATGTGCACGGGGCGTTCGGTTTGGGCGAAAAAGTCCAGCATTTGAATGTCCAGCGGTTTGAGCGGGTGGCGGATGTCCATAATCAGCACCAAGCCGAGCAGGGAAGGGCGTGTTTGCAGATAGTCGCCCAGCAGTTTGACCCAGTGTGCGCGGATGGCTTCGGGCACTTGCGCGTAGCCGTAGCCGGGCAAATCGACCATGAAATGCCCGTTGCTCAGCTCGAAAAAATTGATGTGCTGCGTGCGGCCGGGTGTCTTTGAAACGTAGGCCAGGCGGACATGGTTGCACAATGTATTGATTGCGCTGGATTTTCCCGCATTGCTGCGGCCGACAAAGGCAATCTCGGCGGCAGTGTCGGGCAAATCTTTCAGATGATTGACGGTGGTAAAAAATTTTGCGTTGTGAAATAAGTTCATGGCTGGTAAAGTTATGTGAATTTGGTATAGAATACCACGTTTATTCGATTTTCGGTTTATCCGGTTGCGAAACCGGTCAATATAACAATAAAAGCAGTGCAGGCTGCTTTGCTAATTTGGGGGCATTTTCCATGAAACTTTCTCTTATTCTTGCTGCTTTGACATTGGCAGGCGCGGCATCGGCTGCTCCTGTGGATTTGGCAAAAGGCAAACAAATTGCCGAAAGCATCTGCGTGGGCTGCCATGCGGCCGACGGCAACAGCAATATCGCCATGTATCCGCGCGTGGCAGGCCAGCACGCGGCATATATCTTTAAACAAACGGTGGACATTAAAGCTGGCACGCGTACCACCGGCGCATCTGCCGCCATGGCGCCGATGGTGCAAAGCCTGAGCGATGACGACATCCGCAACGTGGCCGCTTATTATGCGCACCAACAAGCGAAACCGGGCGAAGCGAATCCGAAAGAAAACATTCCTTTGGGCACCCGCATTTACCGCGGCGGTTTGGCGCAAAAAGGCGTTCCTGCATGTATGTCCTGCCACGGACCAACCGGCTCCGGCACACCGGGCGGTGGTACTGATGTGGCGGCGTATCCGCGTTTAGGCGGGCAACACGGCACCTATGTGGCCGACCAGTTGCGCGCATACGCCCAAGGTAAGCGCACCAGCCCGAACAGCATGATGGAAGATATTGCCAAACGCATGAACGAAGATGAAATTAAAGCGGTCAGCAATTTCATTCAAGGCTTGAAATAATTGAAACCATAGCGTGCAGGCTGCTTTTGCATAGGGCAAAAAGCAGCCTGCACTTTTGTCGAACGGGTTTTATCATGACCACCAAATACCACAACGCACGTATTTTAAGCATTCAGCATTTGCCCGAACAGGACAAGCTCCTAGTGCGCTTTGCCGACCACGACGACTGGGAAATCGACAGCGTGGTCGATTTTTCTTTCAATGGGTTTTATCCGCAAAATATCCTGTTTCATGTGACCGAATACCGCCTGGCCGACCTGCCTGCCAAAATCGCCGCCGAATTCCCCGTGTTGTCCTATTATCTGCACAGCGGCGAAGAATGGCAGATTTTCCATTTGTCGCCGCAGGCCGGGTTGGGCGGCATCATCGTGTGCGCCACATTGGGCTGATGGAGACGGGTGCGGCGGAAAATATAAAAAACAGTAAAGTCGCCCGTAGGAATATGGCGTAAAACGCCGCTTTTCTTTACAATATCCTTATTATTTCCGTTATCACATAACAACAAGGAGCGTAGCGCATGGCAAGAAAATATTTTGGCACAGACGGTATCCGCGGTGAGGTGGGCCAATTCCCCATCACGCCCGATTTCGTGATGAAACTGGGCTGCGCTTTCGGCCGTGCGCTGGTAAAGGCGGATGCGGGCCACACGCCGACCGTGATTATCGGCAAAGACACGCGCATTTCGGGCTATATGCTGGAGACCGCATTGGTGGCCGGCTTCACGGCGGCCGGCGTGAGCGTGGTGCAGACCGGCCCGCTGCCCACTCCGGGCATTGCCTATCTGACCCGCGCCCTGCGTTTGGACGGCGGTGTGATGATTTCCGCATCGCACAACGCATTTTCCGATAACGGCATCAAATTTTTTGCCGAAGGCGGCGTGAAATTGAGCGATGAAATGGAGCTGGTGATTGAAGCCGAGCTGGACAAGGAAATGCAGACGCTGCCTTCGCGCCAATTGGGACGTGCCAAACGCATCAGCGGCGCGGACGACCGCTATATCGAATTTTGCAAATCCACTTTCCCCGCCAACATGAATCTGCGCGGTCTGAAACTGGTGGTCGATACCGCCAACGGCGCAGGTTACCACACGGCGCCGAAAGTGTTTCACGAGCTGGGCGCGGAAGTCATTTCCATCGGCAGCGAGCCGAACGGCTACAATATCAACGACAAAATCGGCGCAACCTATCCCAAAACCTTGCAGGCTGCCGTGCTGCAACACGATGCCGATTACGGAATTGCACTGGATGGCGACGGCGACCGGTTGATGATGGTCGATAAGAACGGCGTGGTGTATGACGGCGACAAACTGATTTATGTGATTGCCAAAGCCCATGCGGCGCAAGGTTTGGCGTTTGGCGGCGTGGTCGGCACGGTGATGAGCAACCTGGCCATGGAAAAAGCATTGCGCGCCAGGGGCATTGAGTTTGCGCGCGCCAAAGTGGGCGACCGTTATGTACTGGAACAGCTTTTCCAACGGCAATGGCTGATTGGCGGCGAGGCTTCGGGGCATATCCTGTGCCTGGACAAGCACAACACGGGCGACGGCACGATTTCCGCCTTGCAGGTGTTGGCGTCGCTCAAAATATTGAAGCAAGATTTGCACGAAGCGATTGACTGGCAGCCGTATCCGCAAACCATGATTAACGTCCGCATTGAAAAAGGCCAAGATTGGCAAACGGCATCGCAGGCTGCTTTGCAGGCGGTGGAACAGGAATTGGGCGAACGCGGCCGCGTGGTGTTGCGCGCATCGGGCACGGAACCCGTGGTGCGCGTGATGGTGGAGGCGGAATCCGCCATATTGGCAGAGAAGGGCGCGGAACGCATTGCGCAGGCCATCCGCGCAGGCAGCTAATCCGCACGTTATCTTCAAACAGATTAAGAACATACACACATTATGCTGGGCTTATTAGAAACTTTTTTCCAACAATTCGGTTATTTCGCGGTTTTTTGGGTATTGGTGTTGTGCGGCTTCGGCATTCCGATTCCGGAAGACGTGACGTTGGTGGCCGGCGGCGTGATTTCCGGCTTGGGCTATACCAACGTGCATATCATGTTTGCTGTGGGCATGGCGGGCGTGTTGGTGGGCGACGGGCTGATGTTCCTGCTCGGCCGGCATTATGGCGAACGCATTTTGCGCTCCAAAATCGGCGCGCGCCTGATGCCGCCCAAACGCTATGCCCAAGTACAGAAAAAATTCGACCAATACGGCAACCGCGTGTTGTTTGTGGCGCGCTTCCTGCCCGGTCTGCGAAGCCCCATTTTCCTCACCGCCGGCATGAGCGGCCGCATTTCCTTTTGGCAGTGGCTGCAAATGGACGGCTTTGCCGCGCTGATTTCCGTGCCGCTTTGGATTTATCTGGGCAGCTACGGCGCAGAAAACAAAGACTGGCTGATGTTGCAGGTGCACCGTTTCCAGCACGGCTTGTTCGCCGTGTTGGGTGTGGCAGCCGTGTTTTTGATATGGCATTTCTGGCGCAAACGCGGTCAGTTGCTGGAACGCAAACGCGCATTGCTGGAAAAGCGGCGCCAACGTAAAGAAAAACGCCGCCAGAAATAAACCCAAAAAAGCAGCCTGCACCTTGTCGAATCCGAGTGCAGGCTGCTTTGACGGTTGATGCGGCAATGCTGACCCGATACGTCGCCCAAACGCCCAAAGCAGCCTGCACTTTTTCCATTTCATAGAAAATACAGAAAGCACTTCATGAAACGCACACTCATTTTAAGCCTAATGCTGGTCGGCATGACTGCCTGCACCGCCGCGCCCACGCCCAAAACCTCGCGGCCGGCGCATTGGGCGCAAAGCGTGAAAGCCGATGCCAACCTGCACCGCGTGGACGACAAACTGTACCGCAGCGAGCAGCCGATTGCCGACGATATTGCCGCCATCAATGCCGCGCAAATCCGAACCATCGTCAATCTGCGCTATTTCAACCGAAACAGAAACGCTGACCTTTTCGCCCAAAATCCGCATATCCGCCTGGTGAACCAGCCGTTGATGACATGGCGCGTCCGTCTCAAAGATTTGGCCGCCGCCCTGTATCAAATCGAGCAAGGCCAGAAACACGGCGCGGTGCTGGTGCACTGCTACCACGGCGCCGACCGCACCGGCATCGTGATTGCGTTTTACCGCATGATTTACCAAAACTGGACGCTGGCCGATGCCAAGTCGGAAATGCTGCAAGGCGGCTTCGGTTATCACAGCGTATGGAAGAATCTGGAAAACCTGTTTACCGAAGAAACGCTGGCCGAGGTGAAAACCGAATTGGCCGTATTGCGCCGTTAAACTGTGCCGATAAACAAAGTGCAGGCTGCTTTTGAGACACAGAAAAGCAGCCTGCACCTGTATTTGCGCGCATCTTTCTTGAAAATAGCCCTTGTTTTCCCTATAATTTCGCCTATTCTTTTTCAGACAAACGCAGGCTGCCTGAAACCTTTCGGGCGGCCTGTTCAAATATTCATTTAAAGGACACGATATGCTCAACATCACCCTGCCAGACGGCAGCATCCGCCAATACGAATCCCCCGTCACCGTTGCCCAAATCGCCGCATCCATCGGCTCCGGATTGGCCAAAGCCACTGTGGCAGGCAAAGTGAACGGCATATTGCGCGATGCCTGCGACCCGATTACCGAAGACGCCGCCGTGCAAATCATCACGCCCAAAGACCCAGAAGGCGTGGAAATCATCCGCCACTCCTGCGCGCACTTGGTGGGGCACGCCGTCAAGCAGTTGTTCCCTAACGCAAAAATGGTCATCGGTCCCGTGATTGAAGACGGCTTTTATTACGATATCGCCGCCGAAAAACCGTTCACGCCCGAAGACATGAAAGCGATTGAAGAACGCATGAAGCAGCTCATCAACCAAGATTACGATGTGATTAAAAAAATGCTGCCGCGTGCCGAAGTGATTGAAATCTTCAAGCAGCGCGGCGAAGACTACAAACTGCGGCTGGTGGACGACATGCCCGAAGTTACCGAAATGGGCATGTATTTCCATCAGGAATATGTGGATATGTGCCGCGGCCCGCACGTGCCCAACACACGCTTTTTAAAGAACTTCAAGCTGACCAAAATGTCCGGCGCATACTGGCGCGGCGACAGTAACAACGAACAGTTGCAGCGCATTTACGGCACAGCCTGGGCCAGCAAAGACGAACTGAAAGCCTACATCACCCGCATTGAGGAAGCCGAAAAACGCGACCACCGCAAACTCGGCCGCCAGCTCGACCTGTTCCACCTGCAAGACGAAGCCCCCGGCATGGTGTTTTGGCATCCGCGCGGCTGGACGCTGTGGCAGGTCATCGAGCAGCACATGCGCTGCGAATTAGACGCGGCGGGCTACCGCGAAGTGAAAACGCCGCAAATCATGGATAAAACGTTTTGGGAAAAATCCGGCCACTGGGCGAACTACAAAGACAATATGTTCCTCACCGCCTCCGAAAAACGCGAATACGCCGTCAAACCCATGAACTGCCCCGGCCACGTGCAGATTTTCAACAACACGCTGCGCTCCTACCGCGACCTACCCATGCGTTTGGCGGAATTCGGCTCATGCCACCGCAACGAACCTTCCGGCGCGCTCCACGGCCTGATGCGCGTGCGCGGCTTCGTGCAGGACGACGCGCACATCTTCTGCACCGAAGACCAGATTGCCGAAGAAACCCGCAAATTCAACTTGTTGGTGATGAAAATCTATCAGCAGTTCGGCTTTGAACACGTCAGCGTCAAACTCTCGCTGCGCCCCGAACAGCGCGCCGGTTCGGACGAAATTTGGGATAAGGCCGAACAAGGCCTGCGCGACGCGCTCACCGCCTGCGGCGTTGAATGGCAGGAATTGCCCGGCGAAGGCGCGTTCTACGGCCCGAAAGTGGAATACCACATCAAAGACGCGCTCGGCCGCTCTTGGCAATGCGGCACCATCCAGCTCGACTTCGTGCTGCCCGAACGCTTGGACGCGGAATACGTGGCCGAAAACAACAGCAAAAAACGCCCCGTGATGCTGCACCGTGCTATTTTGGGTTCGCTGGAACGCTTCATCGGCATCTTGATTGAAGAACACGCCGGCTCCTTCCCGCTGTGGCTCGCGCCCGTGCAGATGGTGGTGATGAACATCACCGAAAAACAGGCGGACTACTGCCGCGAAGTGGTGGAACAACTCAAAGCCGCCGGCTTCCGCGCCGAAGCGGATTTGCGCAACGAAAAAATCGGCTACAAAATCCGCGACAACAGCCAAATGCGCTATCCCTACCAAATCGTGGTGGGCGATAAGGAAATGGAAAATGGCCAAGTCGCCGTACGCCGCAAAGCGGAAGATTTGGGCAGCCTGAAAGTGGAAGATTTTATCGCGCTGCTGCAAAAAGAGATTGCGGACACAATTGGAAAAGTGTGATTTGGTTTGACGGTTTTCAGGCAGCCTGCACTTGGATGATTCGGGGTGCAGGCTGCCTGAAAATAAATAAAGCCTTTTGAAAGACAAAAGCAGCCTCATTGCCACATAGTAAACCGTATGAAGGATAGCCAACAATGGAAGCTATTATCATCTTGCTCAGCATCCTGCCGTTTGTTCTCGCTCTATGCAGCCTTTGGGTGGTGTGGTGGCGCAACGAACAGATTGCGCCAACCGACGCAAGCAGGCTGCAAATGTTTTCGGCAATTTTTTGGGCTGCGGCATCGGCATATCTGTTCTGCCCCGCGCTGTACAGCACTTTGGCCACCGCCTCGCACAACCTGGAATACAATCCCCATATTAACGAAATCAATCGCTTTCTCGGCGGATGGCTGTCTTTCCTGCCGCCTGCCGCCTTGCTACCCGGTGTTCTGGCATTACAGAACCGTTGGCACGGCGGCCAGATTTTTGGCAAGCTGGCTGCGCTGTATGCGTGCACAGTCATGCTTGTCATTACTTTTATCACGGGGACGAATATGGGCGGACTGTTGATATCGCAGCTGCTGCCGTTCTTGTGGGGCTGGTGGGAAATGTTGTTTGAGCAGCACGGCTGGGGTAGGACGATTTACGATTTGGAGAATTGCGATTACAGCTTCTCATCTACTGTGCTGTGGATGGCATGGATAGGCATCGTCAGCAGCGCCTTGTTTGCCGCATGGTTTTTGTGCGTTGTACGTGCCAGGATTTCGCGGCTGGTGCGGTGGTTTAAGCAGCGCGGTTAAAGGTTGAAATCGGGGTGCAGGCTGCTTTTGCCCATGTCGGACTGTGAAAGGAAAAACGATGAAGATATATTTAGCGGCTGCATTGCTGTTTTTATCTGCCTGCCGCAGCGGAGAGCCGCCGCTGGTGAAGCATGAGCTATCGCTGCCGGAAGCCGTGCAGGGGCAGGGTTATTATGCGGAAATGGGGTTGCCGTTTTCCCATTTGGATAAGCGGTGGACGGTGCCGGTGAACAGCGGTTTTGCACTGTCTTCGTTAAATTCGGGTGGAGGTACGCGTATTGCACTGAGCCATAGCGGCGCGCAGCCGTATCGCGAATTGGAAGAGCGGCTGACGCTGAGCGGCAGCACAGGCGGTGGCAGCCTGTGTGCACGCCATCAGGCGGAGTTGTATGTCAAGGTGCACCGCGCGGACGCCCCGGAGTTGCAGCATTGCACGCCGTTGCGCCCCAACCGAATGTGCTGATGTACGATTGCAGCGCGCAAAACCGCCGCCACGAACAGGCGCGGCAGGACGGCATGCTGTGCGAAAAATATCCGCACCAATGCCGTTTAAAGATCGATTAAAAAGCCGGCAAAAAGTGCAGGCTGCTTTTCAATAACGCAAAAAGCAGCCTGCACTCTTGTCCGCGTGTTCAACGCATCAGCAGGAATACCGCGCGATGCTCAAATCGTCGGTGCGGATTTCGGCTTTGCCCGAATGCAGCAAATCGGCGGTGGTTTTGCCCGAACCGAGCGACATGGTCCAGCCCAGCGTGCCATGCCCTGTGTTGGTGAACAGGTTTTCAAAGCGGGTGGCGCCGATAATGGGCGTGCTGTCGGGCGTGACGGGGCGCAGGCCGCTCCAATATTCGGCTTCTTGCAGGTTGCCGCTGCCGGGGAAGAGTTCGTTGGTCACCTGCATTAGGGTTTCGCGGTGGACTTCCGGCAGGCGGATTTCATAACCCGACAGTTCTGCCATGCCGCCCACGCGGATACGCCGGTCGAAGCGGGTGAGGGCGACTTTGTAGGTTTCGTCCAGTACGGTGGATTGTGGGGCTTTGCTTTCGTCGGTGATGGGGATGGTCAGCGAGTAGCCTTTGATGGGGTAAATCGGCAGTTTGAGCCCCAGCTGCGCCAGCATCGGGCGGCTGAAGCTGCCCAGCGCGCAGACAAATGCGTCGGCGGTGTGGGTTTCGGTGCGTGTTTGCACGCCGGTAATGCGGTTGCCGCTGGTGTTGAAGCCGACAATGGTGCGGTTGAACAGGAAGTTCACGCCGCGTTCTTGGCACAGTTGCGCGAGTTTTTGCGTGAACAGGCGGCAGTCGCCCGTGCTGTCGTTCGGCAGCTGGAAGGCGCCGGCAATTTGGTGGCGGATGTGGGCGAGCGCGGGTTCAAACTGTATCGCGCCGTCTGCATCGAGTTCTTGGTAGGGAACGTTGAAGCTGTCGAGAACGCCCATTTGTTTTTGGTGTTGGGCAAACAGTTCTTTGTCGCGGAACAGGTGCAGGGTGCCTTTGTGCCGTTGTTCGAAATTCAGGCCTTCTTCGGCTTCAAATTGGTGCAGCAGGCTGCGGCTGTATTCGGAAATCCGCATCATGCGCGATTGGTTGCGGGCATAGGCCGCGCTGGTGCAGTTGGCGGTCATTTTGGCGAGCCATTCCAGTTGGAACAGGCTGCCATCGGGTTTGATAATCAGCGGAGAATGCTCTTTGCCCAGCCATTTGAGTGCTTTCATCGGCACATTGGGGGCGGCCCAAGGCGTGGTGTAACCAAACGACAGCTGCCCGGCATTGCCGTAGCTGGTTTCTTCGGCAACGCCTTGTGTGCGGTCAATCACGGTAACTTGGTGGCCCAGTTTGTTGAGATAATAGGCGGTGGCGGTTCCCACAACGCCTGCGCCTAATACGATAACGTGCATGACGGTCTCCTTGTTGGGTAGTGATAGCAATATGCAGCGTGCAGGCTGCTTCGAGTGATGGGAAAGAGCAAAAAACAACGGGGAAAACAGGAATTGCGATGGTGCAGGCTGCTTTTTGTCATGCAGCACGAATAGTCAGATATTGGGTGGGGTAAGAATAGTACCAAGATAACCAATTTGCCGGGATTTGGCAAGCTGTTTTCATGTTCGGGCACGTCAATGTTGAAATCGCACAAATGGGGATTGCCCGACAAAACGTGCAGGCTGCTTTTGGCATGCGGAAAAAGCAGCCTGCACGTTCCCCAATGTGGCATAAAACAAGGCTGCTTGAAAATATCCTGAATATTCAGCATATTCCAAGCAGCCTGCATTAAATGCGGTTCACATTATTTCTTTTTCTTTTGCGGCGGCAAGTCGGTGCAAGTGCCGTTGGCCACTTCCGCCGCCATGCCGATGCTTTCGCCTAAGGTCGGGTGCGGATGGATGGTTTTGCCGATGTCTTCCGCATCGCAGCCCATCTCAATCGCCAGGCAGATTTCGCCAATCATGTCGCCCGCATGCGTGCCGACGATACCGCCGCCGATGATACGGCCTGTTTCCGCATCAAAAATCAGCTTGGTGAAGCCTTCGTCGCGGCCGTTGGCAATGGCGCGGCCAGATGCAGCCCACGGGAATACGGCTTTGGTGATTTTGATGCCGTCGCGTTTGGCGATTT
>ERZ773054.686-NODE-686-length-24102-cov-26.130162_pt1 | contig 24102 bp, 29 predicted proteins | sample MGYA00580630_ERZ773054 | MGnify/ENA primary metagenome ERZ773054 (study PRJEB29015, sample SAMEA2737994) | human oral metagenome | biome: human oral; feature: human-associated habitat; material: dental | place: China | collected 2115 ... | reverse complement strand
GTAGTACGTCAAGGCGAGCCAACGCCGTATCATTGCGATTTTAATTCACTATATTCGTCTTCCGGCAATATCGGTTTGCGCTGCCACCATGCGGTGCGTTCAATCGGGCGAATCTGCAATGCTTCGTTGCCCAGAGAAAGGTGCAGGCTGCCTTGCGTGTCGGTGCGCAGCAGGCGGATGTTTTGTCGTTGCAGGCGCTGTTGCGTGTCGGGGTGCGGGTGGCGGAAGTGGTTGCCCAGCCCGCTGCTGGCGATGGCGGTGTGCGGCGCAACGTATTGCAAAAACAGGCTGCTGCTGGCGGATTTGCTGCCGTGGTGGCCGAGCACCAGAATTTGGCTGTGCAGCTTGTCGCCGTAGCGTTCGATGAGCTGCATTTCTTCGGGATTGCCGCTGTCGCCCATGATGAGCAGGGCGTGTTCGCCGGCAATCACGCGCAATATGCAGCTTTGTTGGTTGTCGGATTGTGCAGGCTGCTTGGGCGGCGTGAGAAATTCAAACCACACGCCGTCCGTCTGCCAATGCGTGCCGCCGCTGCAATGCCGCGCATTCGGATAATACTGCGGCTGCCCGGCCAAAAGCGTGCGCACGGGCATCTGCCGCGCCAGTTCGGGATAACCGCCGTCGTGGTCGTTGTCGTGATGCGACAAAATCAGCGTGTCGATTTGGCGGATGCCGAGCGCGTGCAGGTTCGGCAGCACGGTTTGCGCAGCTTGGTTGCCCGTGTCGAATAGAATGTTTTGCGTGCGCGTTTGCAACAATACCGACAAACCTTGCCCCACGTCCCAAACGTGGACGCGCAACGGAGCGTTCGGTGCGGGCGTGTAAGCGGCCCATGCAGCGATGATGCAGCAGGCGAGCGGTTTCAGGCGTGTGCCGCGCGGTAGCAGGAGGATAAGCGCGGCAACAAGCGCGAGTGCGAACAACGGCGCTGGCGCGTGGGTAAGGTGGTATTCGGGCAGTTGTGCGCCGAGTGTCAGCAGGATTTGGGCAATGTGTTCGCCGATATAGGCGGCGGCCTGTTGCAACGCGGGGAAGGGCAGGGCAGAGGCGGTGAGCGCGAGCGGCACGAGCAGCCATGAAAACAGCGGGATGGCCACGGCATTGACCAGCGGGCTGAAAGGCGGCATGGCGCCGAACAAGTGCAGTGTGGCCAAACTGCCGACCAAAGTGGCCGCCCATTGCCCGCGCACCGCCTGTTTCAATCCGTGCGCGTAATACTGTCGCCGCGTTACCGTTTTTGCAGGCAGCCTGCACGCCAAAGCCCACAGCAGCACGCCCACCAAGCCGAATGACAGCCAAAATCCCACAGCCAGCACCGAAGCGGGCTGATACAGCAGCACGGCGGTGCAGGCTGCCCACCACGTTTGCCAGCCGCCCACATAACCGCGCACCATCCATGCCGCGCCCAGCACGGTCAGCATCATCAGGCTGCGCAACGCCGGAATCTCCCAGCCCGCCAACCCCGTGTAAACACAGGCCGCCAGCCACGAAACCAACCCAATCCACACACGCGGCCGCGCAGGCATGACGGGGCTGAAACGCAACAGGAAGCGGCACAGCCATCCCACCAGCACCGCCACCATGCCGATGTGCAGCCCAGAAATGCTGATGAGGTGGTTCAGCCCCAGCGGCCGCAACGCCGCCCACATTTCCGGCGACAAACCGCTGCGGTTGCCCACGGCCAGAGCCGTCATCAGGCCGGTGCCTTGCGGATATTGCGTGGCATTGGTTTGCCAAGTGCGGATAATGTGTTCGCGCAAGCGGTTGATATTGAACAGAGGCGGTGTTTGGGGGACGGGCGTACGCTCTTTGCCCAGCGTGGCCATGCCGTCGATTTGGTTGGCCAGCGCCCACGCCTCGCGGTCGAAGCCGACAGGGTTGCGCGTACCGACGGCAGCGCGGAGTTTGGCGGACACCTGCCATGTTTCGCCCACATGCCATTCGCGCGTTTGGTAATCCTGCACCAGCAGGCGGAAGGTTTGCCCGTTTTCGCGCACGGCTTCGGCAATGAAGCGCGCTCTGCCTTGGGCATCGGGTTCGGGCAGGTCGGTGATGTGCAGTTGCACGGTTTCGCTAACAGGGCGTTCGGCGGACACGGGGACTTGCCGTGCCAATGCGGCTTCGGTGCGGCAAAGGGCATACAGCGTGCCAAACACCAGAAAGGCAAAAGTGCAGGCTGCTTTTCGATACCGCGGAAACGTCAAAAAGCAGCCTGCACTCATTGAACAGGCCAATAACACGCCCCAAAGCCACCACGAACCGCGTTCGGGCAGAAAAAAACTGCCTGTTGCGCCGATGCAGAACGCGGCCAGATAAACGGTGCGCGGTAACATATTCGCCCGAACGCCCGATTAAAAGCGGCGTTTGAGCTGGCACGCCTGCATAATCGACACGGCCAGTTCTTCCACCGATTTATGCGTGGTGTTGGTGTGCGGCACGCCGTGGCGGCGGAACATCGCCTGCGCTTCCGCCACTTCGCTGCGGCAGGTGGCAAGGCTGGCATACGTCGAATTGGGGCGGCGCTCCTGACGGATGTCGTGCAGGCGCTCCGGCTGGATGGTGAGCCCGAACAGCTTGTGCTTATACGGTTTGACCATGCGCGGCAAATCGGTGGTGTCCAAATCGTCGGGCGTGAGCGGATAATTGGCGGCGCGGATGCCGTATTGCAGCGCCAGATAGAGGCAGGTCGGGGTTTTGCCCGAACGGGACACGCCCATCAGAATCACGTCGGCTTCTTTCAAATCGCGGTCGGACACGCCGTCATCGTGGTTCAGGGCGAAGTTCACCGCTTCCATGCGCGCGTCGTATTTTTCGACATTGTGCACGCGGCTTTGCACGGAATGCCGCGCACTCACGCCCAATTCGCGTTCCAGTTCGCCCAAAAACGCATCGAAATAGCTCAAATGCAGGCCTTGCGCGGTTTTGACGATTTCGCGCACTTCATCGTTGGAAATACTGGAAAAAATCAGCGGGCGGATGCCGGATTCTTCTGCCGATTTGTTGATGATGTGCACCAAGGCATATGCCTTTTCCTGCGTGTCGATAAAGGGATAGGTGGCGCGTTTGAATTTGATGCCGTCAAACTGTTCCAGCAGCGCATCGCCCACGTTTTCGGAGGTGATGCCGGTGCGGTCGGAAACGAAAAAGGCGGGACGGCGGATTTGGGAATGGGTGGTCATGGCAAGTGTTTCCTGATAAACGGTCGGTGTGGTGTAAAAAAGTGCAGGCTGCTTTGTATGCGTTCGGATAAAAAGCAGCCTGCACCCGTTTTAACAGCAGCGTCCCCCGTTGGCACCGCAACGGCGTTTGCGGCAGTAGTCCATGAACTGCTGCTCGGTCATCACGGGGGCGTTGGGATTATTGCTGCGTTGGCGGCGGACGTAGTTTTCGTAATCCGGCACGCCTGCCATCAGGTTGGCGGTCAGGCGCGCGGTTTTCCACCATTTCGCTAATTTACGCTTCATTGTGGGCTCCTTGTTCAGGTGCAGGCTGCGTTCCGTCGCGGTACACGGCCAGCACTTCTTTGGCGGTGCTCCATGCGACTTTGCGCGCTTTCAGTGCCACGCGGATGCCATACACGGCCACCACCACGACCACGGCCATGAACAGCGCCGTCAGTCCGGCATTAACATAATCGTTGAAGATAATGCGCGCCATTTCTTCGGCATTGGCAGCCGGTTTCAGGATATCGCCTTTGTCCAAGGCGGCCTGATATTTGTCCGCATGCGCCAGGAAGCTGACGCGCGGGTCGCTGTGGAACAGTTTTTGCAGGCCGGCATAGCAGGTGACGAACAATACGCCGACGGCCGGTACGAGCGTTACCCACATATAGCGGTCGCGCTTCATTTTCACCAATACCACGGTGCACATAATCAAAGCTACGCCTGCCAGCATTTGGTTGGCAATGCCGAACAAAGGCCAGAGCGAGTTAATGCCGCCCAATGGGTCGGTTACGCCGGTGTGGAGGAAATAGCCCCACAAGGCCACGGCGAAGAAGGTGGCAACTAAGTTGGCGGGAATGGAATCGGTGTTGCCGAAAGGTTTGTAGAACACGCTGCCCAAATCTTGAATCATGAAGCGTGCCACGCGTGTGCCGGCATCAACGGCGGTCAGGATGAACAGGGCTTCAAACAGCAGGGCGAAGTGATACCAGAACGCCATCATGGCTTCGCCCGGAATCAGGCGACTCATAATGTGCGCCATACCCACGGCCAAAGTCGGTGCACCGCCGGCACGGGAAAGGATGGTGTTTTCGCCCACTTCCTTGGCGGTGTGCAGCAGCGTTTCCGCTTCCACAGGGAAGTTCAGTTTGGTGGTAATGACTTGTGCGGCATTGGCGGCATCGGTGCCAATCAATGCGGGCGGGCTGTTCATGGCAAAGTACACGCCGGGGTCAAGCGATGCGGCGGCGGCCAAAGCCATAATCGCCACGAAGCTTTCCATAATCATGCCGCCGTAACCAATCATGCGGACGTGGGTTTCGTTTTCCAACATTTTCGGCGTGGTGCCGGAAGAAATCAGCGCGTGGAAGCCGGAAACCGCACCGCAGGCGATAGTGATGAACAAGAACGGGAACAGTGCGCCCGAGAACACAGGGCCGGAACCGTCGATGAAGTGGGTGACGGCAGGCATTTGCAGGGTCGGATTAACAATCACAATGCCCAAAGCCAACGCGATAATCGTGCCGATTTTCAGGAAGGTGGAAAGGTAATCGCGCGGTGTCAGCAGCAGCCAAACGGGCAATACTGCGGCCACGAAGCCGTAAATCATAATTGCCCAAGTGAGCTGGATACCGTCCAAATCGAACCAATGGCCGAAGGAGCTGTGCGCCACGTCTTCACCGAACACGATGGCCAACATCAGCAGGATAAAGCCGACGATGGAAATCTCGCCGATTTTGCCCGGGCGGATATAACGCGTGTAAATACCCATAAACAGTGCAATCGGCATGGTGGCGGCAATGGTAAATGTGCCCCACGGGCTGTGAACCAGTGCTTTCACCACAATCAGCGCCAGCACCGCCATAATGATGACCATAATCATCAAAATACCGATGGAGGCAATCACGCCGGCCACAGTGCCGAGTTCTTGTTTCACAATATCGCCCAAAGACTTACCGTCACGGCGCATGGACACAAACAAGACCATCATGTCCTGTACCGCGCCGGCAAACACCACGCCGAAAATAATCCACAGCGTGCCGGGCAGATAGCCCATCTGCGCCGCCAGCACAGGGCCGACCAATGGACCTGCGCCCGCAATCGCGGCAAAGTGGTGGCCAAACAGAACGCCTTTGTGTGTCGGCACATAGTCCAAGCCGTCGTTGTGCCGCTCGGCGGGCGTGAGGCGGTTCGGGTCAAGCTGCATCACATTTTTGGCGATGTAGAGACTGTAATAGCGGTAGGCGACGGCATACACAGAAATAGCGGCCGTGACCATCCAGATGGCGCTGACTTGTTCGCCGCGGCTGATGGCAAGGGTGACGAATGAAGCGACCCCCACCAAGACCACGGTGCCCCAAATCAGAATTTGCTTGAGCTTATCCATGATTTGACTCCTCTGTTAAAAATATAATGGGGAAAGATTAACATAAAACCAACGTGCGTTGATAGAAATTAACAAAAATGCTGCAAAAAAAGCAGCCTGCAGGCTGCTTTTGGCGTGTGCGGCTTACTCTAAAGCAGCCTGCAAACGGCGTTCGATTTCATCGGCATCGAAGGATTGGGCAATCAGCTCGAAACGGCTGTCGCGCCGCCACGAAACCTGGTTGGCGCCCCATTGCCCGTCCACCCAGTTGAGCCAGACCCATGTGTCCAGCACCTGAAACACGCCTTTGGCGCGCACCAGTCCGGTGGTTAATTTTGGCAAGTCGTTGAAAAATTGTGTAATCCGTTCGCCGTCGAAATTGCGGCCGGCGGGGAAGGTGAAGCCTTGCGACTGATAGCCCAGCGTGTTGTCCGGCAGGGTTTTGATGCGGTAGCGCGGTTTTTCGATGACGGGGATGTCCAGCCATGCCAACTGCATCTGCGCCTGCTCCACTTCAGCCACCAGTGCCTTGGGCGGAAACAGTTGCGCGGCCTGTTGGCGGAATTGCGCCAGCTGTTCGGGGCTGCACAAATCGATTTTGCTGGCCACCAGCACATCGCACACGCCGATTTGGTCTTTGTATAAGCCGTTGGCGGCGTAATTTGGGTCGATGAACTGGCGCGGATCGACAATGGTAAACACGGTGGAAATGGTCAGCGCGTCGCGGAATTCCGGGGCTTTGAGTTCGTCAATCACACCTGCTGCGTGCGCCAATCCGCTGGCTTCTATCAGCAGGCGGTGGGGCTGCTGTTGTGCCAGCATTTTCTGCACGGTGCTGCTCATTTGTCCGCCGGCGGTGCAGCACAGGCAGCCGCCCGAAATCTCGGCCACGGGAATGCCGTTGTCCGACAGCACGGCGCCGTCAATGCCGATTTCGCCGAATTCATTGACGATGATGAGCCATTGCTCTTCCTGCGGTTTTTGGGCGATGAGGCTGCGGATGGCGCTGGTTTTGCCGGTGCCTAAAAATCCTGAAAAAAGGTGTACTTGTGTTTTCATGATGGGGTGTCTTGAACATAAAAAGCAGCCTGCACTCTAAAAGGCACCGCCATGTTTGCAATGGCGATGCCGCGCAGAACCGTTCAGTTGATATATGGATTGCGGAGGTGAAAAAGCAGCCTGCACTTATTCGTCATCGTCGTCGCCGTAATATTTCACGCCGATTTTGATGGGTTCGCGGCCTTTTTCGCGCCGCCATGCGTTGGTGTCGCGCAGGGAATAGGCGCAGCCGCAGTATTCCTGCTGGTAGAAGTGTTCGCGTTTGCTGATTTCAATCATGCGCGCGCTGCCACCGCCTTTGCGCCAGTTGAAGTCCCAGTACACAATGCCAGGATAGTGCGCGGCGGCGCGGTGTCCGCAATCGTTGATTTGCGCCATATTTTTCCAGCGCGAAATGCCCAGCGAACTGCTGATGACTTTAAAGCCGTGTTCGTGCGCGTACAAAGCCGTGCGCTCGAAACGCATATCGAAGCACATGGTGCAGCGGATGCCGCGTTCGGGTTCGTATTCCATGCCTTTGGCGCGCTCGAACCAGTTGTCCACATCGTAATCCGCATCGATAAACGGCACGCCGTGCTTCTCGGCAAAGCGGATGTTTTCTTCTTTGCGGATTTCGTATTCTTTAAGCGGGTGGATATTGGGGTTGTAGAAATAAATCGTGTAGTCGATGTCGCTGGCGAGCAGGGCTTCCATTACTTCGCCGCTGCAGGGGGCACAGCAGGAATGGAGCAGGAGCTTGTCCGCACCGTTGGGCAGGGCCAGCTTGGGGCGATCGATGGGGGTGACTTGTGGTTTGGCGTTCATTTTGTTTTTATCAATCAATGTGGTGCGTGGTGGTGGGGAAGGTCGCCGTCCAAATGGTAAACCGTGCCGCAATAAGGGCATTCGACACTGCCGTTGCCTTGAATCGGCAGGAACACGCGCGGATGGCCGTTCCACGATTCGGTGTGGGCGTTTTTGCCGTTGCAGTAGAGCGGCAAATCGTCGGCAGTCAAGACAATAGTATCGGGATGCGGAGCAGTCATGGCAGAATCCTTTGTTTTAGGGTGGTCGGAGAGGTGTTTATTGTACGCAAAAAACAGGCATTTGACAAAATGACTTATCGCTGGGATAATCACGCGGATTTCAGATTAAATTTGAATACAGCCGTTTGATGAGACGGTTGTGTTTTTTGCGGCGTTGCAAAAGCAGCCGTTGAACGTTAGGAGGTGATGGTTTCCATCATGAGGGCGTGTTTTCCCTGCGGAGCTTCTGCGAAATGACACATTATTATTTTTTATTTTTAACTATTTTTTTGTGAGGAAACAACAATGCCTTCTATCCGTGTAAAAGAAAACGAACCTTTTGAAGTGGCGATGCGCCGTTTTAAACGCTCTATCGAGAAAACCGGCCTGCTGACCGAGCTGCGTGCCCGCGAAGCTTATGAAAAACCGACAACCGAGCGCAAACGCAAAAAAGCCGCTGCTGTGAAACGCCTGCAAAAACGCCTGCGCAGCCAAACACTGCCGCCAAAAATGTATTGATATACAGACAACGGCTAACCGCCTGTTCCGAATCGGGGCAGGCGGTTTTGTTTTTCCGCTTCGAAAAGCAGCCTGCACTTCCATTTTCCAAAGTGCAGGCTGCTTTTTCAGCGTTTTTGGTAATACAGGACGGTTACATACGCCAAAATGGCAGCACACACGGCGACCTGCGCATAAAAGCCGATGCCCAGGCTGGTGGCATCTGCCATGTTAATGGCTTCCAGTTGCGTCAGCAGTTTGTCGCGGTAGCGGAAGAAAAAGCGGATGAGGTTGGTGGCGGCAATAAGGGCGGGGAGGGTTAGTGTGATGTAATCTATGCTGTTTTTCTGCCGCGCATCTTTCCAAAGTTTGCCGGCGAATGCCAAGAAAAAGAGCGGCACGATGATTTGCACGTTATAGCCGGGCATGGGCTCGTCGCCCAAGTGCACCCAAGGCAGCAGGACACTGAATGCACCGCATAAATACAGGATAATCAGATGGGAAAACTGGGCGCCGCTCAGTTCAATCAGCATACGGTTTTTGGATGCAGGCTGCTTTTGGGGTGCAGGCTGCTTTTGAGGTGCAGGCTGCTTGGGCGCGGCGGCGAAAAAATCAGGTTCGATTTCGCGCAGCTTGGCGTTATATGCACGGCGCGTTTCGGCGTGGTACAGCACGTCGCGGATTTTGCGCAGCGCGGCCATCGGCAGCGTGCCTTGCTGTGCTGCGTTTCTCAGGGCCTGTTGGATTTCGGGCAGCGTTGCATCGGGCGAATCCAGGTTCAGCAGGCGGTAGAAATTTTTCATTGCAATGCGGCTCCGTGAAAAAGGCGGATGGGTTATCCGCCTATTGGGTTATCTGTAACGGACGTTTTCCGCCGCGTCGATATAGATTTGTTTGCTTTGCTGTAAACTATGCACGATTTCTTCGGCTTTCAGCGTGGGGGTTTTTTGCGTCAGCAGCCGCAGCAAATCCTGTTTCTTTTTGGGACGGTTTTTTTTCAGCAGCAGTAGCGCGGCGGCCATGTCGCGGTCGTTGGCGCACAACTGCGTTTGCAGCAGGGTGAACACGGGTTCTTTGTGCGGCGGCGTGCCGTTATCCTCTGACATAATCTGTTGCACGGCTTGGCGGGCAATCCGCGCGGCCTGCCGCACCATCGGGTCGTCATCCTGTTCGGCAGGGGCGGCGGCGCTGTCGTCCGGCTGGTGTGCGGCGGCGGGGTGCAGGCTGCTTTTGCCTTTCAGGAAGCGTTTGATGTTTTTGCCCAAGCGGTTTTTGACGAGTAGGACGGCATTCGGGTAACGCGCTTGGCAGCCTTCCAAAGCAGCCTGCACTTTTTTGCGCGGCGACACGATGGCGATGCGCGCGTCCGGATGGTGCGCCAGAATTTCGTTCACAGCGGCGATGATGCTGTGCGCGGCGCGTTTTTCGGGCAATACATAAATGCTGTGCGGTTCTTCGGGCGTAATCATGCGTTTTGCCGTTTTGAACGGGGCGAACAAGCCGACTTTGGCGCGGTGGAACGGAATATCGCGCGGTTTGATGCGGACTTTGGCAAGGTCAAGCAAAAGATGGTTCATGGTGTTCTCCAAAGAAGGTGGCTCGAAAGAATGTGCGGGCGGCCGCTGAATGTTCAAAGCAGCCTGCACTTCTCACGCTTTGGAAAGTGCAGGCTGCTTCAGGATTATTCGGCCAACAGTTTGCGGATGTCGCCGGCGATTTGCGTTGCGTCCGCCCCGAACGGAACGAACACGGCCGCTTCGCCTTTTTTGTCGATGATATACGTGCCGGAAGAGTGGTCCACATTGTAAATTCGGTCGGATTTAATGTCGGTGCGCGCGGACACGATGCGGTATTGCTGTTTGACCACGGCGATATCACGTCCGCCGTTGGTGTCGGTCAGACCGATGAATGCGGGGTTAAACTGCGCGGCATAGCGGCCGATGAGTTCGGGCGTGTCGCGGTCGGGATCGACGCTGACGAAGACGGCGGCTACGTCTTTGGATTGCTCGCCCAGTTGCTTGAAGGTATCGTTAAAGGTGAGCAGTTCGGTGGGGCACACGTCCGGGCAGTTGGTGAAGCCGAAGGTCAGCAGCACGACTTTGCCTTTCAGGCTGCTTAAAGAGAACGGTTTGCCGGAACCGTCGGTGAGCGTGAAATCGCCGCCGATATTGTCTTTGCGCACGTCAACGCTTTTGAATTTGCTGTTGGCGGCGGCAGGGGCGGAAGCGGCGGCCCCAGAAGCAGCCTGCACATCGGAAGCGGCGGGTGCGGCGGTCGATGCGGCAGGCGCATTGGACGGTGCGGAAGACGGCGCGGGTTGCGCGTTTTGCTGGTTGCAGGCTGCCAATAACAATGCGGCGGCAATCGGTAAGAGTTTGCTGTTCATAACGGTTCCTTTGTAGGGAGGGTGGGAAAATCATTCGGGCAATTCCGCCGAACCCATGCGGCGCAAAATAATGTTGGTTTTGCGTTTCAGGGCGGTATCGCGCGGATGGTCGGCATAATACAGCGGGCGGGGCACGCGCGCGGCCAATTCGGCAGCCTGCGCTTTGGTGAGCTCCGCGGCGGATTTGCGGTGCCAGTGTTGCGCGGCGGCTTCCGCACCGTAAATGCCGTAGCCCCATTCGATAACGTTCAGATACAGTTCGTACAGGCGGTCTTTGTCGGTGGTGGCTTCCAGCATGGACGTGAGCACGGCTTCTTCGGCTTTGCGGAAATAGCTGCGGCTTTCGTTCAAAAACAGGTTTTTCGCCAGCTGCTGGCTGATGGTGGAGCCGCCCGCGCGGATTTTGCCGCTGCGTTCGTTGCGCTGCATGGCGTTTTTGATGCCGTTCCAGTCAAAGCCGCTGTGTTCGGCAAAGCCCGCGTCTTCCGAGGCAATCAGGGCTTTTTTCAGGTTCACGGAAATTTGCGCATACGGCACCCAGCGGTAATCCAGCGCCACATCGGGTTTTTCGGCGGCCAATTCGTGCATCCGCATCGACATGAACGAGGTGCGGTAGGGCGCGATGGCGCGATAGGACAGAATGTTGCCGTATGCCCACACGTTAAATAGCACGATGCATGCCAACGGGGCGGCGACAAGGTATTTGATCCAGTTCATTTATTCGACTGCCTGTGCGCGGAGGTTGCGGATAACGGGCGCGATATCGGGTGCAAAGCCGCGCCATTGTTCGTAGGCTGCGGCCGCTTGGCCGACCAGCATGCCCAAGCCGTCTGCCGTTTGTTGTGCGCCGTGTTGCGCGGCAAACTGCATAAAGGCGGTGGCCGTGTCGGCATAAAATAGATCGTATGCCAAAAAGCAGCCTGCAAAAATATCGGGCGGCACATCGGGCGCAGCATGGTGCAGGCTGCTGGATGTGGCGTTGATGATGATGTCGTAGCAGGGCTGCAACTGCGTTAGCGGTGCGGCTTCGATGCGGAAAATGCCGGCCAGTTCCACGGCTTTGCTGTACGTTCGGTTGGCAATGGTCAAATTGGCGGGGCAGTGGGCAAGCAGGGGCAGCACCACGCCGCGTGCCGCGCCGCCTGCGCCCAAAAGCAGGATGCGTTTGCCGCGCAATTCGATGCCCAAGTGTTCGCGCAAATCGCGCACCAAGCCTTCGCCGTCGGTGTTGTCGCCCAAAATGCGGCCATCTTTCTGCGGCACGAAGGTATTGACCGCGCCTGCGGCTTGGGCGCGCTCGCTGTGGGTGTCGGCAAAGTCGTAGGCGAAATGTTTGAACGGCAGGGTGATGTTGGCGCCTGCACCGCCTTGTTGCAGGAAGGTGCGTGCGGCGGTGTCGAAATCGGTGCGCGTGTTATCGACCAAGGTGCGCGTGTATTCAATCTGCGCGCCTTCTTGTCGGGCGAAATATTGGTGGATTTGCGGCGATTTGCTGTGTGCGACGGGATTGCCGAACACGGTGTAGCGTGAAATCATGCACGGTTCCTGTGTGTGTCGATAAGGTTCTATTGTAGCGGTGTTTATGGGAAAAGCCAAACGGGGTGCAGGCTGCTTTTTCGGCGGATTCAGCGTTTCTGTGCCAGCCAGTCGTAGCATTGTTCCCACAGCAGGGTTTCGCCAGGGTCTTCGCGCCCTGCAAGCAGCGCCTGTTCCAAGGCGGTATGAAAGCGGGTGGCGGTGTTCGGGCGGGCGAACCATGCCAACAGGGCTTCGCGGGATGCTTCGATGTCGCAGCCGGGGTCGGGGCATTGGTACCCATAGGGGATGGACAGATACAATTCCACGAAGGCGCGCAGGGCGGGCAGGCTGTGGGCGTGCCGCGTCCATAAATCCAGCAGCGGCGGCACGGGCAATCCCGCTCTGGCGAACATTTCCAGCGTTTCGGTAATTTCTTTGCCATATACACAATGATGCAACACATATTCCATCCACGCGGAGGCGAAACGGTTGAGCCAGTCCAGTTCTTCGGGCCGCCACAAATCGGTGCGGTCGGCATGGAGTTTGTCCAGCGTGGCTTCGGTCAGGATGCGGACTTCTTCGCGCTGCACGATGCCTTGGGCGATACGCGGCAGAAAGTGCTTCATATCCGCCACCACGGCAGGCACGTCGTCCAGCGGCACGCAGCCCAAATAAGCGCACACCCAGCCTTCGGGGATTTCTGCCAACGGAAAACGCAGCAGCTCGCGCTGTTCGTCTTCGCTCATGCAGCAATCGCAGGTGCAGACGTTGAGCGGGAAGCGGGCGGGATAATGGGCAAACAGGGTATAGGCTTCGTCAATCAGTTTTTGCATGGGGTTGGGCTTCGGGTTGTGTGCAGGCTGCTTTGATTGAATGGAAAAAGCAGTCTGCACATCATTAAATCAAATAGTTACGATTTCCACCAATACCAAACGTAACTCCACAGCCGCCCGAAAAATCCTGCGGACGGCATATCGTCCAGCGCAATTAGCGGCTGTTCCGTCAGCAGTTTGCCGCCGGCATACACTTGCAGCATACCCAGCGTTTGGCCTTTTTTCACGGGCGCGTGCGCCACGTTCGGCACGGAGATTTTGATTTCCGGCGGCTGCGGCGAATGGCGCGGAAATGTTAAATAAACATCTTGTGCGGTGCCTGCTTCAATGCGGGTATGGCTGCCGTCCAGCACGGGCAGGTCGGTGATTTTGGTATTGGCGGCGTAAATTTTCTGCGTGTCGAAGGCTTCCAGCGCGTAATTGAGCAGCTTGCGGCTTTCGATGGCGCGGGCTTCGTTGCTGCTGGCGCCAATCACGATGCTGAAAATGCGCCGCCCGTTGCGGTGGCTGCCGGTGATCAGATGGTAGCCAGCCACGTCCGAATAACCGGTTTTCAGGCCGTCCACATCGTCGTTGCGAAACAGCAGCAGGTTGTGGTTCGGTTGGGTGATTTTGTTGTAGGTAAATGTTCTTTTAGCGAATATTTGGTAATAGTCGGGGAAGTCGCGCAGCAGCGCCTGCGACAGAATCAGCAAATCCTGCACGCTGCTGACATGTTTGGGCGAATGCAGGCCGGTCACGTTTTCAAATTGGGTTTGCCGCATGCCCAAACGTTCGGCTTCGGCGTTCATCTGCGCCACAAAGGCCGATTCGCTGCCTGCCATGCCTTCGGCCAGTGTCAGCGCCGCATCGTTGCCCGACAAAATCAGCATGCCGTGCAGCAGGTCGATGGTATTGGCTTTGCTGCCGCGCTCCAAAAACATGCGGTTGCCCGCGCTTTTCCACGCGTTTTCGGAAACCGTCCATTCTTGGTTGGGCGTGATGGTTTGCGCGTCCAGCGCTTTGAAGGCCAGATAGGCCACCATCAAATGCGTTAAAGAGGCAGGCTCGATGGGCAGTGTGAAATTTTTTTCCGCAAGCACTTGGCGGCTTTGTGCATCATAAACGGCATAAGCCGCCGCCTGAATATGCGGTGCGGATTGTGTGGCGGACAAGGACAGGGGTGCGTGCGGTGCAGAAGCAGCCTGCACTTCGGAAGCAGCCTGCACGTTATGGGCGACGGGCGCAGGTTTGGCGGCTATCGCGGCCGGCAGCCACAAACCCAGCAACACGCCGAAAGAAAAGTATTTTTTCATTGTGAACGGTTTGGTCGGATAAAACGATAAGCGGCGTATTATAGCCGAGATGGCGCGCGGTATGGGTGCTTCTGCGAAAACGGGGCGTGCGGGATGGGCGTTGCGCCGTCCTATCGATTTGACCCGAAGCAACGCAACAAAAGCAGCCTGCACCCGCCCAAACTGCACGTCGCAACTTGATTTTGCCCACACGAAGCGTTAAGGTTATGCCTTTTCCTTTACACAACCGCCGCGCCATTATCATGAGCATCAACCAATTTCCCGAATACTACGACTACCTCACCCGCATTCTGACATCGTCCGTTTACGATGTCGCCATCGAAACCCCGCTGGATTTTGCCGTCAATCTTTCCCGCCGCCTCAACAACAAAATTTACCTGAAACGTGAAGATTTGCAGCCCGTGTTTTCATTCAAAATCCGCGGCGCATACAACAAAATGGCCAAGCTGCCGCCCGAATTGCTGAAAAAAGGCGTGATTACCGCCAGCGCGGGCAACCATGCGCAAGGCGTGGCATTGTCCGCACAGAAGCTCGGCTGTTCTGCCACCATCGTCATGCCCGAAACCACGCCGAACATCAAAATCGACGCCGTGAAAGCGCGCGGCGGCAATGTGGTATTGGCAGGCGTTTCGTATAACGATGCCTACGACCATGCCATGAAGCTGGTTGCCGAAAGCGGCTTGACCTACATTCCGCCGTTTGACGACCCCGACGTGATTGCAGGGCAGGGGACGATTGGCATGGAAATCGTGCGCCAACACGCCAAACCGATAGACGCGGTATTTGTGGCGATTGGCGGCGGCGGCATGGCGGCGGGTGTGGCGGCGTTTATCAAACAAGTGCGCCCCGAAATCAAAGTCATCGGCGTGCAAACCAACGACAGCTGCGCCATGAAAGTATCGATTGCCGCAGGAAAACGCGTGGAGCTGAAAGATGTCGGACTGTTTGCCGACGGTACGGCGGTGAAACTGGTGGGCGAAGAGACCTTCCGTATGTGCCGCGATTTGCTGGACGACATTATCACGGTGGACACCGATGCCGTATGCGGCGCGCTGAAAGACGTGTTTGACGATACGCGCAGCATTTGCGAGCCTTCGGGCGCACTGGCATTGGCCGGCCTAAAGGCCTATATTGCCCGAAACCATTGCGAAAACGCTGTGCTAGTGGCCATCACTTCGGGCGCGAACATGAATTTCCATCGCTTGCGCCATGTGTCCGAACGCAGCGAATTGAGCGAGGGCAACGAGGCGATTTTCGCCGTCAGCATTCCCGAACGTGCAGGCAGCTTCCGCGCGTTTGTGAACACGCTGGGCGCACGCAACATCACCGAGTTCAACTACCGCTACGGCGATGACGACGTGGCGCACATTTTTGTCGGCATACAGACCGCCGGTGCCGCCGACCGCAAGCATATCCGCAGCGAACTCAATGCCGCGCAGTTGCCCAATATCGATTTGAGCAACGATGAAATGGCCAAAGTGCATCTGCGTTATATGGTGGGCGGGCGCACGCACAAAGTGCAGAACGAGCGCGTCATCAGTTTCGAGTTTCCGGAACGCCCGAAAGCATTGGCAAAATTCCTGAACGCCATGCAGACCGACTGGAACATCACGCTGTTCCACTATCGCAACCACGGCGCGGATTACGGACGCATTCTGGTGGGCATTGATGTGCCGGACAGCGATGAGGCGGCCTTTAACGCGTTCTTGGAAAATTTAGGCTATGCCTATGAAGTGCAGACGGATAATGCGGCGTACAAGCTCTTTTTGAGCGCGGCGTGATGGATGGAATAAAAGAACAAAACCCTTGCCGAAGATGGGCAAGGGTTTTTGAAAATCTGGCACGCCCACGGGGAATCGAACCCCGGTTACCGCCGTGAAAGGGCGATGTCCTAACCGCTAGACGATGGGCGCGGATAAAAAATATTCTTGGCGCACCCGGAGCGATTCGAACGCCCGACCCTTTGGTTCGTAGCCAAATACTCTATCCAACTGAGCTACGGGTGCAGCAAAGACGCGGATTCTATGCCGATTGAACGGCCGTGTCAAGTGATTTGTACAGAAAAACGGTAGAAATGTATAATGCGCGCGGTAAAAACGGTATTCAGTAAACCAGCATGACAGCGAATTTGGACAATTTGGCGCAATTTTTCCGGCAATGGGACAAGCCGGTGGTGATTTTGGATTTGGAAACCACGGGCGGAAATTTCCAGCGCGACCGCATCACGGAAATTGCATTTCTGCATTTTTGGCAGGGCGAAATCACGCCGGTGTCGCGTTTGGTCAATCCGACCATTCCGATTCAGGCATTTGTGAGCCAACTGACGGGCATTGACGATGCGATGGTGCAGGATGCGCCGCTGTGGGCGGAGCTGCTGCCAGATGTGCTGCCGTATTTGCGCGGCAGCCTGCTGATTGCGCACAACAGCCGTTTCGATTATACATTTTTGCGGCAGGAATGCCGGCGTGCGGGCGTGCCTTTTGCCGCTTCAGCATTGTGCAGCGTGCAGTTGTCGCGCAAGCTGTATCCGCAGTTTCACAAACACAGTTTGGACAGCATTATCGAACGGCATGGCCTGCCGACGGATGCGCGCCACCGTGCCATGTCGGACGTGACGGCACTGGCGCAGTTTTTGCAGTTGGCGCTGCATGAAAAAGGCGCGGGGGCTTGGATGCAGTTCGCCGGTCAGTTATATTCGCCGCGCCTGCTGCCGCAGCATCTGCCGCCGAAAGTGCAGGCTGCTTTGCCGCTGTTTTCCGATGATTTCGGTATTTCCATCTGGCGCAACGCTGCGGGCGAAGTATTGAATATTTTGCCCCACGAGCATGCGTACCGCGAAGTGGTGGCATTGTTGTGCAGGCTGCCTGCATGGGCGGCCGGTGTGGCGGAGATTGCGTTTGAAACAGCCGTCGGCAGCCTGCACGCCGCGGTTTTGTGCGCGGAGCGGCGGCTGGCGTTTGGCGGCGTGCACAATGAAGCCACCGGCTACCATACCGTGCGATGGGCGCAGGCGGGCAATGGCGCATTGCAAGCACAGATTCGCCCTTTAAGTGCAGGCTGCTTTTCCGCGCCGCCGTGCGGTTTGTTTGCCTATCCCAAACAGGCCAAACGCCTATTGTCCGCATGGGCCGCCGCGCACGGTTTGTGTCCACGACTGCTGAATATCCTGCCGACCAGCATTCCCGCAGACGCTCCATGCCCCGTGGTGGCGAGCGGGCAAACATGTTCGGATGCCTGCATGCACAACGATATTGCCACCCACAACCGTGCCGTGCAGGCTGCTTTGGCCGATTTCCCGCTGGGCGACTGGGGCAAACATGCGCGCTTGCAGATAACCGAGACGGACGAACTATCCCAGCAACAACACACATGGCTGTTCCACAGCGGCGCCCTCCAGCGGCACGACGGACGCTGGTATGTGGACAAAAACATCATTCAAATCATCAAACACAAAATCAAACAAAAACACGAAGGGGTGCAGGCTGCTTTTTAATGCCCAATTCGGCACAAAAAAAGACATTCCCAAAATCATGGGAATGTCTTTTTAGCTGATGACGCGAAATCAGCCGTTGATGGCCGCATTCACAAACGCTTCCAACTGCGGTTTTGCCAACGCACCGGAACGGTTTGCCAACACTTTGCCGTCTTTCAGCACCACCAGCGTGGGAATGCTGCGAATACCGAATTGCGCAGGCACCACTTGGTTTTCATCAACGTTCATTTTCACGACTTTGACTTTGCCCGCCCATTCCTGCGCCAGCTGGTCCAAAATCGGCGCAATCATTTTGCAGGGGCCGCACCAAGGCGCCCAAAAGTCCAACAAAACAGGCTCGGCAGCCTTCAATACTTCCGCTTCAAACGTTGCATCGGTTACATGGATGATATGTTCACTCATTTGTGTTCCTTTTCTATCAATGGATTGGATAACACGTATAAGATAAAGCTTTTGCCGCAATAATTCAAGACACCCGCACCACTGATAGCTTTTGCATATTTGCCGCATAGCGAATTTGCTTGACTTTTGCCGCGATGAATTTATAATCCTGCGCCTTACGCGCCCATCGTCTAGAGGCCTAGGACACTGCCCTTTCACGGCGGCAACCGGGGTTCGAATCCCCGTGGGCGTGCCAGTTTCTATTAGCCTGCAACCTGAAAAAGGTGCAGGCTAATCTTATTTTATCTTTATAATTCAATCGTATATTTTAATTCTGGGCGATTCATGGTCTGCTTTTGTTTTGCCTCTTCTTTATGCTTTTTGTTTCTGTTTTTCTCTGTTTATGCCTATAATTGCAACGGATTTGCAACGCAATTTGCAACGGCGTTGCAACGGCTCGGAGATAAAAACAATGGCATCTATCCGCAAAAAATCTAACGGCATGTGGCTGGCGCAGGTTCGCCGGGTAGCTCGGGATGGGCTGCCGGCACTAAACCGCTCTGCTTCGTTCCCGCGCAAGGCGGAAGCGGAGGCGTGGGCGGCTAAAATAGAAAATGAGTGGCGCACGCTGCGCTTTGGCGGCGCGCCGAATGTGCCGTTTTCGGAGGTGTTGGAGCGGTATAAAAACGAGGTATCGGTGCATAAGCACGGCTGGCGTAATGAAACCAATATCATCAATCGCGTGCTGCGCACGCCGCTGGCGGAGGTGAGGCTGCCGCATTTGTCGGAGTTGCAGTTTCAAGATTGGGCGGATGAGCGAAAAAAAGAGGTGAGCACGTCCACGCTGCGGCGGGAATGGGTGCTGCTGTCTAATGTTTTGACGGTGGCGTCCAAGCAATGGCGTTGGCTGCCTGAAAACTTTATGCAGCGGCTGGATAAGCCCGCAGACGGGCTGGCCCGTACGCAGCGGGTAACGGATGAGGATGCGGCGGCAGTGGCGTTTGCGGGCGGGTATACACCTGATTGTGTGCCAAACGCCCGCACGCAACGGGCGGCGGCAGCGTTTTATTTCGCGCTGGAAACGGCCATGCGGGCAGGGGAGATTGTGATGCTGACGTGGGATTGTGTGTTTTATGATCGCCGATATGTGCATATCCCGCTTACTAAAAACGGCCATCCGCGCAATGTGCCGCTAAGCAGCAAGGCGGTGTCGATTTTGCGGCAGATGGAAACGGTGCGCGAAAATACTTTTGTGTTTAATATCACCAGCGGCTCGCTGGATGCGCTGTTTCGCAAGCTTAAGCGGCGCAGCTTGCTGGAAAACCTGCATTTTCACGATGCGCGGCGTGAGGCATTGACGCGGCTGGCCAAGATATATTCGCCGATGGAGCTCGCTAAGATTTCGGGGCATCGTGATTTGCGGATTTTGCTTAATACCTACTACGCACCCACGGTGGAAGATTTGGCGGATAAGCTGGAATAAGGAAAGCGGCCGATTGGCCGCTTGTTTATTGCTGTTTGCATGATTTGATGTATTTCACGACGTCGCCGGCTATCCAGCGGCGGTTTTTTTTGCCGCTGCTGCGCGGGCGTTTTTCGGGGTCAACCGGCGCGGGAAAATCGGGGCGGCAGACAATTTTATTATAAGTGTAGCTGTAAGAGTAATTCATCATTTCGGCGATGTCGGCGGTATCGATCAGGATAGCCGAATCTTCGGTGAGCCCGGCCAGCCTGCCGCGCTGCTGATTATTATGCAGCTTCTGCACCATTGTTAGGATGGTTTTAATCTCGTTCATTTTTTACCTCTGATTCCGCCGTTCGGGTTATTGGATATCGATTAAAGCTGGTTCTTTGCCTGTTATCTGCCGCATTTCGCGTTTAAGGATGGCTAGGCAGATAAGGCCTGCGTTCTGGGCGATGCTGCCGCCGTCTTCGCCATCTTTCGGCATTGGTTCGTCTGATGTCAGTTTGATGAACAGGCCGTCCGGTTGGTCGCTGATGAGGATGCTTACTGTTGCCATTATTTGCCTCTCGTTTCAGGTGGTTCTGGGAGCGGTTGCCAGTAATCGGGAATGCAAATCACCTCTACAAATTCCCATTCTTCTTCATCATATTCCCAATATGAGAATTTTTTTCCGTCAAATTGGCAGACTCTCGCTACGCCGCCGGCATGGCAGGTCAAATAGTGACGTTTTTCTTCCGGCAGCCTCTCCTCCACGCTTATCCATTCGGATTGTGCAGAGTGGCTTTTCGCAGCGCACCATGCTGTAAACATATCTTCTGCGTTGGGATTGCAATAGCATCCGTTTTCATGTTTATCAAGCGGGAGCCGTGTATCGCCTATGCTATCGTAGTACCACTCCTCAAACGCCTTGCGCTCTTGTTCGATTCTTTCGGGTGTCATTGCACATCTTCCTCTTTCACAAACACGCCATCTTTCATTACGCCCCGCCTGTCTTTGATTTCATCGTAGGCTTGAGCAATGCAATCTTCTATCTGTAAGCCGTTCTGTGTGGCCAGGATAGTCAGCACGACTACACAATCGCCGATGCTGTCAGCGATACGGCGGCGCGGGCGGCCACGGGAAATATCGGCAGCCAGTTCGCCAGTCTCTTCTATGAGTTTCGCAAGCTGTCGGAAGCTATCGCTGCCTGCGATAAGGTTGCGGGCTTCTGCCCATTCACGGATTTGGGTAAATGTTGTGGTCATGATTACTCCTTGATTTGGTTTACTTGCTTGATGTGCTCGCCTATCCACCGCATCACGGGGACGGCCATGCTGTTTCCGATTGCTTTGTAGTGCGGGCTATCCGGACAGTCGGCGCGGCGAACATTATTTAACCGCTTCTTTCAAGGGCTTGCCCGGGCGGAATCTCGGTTTTTTGGTGGCGGGAATGGTCAGCGTCTCGCCGGTCTGCGGGTTGCGGCCTTGACGTTCTGCACGCTCCGAAACGTGGAAAACGCCGAAACCGACCAACGTAACGTCGTTTCCGTCTTTCAGCTCTTGCGTTACCACGCTGATAAACGCATCGACAAATTCCGCCGCATCATGTTTGCTCAATTCTGCCTCGTCGGCGATGGCTTGGATTAATTCGGATTTATTCACTTTTGACTCCTATTAAATTTAAATGCGGCAAGCCGTGCCGCGCGGGTTTGGATTTTCAGACGGCCTTCGCTGCCTGTATGCGTATGGCCGCGTCGATTGCATCCCGCATACTGTCGAGGTGCTGCTCCACGCACTCGGTGGGAAGTATGACGCTGCCGATTTTATTTTTGGGGTCGGCCAGCCAGTCGAGGCGGACGGTGTCGGGGTGCGGTTCGGTTGCGCACGGGTGGATTTTATCCAGCAGGTAAACGTATGTTTTGCCGTCCGCCGCCGCAACGGTGCAACAGGACAGGTGGCTACGGAGAAATATAAACTGCTTTCCTTCAGAGTCTTGCACACGGTCGCCAAACTTAAATTGCTGTGTCATGATTGCTCCTAGTTTGTTTCTTTCATGGCGGCATCTATCGCGTCGCGCAGGTTGTCATGTTCGTCTGTGTACCATCTTGAACGGAGCTGGGGGTCTTTCTCAAGCAGCCAGTCCAAGAGCGAAGTGTCGGGGTGCGGGATGGGTTCGAAGGTGCCGTAGGCGTAGAAATTCGAACATTTTTGCCCCTCCCATATAATCCACACGGCGGTTTTGCCTGTGTCGATAATCAGGCCTTCCGCGCCTGTTTGTTTGCAGCGCACGCGGTCGCCGAATTTGAGTTGTTGTGTCATGGGTTGCCCTTTATTTGATTTGTAGGTTTTGCCGTTCTACTTGTTTTGCCCCCGGCACTTCCCGCCCGCTTTCGATTGCGGACTTGATGGCGGTTTTATTCGGCGTGTATGTGATTTTTTCGGCCATAAATTCGGCGGGAATTTGGGCTTCGTCCAAAATTTCGATGGCTTTCGATTTGCGGAAGGATGCCTTGAACGTGCCGTCTTCGGCTTTGATTTCTTTGATGCCCGCCGCCAACATGTTTCTGCCTAGGTATTCGTGCAGGCTTTTCAGACGGCCTGAAAGTGTCTTTTTCTTTTCCTGCATTTGTTTGATGTGGGCATCCAACATGGCATCCGCCGCCTCTAAGTTTTTGTAGTAGCCGATGACTGATTGGGCTTTGACTTCGAATTGTCCGATAACGGCCTCCAAGGTGTCGGCGGCTTCGCTGTCGCTGTCGAAGTGTGCGTCCAGTACGGCGCGGACGTCTTCCGCGCATTGGTATAATGTGATGTTCATTTTTGTTTCCTTTCTGCCGTCCGAACCATACGGACGGCATGGTGTCATTGGGGTATGTGTCCGTCGGGTTTAACGCCCTGACGGCGGGCTTAGTTAAAAGGGATATCGTCGTCGATATCGTCTACGGGTTGCGCGGGTGCGGCAGGAGTCTGACGACCCGGAGGGGCGGGCGGAGCGGCTGTCTGTGCCTTGCGTTTGTCTACCAGCGGTTTGTTGGCGATATAGGCCATGACTTTCCCCAGTTGTACGGGCTGGGTTTCCGACCGCATAATTTCGCCCGCGGTCAGTTCGGTGTCCGCTTCAAACACGCTGTACAGGTGCGGGGACGGGTTGTCCCTTCCGTCTTCATGTACCATTTGGACGACGATTCCGAGCGGTTTGCCGTGCATGGAAACGAAGCAGTCGCGGGATACGTACTCTTCCCGCTGCGTGTCGCGGTTGTATTCTTTGATTTGGGCGGGTACGGCGTTGCCGCTGTCGTGCATCCGCAGGCAGGCGAGTATCGCGCTGACGGTACGCAGGCCGCTTTCGTTCTGTACGCCGTTGCTGTAGCTGGTGTTGATGAAGAATGTCGCCTTGCGCTTCTGTTCGTCGATGACGGACAGTTTCAGGTTTTCGCTGCGCCCGTTGTTGTTTTGGCCGATGTGCAGGACGGCCGATTCGATGACGGTTTTGTATTTGCCCGCCTCGTTGATGTAGCCGCCGCGTTGGTCGTATGCGATGGCGTCTTGTTTATTGAGTTTGTACATTTGCTGTTTCCTTTTCGGTTTTGATGCCGTAGTAGGCGCGGATTGCGTCGTCTACGGCGGATAAATCGTTGTCTACGGTGTCGGCATCAAACAGCCCCATCGGGCTTTTGACGGTGTCGCTGCCGCTGTTTTGCGTATGGAAAACATATTTGCCGCCGGACGCCTCGGTTTTGAGGACGATGGTAAACAGGCCTTCAAGCGTAATTTTTTCGTCCAGCAGTTTGCCTATGGTCTTGGCTTTGGTTTTGCCGAAGTCGTCGGTTTGGGTATGCGACAGGATGTAGACGCGCTTGTTGTCGGGCAGGTTGGCGGCGGCCTGTAAAATGTCCCATGCGTGGCGGGCGATTTTGTTGAACTTCATGAATTGTTCGTTGCCTTTCGCCTCGGCGGTTACGCCGCGCATAAATTCGTTCGCCATGATGTACTGGAAGTCGTCTATCACGATGATGTCTTTTTTGATTTTCGGCAGGATGGTGCAGATTTGCGCGGAATCGTCGGTAACGTAGATGTTTCCCGGGTTGCCGGTGGCCTTTAACGCCCCGCCGTCATCTTGTTCCGCCGATACGGACCATCCCTGCGGCTTGAAAGGAAGAGGCTTTCTGACAACCTGTATCAGTGCCGTGTCTTCGGGCTTCAAGTTCCGCATTGAAGCGGTCTTCCCCGTGCCGCTTTCGCCCAATATAAAAGTCGTTACGCTCATTTTTTGTTTCCTTTTCGTGCAATTCCTGCATGACTTGGCAATAAAACATCATCCCGTCCATGTTTGCTCCTTATCATGGGTATTTGTGCCAGTAGGCGGGCTTTAAAATCTCGGGCATGGTGTTACTCCGCAGGCTCATACGGCGGATGCCAATCGGTGCGGTCGGCTTCCTCAAACTCTTTGGCAATCTTCTCTTCCCTGGCCGCCTGTTCTGCCTCCACGGCGTTCATGCGGCGCATCCATGCTATGTCTGCCTCCACTTCCTGCCGCGTTTTTGCGGCATTCCATGCCTGCGGCGCGGTTTTCGCGGGTTGCGCTTCGCTGCCGCCGTAGACGGCCAGCGTGGCCAGCACTGCGGTAAACAGCATCCAATTGATGGCTTTGGTCATTTCCGTTTCC
>ERZ773054.681-NODE-681-length-24361-cov-27.631490_pt1 | contig 24361 bp, 12 predicted proteins | sample MGYA00580630_ERZ773054 | MGnify/ENA primary metagenome ERZ773054 (study PRJEB29015, sample SAMEA2737994) | human oral metagenome | biome: human oral; feature: human-associated habitat; material: dental | place: China | collected 2115 ... | reverse complement strand
GCGCCGTACTTGGAACGTGCCTGCTGGCGGCCCTTGACACCCTGGGTGTCGAGGGAGCCGCGCACGATGTGGTAGCGGACACCAGGAAGGTCCTTCACACGACCACCGCGGACGAGCACGATGGAGTGCTCCTGAAGGTTGTGGCCCTCGCCGGGAATGTAGGCGGTGACCTCAATACCAGTCGACAGGCGCACACGGGCGACCTTACGAAGGGCGGAGTTCGGCTTCTTGGGAGTGGTGGTGTACACGCGAGTGCACACACCACGGCGCTGCGGGCTGGACTTGAGCGCCGGCGTCTTGGACGACGAGCGCTTGGTCGAGCGGCCCTTGCGGACCAGCTGCTGAATTGTAGGCACTACTCAATCTCCATAGTGAAGTGCATCTGGATGGTTCTGCTGCCCGCGCGCCGGCCCCGCTCCCCCATGAGGCGCGCACGCCCCCACGGAGTCGGGCCGGTCCACCGCGATCGGTTCATCCAATGCGCCGCGTCCGGAGCCCCGTGGAGGGGCCCATCGGTTCCCGCCGCGGCAGACCCGCGTCACGAGGGGCCCACCGGGCCGCCATCGCTGGGAACGGAGAGAGAAGTGGCAACCCGCGCTCGGGCACCAGCCGCTAGGTTACGCGCTCAACAGCTTGACCCGCCATCCCAGAGCGAGAGCGGTTTCGTGCTTCTCACCACTGCCGTCACTCACGCGTCTGCGCAACGTCGTTGGCCGGCCCCGGCAAGCCGGAAGCACCCGCGCTCAGGGCGCCCAGTAATCAGTAATCAAATCAGTAATAGGCGCTCGTCGCTCGCAGGACCGTCACCGTGGGCTCATCCTGGTCCGCATTCCAATCAATGTCCCCCTCGAATTTGAATTTGCTCGTATCCGTGGAAGTCGTGCCCCCATATGTGGAGTTCTTGGTCGTCGTAATGACGATCTTGCCGCTTGTGAAAGTCGTCGCCGACGATTCAATGGTGACCTCCGAAGCCTCCGTGGTGACTTCCATCTTCGCGATCTGACGCGACTGCACGGCGGAGGGGCACTCGGAGTCCATATTGTTGGGCGGCGTGGTGCAGTCCGTCGTCTCCTTCTTGACCTTGTCCAGGACAAGATCCTTGAGAGCCTGAGTCGGGCTGGCCGATACCGTGACGGTCTGGTCGGGAGCCCCCTTCGACGAATTCACCCTTTCCGACGAGTCCACCTGCAGGGAGGTCGTATCCGGAGTCAGATACTTCGATCGAGACGAGCTCGCGGCAATGTCGTAGACGCCGAAGTAAACGTACTGCAGCGTCTCATGGGAGCTTGTGTACTCGCTGTTGTCGAGTGATACCTCTTGACCTCCGATTGTCAAGGAGTCGAATGTCGACGATGTCAGTTCGACTTTGTTGATCAGAGGGTCCTCGATCTCCCAGTTGTCGAGCAGCCCGTATTCCTTGTCGCCCCTGTTCACGGAAAAGGTGTGCTCGAACCTCTCCCCGTCAAGACGGAAGGTCGCCGTGACGAGGGCGCTGTCGTCGTCGCCATCGACGTCCGCGTCCTCGACCTTGACGGCCGTGATGCGGGAGGTCGCCGCACCGAGGGCCTCGTCGGTCAGGAGCAGGCTCTCATCACTGGAAGCACCCGGATCTACCATCTTGTTGGCGTCCTCCGCGCGCCCATCAGCGATGAGAGCAAGGTAGGCGGAGACCTCCTTCTCCGGGGTCCTGCGGGAGTTCAGGAAGCTGACAACCGCAATGCCGGCGATAACCAGAACCAGCACCAATGTCAGAGCGCCAAGGCCGACCTTGAGCTGTCTGCGGGTCGCCGAGCTCATCGGTGACGGAGGAGGCGGCGGCGCTGGAGTCACCATAGGAAAGGCCCCTGTGGCGGCAGAAGCCGCGGTAGGCGGCTGACCCGGCACACCCATCACCGGCCCCACAGGGAACGCCCCCGTAGCGGCAGAGGCCGCGGTCGGCGGCTGACCCGGCTCCGGCGCTTCAGAACTGCTCTCGACCGGCGACTCGGCGGCGTCCTCGGGGGTCGCAGAGACAGCCGGGGTGTCGGCAGAGGCTTCAGAAGTGTCAGAAGCGTCAGGGGACGCCGGAGAGGCTTGACCGGCCGACGGCTCCTCGGGCTGACCGGCCGGCGGCTCCTCGGAGTCAGCCGGCTCGCTCTTCGCATCCTCGGGCGCGGACGGCGGCGGCGGAACCGGGCCCAGAGCCGACATGGAAGAGTCCTCCTCAGCGGACTCAGCCGGCGACGTTACCGACTCCGCCGGCGAGGCGGCTTCTGCCGCCGATGAGGTCTCCACGTCTCCGGTCTCCGATGCCGAGGATTCGTCGTCGGGAGTATCAGCGCTGATGGGCGGCTCGACCTGCGGCTCTTCGGGCGAGTCGGAATCAGGCGTTACTGGACTCACGTCGCTCATGCTGCGACCTTCCTGGGAAAGGGGATGTGGGTGCATTGTGATCCACCACCCACAAGACGATCAAATGCGTCCCGGCCGTATCTCGCCAGCAACGATCCACAACAGCCCTCAGAACTCCACTCTGGCTTGACTCAACCCCCATAGAATCGGGTCCAGCACACGGAACGGCGAGATCCCGCGCTCGGTGAGCTTCTCTCTATGCTGCGGCGTCTCCCCCAACGAGGAGACGACGAAGTGACGCAGGGCCGCGATTTTGCGGTCCCTGACCGCCTGAACCGCCTGCAGCGTGACGGCATCCTCACCGAGGTAGCGGAGCATAGAGCACACCTCGGCATCCAAGAAGGCGCCGTCCTCCTCCAGCGCCCGAACCCTCTGCTTGGACGACGGCGTCCTCGCACGGACCATGGTGTCGTCCCAGTTGAAGTGGGCGGCCGGATTGGCCAGGACGGGCGCCATCTTGCTGTTGGCGCGTGGCAACTGCTGCAGAGCGTCGAACTTGCAGATGGTCAGTGCCAGCCGGGATCCGCCTGAGCTCATCTGCGCCAGGATCTTGGGCAAGACCTCGCCAGGTCTCACCCCCTTGCGGTTGGTATCCAGATCGGGGATGAGGCCGGACAGCACTTTGCGGACGGCGTCCAGCATGAGCGGATCGAACAGGAAGAGGACCAGGTCCGCGCGATCGATAAAGCTGAAGGCCCCCTCACGGCCGGTCAGACGCTCAAGATCCTCTCCGGCGATATCCCGCATGACCAGGTAGAAGCGGCCGCCATCACCTCCGGCGATCTCCCAGATGAGAGGATCCTCCTGGTAGGCGCCGCCGCCGGTCATACTGGGCGTGCCTTCCATCACCACATTCCTGTGGTAAAGCGGCTCGTAGTAGTCGTTGCCGTACACGTCCTGCGTTCCCTGGGTATAGGCCATGACAGTGCAGGACCGCTGCTGCGCATAGCGGAGCAGCATCTGGACAACGACGGCGATGTACACGGATTTCCCGGTGTCGCGCGCCCCGGTGACAGTCATGGTGAAGGTCCGAGCCTGCCGCCATCTCGGAGGAAGATCCCGGTGGCAGACGAGGCACACCTCCTGGGCGGTCTGCGCGCCGCAGCGCCGGCACACCACGTAAGTGGGCAGCTGCTTCGTCCTGTCGTTGCGGATCATGCAATACACCGGCGGCACTGCCAGGCTCTTCCCGGCGTAGAAGCTCGCCTGGACATCGGGCCTGGGAATGCACGCGCCAACGCATCGAAAGCCGATCCTGTCGGCCTCCACGGGTGTGAAGCAGTACGGGCAGGAGGCAGTCATGAATCAGATCCGTTCTGATATGAGGACGGGCTGAGCCAGTCCAGAAGAGGAGTGAGGATATTGAGCGTCTCGGCCGTGAAGGCCGCGTCGGGGCGAAGCAGCTCCTGCCACACCTCGGGAGCGGGAGCGTGCGCATCACCCGGCAGGGCGGCGGAGAGATCCGCAGCGCCGATGACGAGGCACTCTCCCCGACCGGGAAGCAGCGGCAGATCAGTGACGACGACGCTGCGTCCGCCGGCCCGGACCGACTGAACGCATCCCACGCCGTCGTTGCGCGCGCCCGCGATAACGGCGCGTCGAATAGTCGGTGCGGCGACTCCTGTCGTGACGTACAGGTCGCTGAGGAACCGGAGCAGGGCATCGACCTGCTGGGTGAGGTGACGCATTGACGAAGATGTATCGATAACCAGGTCAGTGACCGTGGGCCGCAGAGACCCACCCTGCTCGCTCATGCGCCTGGCGCACCATCCGCCCAGGCCCGCCGTAGCACTGCCGCCCTCGGCGGGGAGGGCGACAATGGTCCTCTCGTCCTGCCGTGAGAACTGGAGCACCGGCGCACTGATCTGGCCTGCGACAGGAATCCCCTTGAGCAGGAATGACTGTCCTCCCTGGCCGGAGTCCACAGCAAGATCGATGACCCCGTCGCCCGGGAACGGGTCACCGGTGACCGTGCGCGCCCGGATGCTGACCGGTTCGGAATCCGCAACCGCGCTGGTCGGGAACGCCGCGACATCGTGCGCCGGGCCGAGGTACTTGGGCGGCCGGGCCGTTCCCGACACTTCCAATCGCGCCGCAACGGCGGACACAAGACTGATATGAACAGCCCCGTCGCTGACCAGTGACAGCCTCTCCCACTGCCCGTTGACCAAGATGTCAGGCATCATGTATTCCTTTCGCGTTCTGCGGCTCAACGGCCGCCGAAGAGCCTACGGCGGAGGCCGGAGGCCTCCTTGGCCGGAAGAACACGCTTGTCCAGCCAGCGCTCGGCACCTGGTGCACCCCCCATGCGCTCCAGAAGCGCGGCACGCAGAGTCTCGCTCTGCCCCGCGCCCAGATAAGCGGCCCAAGAGCGGGCGATGACGACGACGGTGCTGTCGCAGTTGCGCAGCAGGGCGTTCGACCGGCTCTCGGCGTACTCCATGCGACGAAGATCCGGATCGACCGAGTCGAACCACTCATCGGGGATGTCGGAGCCGCGACCGCGCCAGAACACGCGGGTCACCGCCAGGGGCAGAAGCTCGCCCAGGCCGGTCTCCCCCGGAGCGGCGAGCACGGAGGGATCCTCGTCCAGGGCGGCGTCCAGGTTCTGCACCGCTGCGGGCAGCGCAGGGGCGTCCGGCAGGTCCACCTGCTGCCCGTTCCACACCACGAGTACGAGCAGCGCCAGTGCCTTGCTCCAGGCCATGGCAACTGCCGGAGAACGGGCCACCAGCGGATCGCCGTCGAGAATCGCGGCCGCGAGAAGGATGTGACGGGCGTACGTGCCGGCGGCCTGCACGCTGTAGCGCGTCATGAGCGCGGTATGGCGCACCAGGACCACGAGGCACACCGCCGTCGGCACCGAGAACCTGTTGAAGACCGACTGCGCGAAGACCGCCTCCGGGTGCCCGCGCCTGGCGAGGTATTCTCGGCAGATACGGGCGGAGGTCGGCGAGTCGGGCTCTCTCAGCAGTGCGGGCCCGAGAACGTCCCACACATTGCGCCAGCCGGGCGGCGGCGCCTCGAGGCAGTCGATCGGCGCGAAGTCCGCGAGCAGCCGAACGACGTCCGGCCTCAACTCGAAACCGCCGACGACGCCATGCAGCGCTTTGACGGCGCGCTCCGCAGTTGCTGCTGCGGGACCCGCGACCGGCCTGTCGATAAGACCAGCCAGTTCGATCAATACGGCCTGCGCCGCGAGCTCGCCGAGTGCCGGGGCGACCGCGCCGCCGTCGAACCACGCGATGACCTCCTCCGACATCCACGGAAGCGTCCTGCTGGACTCCGCCCCTGCGGACTCCTCGAGCACGCGCTCGACGAGGCGCATGAGCACATCCCGGCATCGGCGATCGAGGTCGAGTCCGAGGATCCGCGCGCGCTGCCCCATGGGGTCCTGCTCCGCGGCGAGGGCCCGGGCCACCGGGATCAGGAGCTCGTCCGTCCTCGCCCCCGGCGGGTTCACTCCATCTCGTACAAGACGATCGACCATGATGAGCACAGCCGTCTCGCGAGGATCCTGGGAGACGGCGTGCACGGCGGCCTCCAGCAGGGGGACGAGCGCCTCGCGCCCCTCCGCCGATCTGCTCCACGCGTCCAGGCAGCGGAAAGCGCGCCGGCTAACCTGACGCGCGGGATCCAGAAGCCACCGCGGGTTGCGGACGGCCGTCTCCACGTACTTACGGGCCAGTCCGGTGACCACGCCCGTCACAGGCGCCGACACGGGGACCGCGGACAACCTGCTGTACCAATGCCCCGGGTCGGTCTTCGCGGATCCGAGCACCCGGTCATTGACCACACCGATCAGGTAACCGTTGCCCGCTATAGCGCCCGGCTGACATGCGACAAGCTCATGTTCAACGGCCTTGCCGACCAGCTCCTCCGCCCGGCCCGCCAAAAGGCCCGGGTCACAGGCCTCCGCCATCGCCAGAGGCCATCCCGGAGCCACGTCCCGGTGGTCCTCTAGGAGGTCGAGGACATCGCGCACGGCCTCGACCCCGGCCACCCAGGCGCCCAGATCCGCCGTCATCGCCGCCACCATCCGGGCCCATGCAGAATCCGGTGCGCTCGTCGGCGGCGTCTGCGGATCGACGACGGCCAAGCCGCTGCGATGGATGGGCATCCCGGCAAGATCCTGCTCGGGAACGCATGCCAGGTCGATCCCCGATGCCGCCAGGGCCTCAAGATCCCGCTCGGTCCCGACCCTCTCGAGAGTCGAGAACCCCAGGAGCCTGCCCGTGCGCGGCGCGCAGGTGCGCTGCAGCGCCCCGACCCACAGCGCCGCCTCGTCGGTGGACGGCACAGGCAGCAGGACCGTCGTCGTCTTGTCCACGGATGTCGCGGACCGGTTGACCCGCTGGGCGAGGACGCCGTCGAGGATCTCCGCGAGGGCGACGAGAACCGCTCCGCGTCCGGGAACCGCCATGAAGTCGGACACCGAGTCGTCCGAGACGCTCTGGCCGGCACGAATCCGGTTGGAAGCGGGCATCGCCGTGGCGCGCACCTCGTCAGGGCCGAAGGGGACGCACCAATCCGGTGAGCGCCACAGGTCGGCCGTGCAGACCGAGGGCCGTTCCTCATCGGCCAGAAGCACGACATGATTCATGGTGTTCGGCCGGCCGGTCGCATCCGCGCCCGCGGGCGCCGTATGCACCAGTACTGTACCGTCGTCGGTCGGGATCTGGGCGTAACGGCGGGCCGCATTCGCAATCTCCTCCGGGGTGGGGAATCCGGACAGCGGGGAGACCGGATTCAGCCGGGGCTCAACCAGTGCGAGCAGACGGGAGGCCGTGACATCGTCAAGCGCGGGCGATTGCTCGAGAATCTGCCACCCGCCGGTCTTCACGCCATCGACGACGCGATCGGCATTCGTGTACAGCAACTGGCGCACGGCCCCGGATTCCGAACCGGGCGACGTCGGGCCCTCTGCGGAGGGTGTCATCGCCTCACCGCTTCCTGTACAGCTGGCCGAGGTCGGGATCGGCGAGAGCGTAGCGCTCGAGCGCCTGGTGCCGATGACTCGGTTCCATAGCCGAGTCGGGAACAGAGTCGATCATGAGGCGGAAGTACCCGGCGCCGAATCCGGCGCAGTCGAACCATAATGGCAGGTTCCGGCCCTGCGGCGGCACACGCACGGCCGGTACGGGTTCCTGACCCCCCTCCTTGGTGGGGCGCTCCAGATAGACGGGGACCCGCTTGCCATCGTTCGCGTGCAGGGGCAGTCGATCCTCCCTGTAGATGAGGGCCACCCCGATGACGTCATCCTCACTGGACACCCCGTGGACCGGAGCCAGATCGAGTTCGATAACGGTCTTGCGGAAGGGTCCCGCAACCCAACGAGGCCATGAGATGGAGTACCGGTACTTCCACTGGGCCGGCACCTCAATGCTCGTGGGCATGGACGGGATCCTCTTCCCCTCGAGATGCGTCACCGCAGTGGCGTAAAGGCGACCGCCCTGCGGGCTCAGACCATCAGGAACAACGACACCGCCTTCGGCCCGATAGGTGTCCTGCGTGACCTCGGCGATGGGAACGGCGGCAGGATCGTAAGAGGCCTCGGGATCGGTGATGCGCAGCTCGACACTCGTGGCGTCGCCCGGCCATGCGAAGGTCACCAGATCCCAGTCCAGACGCCGCGTAAGAGTCAGGTTCTCGATTCTTCCGGCGCGCTTGAGGCGTACCGGCGTTCCGATAGTCGCCTGGCCATCGCCGCTCATCGTCACCGGGGTGAGGTGGATGGTGTCCCACTGGCTGCCCGAGGGCCAGATGACGTTCTCAAGGGTGCGCATCTGCCGCTCAGGGATACCGGACTCGTCGATGCCGGCCGCCGTGGAGATGGCCGCATCCTCGGGCAACCCGGCCCTGGGAAGCCGTGAGACCGGCACAGTGCCGCGGTCGAGGGCCTCGGGAGCCACTGGCGAACTGGTCCGGTAGACGGTCACCCTGGCCGACGGCACCTGCGTCCAGTGCACGGTCAGGGACTCGGTCGCCGCACCGGCGTCCTCCGTCCTCCGATCAACGCTGAGATCGTCGATCGCCTCAATAACGACCTCGGGAGTGATCTGATTGCGCGCGGGCGGAGAGGTGTATGTTCTGCCGGCGACCTCGACCTCGACGGCAGCGACATAGTTGTGGGTCTTGCCACCAACAACATCGAGATCCTGAAAACCCGCGCCATTGTTCGGAATCTCGTAGGACATCCACAGCGCTCCGCGCAGGAAGCGCCCCACCGGCTGGTCCAGCGGCAGCCGCGCCGTGCGCACAGTCAGACGTGCGCCGGGGGGCGCGACCGGCGGCTGCCAGCTCGCCTCAACCGCACGGGATTCGGTGTTGAAGGCCAGAGTCCAGTCCCCCAGCTGATGGACGACGACTCTGCTCGCAACCCGTCGGCACTGTCCCAGGATCTCGGATCCGCTCAGACGGCTGTAGCCCCAGACGGTGATGAAACGCACCGCGCTCTCCCCGGGGGTCTCGTCCCAGCACTCGGTGCCGTCCGTGGCCGCGACCTCGGTGAAGTCGTCCGGGCTGTAGGGCTCTTCCGCGTCCGACACGACGACGCGATAGACCTCGTTCTCCCCCGCGTCCGGCCACGTGTAGTGAAAACGCTCGCCGATGCGCTGGACCTGGACGTCGACATGGTAACCGGAGTCCTCGAAGGAATCGAGGTCCTCCCGGGAGTAGTCATAGATGGGGAAGTCCCACGATTCCTCCGACCCCTCCGTGTTCGCACCTGTGTCCGGCGTCTCCGGCATCGCTGTCCGAGAGGACGCTGACGACGGCGACTGGGTGGGCGGCAGGGGCACCGGAGGCATCTCCGGATCCGCCGGCGAGAGCCCCTCCGTTGACGACTCCGGGCCGGGGGCCTCGGCGGCATCGGCTCCCAGATGCTCGGGTCCGAAGCGACGATTGAGCATGATCGCAACGGGCAGCGCCACGTCCATGGCCAAGTCATCGCGCCCGTTGAGCACCCGGTCCACGATGGTGTGCGGCGAGAAGCGAATACCGCCATCGACGTCCTGCCCGGTGTGCAGGATCTGCTTCCAGGTCGAGGGGCGCAGATGCTCCCGGGCCTCCGGCGGAGCAGCCGGCATCCACTCGTTCATGGCCTGAGTGAACTCGCGCAAGGTGATGGGCATGGTCGAATCCTGTCGAGACGTTCTGAAAGGCGGGAAGATGAAAAAGTGGGGAGTGCTCAGTACTCGAGATCGTCGTCATCATCGGGACCATCGCTGACAACCTGCGGTCGGTCGGACGAGTCCCACCGGGTGCGCAACGCATCCTCCGAGTCGTCGCCGCCCGCGTCGGCCCCGATCACGACGGAGTCCGGTACGGCGCCCTCGTGCGCCCGCGGCCCGGGGTAGATGAAGGCGGATTCGGGCAGGGGCTGTGTTGAATCGGCCAGGACGAGCGTCTCGGACAGGCCGTCGCGGCGCTCGGCGAACCAATGGCCGGCCTCGGTCGTGAAGCCCTCCTGCCCGGATCGAGCGCTCGCGCCGAAGATCTCCCGAATCACGCTCCTGCCGCGGCGAGCGGCAAGATCCTCCCGATAGTCGGCGACATGGCGCCGACCATCGGGGGTGAGTGCGATGAGCTCCAGCGAAAGACCGCCCTCTTCGCCGTCGAGCAGCCTCAGGCACGTCGCCCAGTGGTCCGCTCCGGCGGCGGAGCGCACGCCCTTTGATGCGAGTCCCTCGGCCCAGTTGCTCAAGGCTGATCCCTCCGCACCGGACTCCGAGAACATCTCGAGCTGCCTGCTCTTGAGCTGACTGCGCTGATCCGGAGTGAGATCCTCCTTCATCCGAGCGTTCAGCGCCTCCCACGCCTGACCGGCCCAGCCGACCGTGAAGACCTTCGAACGCAGCTCTGCCGCCGCGTCCGCCAGTGATTCGTCGTCGGCCTCGACCTCCACGCGCTGAATCGGAATGGGCAGCCGAGTGAGGTGCTCGCGCGCAGTGCGCTCGGTGTCCCGTTCGCCCAGAGGGTCGGTGAGGAAGGACGTGAGCACCGACGCCCAGCGATCGAACTGCGCATAGGCCTCCCCCTGAGCAGCGAGGTCCTCAATGGCCAGGCGCAGATTCGCATTGATGACCGGCAGACGACGATCCCGCGATTGAGCGGCAGCGATGAGCCGGAAGACCTCGCGCTGCTGAGAGACGAAGACGGCCACTGAGGCGATGAGCCAGACCAGGAACACGATGATCGAGATGATCCCGACCTCTTTCCAGGTCATCGTCTTGAGTGCTCCGAGCACGGCGAGCGCAATGAGCACCACGACGAACACCGCGAGCAGGATTCTGATCATGCTGGCCAGCCGGCGCTGGCGGAGCTCGGTCTGCTCGGTCAGATCCTGCTGGATAAGAGCCTTGAGCTGAGCGGCGAGAGAGGCAATGTCTCGGCGAGTCCTGGAGAAGGAGTCCGCCAGGAATCCGCCGATGAGCGAGAGGAAGCGCTGGTTGCCGCGTGCGCGCCACTGCCCCATCCGCGCCAAGTACTGCGCCGCCGTCTGGGAATGGGGGCCGTTCGCCTCAGCGACCTTCCTGAGCTCGGCTCCGATCCGATCGATCTCCAGGCGGTCCCACGCGTGGACCGTGGTACCCGCGGCGATCGAGCCGATGGTCTCGGCAATGGTGAATGAGCCCTCGCCGTCCCGAGGCGGCGCGATGACGTCACGGTCGGGGACATAGCCCTCGTAGGCCGCCAGGCCCAGCTCGGTACATCCCGAACCGTCGACGAGAGCACGGGCGCCGAAGACGAGATCCCGCCACAGGGCGCTGAAATCCCTGCGAACAGGCTGATCAGACCGGGGGAAGTCCTCGGGCATGACCGCGGAGGCCTGCTTGGCGGCGCTCATGATGTCCCGCCATCCCGCATTCCTCCCGGCGGCGTCCACTCCGCCGACGACCACGAGCATCGGAGAGTCCTGGCCGAAGACGATCCTGCCGGTCGTCGAGGCGATCGCCGCCTTGGCGGAGCGAAGCTGCCCACGCAACCAGTCGCCGGGGGCCCCGAGGACGGCTTTAAGCATGAAGGAGAGAAACAGCTTCAGGGCCTGAAGGAAATCGATCTCCTTGTCCGCCCCGACCGGGTCGGGCGCCATCCGCCGGCGCAGTTTCTCCCGGTGCCGCTGATTCCAGACCTGCGCGGCCGTCGTGACCCGCTCGGCGGGGTCGGGATAGGAAGAGAGCAGGACACCGGTCTCCCGCCGGGTGGGCCGGGGGAAGCGGCCGTCCATACTCATGACCCGACGACGGAGATCGTCCTCAGCGGCATGGGCGTCGGTCGTCCTGACGAAGGAGCGGGTGACCTCGACATAGGTGGACGAGGTGTTCAGGCTCCCATCGTGCGGGGCGTCCTGGACCGTTCCGCACAGACCGGCCTGCACCGCGAGTCCGACGGCGGCCGCACCGGGGATAATCGTCGTGTCCTCCCACCAGGGCGTCGGACTGTAGGAGGGATCGGCAGTCGCCTCCGGAGACAGCATGACGTTGTTCCAGCCCACGCGTCCGAGCTCGACCTCAAGGGGCTGCGGCGACCAGGGCACGAGTACGCGGGTGCACTCGCGCTCGGCCGTGGAGGTGATCCCCAGACTGTGGAAGTAGAGCTCGGTCTCCGCGGTCAGCGCGTCCTCGGCCGGATGCCCCACTGGGACCACGACAAGGAGCCGGACAGCCCTCAGGCCATGTCGATTGACGACATGGGAGTAGCGGGAGGCTGTGACCTGCCCGTCGCTGACCGAGACCAGATCGGGGTCGGCGGCAAGCCCCTCCACGTCGGCGTCGGCGTCGGCCTCGATCCAGTGGAATGGAGCGATCAGACCGGCGCTCGACAGGTCCACGAGGGCCGCGAGAATAGGGCGCTGGCTGGGAGGAGCGATGAAGACCGAGACGATGTCCCGATGAGCCTCGTCGTCTCGCGCAGAGGTCATTGCCATCTCACTACTCGATTCGCTATGTACTCGTGCGGCCATCAGTACTCGATCTCGTCGGCGTCATCGCCGGACCGCTCCCCGGAGGAGGGCTCGACCCGAGTCAGGATCTCGCGCACCTCGACGAGCTCGTCGTACATCTCTTGAGCCAGATCGACGGACAGGGGCGTCGTCTCCACCCGGACCCGCTTGGCGTAGTTCGTGAAGTGCTTCGCGTCATCCGCCTTACCGGCACCGGGCAGGTACTTCTGATCCAAATCCCTCAGAATGAGGTCGCACTGGGCCAGGAGCTTCTTCCGACGCTCCTCGGCATCCTCCAGTCCCTCCAACGATCCCGGCACCGGCAAACCGGCGACATGGCCCCGCCCCAGCAGCTCACCGAGCACGGTCCACACCGGACCATCGTCGTCGATCGAGATCTCCTTGTCGTTCTCGCCGTCATCCGCCCACCGACGCAGCACCTTCCAGGGGCGGAAGGCCTCCAGGCCCCGCCGCTCGATCTGCACATAGGCCAGCAGCATCGACTCCAGCACCGACGCCAACCAGGCATTGGGGGCGATCATGCGCGCTCTCGGGGTCAGCAGCGGATATGGGAAGGCCACCCACTCGCCCTCCCCACGGTCCCAGATCCGCACGGGACGGGCGGCGGACCGGTCCTTCCACTCCGGGCGGTCCACTCCGCCGGACAGCGTCGCGGCCCACCAGCCGCGCACCATGGCCCGGCGCTCCTCATCCCCCACCGGCAGTCCACCCGGAAGTGGGCGGGCGCGGCGCCACTTCCAGAAGGCGCCCCGCGCGCCGTCGGAGCCGATGGCGCCGTCCCAGGTCTTCGACACCGAATTCAGCAGCCCCGAGTACGCCACGGGAAGGGTGCGTGGATAGGAGCCGAACACATCCACGCGCGGCACCTCCTCGTCGTCGAGGCTCCTCTCCACCTCCCCGAGCAGCCCCGGGGCGACCGACGGGTTGTTCTTGAGGTACTCCAGGAACTGCTCCGCCACATCCAGTCCGCGGAATGGGATCGCGGAGAACGTGAACGACAGTCGCGGACGTTCGCCGTCGTGCAGATCGGAGTAGATCCTCTCGTCGACCTCCACCAGCGGCCGTGCCATGTCCAGCACCCGCTTGAGCCCCGCCAGCACCTCTTCGGAGCGCTGCGACTTCTCGAAGTCCCCCACCGCGTCGTCCTCCAGGTACTCGCGCAGGGACTGCGATGTGAACCTCGCGAAGACCTCACCACGGCGCCCGACGAAGGCCCGCGCCCGTCCCACCACATCGGCCGCTCGCAGCTTCAACTCGTACCTCGCCGCAGTCGGGAGCGCGTTGCCGGTCGCCCCCTGGAGCCCGGCCGGAACCCAGCGCGTCGACACCCTCAGCAGATCCTCGGGAGCCCGGTCCCCGCTGCCCTGTTCCCACCGACCGGTGAGGACCTCGCGCACGGCCTCCGCGTAGGCCTGATGGAGGTCTCCTCCCAGCTCCTGGGGAACTGCGCCCGCAATGTGCTCCAGGAAGCGCCCCGGGTACTGCTCCACGCCCATGAGGACCACCTCGTTGTGCGCCGTCGCGAATCGCTTCGGCACCGCCAGGTCATCCGGCTCCCCGGCCAGCGGCTCGCCCGGCCATGCTTGGTAGAGATCGGTCGCCACATCCGCGACCCCGATCGCACTGTGATCGTCCTTGCGCTCCAGCTCCAGGACCTTGCGAGCATCGTCCATGGCATCGGAGAGCGGCTTGACCGCCGAGGCCGCCAGATCCCGCAGCGCCAAAGCCAGAGCGGTTGCGGATCGGGCGAGCAGCCATTGGAAGACCGAATCCGTCAGCCCGGTGGTCAACCGGTCCACAAGCTGTTCGCTCCCGGCCTCGCCGAGGAGGGTCTTGCCCATGCCCCGCATAGTCGAGGACAGCGTGTCCGGAATCTTCAGGGCGGAGGACGGGCACTGCGCCCCCACCTGCTCCAGCCGATCGGCGAGCGGCCTGAGGGCGCCGCCCGACTGTCCCAGCTCCCCCATGACGTGGATCGCGTACGGGATCCCCAGATCGGCGAGGTCTCGGCGCGTCTGATCAACAATGCGATCGAGGTGCTCCCGAGCACGCTGCACCGCGAGTTGAAGGCTGGCGTCCTCCAACTCCGGGCGGACGAGATTCTCCTGCGAACGCAACCAGTTCGCCATGGCCGCTCCCCACTCGGCGACCGGCATGCCCTCCGTCTGCGGTCGGCGTGCCATGACCGCGTTGACGGTGCTGCGTGCGCGAGCTGCCAGCTGGGTCTTGTTGAGCGCTTTGCTGGCCTGGTCGGACAGCAGCCAGTCGAGAGTCTCACGATCGATGGCACTCGTCGCGCCCATCATGGTCGTTCCCGCCGACATCGGCAGTCCCATCTGCACGAGCTCGCCGGATCGGCGGTGCTCCCACAGATCCGCCAGGCGCTGCGAGTCGTTCGACGAGCCTCCGGGGAGACGGAACCCGTCCAGAGCATGATCGACCGTACGCCGAGCGAGTCGCTGCGCCGCGTACTCGGCGTACCGGTCGCGCCCCATGCTCAAGGAGGCGTACCCGAATGAGGACCACGCCGTGTCTGTCGGGTCCACGTCCCAGCTCACCAGACTGCGATTCGGCACATCCACGTCGTTGGCAATATCGAAACTCACATATCGATCGAAAGCCGGTGACGAGATGTAGCGGGCCAGACCCCGTCCCATGCCGCGGAAGACCCCATCGGTGCTGCCGTCGCCGAAGACGGCGCCCGTCCCCCCGGCCCTCAGGCCGATAGGCGTGACGCGTTTGAAGGCCCGCTCGGCCGTGATCGAGACTCCGAACAGCGAATACAGGTCAGCATCGAGCCGGGCGGCGTCGCCCTCGGCGCCCGTCTGAGCAGCCACGATCTCGCCCAGCATCGCCAGGGTATTCCCCGGCATGCCCGCACGCAGATGATCCGGGACCTCCTCGAATACCTCCGCCGTGTACAGGAAGACCGAGATCTTCTGCGGATCGATTGCCGGAGTCGTCGTCGCCCCCGCCACCAATCGGCACACGTCCAAGGTCATGGACGCGCCAGAGCCGCCGGCCATCGACGAGACCACCAGCACCATGGGAGACGCCGACGAACTCGGAGCGTCTCCCATCCCAGGAACGGTGCGCGCCACCTGCTCGGCGGCCTCCCGCGCCTGCGGACTGGCCATCCGCGCCAGAGCCGCCTCCACGGCCTCGCGCACGTCGCCGAGCCGCCTCAGGATCAGCAGCCGTCCGATGCCGCGGAACTGCCCCGCTCCCACGGTCACCGGGAAGGACACGTCCTTCGGGCTCCGGGGGATCCATGTTGCCAGATGACGCAATCCCCCGGTCTCCCGGGACTGCACTCGAGTCGTTAGCACCTCGTCAACCGTCCGGTAGCGGCCATCGGCCACACCGCACGACACGTACGCCCCGCCCTGCCGACTCACAGAGCCGACGGCGCTGGTCTCCTCCTGAACAGGAGTATCCACATTGAGGAACTGCCAGCACCCCGGGATCTCCTCAATCCCGTAAACGGCCAGATCCGCGCGCAGCTGATCCATCATGTACGACAACGTCTTCGCACCCGAACCACCGCAGCCGATGACCAGCACTTTGTACATTATTCGCTTCCTTATCTCCGGCATCTCCGGCGCCGGTCGCCGAGTCAGACGGTGGAGGAGTTCCCGGACCCTGGCGAGTCCGGCCGTGTCGTATATCCTGCGAACGGATCGTCCTCATTGAGCGTAGGCAGCCCGGAGGCGAATCCCGAGTCCGCCGGGTCGTCCCCGACCCCGGGAAGCGCGCCACCACTGGAGCCCGTCACCGGCTCGCCAGTTCCCGAGTCGCCCGAATGCGGCTCATGCGGACGATCTGGCCGCATGAGCCGAATTCGGGCGACGCCGGTCGCCAACTCGCGGCCGGCGGTCTCCACCAGTCGCTCCTTGGCCCTGTCGTCCATGGATGCCACCAGGACGACAGTGACGCGTCGAGGAGAATCGGGCTGATCAAGAATCGCGATCCAGTTCCCTCGCACGCTCAGGGGCAGGACCGCGCGCCCCTTGCGAGCACCGATCGGCGATGCTCCAGAGATCGAGGGCGCATCCGGCGCAACAACAGCGACATCGGGAATAGACATCGGCGAGGCGCCCATCCGCGTGCGCAGAGTGCAGCCCCCGACCGACAGCTCGCGCGCTCCCTTCGGCACCGAGACCCAAACCCAGTCCCGGGAGGGGATCTCAACGGCGGCGGACGATTCATCCTGCGGCACATCGACGATGGTCGTCGCCACGGCAACGGTGCCACTCGGGATGCGGGCGGCAAGGAACTTGAACAGGTACAGCAAACCGACCGGAATCCCGATGCCTGCCAGGAGGGCAATGGCGAAAGCGGTCCATGCCGTCCCGACGTCAAGCGGGCGGCGCATCTCCGCCCGGAAGGGCACGTCGACCGTCTGAGCGCGGTCCGGCTCGTCCAGCGGCGCCACCATCACGGAGACATTCCCCGTAATCGCGCCATTGGCATGGTCGTGGGTCGACAGGGACAGATCAAGGTCGGCGGTACCGCCCTCGGGGACGCTCACGCAGGAGTCCTGCGAAGCCGCGTCGGATGTCATCGTGATCGTGCCGGCCTCCTCGGGTGCGCCCGTGAGGGTGACGGCGTCCGATGGCACCCAGACGCAACCGGGTCCCCTGATCTGCAGCGCTGCGCGGGCCGTCGTGTCCTTCTCCAGACGCCCGAAGTCGACCGGGGCCGACAGGGCCGGGAAGTCCAGCGGCGGATTGATGGTCACCTCCGTGGTCGCCTTCGTCGGAGCAAGGGTGGTGCCATCGATCCGACTGCCGTCGGCACCGGTGGTCGAGGCGGTGGTCACCGTCACCGAGCTCGTCACGGTCGCCTCGCCAAGAGCGACATCCGCCCCAATCGGGATACTGAGCGGTTTGCTCAATTCTCCGAAGTCGTTCGATTCGTAGAGGGTGGTCTCTGCTCCCTGCGAGTCCGTCAGAGTCACGGATGCGGCAATCGTGCCCGTCAGGCTCGAGACATCGACCGGCTCGCCGTCGGCATGGTCGAGGAGCGTCAGTTGCACATTGTCGGCCGTCTCGCCCTGATGCAACTCGGTGCTCTCCAGGTCCTTCCAGGACAGCGTCAGGGGCGAGGACAGGTCAAGATTGATGTGCGCCTGCTCGCCCTCCGTCGAGGAGCTCTTGTCGACGAAGGCCAGGCGCCATTGGCCGCTCCATGTTGGCACCGAGTCCGCAGCGAGGTCGATCTGAAGAGAGCGCGGAGTCAACCACTCGTAGCTCACACCGGAGGACGTCTGCGGACCGGAAGACTGCGACATGACAATCGGCTCAGTCGCCCCGGGCGCGTACAGATCGGCCTCGAGCCCCTCGACATCGGAGGACGCCAGCACGTGGACATTCTGCAGGGACTTGTCCAGGACGAAGGCCGACTCCCCCGTGGTGCAGACGTCGCCCTGGCAGATGTTCACCGAGTCACTGCGCACCGCCGTGCCCGGGGCTGAGATCGAGTCGAAGGCGAGCAGCAGCGAATCAATGTCTGAAACCGGATAGAAGGCGCCCGTCGGCGAGGACACATCGCCGCATACATCCACGCCGTTCGTCCCGGCGTTCGTCCCGCCGCCGCCCACGATCCGTTTCATGAAGGTGAAGTCGGTATCCCCGCTGGTCAAGCCGAGTCCCAGGAGAGTCACCTTCGAGGAGCGCAGCTGATCGGCGACACCCGTCGGACGGCAGATATCGGCCGTCCCCGCCCGCTCGGCCTCGGCGACACCCTCCTCGGAATCGAGCGAGACACCTGGGGCATAGGGCTTGCTGTCATCGGCGCTCCGGCTGCCTCCGGAGGCTCGGACGTCCAGGTCATACTCTCCGTCCGAGAGCCAGGCCACCGCGCGACAGCCGGAGGTGTCGTGGTCGACCAGGTCCTGGCGGGCGCCTTCCAGCGCGTTCCAGTAGTCCGTGTCGTAATCCTTGATGTCATCGCCGACGGCGCTGATCTGACTCTTGACCGTCTCCAGCGCGTCCGGTGTCAGCGAGGTCCAGTCACCCGCCCCCGCATAGCTGGAGGCGAAGCCCGCGACGCGCACATCCAGCGTGATGCCCTTCGTCGTGGAGAAAGACGCCAGTCGCGCGGCCAGATACTGTGCAGCAGTCACCCGCGCCTTGTCGGGATCGGTCTTCTGCAGTGAGCCGGACTGATCCATGAGCATCACCAGAGATCCCTTGCCACCGCCCGACAAACATGAGCCGAACTCGGACAGGCCCGTCTGCTGATCGGAGGGCTTGTCGGGCGATGCGGAGACGGCAGGCGCTGAGCCCAGGAGCCCCAGGAGAGCCATGCACAGTGCCGCCACCAGGACGACTGCGCGACGGACGGAGAAGGCCGTCATGAGCCGGTCACATCCTTCCCACGAACAGGGCAATTCGCGCGGAAGCCGCGATGATGCCCACGATGGAGGCGGCGATGCTCACCCGATAGAGGATCATCGGAAAAGGCTGATTGTCGTACCAGGGGCTGGCCTGCCGTGCCGTGTTCTTCACAACGAAGACCATGGCCAAGCCCAGCCCCAGGACCACGGACAGGAGCCAGGCCAGCACGCCCAGGACGATCGAGCTCGACATCGCCGCTAGGATCAGCGCGACGAGGACGGCCAGCATCGAACTGTACAGATAGAGAATCGGCGCCGAGACCGGACGGACCTCCGACATGGTGCCGGCGTCCTGGGTGCTGGAAAACTCCGCGGCCCGGGGGAAGCCGGTATCCGATGATTCTCCGAAACCGGAGGGCAGGACCGCTCCCGTAGTCGTCGTGATCACACTCGGATCGTTCGTCTCCGGAGCTCCTGTGCCGGCTCCGTCTGAGGAGCTCCAGGCGCCCGCGGACGGAATGTTCGGTGTCGAGGTCATGTCTGCTGGTTCTCCTGACTCATCCGGTCATGACGGACGGATACCCGCCGTAGGAAGCGGTGAGGGATCGAGCTGTGACGGAGCGGGCATGGGATCATGCATTCCTTCGTGATTCCTATGGGGTTCCTCGGCAGGGAAAAAGCTGAGGGCCGGCGGGGCAGGGCGAGACGGTGGTAACCCCGCTCACGTGCAACAGTATCCGGTGCGAATGGGCGCTTAGAAGGTCGAATAGCCTTCCCGTGCGATCTTGAAGCCGTGACCGTTCGACTGGTTCCAGCACCTCATGCCGTCATCGGCGGAGGAGCAGGCGAAGCCCTCACTCTTGACGCTCTCGCCGTATTCCAGGGTCATCGCCATGCCGTCAGTCGCGAACTCCGAGCCGCAGGCCGGGGATGCGCTGTCCCGGATCTCCATGGAGAAGTAGGTGCCGTCGCAGTCCTCCAGCCCGGCGTCCCCGTAGTCGCGGGCGTAGATCGAGCACGAGGCCCGGTCATCGTAGATCTCGCAGGAGATGTTCTGCGTCGGGGACTGGAACCGGCTGGCCGAACTGGCCGAGATCGCGTTCGCCGGAGCCGGGGAGACGCTCGGCGTGGCGGAGGTGCTCGTATCCGAGCCGCTGGAGCTCGTCACCTCTTGAACCAGGCGCCCACAGCCACGTATGACGGCTATGACGCTGATGATCACGACGCCGAGGACGAGCCAGCGGCCCACCCGCTCCCACCCCTTCTTATTCGACGAAGCGCTTCGGTACTGACTCTGCTGGATCTGCCAGCTCTGCCGGCCGGTCTGACTACTCGCCGCCTCCCGCTGAGCGCGCTCGGCGGCAAGGTGGTTCTCCCATGCCTCGTTCGCCTCCGGAGTCGTCGCCCGTATCCACTGTCTCAGATCATCGGGGCAGGCAGGGTTGAGCACGAGAATCGGGTGGAGCTCCTGGTAGACGTCCGCAATATCGCCGAGCCGCTCCGGAGAAGTCGACGGGTCTGCGGCCTCAACAGCCTCTGGGATGTCCCGCGCTCTCATCAAAGGGCCTCTCCCTTGCCGCTGTACTCCGGTGCGACAGCTCCGAGGAGCCGCCGCTGCGCACGCATCGCACACGATTCGGGGCCCTTCGAAGTCGCCGGGATGGCACTGGGGAGGGAGACAGGGACCATGAGCGGACTCCTGGGCCGAGGAGAAAGAGGACGAAACCGGGCAACATGATTGCACCGTCTTGCATTCGTAACAAGACGATTACCCGTACAGCTCCTTACGGGCTCGCGCGCATTCGCACGGCGCCTGTCCTGCGGACGCGAGGAGCGCACCCACAGGCCCGAGCCGGTCGGCTGCTTTGAGCCGGCCGGCCTGCGACTCCTCACTCAATCGCTGTTGCCGTCCTCGTCAGCACCGTCGTTATTGCCCCCGTTGTCATAGCCTCCGTCGTCATAGCCGTTTCCACCGTTTCCGCTGTCATCACCCTCGCTTCCATAACCGCCGCTCCCGCTACCGTCACTATCGCTGCCGGTGCCCGCATCACCGCTGTTGGAGCCGGGGGTGCTATCACCGCTGGTACCGTCGCTCACCCCGAGGGTGCGGAGCAGGTCATCGCGCCAGCTGACGTCGATACCCACGTTCTCGACCTGATCGATAAGACTCTTGAGGTCCTTGAGCTGCGACACGTCGATCTTCCCCTTCCACTGCGAGGCATCGGCAAGGGTCTGATCCTTCAGCTGGGAGCCGCCGTAGTAGGCCCCAGCGGCGGTGGAGGCCAGGGGCAGCACCAGAGTGCCGAGCAGCAGCATGATGGCCGCGGTCTTGGGGCGAGCCCGGCTGCACGCGACGAGAGCCGCGATGAATGCGAAGAAGGCCAGCAGTGCCCCGACCCCGACGGCGATCGCCGCGGGCCAGTTGATGGGCGAGGCGTTGTTGAGGACGACGTCGAAGACGTGGAGCGAGACCAGCAGCGTGTAGACGCCCCAGCCCAACAGCACGACCGAGGCCACCAGCAGGAAGGTACCGATCGGCAAGGCCGCCGTACGCTGCCTGATCGACCGGTTCGGCGGCAGCACCTCGGGCTGGGGCTGCGGCGCGGGCTGGGGCTGCGGCTGCACTGCCGGACCGCTCCACTGCGCGGTGGCCGCGGGAGCCTGAACCGTCGGCTCCGGAGCATAGGAGGGAACGGCGGTTGTGGGCTGACTGTCAGCCCATTCATCGGCCTGCGCCCATTGATCCGACCCTGCGGGCATCACAGAGGTGGCGGCCTGCTCGTCCGCCCAGCCGGCGGGGAGGGCCTGCGTCGCCGACGAGTCGCCCGGCGCTTCGGAAGAACTGGAAGAACTATCAGGGTGCTTCAGAATGCTGATGCGCTCCGTGGGGCGCGGCGTGGCGGTCTCAGGCTTGTACGAACGCGGTTCGGGCGGGGTGGAGGCAGACACGGTGAGCGCTCCTGTCACGGGTAGGCATGCGGTCGCCATGAGGCTACGCCTCCAGCTTGTGAACGTCACCGAGGTGCGTCCCACCCGCGGGCCCGGCCCGCGATCGGGGATAGTGAAGCGATCTGTACGGGTTCGCACGGGATTCCGGGGGCCGGAGTCCCATGCGGACGCTCAAGAACGGCCGGCTCGAGGGACCCGCCACATGCGACGGCGGCCGGCCACCCCAGATGGGTGCCCGGCCGCCGCGCAGACCCGGTATACGGGTCGAGATTCAGACGAGACTCAGAACTGATAGTCCTCGCTCGCGGAGAATCCAGTGCGGAAGTCGTCGGAGAAGTCGGCGCTGAAGTTTCCGCCGAAGGAGAAGTCGTCCAGCGCCACGGCCTCGCCGACACCCAGCATGTCCTCGGTGAGACCGGTCCGGGAGAAGACCTCGGCCTTGACCTCCTCGGTGGGCTCGACCTCGATGTCCGAGTAGCGGGCCAGGCCCGTACCGGCGGGGATGAGCTTACCGAGGATGACGTTCTCCTTGAGGCCCAGCAGCGGGTCGGACTTGCCGTTCATGGCGGCCTCGGTGAGCACGCGCGTGGTCTCCTGGAAGGAGGCGGCGCTCAGCCAGGAGTCCGTGGCCAGGGAGGCCTTGGTGATCCCCATGAGCTCGGTACGCCCGGACGCGGGCTTTCCGCCCTCGGCCACGACACGGCGATTCTCGGCGCGGAAGTGCATGACGTCGACCAGGTCTCCCTGAAGGAGATTGGTGTCCCCGGCCTCCAGTACGGTGACGCGGCGCAGCATCTGACGCACGATCACCTCGATGTGCTTGGAGTGGATGTCCACGCCCTGCGAGCGGTAGACGTCCTGCACCTCGTCCACCAGGTGACGCTGAGTGGCGCCCACGGACCGCAGGCGCAGAACCTTCTTGGGGTCGACCGGCCCCTCGGTGAGGGCGTCGCCCGGCTCCACGTGATCGCCGTCGGTCACCAGCAGGCGCTGACGACGCGACACCGGGACCAGCAGGTCCTCCTCGCCGTCGTCGCGAGTGATGATCAGGCGCTTGCCGTCGGCGTCGTCCTCGATCTTGAGGGTGCCCGCGGCCTCGGCCACGGCCGCCTCGCCCTTGGGTGTACGGGCCTCGAAGAGCTCCTGGACGCGAGGCAGCCCCTGAGTGATGTCAGCGGCGCCCGCCGCACCACCGGTGTGGAAGGTGCGCATCGTCAGCTGCGTGCCGGGCTCGCCGATGGACTGGGCGGCGATGATGCCGACGGCCTCGCCGATATCGACGCGCTTGCCGGTCGCCAGTGAACGCCCGTAGCAGGCGGCGCAGGTGCCGACGGCGGAGTCGCAGGTCAGCACCGAGCGGCACACGACCTCCTCGATCCCGGCATCAATGGCCTTGGAGACAACGGCCTCGCTCAGATCGGTTCCCGCGGGGATGACGACATTGCCCTCGGCATCAACGGCGTCGCGGGCCAGCGTCGTGCCGTAGACGGTGGTCTCCAGGATGTCGGAGACCTCCCTGATGCGCTCGTCGCCCTCCTCCTTCCAGGTCACCAGCCGCTTGGTCAGCCCCTTGCGGGTGCCGCAGTCGTCCTCACGGACGATGACGTCCTGGGAGACGTCCACCAGTCGGCGCGTCAGGTAGCCGGAGTCGGCGGTGCGCAGCGCCGTGTCCGCCAGGCCCTTGCGGGCTCCGTGCGTGGCGATGAAGTACTCCAGAACGCTCAGGCCCTCCCGGTAGTTGGACTTGATCGGGCGCTCGATGAGGCGCTGCCTGGGGTCGGCCACGAGGCCGCGCATACCGGCGAGCTGACGGATCTGGTCCCAGTTGCCGCGGCCCCCGGAGGCCACCATCTGGAAAACGGTGTTGCGCTCGGGGAAGTTCTCGCGCATCGCCTCGGCGACCTCGGCGGTCGCCTGGGTCCAGATGCTGATGAGGGACTTGTAGCGGTCCTCATCGGTCAGGGCGCCGAAGCTGTGCTGCTCCTCGATCTCGGCGGCCTCGGCCTCGTAGCGGGCGAGGATCTCGGGCTTGGAGGGCGGGGAGACGACGTCGGCGAAGGCCACGGTGATGCCGGACCAGGTGGACCAGTAGAAGCCGTTGGCCTTGAGGGCGTCCAGCGAAGCGGCCACCTCGACGCGGGAGTAGTTCTCGGCCAGGGCATTGACGATATTGCCCAGCTGCTTCTTATCCACCACGTAGTTGACGTAGGGGAAGGAGTCGGGCAGCGCCGTGTTGAACAGGGCCCGGCCCAGCGAGGTGCGCAGGGTGATCGGGTCGCCCTCGCTCCAGTCCTCGGGGGGCTGCCAGCCCTCGGGCGCGGCGATGCCCTCCTCGAAGCGGATGTCGCAGGCGGCGTTGACGTGGAGCTTGCCGAAGTCGTAGGCCATGACCGCCTCCGCGAAGGAGGAGAAGGCCGGGACGATCTCGTTGCCCTCGGCGTCGCGCTCGACCTCGACCGCCGGGTCGGGGTCGGAGGTGAGGTAGTAGGTACCGATGATCATGTCCTGGCTGGGCATGGTCACGGGGCGCCCATCAGAGGGCTTGAGGATGTTGTTCGAGGACAGCATGAGGATGCGGGCCTCGGCCTGCGCCTCGGCACCCAGCGGCAGGTGGACGGCCATCTGGTCGCCGTCGAAGTCGGCGTTGAAGGCGCCGCACACGAGCGGGTGCAGCTGGATGGCCTTGCCCTCGATGAGCTGGGGCTCGAAGGCCTGGA
>ERZ773054.676-NODE-676-length-24476-cov-37.292208_pt1 | contig 24476 bp, 19 predicted proteins | sample MGYA00580630_ERZ773054 | MGnify/ENA primary metagenome ERZ773054 (study PRJEB29015, sample SAMEA2737994) | human oral metagenome | biome: human oral; feature: human-associated habitat; material: dental | place: China | collected 2115 ... | reverse complement strand
TCCACCGGCGTGCCCGTGGGTGCCAGGATGCCGGCGCGCTGGCGGCGGGTGTGCCTTGCTGGGCAGCCGCAGCCAGCGGCAGGGCGCCCAGGGCGGCCATCAGGGCCAGCGACGAGAGGGGGCGGCAGGCAGTACGGATCGGGGTGTGCATCGTGGGCCTCCTCATGCGTTATGGGATGGAGCCGGGGTTTCGGCTGCTTTGGCTGCGGGAGCGGCTGCCTTGGGGTTGCTGCGGGTCTTGTACCAGTGCAGCAGGTAGGCCAGGGCCGTCATGACGGCCAGACCGCCCAGTACCACCAGCACCTGCATCGTCCAGCTGCGGCCGAATTCCACCAGCAGGAAGTGCGCCACGAACGACAGCGAGATGCCCAGGCAGAAGATGTAGAGCGAGTGCTGGCCGCAGCGGATGACGGGCAGCGTGATGCGCCAGTTCAGGAAGCGGGCGTCGGCGCGGGTGTAGTGGCCGACCAGGTAGGCCACGGCCAGGAAGTGCAGCACCCGGGCCGGGCCCAGGTTGGTCTTGTCGATGGGGTAGAGCCATGAGCCCACGATCGGCTTGGTCACTTCGTCGATGGCGGGCACGCGCCAGCCCACGGCCACGATGCAGGCAAAGAGCAGGACGGCCACGGCCACCCAGGCCAGCCAGGGGCGCCAGGCCAGCCAGGGCGAGCCCGTCTTGCGCACCGAGGCACACAGGATGCCGATGACGAACATCAGCTGCCAGGCCAGCGGGTTGAAGAACCAGACATCGCCGGCCTCATACACCGGCCAGGCCAGGTTGTACTTCTGCACGCCCCACCACAGCACCAGCGACAGCGCCAGGGTCAGCGGACGGGACAGGCGCGCCATCATCAGCAGCAACGGCAGGGCAAAGAGCAGCGCGATGTACATCGGCAGCACGTCCAGGTTCACCGGCCGGTAGCGCAGGATCAGCGCATCCAGCACCGATTCCAGCGGACTGTCGAGGAAGGCCTGGACATTGAGTTCCTCAATGAACGAGGCGTTTCCATAGCGCACTGCCACCCACGAGATCTGCGCGATGAAGAAGATGAACAGCAGGATGTGGGCCGCGTAGAGCTGCCAGCAGCGCTTGAGCACCTGCATGGCCATGTAGACGAAGCCGCGCTTTTCCAGCGAGCTGCCATAGACCAGTGCGGCGGTGTAGCCCGAGATGAAGACGAAGATCTCGGTGGCGTCGCTGAAGCCGAAGTTGCGGAAAGTGATCTGCCCGATGCTGCTGGACGGGATGTGGTCAATGAAGATGAACCACAGCGCCAGGCCCCGGAAGAAGTCCAGCCGCAGGTCGCGCGGCGGCTTGATCGAGGCAGGTGAGGCCGGCTGCACGGAGGGGGCGGCGGGCGTCGCAGCCGGCGAACCGGCGGTATCGGGGGAGGTATGGGCCATATCGGTCTGGTTGGCTCAAGTCGTGGCAAAGCATGCCTGCCGGGACGCGCACAAGACCCCTCGGGGTCGATCCGCTGCCATGGCAGGCCCAGACATTCTAGGACGGTGGCCCGTTTGGCGTGGCCACAGGCGAGCCGGCGCGGGGAAATCGATACAGATGCAGGCAATTTCTGGCTGGGGCTTTACGTGAACTTTACACAGCCTTCAATCGGCCTTGACCCGTCCTGCCCACAATGCAGTCCATCGGATCGACGGGCAGCGCCTTGGCGCCAGATGCCTCCGGATCCGTTCCTTCAACCCCAGCAGGAGCATGACACATGAAGATCAGGACTCTGGTTGTTTCTTCCGCACTGGCCATGGCCGGCATTTCCGCCGCATCGGCGGCCACGCCCACCCTGGTGGCTGCACCGGTTGTCGTCACCGCCAAGGCCGAGCGGGCTGGCGAGGTCCGCAACGGTGCGCCGGCCATGCAGCGCCACGCTCATCCGGGCAAGCAGGCCCACGGTCACGAGCGCATGGGTCGCCATGGTGGGCCGGGCATGATGCCGCCCCCGCCGATGGCCGCACTGGATCTGTTCGGCGTGGGCCCCTTCGGTGTGCGCCCGATGCACGATGGCCCGCCGCCTGCCCCCAAGCCCGAAGGCGGGAAGCTGTCGGCAGCGGATGCCGCAAAGCAGGTGAAGCGCGATGAGGCCGAGATGCAGAACCGCGCGCGCTGGGCCGAGCGCCGACTGGCACAACGCATCGATCAGGTGATCGAATCCGTGAAGGGCACGCCCGAGCAGGCGGACAAGATCAGCAAGCTGGCCAGCGCCGCCTTCCAGGGCCTGCGCCCGCTGCATGAGCAGATGCGAGCCCTGGACCAGCGGGCCGAGGCCCTCTACCAGGCCGAGACGCTGGACCGCGCCGGCTTCGAGGCCCTGCGCACCGAGCGCAGCAAGCTGATGGACCAGATCTCGCAGCGTTCCATGAACGCCTGGCTGGACATGGCCTCGGTGCTGACGCCCGCGCAGCGCAAGCAGCTGGCCGAGCGTCCCCAGCATCCGCCCCGTCCGGCACACGGCATGCACGACGGGCACGGCCAGCGCCTGCCCATGCCGGGCCATGCTCCGGGCATGAAGGGACAGGGCCCCGACGTGCCGCCGCCCGCCATGGAGGCGCCTGAAGGCGCGCCGGGCGAGGCTGGTCAGCCGCAACCCGAGGCCGCTCAATAAACGCTTGAGCCGCTGAGAGCCTGTGCCGGGCAATCGATATCATGTCGGTTGCCCGGCGTTTCGCCGTTATCCATCCCCTTTCTGCAGGAGGTCTTCCCATGTCGTCTCCCGAGATTCTGCTGATCGACGATGACCGCCGCCTGGCCGACATGGTGGGCCGCTATCTGGGGCAGGCCGGTTTTGCCGTGCAGCATCAGGGAACGGCACGGGAAGGTCTGGCGGCGCTGGGACAGCAGGTGCCGGGGCTGGTGCTGCTGGACCTGATGCTGCCCGACGGTGACGGTCTGGACGTGTGCCGTCAGATCCGGCAGATGCCGGGGGCGGCCGCCACGGTGCCTGTCCTGATGCTCACGGCACGGGGCGAGACCACCGACCGCATCGTGGGTCTGGAGATCGGTGCCGACGACTACCTGCCCAAGCCCTTCGAGCCGCGCGAACTGTTGGCCCGGGTGCGGGCATTGCTGCGTCGCGCCTCGGCTCCGCACGCAGCGGACCCCGCCGCCGGGGCTGCAGGACAGGGCGGTGCAGCAACGGGCACCGGGGCTCATGGTGCCGCTGCTCAGGCGGGTGGCGTGCCGGCTTCCGGTGGCGCAGGTGTCGCTGCCGGCAGTGCGGCCACCCAGGGAGGAGCCGCTGCACGGGGTACCTCCGTGGCGGACGACGATCCCCCGGTGCTGGTGCTTGATGATCTGGAGATCGACGAGGGCGCCCGCGAGGTGCGCGTGGCGGGCGAGAAACGCACGCTCACCAGCTACCAGTTCGACCTGCTGCTGGCGCTGGCACGCCATGCTGGCCGGGTGATGTCGCGCGAACGGCTGATGGATCTGGTCAAGGGCGCGCCGCTGGAGGCCTTCGACCGTTCCATCGACGTGCATGTGGGCAAGATCCGTCAGGCCATCGAGGCCGATCCCCGCCAGCCCGTGCGGCTGCTGACCGTGCGCGGCGTGGGCTATGTGTTCGCGCGGCCGCGCAACGGGTCTGCCTGATCGAAGGTACCGCTTCCTTCGATCATCCGATCCGTCCGATCCTTCTATATATAGATAGCCCATGCGTCGCCTGTCCCTGACCATCTTCCTGTCGCTGCTGGCCAGTCTGCTGCTGATGGCCGCCGCGGTGGCCTTTTTCTGGCAATGGCGGCTGGACAACCGGACCGAAGCGCAGGAGAACCGTTTCACCGAGGCCTTGGCGGCCGAAGTGATTCCCGCGGCCACCGAAGGGGTGGAGCGGCTGCAGCAGGCACTGTGGCACTGGCAGCGTCGCCTGCGCATCGACCTGCAGGTGATCGACGCGCAGGGCAGGGTGCTGGCCGCCGCTGGCCGGCCCTTCCGAGCGGACGATGCCGGGGCGCGGCAGGAAGAACAGCCCGGCCTGGAAGAGATGCCGCCCCCGCCCGGACTGGATGCGCCCCCACCGCCAAGCGAGGAGGCTCTTCATGTGCGTCGCCCTCAGGGCCACCACGGCCAGGCCCGTGAAGGGCATGGGCCCCGGCGTGCGATGGTGGCCGTCATCCATCGCGTGGCGCTGCCGGACGATCGCACGCTGCTGATCCGCACCTGGCGCCCCGCGCCGCCGCAGTTGCCCATCAGCGCGCCGCTGGCGCTGGCCCTGCTCTTTGTGGCGGTGGGGCTGGCCGCCTGGCCGGTCTCGCGGCGCATCACCCGTCGGCTGGAAGCGCTGCAGCGCTCGGTGGATGCGCAGGCTGCGGGCGATCTGCGGGTGCGGGCCGAGGTGTCCGGTCAGGACGAAGTGGCCGCACTGGCGCACAGCTTCAATCACGCCGCCGAGCGCATCGAGGCGCTGGTGAACCGGCAGGAGGCGCTTCTGAGCACCCAGCGCCGGCTGCTGGCCAACGCTTCGCACGAGCTGCGCTCACCGCTGGCGCGCATCCGCATGGCCATCGAGCTGATGCTGGAGAACCCCGCCGACCTGACGCATCACACCGATGAAGTGCGTCAGAACATCCGCGAGCTGGATGCGCTGGTGGAAGAGATCCTGCTGGCCAGCCGGCTGGATACCCTGAGCCTGGACGAGCTGCGACGTGAGCCGGTGGACCTGACGCAGCTGGCCGCCGAGGAGGCGGCGCGGACGGGCGCCGTATGGATGGACGAAACGCCGTCGGACGTGAACAGGGATGACGGGTCGGAGTCAGGCACCGCCCACACGACCGTGGCCGGCGATGCCCGCCTGCTGCGCCGGCTGCTGCGCAACCTGCTGGAAAACGCCCGGCGCTATCAGCCGGAGGGCGATGAGCCGGTGCTGCTGTGCCTGTCGCGGGAGCGTGGGTCGGTAGCCGGGGGCCACCTGCAGGCCGACATGGGCCCCGGCCATACCGGGGACAGCCATGCCGGGGTCAATCATTCCGGGGGCGGGAAGGGGACCCTGGCCGGCGAAGCTACCGACTGGCTGCGCATCGAGGTGCTGGATCGCGGGCCCGGGGTGCCCGAAGCGGCGCGCGAACGCATCTTCGAGGCCTTCTATCGGGTGGATGGCCATTCCGAGCAGGCCGGAAATGTGGGGCTGGGGCTGTCACTGGTGCGGCAGATTGCCCGTCGCCATGGCGGCGACGCCCATCATGAGCCGCGCGAAGGGGGCGGCAGCCGGTTCGTGGTCAGGTTGCCCGTGTCCCCACGATGCCCTCCACCAGCGGGGCCAGCTCGTTCAGGGCCTTGTCGTAGACCTTGCGCTTGAACTCAATGACCTCGTCCAGCGGCGTCCAGTAGCCGGTCCAGCGCCAGGCGTCGAACTCGGGATGACCCTGGCCGTCCAGCGAGATGGCGTCGTCGCCGGCCACAAGGCGCAGCAGGAACCAGATCTGCTTCTGGCCCCGGTAGTGGCCGCGCCATTCGCGGCGTACCCAGCGCACCGGCACGTCGTAGTGCAGCCAGTCGCGCGTGCGGCCCAGCAGGGTGACATGCTGCGGGCCCAGACCGATTTCCTCGTGCAGCTCACGGTACATGGCCTGCTGTGGGGACTCGGCCGCATTGATGCCGCCCTGCGGAAACTGCCAGGACTGCTCACGGATGCGCTTACCCCAGAACACCTGGTTGTCCTGATTCAGCAAGATGATGCCGACATTCGGTCGGTATCCGTGTTTGTCGAGCATGGTGGCTAGTGTCCGGTCGGCGTGCGGGCGCGTTCTTTTTTGTGGCGTGCACAAGGATATCCCGGCCTCCAGCTGGCCAAAAGCACCATGACACGCTCTAGAATGTTGCCCATTATATAGAGCGAGCCCATGAAAGCCACCGCACTGCACCTGCCTACCTTCAAAGAAGCGCCTGCCGACGCCGAAGTCGTCAGCCACAAGCTCATGACGCGCGCGGGCATGATCCGCAAGCTGGCCGGCGGCATCTACACGTACATGCCGCTGGGCCTGCGTGTCATCCGCCGCATCGAGGCCATCATCCGCGAGGAAATGGACGCCGCCGGCGCCATCGAGCTGCTGATGCCGGTGATCCAGCCCGCCGAGCTCTGGATGGAGTCCGGCCGCTGGGAAGAATACGGGCCCGAGCTGCTGCGCATCCGTGACCGCCATCAGCGCGACTTCGTCATCCAGCCCACCTCCGAAGAGGTGGTCACCGACCTCGCCCGGCAGGATCTGCGCAGCTACCGCCAGCTGCCCAAGAACTTCTACCACATCCAGACCAAGTTCCGGGACGAGCGCCGGCCGCGCTTCGGCGTCATGCGTGGGCGCGAGTTCACCATGAAGGACGCCTACTCCTTCGACCGCGACCCGGAAAGCGCGCTGGTCAGCTACCGGAAGATGTTCGACGCCTACCACCGCATCTTCGATCGGCTGGGGCTGCAGTACCGTGCCGTGGCGGCCGACACCGGCTCCATCGGCGGATCGGCCAGCCATGAATTCCAGGTCATCGCCGACACGGGCGAGGACGCGCTGGTCTACAGCACGGGGTCCGACTACGCCGCCAACATCGAGCTGGCCGAGGCCGTGCCCCTGCTGGCCACCCGCATGGCCCCCACCCAGCCGCTCACCCGCACGGCCACGCCCGGTCAGGCCCGCTGCGAGGCGGTGGCCGAATACCTCAAGCTGCCGCTCGACCAGACGCTGAAGTCCATCGTGCTGAGCACGGAGACTCCGGGGGCCGACGGTCAGCCGCCCAAGGTCACGGTCTGGCTGCTGCTGCTGCGCGGCGACCATGAAATGAACGAAGTGAAGGTGGGCAAGGTGCCGGGCCTGAAGGGTTTCCGCTTTGCCACCGAGGAAGAGATCCTCGAACACTTCGGCTCCAAGCCCGGCTACCTGGGCCCGGTGGGCCTGAAGAAGCCCGTGCGCATGGTGGTCGACCGCACGGTCGCCAACATGAGCGACTTCGTCTGCGGCGCCAACGAGGTGGACTACCACTACACCGGCGTGAACTGGGGCCGTGATCTGCCCGAACCGCTGCCTGAAGGGCAGGTGGGCGAGGTGATGATCGCCGACATCCGCAACGTCCAGGCCGGTGATCCCTCCCCGGACGGGCAGGGCACGCTGGCCATCCAGCGCGGCATCGAGGTGGGCCACGTGTTCTACCTGGGCACCAAGTATTCCCAGGCCATGAACGCCACCTTCATCGACGAGAACGGCCAGTCGAAGCCGCTGGAAATGGGCTGCTACGGCATTGGCGTCACCCGCCTGCTGGGCGCTGCCATCGAGCAGAACCACGACGACAAGGGCATCATCTGGCCGGCGTCCATCGCCCCCTTCGAGGTGGTGGTCTGCCCCATGGGCCTGGAGCGCTCCGAGGCCGTGCGCGAGGCCGTCGACCGGCTGGCTGCCGACCTGCAGGCGGCCGGCATCCGCTATGTGGTCGATGATCGCAACGAGCGTCCGGGCGTCATGTTTGCCGACTGGGAACTCATCGGCGTGCCACTGCGCATCACCGTGGGCGACCGTGGCCTGAAGGAAGGGCTGCTGGAACTCACCGTGCGGCGCGGCATGGTCACCCACAAGGTCGCCCCGGCCGATGTGCTGGCCGAGGTGCAGAAGCTGCTGCCCACGCTTTGATTGTCAGGCACGTTGCTGCAGCGCTGGGGGCAGCGGCGCTGTCGGCTGCCCTTGTCCTGCCCGGCAGCGCCCGGGCGGGCGGCCAGCAGTACGAGGTGCTGGCCGATGCGGTGCGGGTGGCGCTGGCCAGCGCCATCGATGCCCCGCACGATGCCGAGCCGTTGTGGGAGTCGCGTGCGCAGAAGATCGAGTGGCTCACGCAGATGTCCGACCGGCTGCCGCGTCGCGCCATGCCCGGCTTCGAGGCACGCCAGGCCTTTCTCCTCACCGTGCGCTACGAGGCGCAGCGTGCCGGCCTGGACCCCGAGATGGTGCTGGGCCTCATCCAGGTGGAAAGCGGCTTTCGCCAGTACGCCATCTCGAAGGTGGGCGCGCGTGGCTTCATGCAGGTGATGCCCTTCTGGACGCGCGTGCTGGGCAACGGCGATGCCGACGCGCTCTTCCGCATGCGCGTCAACATCCGCTATGGCTGCGTCATCCTGCGCCACTACCTCGACCTGGAAAACGGCAACCTCTTCATGGCCCTGGGGCGCTACAACGGCAGCCGTGGCCAGTCGGCCTATCCCGATGCGGTCTTTGCGGCCTGGAAGCGCTGGCGCTTCCAGCCGTCCGACGTCGCGTCCCCGCATCATTCATTCCCGCCAACCGACCGTTCGTCGGCTGCAAGCCCCGTCAATTGACCGCTCGTCGGTCCGTTCGGGGGGCGAGACCTGCCGTCTGTCGGTGGACATTATTCTTTTTGCTGGGGATGGACGCACCCCGGCCGACATCGGCTTCCTTCTCGTGTGTCTTTGCCCGGCATCCCATCCCCGGGATGACATGATCACCGCACGACAACCAGGGCCCCCCGCCCGGGAGCGAATGTGACGCAGTCCCAGGATCCAGCAGCACGACAACGCCAAGGCGCACGCCAACTGGCGTCGTGGGTGCTTTTGCTGATTGCGGTGTCGTACGTGGTGTGGATGTACGCCTATCCGATGGCCTATTCGAAGCCGGATCAGGTCCTGCCCTACAGGATTCTGGCGTCATCGAAGAACTTCAACGAACTCACCAGCGTGCTGGGTTCACTGCGCGAGCAGGGATCGGCGCTGGATCTGGGCACCAAAAGCAGCAATGCCAAGACCCTGTGGGTACTGGCCCGCATCCCCGCCGATACCGTCGAGCGCACGCGCGTGCTGCACATCGCCAACCGCTCGGTGCAGAAGGGCGATGCCGTCATCCTCGACGAATTCGGCCAGGCGCTGCTCTACGCGCATTTCAACAACGAGCAGGAACCCGTCAACGCGGCCCGTGCGCTGCCCGGCTTCGCCATCACGCTGCCCGAGCTGCCGCTGCCCCTGCCGGCCGGCCACCGCCGCTTCAGCGGTGAACATGACCTGACCGCCGTACTGCGTCTGGAGCTGTCCATCGCCGGCCCGGCGCTCTCGCTCAACCTGTGGGACGAGACCCGCTTCATCGAGGCACAGCGCCAGATCGAGGCCCAGGGCACGCTGCTGGGCAGTATCCTGGCGCTGCTGGGGCTGACCGCCTTCGTGGCCGGGCAGCTGATGCACATCCGTGTGGTGCGGCTGCTGGCCTTCTGGCTGGGATCACGTGCCGTCTTCCTGATGGTGCGGGGTGGCTACATCCAGTTCTGGCTGGGCAGCTCGGCCTCCAGCGTGGTGGGCATGGGTCTGGAGCAGATGGCCCAGATGGCCTTCCCCTGCGCCTGCGCCGCCCTGATGTGGGGGCTGATGGAGTCCCGCCTGCAGGGCCACCGCTTCGGCTCCTGGCTGCATGGCATGTACATTGCCACCGGCTTCGCGCTGGCCGTCTCCGGCCTTCTGCCGCCCGACATCTTCCAGACGCTGCTGTACCTGGTGGGCGGTGCCATTGTCGTCACTGTGGTCGGCATGGTGGTGGTCAACCTCAGCCGCCGCATCTCGGTGATGTCGGTCTGGTACCTGTGCACCCCGCTGCTGGACGGGATGGCGGCTGCCAACACGCTCTTCTTCCTGCTGGGCATCACCCAGTCGCCGCTGCCCTGGCTGGACCTGCAGTCCACCACGCTGCTGGCCGTGATGAATGCCTCCACCGCCGTCATCGGCTACCTGGCGGCCGAGCGTTCACGCCAGTTGCGCACCCAGGAAGCTGCCATGACGGCGCTGGGACGCTACCAGGCCACCTACCGTGCCGTGCCCATCGGCCTGCTGTCCTTCGATCGTGAAAACCGCATCGAGCGCTACAACGAAGTGGCGGTGCGGCTGTTCGACGTTCCTGCCGCCGGCATCGACCCTCATCGGGTCCCGGGCGTGCGAGCGGATGCCTTGCCCTTGGCTGGCGACAGCGCCTCGCTGGATCGTGCCCACGTCGACACGCTCTCTGCCCTCAATGACGCTTTCCCGCAGGATCTGGCCGAACGCATCCATCAGGAACTGGAGAACTTCGAGGAAGCCGACTTCGTCTGGCGTCTGGAGAAGGTGAGCGGCCATCGCTGGCTGCGGGTACAGGCCCAGAAGACCGATACCGGTCACGACGTCAGCCTTACCGACGTCACGGCGCTCAAGCAGGCCGAACACCACCTCATCCACGAGTCCCAGCACGACAGGCTGACCGGCGCGCTGAACCGCCATGGTCTGGAGAAGCGCCTCGAGGCACTGCTGAACGAGCATGAAACGCTGGATCAGGTGTCCCTCTGCTACATCGACCTGGACCGCTTCAAGGTGCTCAACGACGTATTCGGGCATCAGGCTGGTGACACGGTGCTGGTGGATGTCGTGCGCCGACTGCGCAGCCGGCTGGGCGAGCATGCGGAGATTGCCCGCATGGGGGGCGACGAATTCGCCGTGCTGCTCAACGGCAAAGAGCCTCCGCACCGCCTGCTGGCCTATCGTGCCCTGGATGCCATTGCCGGCCGCCCCTTCGTCATCGCGCCCAAGCGCTTTGCCGTCACCGCCAGCGTGGGCATGAGCCCGGCCCGGCGTGGCCAGACCAGCAGCCAGCTGATCGACCGTGCCGACAACGCCTGCCGCGAGGCCAAGCGCAAGGGACGCAACCAGGTCGTCATCTTCCAGGACGGTGAGCAGGAAGGGGAGCGTCAGCGTCACCAGGTCGAGATGGATGTGCTGGACCGCCTGCGCCGGACCAAGGAATTCCGCGATTTCGAGCTGGCCATCCAGCCTGTGGTCGGGCTGGGCGAATCCAACCGACTTGGCGGCGAGATCCTGCTGCGCCATCGCACCCCGGACGGCACCCTGCGTTCACCCGCCGGCCTGATCGAGGCCGCCATCTACCGCGGCGAAATGGCCACCATCGACCGCTGGGTGCTGAACGAGACCCTGCGCTGGCTGGACAGGAACGAACGCGCCTTCCGCGCCCTGGACTTCATCTCGCTCAACCTGTCGGCCGAGGCGCTCAGCGACGAAGCCTTCAAGACCTACCTGCTGAGCCAGGTGCGCCGCTACCAGCAGGTCGCTCCCAAGCTGGTCGTCGAGATCAACGAGACCGTGGCCATGCAGGACGGCTACATGATGAAGCGCCTGATTGGCGGCCTGCGCCAGCTGGGCGCGCGCGCCGCGCTGGACAACGTGGGGGGCGGCTTCGTGAACCTGTCGGCCATCGGCGAGATCGGTGTGGCCTACCTGAAGATCGACGGCACCTTCACCGAATCGCTCGTCCACCAGGGTTCCGGTCAGGCCGTGCTGCGCACCCTCACCGTGCTGGCGCACGAACTGGGCATCGCCAGCGTGGCCAAGTCGGTGCAGTCCGACCTGATGCTGCCGGCACTGGAAAGCATCGGTGTGGATTACGGCCAAGGCCAGGCGCTGGGCGCGCCCATGCCGCTGCCGGAATTCGAGAAGCTGGCCGGCATCGCCGCCGGCGTGGAGCATTCAGAAGCTTTCGTCCAACCCCAGGTAACGCCACTGGCCGGGCGGAAGGCGCCCCAGCAGGACGTTGCCCACACGGATGCGCTTGAGCCCCGTCACCGCTAGACCCACCAGCTCGCACATCCGGCGGATCTGACGGTGGCGCCCCTCCTGCAGCACGAAGCGCAGCTGCTCGGGGTTCTCCCATTCCACCTGCGCCGGCTTCAGCTTGCGGCCGTCCAGCGAGAGCCCGTGGCGCAGCAGCTTCAGCCGATCCGGCGGAAAGGCGGCCTGCACATTGCGCTCGACCTCGCCATAACGCACCCGCACCAGATATTCCTTGGTGGTGGTCGAATCCTCTCCGATCAGCTGCCGGGCCACACGCCCGTCCTGCGTCAGCACCAGAAGCCCCACCGAATCGATGTCCAGCCGGCCCGCCACCGCCAGCCCGCGCAGCTGGCTGCGCTCGAAACGGCGCGGATTCGTGTCGCCGGCCCAGCGGCTCTGCGCATCGATCAGCGTCACCGCTGGCCGATAGCCGTCCTCGGCCTGGCCGCTCACATAGCCCACCGGCTTGTTCAGCAGGATCGTCACCTTGTCCTGCTGCCGGGCACGCGCTGCCTGCCGCACCTCCACCACATCACCCGGCATCACCTTCTGCCCCATCTCCACCGGCCGGCCGTTGATCCGCACCCAGCCTTGGGCAATCCAGTCATCTGCCTCGCGCCGCGAGCACACCCCCGTGCGTGCCAGATGCTTGTTCAGCCGTTCGCCCTCGGGCGGGATCTCGCCTGAAGACACGGCCGGGGCACGTCGCTGGGCCTTCTCCTGGGCCTTCTCACGGGGCTGCAACCGGGCCTGCGTCCGGGGCTGAGCCTGGGCCTGGGGGCCGTTCTTCCGGTTCTGCGGACGCCCCGCGCGGGGGCGCTCCCCTTCATGGCCTCGGGCATCCTGTGCCCGGCGCCGAGCCGGCACGAGTTTCAATGGCGACATCTCTTCGGTATCGGTAACGTTGGGGGTGGGGCTTTGAAATCCTGACGGGATCTGTCTGTATCGTATCCTGTCCGTGAATGGACAAACCATCCAGGAGAGTCATCATGCAGGATCCCTCGTCTGAACAGAGCGGCGCAGCCATCCACGACCCTGTTGCTGGCATGCGTGGTCCTGCGGCCCATGATGATTGCATGAGGTCGGACAGTGCAGCGGCACGTGAGGCTACGGCCCCGTGTGGTCCCATGCCGGCATCCGGAGATGCACGCCTGCCGGCAGTGTACCCGGATGGTTCCAGGAGAGCGGCAAGCGTCACCGGCGGGGTTCGCTGGCTCATGCAGCTTGAAGGACTCCTGCTGTGCATCTGCGCAGGGCAGGCCTACGCCTGGTTGACTGGCGATCTGATGCTGTTGTTGGTGCTGTTCTTCGTACCGGACCTGTCGGTGCTGGGCTATCTCTTCGGCAGGAGAGTGGGGGCGTTCTGCTACAACCTGGCGCATTCATTGACGCTGCCCTTGCTGGCCTGCGCCGTCGGCATGATCTTCAAGGACAGTTGGGGACGTGGACTGATGCTCCCCACCATGGTCTGGATCTGCCACATCGGCCTCAATCGTGCCCTCGGCTATGGATTGAGGTATGTCGATGGCTTCCGTTTCACGCATCTGGGATACATCGGCGCCCAACCGGAAGAATTCGATGGGCGCCGACGGCAGAGGTGATCAGCGCTTGTGTGCGATCACGCGATCCTTGATCTTCTCGTACACGCTGGCCGGCACGATCTTCTTGCGCTTCAGCTCATCCTTGCCGGTGTAGGGGCGTCCCTTCACGATGGCCTTGGCGCGTGCCTCGCCGATGCCGGGCAGTTGCGCAAGTTCCGCTTCGGTTGCGCTGTTCAGGTCCAGCTTGCCGACAGACCCTGCGGCGCTGTCCTTGGCAGCCTCCTTCGTGGCGCTGGCCTTGCTGGTGGCTTCCTTCGCCTTGTCCTTCTGGCTGGCGGCCTTGTCCTGAAGCTTGCTGCTGTCCTTCTTCAGCGCATCCTTCTTCTCCTTCAGGGCGGATGTCTTGCTGTCGGCAGCGTCGCTCATCTTGCCGGACAGCGAATCTTTCACTTCCGTCACTTTCTCGCGGGCGCCCGACAGCAGTTCGGACTTGTCGGCGGCGTGCAGCGACGGTGCGCCGAATGCCAGCGCCAGCGCGGCCAGCAGGCCCAGCGCCGGAGTGCGCACCGAGGAGAGGGTGGGTTTCTGGTTCTTTTGCATGAATATCTTCCCTGAACACGTATGGTGCCGGCCCCGTGCCGAAGCCGGAACCGACGGTGATGCCTTCATCCATGCCGTCACTGTGAATGGCACCGCGATGAAGACAGCCGACAGGGTACCAAAACCCGAGGCCCTGAATCGCACGGGCGGCTCGGTCATTTGCCGGGAGGATACGCTGTGCGTCGCCCAGGGGGTTCTGCCCCACATCAAGTCCGGATCGTCCGGAACGTCAGGTTCACGCGCGGCTGGGTGACGCGCGTGCTTTTCATCAGCGCATGCTGCCAGTGGGCCTGCGTCTGGCCGCGCATCACGATCAGCTGGCCGTGGTGCAGCAGCATCTCGACCTTCTGGCGGGTCTGGCGGTGGCGGAAGGCAAACTTGCGGGTGGCCCCGAAGCTGACCGAGGCAATCACCGTCTCCGGTCCCAGCTCTGCCTCATCGTCGCTGTGCCAGGCCATGCCCTGGGTGCCGTCGTCGTAACGGTTCAGCAGGCAGGAATTGAAGGAGACCCCCACCCGGGCACTCACCTGGTCGCGCAACGTCTGCAGGGGAGGGGCCCAGAGGCGTGCCCGATGGTTGACGCCTGAATAGCGGTAGTCGAAGGCTTCGTCGCCATACCAGGCCACGCGGCGGGCTGTGACGATGCGCTTTCCGTAGAGCTGGATCTCGTCGTGCTGCCAGGGTACCTCGGCTAGCAGCCAGGCCAGCATGGCGTCGGCCTCGGCGGCAAACACCGTGCCATGGTCGTTGACGACGCCGTCGCAAGGCAGCAGGTTGATTTGCGGATCGGCCGCGTCTTCAAAGAGGGAAAGCGTCATGGCGGGCAGATGCTTAGGGTTGCCCCCAATGGAATGCCTGCGTGCAAAGCAAGACAATGCAGCCATGCGGTCTAGACCAGCCGGACATGGAGACACCCGGCGGCAGTGAGAGGAGACCCGGCAAGTACTGCACCAACTGAGCCGGACAAGAAAAGCGACCGCGGAAAGAAAAAAGCCCGCACGGATAAGCGTGCGGGCTAATCCACCAAAGGAGGAGGTGGAGGAGACGAATGAATTCTATGCTCTGGCTTCGATCATTGCAAGAGGTTTTTGCGCCGCTCCGTATCTTTTATGTTAAAGATAGTCAATTTATGCGCTCAAGAGGCACAAATGCCTCATCCCACGGGCCGGCTGCCCGCCAAGGCAGCAGATTCATGGATTCGATTCATCTGAGCCGTGCTATCTGATTCGTGTTACCCGACCACGCCGCGTGTCGTATCCGCCCTTGCGGCGTGGCCTATCAAAAAGCAGCACGCCGACACGCAGGATCTGCGTATCGGCGTGACGATCCCCGAAGGGGGGAGGAGACTGCCAGAGGCGACCTTCTGCATGGGCCATGGGCCCCTGCCAGGGGTCGCTTCGGCTTTTGTGTTGTGGCAACCTGGCTGAGAGTTGGCCGAGGGCTGTCCGAGGGCTGTCCGCGGGCAGGTCAGATGCCGGAGCGCCCGGCAGCCGTCAGCCTGTTTCGGTCAACCTTCTGTGGGTCAGCCTGCCTCTGCGCCCAGCACCCTCTTTTCCAGCACCCGCAGGATCTCGTTGTCCTGTCGGCTGTCGAACTTGCGGGCAAAGAGCTTGTCCGAGCGCTCCAGGCGCTCCCGGTCGGCCAGCGTGAACACCTTGGGGTGTGATCCTCCGGCGCTCCAGTCCTCTTCATGCAGCAGGCGGTTTTCCACCGTGTCGGCATGGGGAGAGTTCATGATGAAGCTGTGCGGCAGCACCTCGACGGGGCGGTAGCCATGCCGCAGGGTCTTCACCCAGCGGGGCAGGTGGCTGGATTCGATGAGGTGCTGACAGAAGCTGCGGGTAAGCGCCATGTAGGGGCGGCCACCCACGTAGCGGGCCTGGCCCAGATGGCGCGACCAGCGGTCAATGCGCAGTTTGGGCACGTTCCAGCCGCTTTTCATGAACGGGGGCTCCAGCCGGATGCGCTGGATGCGGGCATAAGGGTCGTTCCAGACCTTCTCGGGCTCCACGATGTCGAGGAAGTTGCGGCCTTCGTTGGCTGCAAAGAAGGCTCGGATCTCTTCCTGCGACTTCAGCGGAAAGTCCTGGCCGCTGAGGTTGATCAGCACTTCCCAGGGCTCGGGGCGTGCCAGCAGTTCACGGATGCCGTCCAGCCGGGCCTGCATCAGGCTCCAGGACGCCCAGCGCATGTCGCGCGCCGGGGCAATGAAGACATTGGGGTGCCGACGCACCACGGCCTGCAGGGCCGGCTCGCTGCCGGTCAGCCCCTTGCTGTCGGGCATGACCAGGTAGACGTTGTCGGGGTGCTGGATGCAGTAGAGCATCTGGGCCAGCTGCTCGGGCTGCTGGTGGGCAATGATCAGATAGGCAAGACGCACGGTCGGTCACCCGAATGGAAAGGCTCGGGCCGGGGATGCCGGCTCGCAGGATGAGAGGTTTGGGTCTTCCTGAAGCGCCGGCGTGTCGGGAAGGGAGGAACTTCCCGGCAGGCAGGCTCAGGGGGCGTTGTGAAACCCCCAAGCCTTCTGTCCCAATAGGGACAGGCGGTCACTTCTGCAAGCCATTAGACCGCAATTCTGTGACCAATCTAATGCGATATGTAACCAATCGGCGCGGAACGGTTGCGAATAGCCGCGAATCGGTTGAATTGTCAGGAAAGGCGATCGCCCCGGATGCCTCTGGGTGCGAATGAGCCCCTGCCGAATGAGCTCTCCCGCCAGTTCCACCCTTCCGGATCCCTCATCAGCCCATCGGGCCGGGGCCGCCGCCCATGCCGGGCAGGCCACCACCGCCCATCATGCCCTTCATGGCACGCATCATCTTGGCCAGGCCGCCTTTCTGCATCTTCTTCATGACGGACTGCATCTGCGAGAACTGGTTCAGCAGCCGGTTCACGTCATGCACGTGCACGCCGGCACCGGCGGCGATGCGCCGCTTGCGGGTGGCCTTGATCAGCTCGGGCTTCTCGCGCTCGGCCGGCGTCATGGCGTGGATGATGCCCTGCATGCGGCGCATGTCGCGCTCGGCCTTGTCCATGTCCTCGGCGCTGGCCTTGCCCTGGATCTCGGCCGGCATCTTCTCCATCAGCGAGCTGAGCCCGCCCAGCTTCTTCATCTGGCTCAGCTGGGCCAGGAAGTCGTTCAGGTCGAAGCGCGAGCCTTTCTTGAGCTTTTCGGCCAGTTCCTGCGCTGCGGCATGGTCCACGTTGGCGTGGGCCTGTTCCACCAGCGCCACGATGTCGCCCATGCCCAGGATGCGGTTGGCCATCCGGTCGGGGTGGAAGACGTCCAGGCCGGTGAGCTTCTCGCCCACGCCCACGAACTTGATGGGCTTGCCGGTGATGGCCTTGACCGACAGGGCCGCACCACCGCGCGAGTCGCCGTCGAGCTTGGTGAGCACCACGCCCGTGAGCGGCAGCGTGTCATTGAAGGCCTTGGCCGTGTTGACCGCATCCTGACCCTGCATGGCGTCCACCACGAACAGCGTCTCGATGGGGTGCAGGGTGTCGTGCAGCAGGCGGATCTCGTCCATCATCGCCTGGTCGATGCCCAGCCGGCCGGCCGTGTCGACGATCAGCACGTCGTGATAGTGGTTCCTGGCCCAGTCCACTGCGGCGCGCGCGATGTCGGCCGGCTTCTGGTCGGGCTGCGACGGGAAGAAGTCCACGCCGGCCTGCTGGGCCACGGTCTTGAGCTGGTCGATGGCGGCGGGGCGGTACACGTCGCAGGACACCGTCAGCACCTTCTTCTTGCGGTTCTCGCGCAGCCACTTCGAGATCTTGCCCACCGTGGTGGTCTTGCCGGCGCCTTGCAGGCCAGCCATCAGGATGATGGCGGGCGGCTGGGAGGCCAGATCCAGCTCGGCGGTCTCGCCGCCAATCAGGTCCACCATGGCGTTGTGGACGATGCCCACCAGCGCCTGGCCGGGGGTGAGTGACTGCAGCACCTCCTGGCCCAGCGCCTTTTCCTTCACCTGGGCGATGAAGTCGCGCACTACCGGCAGGGCCACATCGGCCTCCAGCAGGGCGATGCGGATTTCCCGCAACATTTCCTGGGTATTGGCTTCGGTCAGGCGAGCCTCACCGCGCATGGTCTTCACAATGCGCGCAAGGCGTTGGGAAAGGCTGTCGAACATGAGAGACTGGGCCCGAAGGCGGTGGAAAACATGGCGGGGAGCGTGCCAGGGGCGGTGCGATGTTGCGCGACCGGTGCCCGGGCAGGGTAAACTGCGACAGTGGGCATTGTACTGACTCTCATCCTCCTGGCGGTCGGACTGTATGGTCTGGTGCTGCTGCGTGGCCTGCGCCATGATGCGCAGGGCCAGGCGCGCGCCGCAAACGCCGATCTTCCTTCTCATGCAGCTGGCGCAGGTGCGCCGGCGGCTCGGCCTGCGGCTGCGCCGGCACCTCGTGGAGCGGCCGGTGCCGCCGTCGGCTGGCGTGGCCTTGATGTCGTGCTGGGGGCCGGGTTGCTGGCCCATGCGCTGGTGCTCATCTCACCCTGGTGGCGCGTCGACGAGGTCTTTCATTTCGGCTTCGCCTATCTGCTGTCGGCCACGGTCTGGATCGCGCTGCTGCTCATCTGGCTGGAAAGCCGCCACATGAGTGTGGGGCGCCTGCCCGTGCTGCTGGCGCCGCTGGCCATGGTCGTGGTGGTGCTGCCCGTCTTCTTCCCCGGCGCCGCGTTCCCGCTGGATCGGCAGACGCCGTTCTTCGTGCCGCACCTGGTGGTGGGCACGCTGGCCTATGGCGTGGTCTTTCTGGCCGCGCTGCAGGCGCTGCTCATGGCGGCGGCCGAGCACCGGCTGCATCCGCGCCGACAGGACCGCGCTGGTCTCATCACAACACTGCTGGCGCGCGGCCATCAGGCCTTGCCGCCGCTCATGGTGCTCGAGCGCATCCTCTTCAATGTCATCAGCGTAGCATTCGTGCTGCTGCTGCTCACGACAGTCAGTGGCGGCCTGTTCAGTGAGGAGATCTTCGGGCGTCCGCTCACGCTGAATCACAAGACGGTGTTCTCGCTGGTGGCCACCATCTTCTTCGGGCTGCTGCTGCTGGGACGCCGGCTGTGGGGGTGGCGTGGACGCCTGGCCATCCGGCTCACGCTGGGCGGCTTCATCCTGCTGCTGCTGTCCTACGTGGGCAGCCGTTTCGTGCTGGAAGTGATCCTCAACCGGATCTGATCGCCAGGAAGGAATCAACGTGAAAATCATCTTCTGGATGCTGGTGATTGCCGGCGCGATCATGCTTGTGCGGCGCTATGGCGCCCTGGCGGCAGCCCGTGCCCGACGCGATGCCCAGGCGGCTGCCGGCCAGTCGGCCGCGGACACTGCCTCCGCGCGTCCGGCCGATGCGGACATGATGGTGGCCTGCTCGGTCTGCGACCTGCACCTGCCGGCTTCCGAGGCCATCTTTGCCCATGGCCGTGTCTATTGCTGTGAAGCGCACCAGGCGCAGGGCAAGGCGGCCCAGAGCGGGCAACGCCTGAAATGACGCATGCGCAGCGCCGCACGCGGCGGGTTGCGGCATGAACGCATCGACGAATCGGCTGTCGCCGGACCCGGATGAGCTGCCCCTGCAGCAGGCCGGCACCTTCTGGACCTCGCTGCGCTACCTGGCCGACGGGCGCCTCATCATTGCGCTGCTGCTGCTCATCTACATTCCGGTGCTGGGGCCTGACACCCCGGCAGCGCACCCGTTCCAGCGGACGCTCTTCATCGGCCTGACCGCCTTCTACATGGGCTTTGCGGTGCTGAGTTCCATCGCGGTGCGTCGCATCCGTCGGGGCTTCTCGCTTCAGCTGTTTGCGCAGATCACCGTGGACGTGCTGGTGCTGGGGCTGATCGTCTACGCCAGCAACGGTCGCAGTGGCCTGGGGGCGCTGATGATCACCCCGGTGGCGGGCGTGGCCATCCTGTCGGCCACCTTGCCCGCATTGGCGGTGGCGGCAGCGGCCTCGATGATGCTGCTGGGCGAGACCATGCTGCGCTTTTTGCAGCGTGGCGACATGGGCACCACGGCCATCGGCAACGAGCTGATGATCGCCGCCTTCATCAGTGCCACGCTGTTCTTCACGGCGCTGGTGATCAGCCGCCTGGCACGGCGTCTGGCCATGCAGGAGCGACTGGCCATCCGGCGCGGCGAAGATCTCCGCAACCAGCGTGCCATCCATGCGCTGGTGGTGGCCGAGCTGGATCAGGGCGTGGTCGTCTTCGATCCGCGGGGCGTGCCACGCGACATGAATCCGAAGGCGCGGCGTCTGCTGAACCTGCCCATGGGCGTTCCCTTCACCGAGGCCGATCCCAAGACACTGAAGGCGCTGCGCCAGGTCCTGGAGACGCCCGAACGCGTGGCGGACCTGCAGATCCGTCGCCGTGAAGGCACCGTGCGGCTGCGGGTCCGGGTGCTGACTGGCGGCAACATTCCGCCCGACGAGCTTGATGAGACTTCGTACTATCCGGGGGGCGACAACGGGCAGGGCGGGCGCGCACTGCTAGACCGTGTGGTGCTGCTGGAGGACCTGAAGCGTATCGAGGATCAGGCCCAGCAGCTCAAGCTGGCGTCGATGGGCCGTCTGTCGGCCTCCATCGCCCACGAGATCCGCAATCCCCTTTCGGCCATCCGCCATGCCGGTGCGCTGCTGGGCGAGCAGGCGGGCACGACATCCCAGAAGCGCCTGGCCGACATCATCGAGAAGAACACGATGCGCATCGACCGCATCGTCGAGGATGTGCTGTCGATGGCACGGCGCGGGGCGCTGAGCGAAGTGCTGGACTTGCGGCATTTCATGGCGCAGTTCATGCCGGAGTTCCTTGCCAACGTGAAGGCCGGTGGTGCCGTGGTGGCAGGGCGCGATGGCGGTGAGCGCATCGCGCTGCGCCATGACGGTCATGCGCCCATCACCTTCGACCCCAATCACCTGCGCCAGATCCTCGTCAACCTGCTGTCCAACGGGCTGCGCCATGCCTCGGACCGTGAGGGCGCGGTGCTGCTGCTCTGGACGCAGAGTGCGGCGGGCGTGCTGCAGCTGTGGGTTCTGGATGATGGCCCGGGCATTCCCGAAGATCGGCGCGAGCATCTGTTCGAACCGTTCTTCACGACCGAGACGCGGGGAACGGGGCTGGGTCTGCACCTGACGCAGGAGCTGTGCACGGCCAATGGCGCCACCATCCGTTATGAATCCTCTGCGCTGCTGGGTGAGGACATCCGGCAGCGCTACGGGGCGGGTTTCGTGATCACGCCCCAGCAGCGACAGGTTGCGGAAGCAGGCCCTGTCGCGGCACCTTCGAGAATGGAGAGCGATGAATGAAAGTCACCGCCGACGACGATAACCGCTTGCCCCCCGGCCGGACGCCCCGGGTGCTGGTGGTGGACGACGAGGAAAGCCTGCGCGAGCTGCTGGAGCTGACGCTGGTGGGCATGGGGCTGGACGTGGACGTGGCCGAGGACCTGTCCACGGCACGTGCGATGCTGGAGCGCTACCGCTATTCGCTGTGCTTGACCGACATGCGTCTGCCCGACGGCAACGGCCTGGATCTGGTGCGGCTCATCAACAGCCAGTGGCGCGACACGCCGGTGGCGGTCATCACGGCCTACGCCAGTGCGGAGAACGCCGTGGCGGCGCTGAAGGCAGGGGCCTTCGATTATCTGAACAAGCCGGTGGGGCTGGATGCGCTGCGGGCGCTGGTACGTTCAGCCCTGAAGCTCTCGGATGCCCCCGCCACGAAGAATCCGGTCACGCCACCGACGGCGCAGCCCGGGGGCAAGTCCACCCGCCTGCTGGGCACGTCGCCTGCCATCGATGCGGTGCGCGCTTCCATCGCGCGCATGGCGCGCAGCATGGCGCCCGTGCACGTCACGGGTGAGTCCGGTTCCGGCAAGGAGCTGGCCGCACGGCTGATCCACCAGTTGAGCGGCCGTGCCGAAGGGCCTTTCATCGCCGTGAACTGCGGCGCCATTCCCGAGAACCTGATGGAGTCGGAGTTCTTCGGCTACCGCAAGGGGGCGTTCACGGGGGCCGACTCCGATCGGATCGGCTTCTTCATGGCGGCCAATGGCGGCACGCTGTTCCTGGATGAGGTGGCCGATCTGCCGCTGGCCATGCAGGTGAAACTGCTGCGTGCCATCCAGGAAAAGCGCATCCGCAAGGTGGGGGCGGTGACGGAAGAGGCCGTGGATGTGCGCATTGTCAGTGCCACCCACCAGAACCTGGCGCAGTGCGTGACACAGGGACGGTTCCGGCAGGACCTTTTCTATCGGCTGAATGTGATCGAGCTGCGCATGCCGGCGCTGCGCGAGCGGCAGGAGGACGTGGGCGTGCTGGCCGATGCCATCCTGCAGCGGCTGGCACAGCGCAGCGGTCTGGAGGGCGTTCCGCAGCTCTCCAGCATGGCGCTGCGCTATCTGCAGAGCTATCCGTTTCCGGGCAACGTGCGCGAGCTGGAGAACATCCTGGAACGGGCGCTGGCGTTCTCTGATGGTCGCGTGATCAACGTCGAGGACCTGGGGCTGCGTCCCATCGTGACCGACGAGAAGGAACGTGAGCTGGATGACTCCCTGCATCAGGGGCTGGCTGCCCCGGGAGGGATGCGTCCGGGTCAGGGGACATTGGCCGCTGTACCCTGGAGTGCAGGGCAGGGGGCATCGGTGTCCGATGCTGCTGCCGACGAAGGGCAGGGCACGTCGTCGATGCCAGCCGCCAGCGAACCGCGCGGCTGGAAGCTGATTGATGGGGTGCCCACCTCGCTGCCCGATTATCTGGACCAGGTGGAGCGTGATGCCATCCTGCTGGCGCTGGAGCGTACCGGCCAGAATCGTACGGCGGCGGCACGGTTGCTGGGCATCACGTTCCGCGCATTGCGTTATCGGCTGCAGCGGCTGGGAATCTGATGAACGCCGGAACGCCCTGGTTGCCGAACATGAAGGTGATCGACAGCCCCAACCATGATGCGAGGCCCGAGGGCATCGTCATCGATACGGTCATCCTCCATTACATCAGCCTGCCGCCCGAGCATTTCACGGGTGACGCGGTGGAGGCCCTGTTCACCAATCGTCTGGATGTCACGGCGCACCCGTACTTTGCAGGGTTGGCTGGTGTGCGGGTGTCGTCGCATTTCTTCCTGCGCCGGCATGGTGAGCTGGTGCAGTTCGTCCATCCGGATCTGCGGGCCTGGCATGCCGGTGTGTCGCGCCTTCTGGATCGGGAGCGCTGCAACGATTTTTCCATCGGCATCGAACTGGAAGGTAGCAGTCAGCGTCCGTTCACCGAAAGCCAGTACCGCCGTCTGGAGAAGCTTCTGGCTGCACTGTTCCAGGCCTATCCCATTCGCTACATTGCCGGGCACAGTGATGTGGCACCGGGGCGCAAGGAGGATCCTGGCCCCTGGTTCCAGTGGTCCCGATTGAAGTCGCTGCTGGATGCACATGGTGTGGTGCGTCCTTTTCCGGAACGCAGCTGATGCGATGATGTGTGTGTGTTGCTGGCATGGCGTGGGTGGTGTCGAACGGTTGTTTCCCGTTCTTCCATCACGCCGGGTGAAGACCTGGATGCCATGGCGGCAGCATGCATGATTCGCGGCGAAACCCGTGCATGAAACATGGGTGATGCTTGAAATGCAGGCGGTGTGAAATGCTCATGACGCGCCGTCACTGCCATTTGCATCCTGTTCTTTGTGCCCTGTTTTCCAGCGTGCCAGCCCCGGGGCTTCAAGTTCGTGTGGTGCTTTCCGGGGTCAGAAGTCCGTTGTCTGTCGAGCGGATATCGATTGTCGCTGTGCAGTGCTGCTGCAATACAGGGGGTGCGCGGAAACCGTTTATCTGCTGCCCCCTGAAAAACGCGAAAAAACCTTCGGTATTCTTCTTGGTGCGATTGCAACACGCATATTGCTCACGTTATGATCGGGCCGTCAGAAATTGCCCTCGATTGGTGGTGCATGGCGTGCAATCGGTGCAGACATTGATCGCCAATCGAATTTCCCTGCTTAGGAGTGACTGATGGCAACAACCACCAAGAAGACGGCGGTAGCCAAGAAGACCGTCGGCCGTGCCGCAACGGCCACGCGCAGCACGAAGGCTGCTGCTGCAACCACAACCCGTCGTGCCACCGCGACGCGTGCATCGGCCCCTGCGGCTGTTGCGGCAACAACGACGGCAACTCGCGGACGTCGCAAGGCTGCTGAGACGGTGGCGGAACCCGTGGTTCGTCGTGGTCGCAAGACGAAGGCGGAAGTGGAAGCTGCGGTACTGACGACGACGCCCGCACGTCGTGGCCGCAAGCCGAAGGCCGAGGTGGAAGCGGTCGTTGCTGCGCCGGTCCGTCGTGGCCGCAAGTCCAAGGTGGAAGTTGAAGCTGCCGTGCTGACGACAACGCCCGCACGTCGCGGTCGCAAGGCAAAGACCGAAGAAGCCGCAGCTGCGGTTGCTGCTCCTGCCCGTCGTGGCCGCAAGGCGAAAGCCGAAGTGGAGGCGGTGGTTGCCGCCCCCGCCCGTCGTGGTCGCAAGCCGAAGGCGGAAGCCGCTGCACCGGTGGTTGCCGCGCCTGCCCGTCGCGGTCGTAAGGCGAAGGTGGAAGAAGCCGCGCCGGTGGTTGCCGCGCCCGCCCGTCGTGGTCGCAAGCCGAAGGCGGAAGCCGCTGCACCGGTGGTTGCCGCGCCTGCCCGTCGCGGTCGTAAGGCGAAGGTGGAAGAAGCCGCGCCGGTGGTTGCCGCGCCCGCCCGTCGTGGTCGCAAGCCGAAGGCGGAAGCCGCTGCACCGGTGGTTGCCG
>ERZ773054.675-NODE-675-length-24527-cov-29.145554_pt1 | contig 24527 bp, 18 predicted proteins | sample MGYA00580630_ERZ773054 | MGnify/ENA primary metagenome ERZ773054 (study PRJEB29015, sample SAMEA2737994) | human oral metagenome | biome: human oral; feature: human-associated habitat; material: dental | place: China | collected 2115 ... | reverse complement strand
GACCTTGCTGGATGCCCGTACTGACCAAGGCTTTGAGGGCCGCAAAGTTTTGGGCGAGACCGATAGAAACGATGACTTGTGCAAGTTCCTTAGCAGAAGGATTTCCCAGTAGCTCGTGACTAAGAGCTACACGTGGGTTGAGACCGATTGAGCCACCCTTGGTCGCTACAGGCATAGGTAGGGTCATCTCACCGACCAATTCTTCTCTTTCCATGTCCAGCTTCCATTGACTAAGACCTTGATAGCGTCTATCTCGACTGGCAAAGGCATGAGCCCCAGCTTCGATAGCACGCCAGTCATTACCCGTGGCGATTAAAATGGCATCGATACCATTAAAAATCCCTTTATTGTGAGTAGCCGCTCGATAAGGATCAGCCTGCGCAAACTGGCTAGCCAAAGCCATCTTCTCTGCAATTTCACGTCCTTGGTCCTTTTGAGGGTTCAAGTACCTAAAGGCAATACGACAACTTGCTGTCACTAGAGAATCGGTCGCATAGTTGGATAAAATTCCCATGAGACTCTGTCCCTGACTGAGTTCTTCCAAGACTGGTTTCAAGGCTTCTAGCATGGTGTTGAGCATATTGGCTCCCATGGCTTCCTGGGTATCGACATGGAGATAAACAACGAGAAAGTCAGTTTCTCCCTTAATCTGCTCTACACGCAAATCACGCGCCCCACCTCCTCGTTTAACGATGGAAGGATAGGCTTGATTGGCAAGTTCCAAGAGCTCAGCCTTCTTGCTGGCAATCTTCGCTTGCGCTTGTTCAGGATCAGCAACTTGATAAAGGGCTACCTGACCAATCATCTGGCGCTGATGAACTTGAGCAGTAAAACCGCCTGCTCGCTTGATGATTTTGCTGGCATAGCTGGCCGCAGCAACCACTGAGGGTTCTTCTGTCACATAAGGAACTGTGTAATCCTGACCATTCACCAAAAGTTCTGGAATGATCGAATAAGGCAGAGAAAAAGTTCCCACCACATTCTCACTCAGCTGGTCTGCAACAGCCAAACTGACTTGCTCATCCTGCTCTAGACTCCTTTGCTTTTCAGGACTAAGGAGCGCCTGAGCTCGCAACAGTTCAAGGCGCTCATGGTATGATTTTTTAGAAAATCCATTCCAACTTATCTTCATTATTTTTCAACCTTGCTATATCGGCGTTGGTGGTCGACAATCTCCACCAAGGCATAGTCTTGATGTTCATAAGCTGCAAATTGGGCTGAACCCGACTCATCCAACTGCACCTCTTCAAAGAAGACTTTTTCATAGTCTGCAACGGATAGGGCTGTACGCTGCTTGAGCTTGCTCAAGCGTTCTTTGTCTAGATAGGCCTCATAGCCTTCGACCAATTCACCACTAAAGAACTCTGAAACAGCTCCACTTCCGTAACTGTAGAGGGCAATTTTATCGCCAGCCTTCAAATTATCTGCATTTTCCAAAAGGGAGAGGAGTCCGAGGAAGAGGGAACCTGTATAGATATTCCCAATCATCTGACTGTAGAGAATTGATTTGTCAAAGTTTTCTTGCAAACTATCCTGTTTTTCTTGAGATAGAGTCTTGTCCATCATCTTGCGCAAGCCTTTTAGGGCCAGCTTAGGATAAGGTAAGTGGAAACAGATGGCTGCAAAATCACCTATGGTCCAATCGTAGCGCTTCTTGTATTCATCCCAAGTCGTCGTGAGACTATCCAGATACTGCTGGGTTGAATAAACACCATTGACATAAGGAGTCGTTGAGTAGTTTGGTCGCCAGAAATCCATGATGTCACGAGTTTGAGCAACATTATCATTGTTAAAGGCCATAATGCGCGGATTTTTTGTGATTAGCATCGCTACACTTCCAACTCCCTGGGTGGGCTCACCCGGAGTCCCCACACCATACTTGGCAATATCACTGGCAATGACTAGGACTTTTGATTCTGGAGAATTTTCCACATGTAACTTGGCATAATGGAGGGCAGCTGTTGCTCCATAGCAGGCTTCCTTGATTTCAAAGCTACGGGCGAAAGGCTGTATGCCTAATAGACCATGAACAAAGACTGCTGCCGCCTTACTCTGGTCAATTCCTGACTCAGTCGCCACGATGACCATGTCGATTTCTTCTTTTTCTTTGTCTGTTAAAATAGAGTTGCTGGCACTAGCAGCCAAGGTAACAATGTCCTCAGTCAGTGGTGCAATACTAATTTCATTTAACAAGAGTCCCTTGCTAAATTTTTCGGGATCAACTCCCCTTGCTTCTGCTAGGTCTTGTAATTTCAAGACATATTGACTGGTTGCAAAACCAATCTTATCAATACCGATTGTCATATTTACCTCTGTATTTTCATTCATTGTAAAAAATCGTTTCATTCTATTTTATCACAAATAGGGGCAAAAGAGAGAAAAAAGACTTGATTCACCAAATCAAGCCTTTTCTTTGACAGCCTTAGGAGGAGATTCCTCTCTGTTTTCGAATGTAGTAATAAATCTTTAAAATCACCGTTCCACTAGCCATTCCGATAGAAATGACTAGAGCTAACATAACCACCAAGGTTGCGCTGGCAATAGCATGGCTGTAATCGCCTGTCACAAAGAAAGCTGTCGTTCGATAGGATAAATAACCTGGTACCAAGGGGGCAAGAATAGCCAAGACAAAAACCACTGCTGGTGTCTTATAGAGAATACTTAAAATCTGGCTGATACAAGAACCAATCACCGCTGCGATAAAGGTTGCAACGATGACATTGGTTGGTTCTTTGAGTACGAGATAGAGGAGCCAAACGCCCATTCCGAGAATACCACCAGGAAGGAGCATGGAGCGTTGGACATTCAGTACGATTAAAAAGGTGATAATGGCGAGCAAACTCGCAACTGCTTGGAGTAAAATACTTGTTAGAGTCATCTTATGTCATCAAAACCAGGGCGACAGAGGTGCCAGCCCCTAAAGCGAGGGTAATGAGCAAAGATTCGAACATCTTGCTCATACCAGAGTTGATATGGTTGGTCATGATATCCCGTACCGCATTTGTCAGAGCAATCCCTGGAACAAAGGGCATGACGGCTCCTGCTATGATCAGGTCTGCCGTCGAAGGAAATCCAGTATAGCGGGTCCAGAACTGGGCGATCAATCCGAAAACAAAGGCACCCGCAAAGGCTGTTACAAATGGAATTCGGACAAACTTCTCTACATAAAGAGAGAAGGCAAATCCAAATAAGGTCGCAATAGCTGCGCCAAAAGCGTCATAGACATTGCCCCCAAACATAATCGAGAAGAAAGGGGCACTGAGAGTCGCTGCTACAGTCACTTGGAACTTGGTATAAGGAAGGGCTTGATTTCTGATTTCCTTCAGCTTTTTAAAGGCTGTCGAGAGATCAATCTGCCCACCCACAAGCTCCCGTGATACTTGGTTGACATCGCAAACTTTTTCAATATTATAAGAGGATGAGGTCACCCGTTTCATCCGAGAAATATTGGTGTTTTCGATAGAAAAGAAAATAGCAGCGGGCATGGCAAGAACATTGCAATCCATAATTCCTTGTGAATGGGCAATACGGATCATGGTATCCTCAACCCGATGAATCTCCGAACCACTTTTCAAGAGAATGGTTCCTGCTAGCATAATGACATCAATGATGGCATTTAACTCTCTCGATTCGTCCATTTTCTCCTCCTTTTTTCTACTCCCTATATTTTATCACAAAATCTTGTGATAAAAAAATCTTTGTCATGAAATCATGACAAAGATTCATCTAGTCTTGTGTTGGAACTTGTGTTCTCTCTCCACTTGATGGATTAGTGGACGGGTTATTACCTTGATGGTTTCCCTGTGTTGGTGTTGTATCTGTTCCTTGATTCTCACGTTGGGATGAACTTGATGATGAGGATGATGAAGGAGCTGGTTTCGGTTTATAAATCGAAATCTTAATACGTGTTTTATTAAGATCCACCTTTTCACCAGGTTTAGGATCCTGACTAACAACTATTCCTGCAGTAGTTCCTTCAGGAGCAGTTGATACTTCCACAATTTCGATATTAGCTTCTTTTACACCAACAATTTGAATCAAATTGTTCTTAGTAAATTCGAGACTTGATCCAATATAACTTGGCATCGAAACGCTGGTCACTTTCTTAGCAACCGTCAAAACAATACTGGTTGCCTTGGTCAAATCATAAGTACTTCCTGCAGCTGGTGTTTGCCTTAAAACAGTTCCCTCTTCGCCCTCGCTAGATTCCTCTTCCTCAATCTTGATGAGATTTTCCGGAACCTTTTTCTCTTTGAGTTCTGCAATAACATCCGAGGACTTACGTCCCACATAGTTACTCAGCTGGAAGGATTGCTTGCCTGATGAAACGATTAGATTTACCTTGCTTCCCTCTTTTCGGCCACTTCCAGCTTCTGGATCTGTTCGAATGACTCGGCCTTCAGCCACCGTCTCACTGGCCTCTGATTTTTCCTCGCCTACTTCAAAATTGGACTTTTTAAGGGTTTCTTTGGCCTCTGCAACGGTTTGTCCAGCCACGTCAGGAATGGCAATCGTTGCCGGAGTTTTAGAAAAAATCCAAATGAGAGAAGCTGCAACTAACAATAGACTAGCTAGTATAATCATATAGCGAGCCTTAAACTTCCGTTTTTTAGCTGGCTTTTGTACAGACGCCTGATTTGAAATTTCTTGAGTTGGTTTTCTTACTGATGGGCGTTCTTCTTGCACCTGAGTTTTAGGGATAGAAGTTAGAGTGCTTTGCGAAACCTTTGGCAAGGTTTTGGTATCCGCCTTATTGGCATCATCAAAGACCAGTTTAGGTTCATTTCGACGATTATAGGACAAGCTAGTTGACAAGTCCACATACATTTCTGAAACCGACTGATAGCGATCCGATAGCTTCTTAGCGGTTGCCTTGATAACGACATTTTCTAAAGCCTGAGGTACAGATGGATTTTCAGCAATGACTGATGGTAGTGGTTTTTGAAAATGCTGGAGAGCAATCGTAACCGCACTATCCCCATCGTAAGGGATATGACCAGTCAGCATTTCATAGAAAATAATCCCCATGGCATAGATATCACTCTGGAAAGTCGCTTTTGAGCCACGCGCTTGCTCAGGTGACAGGTAATGAACAGATCCTAGCATAGAATTGGTCTGAGTCAGACTGGTCTCTGCAAAGGCTACTGCAATCCCAAAGTCCGTGACCTTGGCAGTACCATCTGGGGTCAAAAGGATATTTTGAGGTTTCAAATCTCTGTGAACGATCCCGCGAGCATGTGCTAAACGCATAGCCAAGAGAATCTGTCCCATAATACGAACTGCTTCCTCATTTGAAAGAGGGTAATTTTCTTTGATATATCGTTTAAGGTCAAGGCCAGCCACATACTCCATCGCTAGGTATTGTTGACCGTCTTCTTCACCGATATCTGTTATCCGAACGATATGAGGATGGTCTAGATCTGCCATAGCTCTCGCTTCTCTCTGAAAGCGCGCTACAGCTATTGGGTCAGTTTGGTAGTTGGTCCTCAGGACCTTGACAGCTACCTCTTCCCCATCCAAGATCAAATCCTTGGCCAAATAGACATCTGCCATGCCTCCTCGACCAATCTGTTTTAGAATCCGATACCGTCCGGCAAAAATTTTGCCGATTTGGATCATTCTATAGCCTCCTCGTTCATGTAAACAAGGGCAACTGTAATATTATCTAAACCACCTGCATTGTTGGCAAAACGAATTAAGGTTGCCACTTTGTCTTCCAAGGAAATATCACTGGTTACAATATCGTAAATCTCACTACCTGAAATCATATTAGTCAAACCATCACTATTGAGCAAGAGATAGTCTCCCGGCTCTAGGCTAACCATACCAAAATCTGGTTGAATTTCATCTTTTTGTCCGATAGATTGAGTAATGATGTTTTTCTGTGGGTGTGTTTCAGCTTCTTCTGGGGTCAATTGGCCAGCTTTCAACAAAGCATTAACCAAGGAATGATCACTCGTCAACTGATGATACTCTTCACCACGAATCAAACCAATACGAGAATCTCCGATGTGAGCATAGATGGCCTGATTTCCAATAATGGCTACTGCTTCAAGGGTTGTCCCCATTCCTTTATAAGCCTCATCGCGACCAAGTTGATGAATTTTTTGATTTTCAATTTCTAGGTAGTGGGCAAACCATTCACGAACTTCATTGACCGTGTCAATTTGGGTATCAACCCAAGCCACGCCTAGGTCTGTTACCGCCATCTCACTAGCGATATTTCCTGCACGGTGTCCTCCCATCCCATCAGCCAAGATGATCATGGTGCGTCCTGCTCGGTTGACAAAGTGATTGACATAGTCTTGGTTATTTGTTCGTTTCTGACCAACATCTGTTAATAATGCTATTTCCATTGTGTCAGTTCCTTCCTAATCTGATATCTTGCGAAATTGGCTAATGAAGAATCCATCACTTCCGTATAGTTCAGGGGTGATCAAGATGCAGCCATCTTTCAAGATATCCTTGCATTCGTGTTCTAGTTTTACCTGTTCAAACTCTGGATGACTTTCTAAAAAAGCTTCAACAACTTGAAAGTTCTCCTCTGAGACAATAGTACAGGTACTATACGTTATTATACCACCTTTTCGTAAGGTTTGACAAACATTACCTAATATTTCCAGCTGAATTTGCTGTAATGATGCGAAATTCGCTGTTTCTTTGTTGTATTTGATATCTGGTTTGCGGCGCAAAAGTCCAATTCCAGAACAAGGAGCATCTACTAAAATCTTGTCAAATGAGTCCCGACCGAAAAATTCATGTACTTTTCTGGCGTCCAATTTTTGTGTCTGAACCCGATCCGCCACACCCAAACGTTGGGCGTTTTCTTGGATCAAGTCCAACTTGTGATCATAAAGATCCAAAGCCGTAACCCTTCCAGATGTGAGGTAAGAAGCCATATGGGCTGTTTTCCCACCCGGAGCGGCACAGGCATCTAGGACCTCTTCATCCCCTTGTAGATCAAGAGTCGGAGCAACCAGTTGACTGGACTCGTCTTGGATGGTAATAGCACCCTCTAAAAACAAATCATGTCCCGCAAAGTGTCCCTGCTCCTTTACCAAACCAGAAGCGGCCAAAGGTGAATCACTCGCCTCTAACACGGTCTTGATTTCCTCTTTTCGGCTCAAGTCGGTCACCCGAATACTGGCCTTATTTCGCACCAAAAGACTTTCAAAAATGGCTTGGGCTCGCTCTTCGCCGTATTCTTCCTTGAGCTTAGACACGAGCCAAACTGGGAGAGAATAGGCAATGGAATCACGCTTGTTTTTGCGTTTGATACTGGCAATATCTGGCCAACCTTCTCGCAAAATACGACGAAGGACAGCGTTGACCAATTTTTCACTGCCTTTTTTACGGACTTTGGCTAGTTCCACTGCTTCATTGACCACTGCATGATCGGGAATCTTATCCAGAAAACGGACTTGGTAGGCGCTCATAAGGAGTAGGATATAGAGCCAGTTATCTAGCTTGTCTCGGTCTTCGATAAAGTGGGACAGATACCATTCTAAGGTGAGTTTGCGGGCTACCGTTCCGTAGACAATCTCTGTCACCAAACCCTTGTCTGCTGCTGAGAGTTGACTGCCTTTGAGGTGTTTATTTAAAGCAATATTGGAATATGCTTGGTTGACAAAAACATCCTCTAGCACTGCTAGAGCTAGATTTCTAGCCGTTTCTACTTTAGTCACCAAATCGTTCTCCTACAGTCAATGTTCGTCCAACTCCGTTGAGGAAGGATGCAATGTCCATCTTAGGCTTACCTGCTGGCTGCACTTGCTTGAGAGATAGAGCTCCGTCTGCCGTTGCAACAATCAATTCCTTCTTGCCAATAGAGAGAATCTCACCTGGATTTCCCTGACCTTCTACTGGGAGGGCTTCATAAATCTTGAAGCGGTCACCCTTGAGAAAAGTATGGGCAACGGGCCAAGGATTCATCCCACGGATTTGGTTAAAGAGTTGACGATTGGTTTTAGTCCAATCCAGTTTTTCTTCCTCTGGCTTGATATTTGGCGAGAAAGTGACCAAACTTGAATCCTGAGGCACAGGTTTAATCTCCCCAGCAATATAGGCAGGCAAAGTATCCAAGAGTAAATCACGACCTACAATCGCCAATTTTTCAAACAAGGTCCCGACATTGTCCTCATCTGAGATGGGAATACTGCGGCGGGAAATCATGTCTCCTGCATCCATTTCCTTCACCATTTCCATAATGGTTACTCCAGCTTCCTCATCCCCTTGAATCAAGGCATAATGAATGGGGGCACCACCACGGTGTTTTGGAAGGAGGGAGGCATGAACGTTGACCGCAAAGTCCATGCTATCAAGAAGTTTACTTGGGAGAAACTGCCCAAAAGCAGCGGTCACAATCCCATCTGCTCCTAGCTTCATAATAGCTTCCAGCTCTGGACTTCCAGATAATTTTTCAGGTTGGTAGATAGGAAGACCTGCTTCTTTGGCTGCTTGCTTGACTGGGGTTTCTTGGATCACTTTTTTTCGGCCGACAGCGCGGTCTGGCTGAGTCACAACAGCTAGAACCTCGTAACGGTCATCTGATAACAAGCCCTTCAAAACTGTTGCTGAAAAATCGGGAGTCCCCATAAAGATTAGTTTTGTCATTTCTTCTCCTTCTTATAAAAATTGCTGCGGTTCGTGGTCAATGCTGAGACGAAGCTCGCTATTTTCACGTTCTTGAGTCAAGGCCAAGACCCGGTTGAGGGTTGGACCCAGCTCATCTTCTAAACGGTATTTAATCAAAATCTGGTAATGATAAAGGTTGTGGGTACGGGCAATGGGTTTTGGCGTCGGTCCAAGGATTTTACTAGTTTCCGATAAACCAGATCGCAAGATCCCCATGACTTCATAGGCACGTTTGACAACCTCTTCTTCTTTCTTGTGAGAGAGGGTAATCCCAATCGTGAAATAATAAGGTGGATAGCCGAGTTGGCGCCTGATACTCATTTCATAGGCATAAAAACCTTCATAGTCCTGATCTTTTGCAAAACGAATGGCATAGTGTTCCGGATTGTAAGACTGGATCAAGACCTGCCCAGCCTTTTCCGCACGACCTGCCCGACCAGCCACCTGAGTTAAGAGTTGGAAGGTTCTCTCAGAAGAACGGAAATCAGGTAAATTCAAGGCCGTATCTGCATTAAGAACTCCGACCAAGGTAACATTTGGAAAATCCAAGCCCTTAGCAATCATCTGAGTTCCCAGCAAGATATCCGCTTCCCCTCGCCCAAACTGGTCAAGAAGAGCTTGATGACTACCTTTCTTACGAGTCGTATCCACATCCATCCGCAGAATGCGGGCCTGAGGAAAAAGCTCTGCTAGCTCGTCATAAGCCTTCTGAGTCCCCGTCCCATAGTAACGAATACTGCGACTCTGACAGTTGGGACAGACATGAGGAATTCCCTTAGAAAAGCCACAGTAATGGCAGTTCATGGTCTTAGTATCCATGTGGAGAGTCAAAGAAATATCACAGTTGGGACAAGTATCCACCGTCCCACACTCCCGACACATAACAAAGCTAGAATAGCCACGGCGATTGAGCATGAGGACTACCTGTTCTTTTTTATCCAGGCGGTCTTGGATAGCTTCTAGCAAAGGAGGGGTAAAGTTTGATGTGTCATTTTGTCCGATAAAGTCCCGAAAGTCAATCACTTGAACCTCAGGTATCCTTGCTAAGGGATTCGCCCTCTGTGTCAAGATCAAATGTTGATAGACACCTTTTCCAGCCCGCGCACGGCTTTCTAAGCTCGGTGTAGCAGAACCAAGGACTAGGGCCGCTTGATTGTACTGAGCCCGTAGAATAGCGACCTCTCTAGCATGATAACGCGGATTGCTGTCTTGTTTATAGCTAGCTTCATGCTCTTCATCGATAATCATGACACCGAGATTTTTTAGTGGAGCAAAGATAGCCGATCTGGCGCCAACCACAACTTGAGCATCGCCACGTTCGACCTTGCGCCATTCGTCGTACTTTTCACCATTTGACAGGCCTGAGTGGAGAATCGCGACTTTCTCACCAAAACGAGCAATGAAACGCTCTGTCATCTGCGGAGTTAGGGAAATCTCAGGTACCAGCAAAATGGCCGTCTTGCCCTTGACCAAGGCTCCTTGTATAATCTGCAAGTAAACTTCTGTTTTCCCACTTCCTGTAATTCCTTGAAGGAGGAAGGGAGGTTGCTGACTGCCAATAGCACTGATAACAGCATCACGCGCCTGTCTTTGCTCTGGGTTCAGCTCCAAAGGTGTGCTTGCTTCAATGCCTTCGAAATAAGCAGCCGAGCGTTGCACTTCCTTTTGAACTAGGGTTAGAGCTCCTTGCTCCACAAAGAAGTTGACTTGGTCTCTCGAATAGGACTCTAACAAGTTAGCCAGAGGAGCACTTCCCGCATGAGCAAGCAAATAGTCTCTGAGCTCTGCCTTTTTCTTAGCACGCGCAGAAATCTCAATACCTTCTAACCGCTCGACATGAACCTCATACCAAGACTGGGTCTTGACCTTCTTCTGATCGACTGCCTGGTACTCTAAACGAAGCAACCCTTTTCTGGTCAAGCGCATCATTTCTGCCTGCTTGGTTAAATCTAGAGAAGAAAAGGCAAGTGAATCTTCAGAATCAAACAAGCGCTCTTTGTCTGCCTGACTGAGGCCTTCTAAAGGATAGAGAATCTTATCATAACTGGAGTTTAAAAATCCTGGAAGCATGGCTTTTAGAATGGAGATTTTGTAAGAAAAGACAGACTTACGTAGCTCCTCAGCCAGCCAGAGTTGCTCCTGAGTCAAGACGGGAGAAAAGTCTAGGACTTCTGCAATCTCTTTCAAGTCCTGATCTGCCACTTCTTCATCCGACTGGGACTCCAAACCCAACACAATCCCTTGGATCAAACGATTGCCCTTGCCGAAGGGTACGTGGACCCGCATGCCGACTTCCAGCATGTCTACAAATTCCTCAGGGACCTTGTAGCTATAGGGCTGGTCCGTCTGCATCAAGGGAACATCCACGATAATCTTTGCGATAGCCATTTTCTCACCTCCTTCTTGTCAGCAAATTCTTGCAATAGAAAAAATAAGATTGAGTCCCCCCAACCTTAAATTTTTTCACCATCTTCTTTTTCTTTAGCGATTTGCTCTTTGATTTTCTTTTCTTCTTCTTCTTTGCGACGTTTTTCTTCTTCGATACGGAGACGAACCGCTTCACGTTTTCCTTCTGGATCTGGGTGAATCGTAACGTTTCCTGACTCGATTTCTTCCAAAGCGCGAAGAGTTGATTTTTTAGACTTAAACTCTTGAGTAGCTGGCGCACCTGCTTCTAGTTCGTGGGCACGTTTTGCTTCCAAGATTACGAGTGAATATTTTGATGGTACCTTGTCAAGCAAGGTATCGATAGAGGGTTTTAACATCATTTGCTTGTACCTGTTTCCTATAGTTTATCGAGTAGTTGGAGATTTTGGCAACATCTCCTGATAGTGACCAATAACACGGTCCACACGGAAGTGTTCTGCTTCGATCACACGCTTGACACGTTCAGCAGCGAGGGGCACCTGATCGTTGACAATGGCATAATCATACTCACGCATGAGGGCAATTTCTTCCTTGGCTTTTTCGATTCGTTGGGCAATCACTTCTGCACTATCTGTTCCACGACCTACCAAACGATCTTGCAATTCATCCAAATCTGGTGGCGTTAGAAAGATAAAGACAGCGTCTGGGACCTTTTTCTTAACCTGAAGGGCTCCTTGGACTTCAATCTCAAGAAAGACATCGATTCCCTTATCCAGAGTTTCATTGACATAAGTAAGAGGAGTTCCATAGTAGTTACCGACATATTCTGCATATTCCAACATCTGGCCTTGACGGATCAGCTCTTCAAACTCTTCACGAGTACGGAAGAAATAGTCCACCCCGTCCACTTCACCAGGACGTTGCGAACGCGTCGTCATCGATACAGAGTATTGAAATTGATTCTCAGAACTCTCAAAAATCTCTCTTCTAACCGTTCCTTTCCCAACTCCTGAAGGACCAGAAAAAACGATTAGCAAGCCTCGGTCTGCCATTATGTCTCCTTTAGTTAGTCTGTGAAATAAAGTGAAATTTCTCTCGGATACTGATGATAAGGTCAGTTATCCTTCTACAGTCTTTCTATCTAGTGTAACAAAAAAGCAGTAATATTTCAACTGCTCTTTCTTATTTATTTAGCATAATCTACTGCACGAAGTTCGCGGATCACGGTTACCTTGATATTTCCTGGGTAATCGAGATTGTTTTCAATTTTCTCACGAACTTTGTGAGCCAAGATTGTGACTTTGTCGTCTTTGATTTGTCCTGGATTAACCATGATACGGATCTCACGTCCTGCTTGAAGGGCAAAGCTATTTTGCACTCCTTCAAAGCCATTGGCGATTTCTTCCAAATCATGGAGACGCTTGATGTAGCTTTCAAGAGATTCACTACGAGCACTTGGACGCGCTGCACTCAAGGCATCTGCTGCAGCAACGATCACTGCAATGACGCTTTCGGGTTCGACATCACCGTGGTGGCTAGCAATGGTATTCACCACAACTGGGTGTTCCTTGTACTTACGAGCCAACTCGGTACCAATCTCAACGTGGCTGCCTTCAACCTCGCGGTCAATGGCTTTCCCGATGTCATGAAGGAAGCCAGCACGACGGGCAAGAGCTGCATTTTCACCAAGTTCACTCGCGATAATACCAGATAACTTAGCAACCTCAATCGAATGACGCAAGACGTTTTGTCCATATGAAGTACGGAACTGCAAACGTCCCATGATCTTCATCAAGTCTGGATGGAGGTTTGGCGCACCAATCTCATAGGCAGCAGCCTCTCCATATTCACGGATTTTGTTGTCAATCTCTTGACGGTTTTTCTCAACCAACTCTTCGATACGAGCCGGGTGGATACGGCCATCCTTGAGCAACATTTCCATGGTCATACGAGCAATTTCACGACGAATCGGATCAAATCCTGACAAGGTTACCACTTCTGGAGTGTCGTCGATGATGACATCGACCCCTGTCAAACTTTCAAAGGTACGAATATTACGTCCTTCACGACCGATAATGCGTCCCTTCATGGTATCGTCTGGTAGGTGAACTGTAGAGTTTGTTGACTCTGCTACATAATCACCAGCGATACGCTGCATAGCCTGCACCAAGATATCTTTCGCAATCTTGTCTGAACGTTCCTTGACTTCTTGCTCAGCCTCACGAATACGGCTAGCAATTTCCTTGGTCAAGTTTTCCTCTGTCTGAGCCAAGATAATATCTCGAGCCTCAGTTTGGGAAAGGGAACCGATACGTTCAAGTTCAGCTTCTTTTTGTCTTTCGACTTCCTCTAATTGCTCTTCACGTGCATCAAGGTTTTTTGCTCTATCAGAAATACTTTGTTCTTTTTGTTCAAGTGTTTTTTCTTTGTTCGTCAAATTGTCGTCTTTGCGGTCAAGGCTCGTAGCTCTCTCCGTCAAACGACTTTCAATTTGCTTGAGCTCCTGACGTTCTGACTTAAATTCAGCGTCCACTTCTTCACGGTATTTTCTGGCTTCCTCTTTGGCCTCCAATAGTGCTTCTTTTTTAAGAGACTTGCTTTCGCTCTTGGCTTCATTTAGCAATAAATCCGCTTCGCGCTCAGCTTGTCCTCGTAAATTAGTTGCTTCTTGTTCAGCATTTAGAAGCATCAACTCTGCAGCCTCTTGAGATGATTTCATCTTAGCTGAGATGCTGACATATCCAATGACTAAACCAATGATGACGGCAAAAACAGCAATCGCAAGTGTCATGATTTCCATGTTTTTACCTCATTAAATTTGTTTATCGAATGACATACATTCCTTAATATTCTATCATAAAAAACCGATTTTCACAAACCCAAATTGAAGAGTTTTGTGTGAATTTTAGGACTACAGTTCTTCGGATCCCTTCAAACTTTTAAACACATCATCAATAAATATATTTGCTACTCTCTTCTTGAACGAATCATTATTTAATAGAGCACCATATAAATCTTGGCTCTGAGAGTAACCTTCTATCAAGGCATTGTCAATTTCTTCTTCAAAGGCAAATACGAAATCTTCCCTAGAATTAACACGCGCAGATTGTTTAAGTCTTGGATTCTTTTTCATCAATTCACGAATCGAAACAGCTCCACTTAAGCCAACTTGCTGGTTAATGTTCAAATTTAACTGTTCGTTCATTTCCTCTAAGATTTCAGATAAATGTTTTTCTTGATCTCCAGTAACATCGATCAAACTTGGTTTAGGAAGAGTTAATTCAGGCTGATATTCTAATTCAGAAACTGCCCTGAAAGAACCTGTTTGCTTATGTTTCATATAATCAACGACAATCTTATCTGCAATTGTAAAATCATTTCCTCCTAAACGAACATCAATCATCTTAACAAGACTTTGGAGATAGTTATATCGTTCGTGTAAAACCTCATTTTGATAAGCCGTTGCCTGAATCAAGAAAGTATACATCCGAAGAAAACCGCGAATAACCTTTCGAATAGACAATTGTTCTTTTTCATCAAAACGTTTCACCCTATCATAACCTTTATTCAACAAAGCGACCATCTTTTGTTTTTCTCTACTTGAACGTTTTTCTTGATATAAAAATTGATTAAACTCTTGAACCTCTTCGCTGTCCAGAATACCATATTCATCAATTTTACGATCCAACTTTAAGACATCACTAGGAGCAATGGTATCAGCTAAAATCGTCTCTCGATAGTAGGGAGCAAAGGCTGAGCGAATATCGTCGTAAGTATTTTTAAAGTCAAGGATAAATGTTTTCTTGTTATAGCCTCTAAAGATCCGATTCAGGCGTGACAACGTCTGCACCGCAGCCACACTACGCAATTTTTTATCCACATACATGGCAACCAACTTAGGTTGGTCAAAACCAGTCTGATACTTGTTAGCAACTATCAGCACCTGATAAGCATCCGTATCAAAACGTTCTTTTAAATGCTCTTCCTTAAACTGATTCATCTGAGATTCCGAGAACTCTCTCCCTAGATAATCAACCTTACCAGAAAAAGCAATCAAGGTACCAATACTGGTGATACTGTGGTCTCTAAAGTATTTCTCAAAAGCCAACTGGTACTTGACTGCCACTTCACGACCAGAGGTCACAAGCATGGCTTTTCCTTGACCACCCAACTCTGCCATAATATCATGACTGATAAAATGGTCCATGATAATTTCAACCTTTTGATTGATATTCTCATCAGATAATTCCACGAATTTAGCAATCTTACGCTTAGCAAGCGTGGTTTTTAGTTCAGGATCTTCTTCTACTACTTTATTAAGTTGGTAGTAGGTTTTATAAGTCGTATAGTTATCTAAGACATCTAGGATAAAACCTTCCTCTATAGCTTGCTTCATACTGTAGACATCAAAAGGGGCTTTAGAGCCATCGGGCTGTGTTGTCCCAAACAACTGTAAGGTAGTTGCCTTAGGAGTTGCTGTAAAAGCAATAATTGAAACATTGTCTTGCTTTCCTGTACGCGCAATCTCCTGCTCAATGGCATCCGCAACCGTCACTTCCTGAATCTCATCAATGGTTCCATCCTCCGTATCCGTTTCAGTCAAGACCTGACTAACTGAACTCATGTAGGAGCCTGTCGTTGAACTATGGGCTTCATCAATCAGGATGGCAAATTTCTTTTTTGCAGTGTTCCCTACAGACATCCAGTTGGATTGGTTGATCTGGGCAAACTTATGGATAGTCGTTGCAATGATCTTTGTGTTTCCAGCAATGGCATCAGCTAAATCACTAGATGTCTCACGATCACCCATCACCTTCACAACACCGTTCTTATGATTAATCTGTCTAACAGCATCTTGTAACTGACGGTCTACTACTATACGGTCTGTGACAATTAAAACTGTATCGACGATATTTCTATTTTGGTCATCATGAAGTGAAACCAGACTATGAGCCAACCATGCTATGGTATTGGTTTTACCGGAACCAGCCGAATGCTGAATCAGATAATTGCTGTCAGTATGGTTGACTTTCATGTCTTCTAGGAGACGGCTAACAGCTCTTCGCTGATGGTACCTAGGAAAAATCAGTGTTCTTTTTTTATGATCATTCTTATCAAGCTCAAAGAAGATAAAACTTTCAATCAGCTGAAGAATACTATCCTTGGTCAATACATCAAGCCACAAGTACTCTGTATCTACACCATTAGGGTTGTGAGGATTGCCACTCCCCATATCAATACCTTCCCCTTTCCCCATATTAAAGGGAAGGAAGTAGGTCTCTTGACCCTTCAACTGGGTTGTCATGTAGATTTCCATAGTATCTACAGCAAAGGAAGCCAAGACTCCCTGCTCAAAACGAAAGAGACGATTATTAGGATTGCGACCTTTGAGTTGTTTGATGGCATCCTGAACTGACTGACCACTAGGATTAAACTTGAGCTCGATGGCAAATAGCGCTAATCCATTGATAAAGATAACAAGGTCAATGCGGCCGCCCTCTTCATAAACCACTTCCTCGATTACCGACAAACGATTGGCCTTATATTGCTGAACAGCTTTTTCATTAAAACTAGTAGCAGGTTTACGATAGAGGAGGCGCAGTTGCTTGTTTTCAATAAAGACTCCCTCTTTTAAGGCGAACAAAAAACCACCCTTGACGATTTCTTTATTGATGAGAGTGATAATCGTCTCCTTGCTCAGTTTTTTAAGGAGATAATCCATGGTCTCTTCCTGAGTCTCCATCAGAAAATCCCATAGGAGTTCCTCATCCATGGCTAATCGAGGATTGTACTGAGCAGCATCCCGCTGGCTATAACCATTTTTTTCTTTTAAGTCTTTGATAATCCACTGCTGGAAATCATAACGCTCCTTCAAGCCCAAATTTGCCATAGTTTCTCACTTTCTAGTTTTTATACTATAATTTTTGTGTACAAGTATATAAATCAGCTAAAATAAACTAATTTTGATTATTAAACATCTAACTTATATTCATTATTTAATGCCTTTAATCGGATTTCCTCACCCCTTTTAGCCATCAAATTTTTTCTGCTGATAATCGAAGTTGTAACACTTATTTGATCATCATTTTCAATTTTACAAGTATAAACCTGATACTTTAGGATTTCTAAAACTATATTTACACTAAAATAATTGTGTCTTATACATAAGAAAGCTAGTGTTACAAAGAATATTAAAAATAGAATCACACTATCCCATTTTGTAAAATCAAAAGCAAATAATGGAAGAATATAAGACAAGAGATATTCAGAAGCAATAGACTTTTCTTCTTTTACCGAATTTAAAATGAATCTAGTCGTACCTTCTTCATATTTTGAAAATAGGACCATTATAATAATCAGAATACTAATCAGCCATATAATTAGAATGACAATAATACTATAAAATTCTATTACTGTTGACTGGGAGTTTTCTATACAACTTTTTATATCAATAAACAAAACAGATAACCACAACGGAGTAAATGATGTAAAGTACAAACTGAAGAAAAACAATTTTGACATTCTATATCGTTCCTTTTGCTAAATCCATTTTCGTGTTCCCGAAACTTCCATTGGACTATCGTCAAACGGATCAACCATACCTTTTTGGCAAAGCAATTTAACAATTTTATCTGGGACACCTTCTTCACTTGCATCAAACAAATTTCTATTATCTGTTAGTTTGATGTTGAATTTTTGAGCAATCTTCTCTCTATTCTTTTCATCTTCTAATTTATTTAGATAAGTGTCATTAAATGATACAAATTTTCTCGGATTATGACCAGTCGTAGCTTTTTTTTCAAATATATCAAACCCTTCAATGATATTTTTTTCTTGAATTAGAGCAACTTTAGACTTACATATTTTTTGATAAGCTCTTTCCATATCAAAAAGTTTTTCCCCTGCTAAATTCAACATATATACATTTTCTCTGAAAACTATCACATCTATAGAGTTTCTTAATGTCAAAACTTTATCAGATATTTCTGTAAATTTATCATTTATCCAGCAAAACTTATTATTCAATGTAGTCACAGGATTTTGCATTGAAATAAATTTTACAGCAACTTCTTCATTTTCAATCTTTATAATTCCCTCAATAACAGAGGCTTTCGCTTTTAACTTCAATGGATTAATTTCAACATCAGGTTTAGCTAAAGCTGTTAAAAATAATCCATAATTTTTTTCAATCAATTCATTTGAATTTTCTAATTTATAAATAACTTGAGCATCAGCTGTTCCATCATATTTTTTACATTCCCTATATTGTGATAACCCGCTTTCCTGATCGTTTAAATATTTACTAGCAAGACTATTAATATGGTCAGTTAATCTGCCTTTATGGCTTAACTCTATCTCTCTCGCAATGTATTCCAATCCCTTTTTCTTAGACGTGTTAATTTTGATAATTTTTAATGACCAAGACTGACCTGTTGAGACTTTTTCAAGTATTTTCTTTATTACTTCAATAGACACTGTTATTACACTCTCCTCTTCCCTGTCACATAATCATAAATAAGAGTTTGTCGTTGTTTATTGATATTTTCAATTTGCTTTTGTTTAAGTTGAACAATTTCATCAATTGATTTGGTAACTTTACCAAGATAATCAGCTATTCTTAATTGTTCTTCATAAGAAGGCAAAATAGTCTCGATTATACCAAAATCATCCTCTGTCAGGGAATGTCTTAAGTTCTTTGCCAAGTGTAAAAGAACCTTATCCTCATCCATTGATAAAAACAAATAGTAATAATAGTAAACACTTATTTTATCATCTAATCTAAAACGACTATAAGCTGAACTAGTTAAGCCATTATTTTCAACTACACCTACACACCTAGGAGTTACATCAATGTCAAAAAGACAAAAAAGTAAATCACCTTTTTCTAAAAATTGATAACCATCAAAACTGGCTGGCATTTTACCTTTACCAGACTCTATGTCTCTAACTACTACACCTTGACGAGTCAGAGACAATATATCTTGTCCTTCATAATGTGCACATATTTCTTTTACTTTTGTCATGATATATTTGTGTTTTGTAATCTCCCACCCTTCAGGCACCTGTCCAATCCAGTCGATTCCTGAATCTTTCATTGTGACTGTTTTATCCAGTCCCTTTGTGACAGTCTCATAAATCAAGCTAGCACGGTAGTCTTTGAGTTTTTGAATTTGCTTCTCCAGTAGTGCTTTAGCTTTATCTAACTGGGCGGTTTTCTTGTCCAGAAAATCAGCAATTTTTTGTTGTTCAGAAATGGATGGCAGAGGTACCTCAATCCCATTAAAAATAGCCGCAGTAAGTTGATTAACTGTACTAGTTGTAAAGAATGTTCGATAAAAATTAAAACTAACATTCATTAAATAAAAAGCAAACTTAGAAAATAAACTTTTATTGGCTCTAAAAACCATCATAAAAGCGCCAAAAGTAGCTGTTATATCTGTATCAATAATTGCATTTTTACCAATCAATGCTGGGCTACCATTCCTAGCCGTTATAAGGATATCATTTTTTCTAAGTACAATAGATTCTGCTACTTTTGTTTTTACATATACATTATTATTAAAATCTAAAATACCGTTCTGAATATTCCCAGATCTAAGAACTAGAATCCCTTCATCCTTATCTACTATATCGCTCGGCGAATATGTTAACCCCTGCTTCACATCACCTAAATACTTAAATTTAATTACTCCCCACTCTTCTGGTATCTGTCCGATCCAGTCGACGCCACTCTCTTTCATCCTAGTCATGTTTTAGTTCCTCCAAGAGAGTCTGTAGTTCTGCTTCTAAGTCATAGAACTCTGATAAAAGTTTCTCAGCACTTTCTGGTGCTTGGTAGTGATAGAAATAGCGGGTAAAAGGAATCTCAGCTCCATAGCCCTTTTCTTCATCAAACCAGTAGTGGGCGTCAGGTACATGGGGATAGACCTCACGAGCAAAGTAGTCTTCAACATCCTCTGTCAGCTTGACGATTTCACTATCCTTGGTGGTCTTATCATAGACAATCCCTCCGGCAATCTCATTTGGCTTGTCTTTCTTCTTAGTGCGGATGACTTCTGCTGTCTTGTCCATTTCACTCATAGCTAGAGCTAGCGCATTGATATTGGCAGGTGTTACCTTGATATCCCCCAATAAGTCCTTAATAACTTGGACAAAGCTTTCAAAGTTAGGATAACTGTCATCCGTGATTCCCCCACGAAGAGCATCTAAGATAGCTTCTTGCTTGGCCTTCCCAGCTTCAAAGTCGTGTAATTTCTTCTCATCTTTGGCTGAGCGTGGTTCCATCTCTAGCAATTCTTGATACTGGTACTCGTCAAATAGTTTAGCTAGGAAAGGAACACTTTTTGCCTTTTCAATGTTTTTTTCAGTAATCCAACCACGACGTTGCAGAGGTTGCATGACTGTATATTCTCGGTAAAGAAACTCATTCTTATCAAAAATCTTCACATGGTCATTTTCAGTAAAGTCATCATACCATTGGAGGATCTGGCGGATATTATCTTGAGACAATTCACGGCGTTTTTGTCCCAGAGATTTACGCAAAGGAACAAACTCTTCTGTCGCATCAATAAACTGGACCTTGTTTTGACGCTCAGGAGATTTATTTTTATTGTAAATCCAGATATAAATCCCAATCCCTGTATTATAGAAAAACTGTCCTGGGAGGGCAATAATAGCTTCTAGTAAGTCATTCTCAAAGATGTAACGACGAATCTGACTCTCCCCAGATGAAGTACCACCTGAAAAGAGAGGGGAACCATTTGAAATGATAGCAGCTCGTCCGTTTTCTTCTAATTTCGCTAACGCATGAAGATGGAAAAGCAGTTGGGCATCGCCAGTTCCTGGAGTCGCTACAAAACGCCCTTTTTGACCTTTTGTAGTCATAAAGAGTTCATGGTCTCTCTTGACAGCGTCTTCTACTCCATCATCCGCATCTTTCCCGCCCCAAGATTGACCAAAGGGAGGATTGGCAATGACAAAACTCATCTTCGTATCTGGGAATGGATCCGGATCTTTTAATGTATCGGTCTTCACGAAATAGTCCGAGTCTTCCTGACGAATCAACATATCGGCTCGACCAATTCCAAAGGTCTCAGGCAAAACCTCCTGACCAAAAAGACGGACAGCTGCCCCTGTATCGAGCTTACGGATATAACTTTTAGCTGTCGCTAGCATACCACCTGTCCCAGCAGCCATATCTAAGATTTTCAACTCTTTTTTATCGACAAATAATTCTTCATCGGCTTCGATCAAGAGCAGATTGACCATCAGAGCAATAACTTCACGAGGCGTATAGTGGGAACCTGCTTCCTCATTTTCAGAAAAACGACGGATAATATCCTCGAACATATAGCCCATCACCATAGAGTCAACAGAACTTGGCGATAAATCAATCTGAGAAAATTTCTTAATCACTGTAAAAAGACGTCCAGACTGTGCAAGTGTGCGGACCTGCTCTTTAAACTTAAGGTTTTCGATAATGTCCTTCACACGACAAGAATAACCATCTAGGTAGTCGATGAAATTTTCTTCTATCGCATTAGGATCATTTTGGAGATTTTCTAGCGTGAAAGAACTGGTATTATAGTATTTGTAGCCAGATTTATTCTCAAGAACTTTTTCAGGCGTATTGGGATTTGACTTATAAAGTGCAACTACTTCATCTTTCGTTGGCAATAAAGCAGCTTCTAAGCGAGTCAAGACAAACATCGGAATGATGACATCTCGATACTTATCTGCACGGTAAGCCCCACGTAAGGTATTGGCAATCGACCAAACTGCATTAACTACATTTGAAATCTGAACATCGTTCGACTGGAATAGCGGTAGTTTTTCTTTGAAATTAGACATTTGCTTCCCCTGTTTTTATTATTAACAATTCTCTTCATTATACCACAAAATAAGAGTTATTAAGCGGATTCAAGGGACAAGAATCTATTTATTATACTAATAATTTTTCACTGATTTTCTAACTTAGGAAATCTATCATTTTCCAAAAAGTTTTATCTTCAATTTGCTAGCTAAAAAGTCTAAAATAAAAAAGCCTACCTTTCAGTAGACTTAGTAATGATCTTTGAAGGACAAGAAAGCCACGCTATCTCCATCTATCATATAAATCAAGCGATTTTCTGCATCAATGCGACGTGACCAAGCTCCTTGGTAGTCATACTTGAGTGGTTCTGGTTTACCAATTCCTGAAAAAGGATCTCGTTGAATATCCTTGATTAGCATGTTGATTCTTTTTAACGTCTTCTTATCTTGGTTTTGCCAATAGCAATAATTTGCCCAGGCATCTTCTGTAAATTTGAGCAGCATTTCTTACTCCTCAATAGCATGGACCTGAGTACTTCCTGCTCGGACTTGAGCCATTCCTCGCAAAACCTTATCAGAAAGTTCCTTATTTTGAGCGATTCTCAGGGTTTCCTGAATACTGTCCCATTCGCTCTTTGAAAGAACTACAATATCCTCATCTGGATTTTTATTGACCACCGTCAAAGGCTCAAATTCATCGTTTACCTTCTTCATGTAGTCTTTTAAATGATTTCGGAATGTTGAATAAAGAACTGCTTCCATAATCATACCTCGTTTTACCTCTTTTCCACTATTATACACAAAAAGAAAGAAATTGTCAGGAACTTGTACAAGATTTTTCTTTTCTATCTATTTATTCGAAAATCTTCTAAAAAAGCCTACCTTTTAGTAGACTTAGTTTGTTTCTATTCTAATCGGAACCCTGCCAAAATTCTGTTCTGCTATACTTGGGTGTCCTAGTTGGTAAATCTGGTCTGCCTTTTGAGTCATGGCATCCCAAGGTTCTTTGCCAATTCGGCTGACTAGATTAACCTGCCCTTTCAGAGACTTGAGATGCTGTCTACCTTTTTCGGTAAAGCCAAGGACATGGATGCCTTCTGGCAAGTCGCTTTCTCTGGCCTGCACCAAGATATAGGTCAAGAGGCGTCTGACACGCGCCTTGGTATAACGCTTGGTCACAACTGCCTCGACCAATTCTTCAACAGACTGGGCTATCTTGATGGCATCCTTGATACGCACTGCCATTTCTTGATTGACCTGATAGATGGTCGTTAGGTCTGGATTTGACAAAATTTGATAGCGGAGCAAGGGAAAATAGTCATCCCAACTCACCTTATTAGCATTTTCAAAGAGGGCAACAGAAGGCATAAAGCGTTCTAAGAAATCTTGGTCTGATTGATGCTGACGGAGAGCTGTTGCCGAGGCAAAGTCCACTTCCTTGTCCACAGAATGATAACCAGCCCCCTGACGCTGAATCGGATGGAGTTTGATTCTACGTCCCGCAACCCCCTTGGCATAGGCCAAAGCTAGAACATGATTGGGTGTATTGCCTGAAAAATCAAGACCTGCAAATTCCTTCCACATGGCTTGGGTTTTCTGAGGATAGGAAAGGGAATCAGGCAGATTTTCCACAAATTTCTCCATCTCAGTGCCTTGCTCCGTGTATAGGTCAGCAATTTTCTGATAATCCAGAACTTCCTCCGTCCCGAAAGCGAGGCTATCAATGCCCAACCGAGCCAAGATATCCACAGCTCCTTGGCCAAAGAAATCTGCTGCCTGAACACTGACTAAAAAGGGCAATTCCACTACCAAGTCTGCGCCATTTTCCAGTGCCATCTGGGCCCTTGTCCACTTATCCACAATAGCAGGCTCGCCTCTCTGCATGAAATTCCCAGACATGGCAACAATTTTCAGCCCCTCTGCCTGCTCCAGCAGGTATTTATGCCCATTATGAAAAGGATTGAACTCCGCGATAATACCTGTAATGGTCATGATAATCTCCTACTTCTGCGCGACAAAAAACCAACGGGTGCTGGTTTCTGTTGGCTCCTTGTCCTCAAAGTCCGCATAAAGTTTGAAGGACTTAAATCCAGCCTGTTCCAGCAAAATATCATAGGTCAAGACCTCGTAGGTCCGTTCCTCATGCACCTCATCGTGGCGACTAAAGGACCCATCAGCCTCCTTGATAAAGAAGGTCAACTCATGTACGATGGAGTGAGGAGCTTCGTCCTCATAGGTGTCCCAGAGCATAGCAAAATCTTCCGCATTTTCATGGTAGGAATAGCCTGGAAAAACTTCATCTGTCTGATAGGTCGAATGCACATCAAAGATGAAAACTCCTTCTTCATTAAGCGCATTGTGTACTTCCTTAAAGACGTCTCCTACTTCCACCTCATCCTGCATGTAGCAGATAGAGTCCGAGTAACACGTAACAAAGTCGTACTTACCCGCCTTGGATAAATCCAGCATATTGCCTTCAATAAAATCAATCTTTTGCTTGGCTGAAGCAGCTCTCTTCTCCGCAATCTTCAGCATATCTGCGCTCAAGTCGAGTCCAGTTACCTCAAAACCAGCCTGAGAAAAGCGCACAGACTGGATGCCTGTGCCACAAGCCAATTCCAAGAGTTTCTTTCTATCCTTGGTCTTAGGCAAATGACGTAGAGAAAAATCCGTCCATTTGTCGTATAAACTATCGTCCATCACAGCATCGTAAA
>ERZ773054.670-NODE-670-length-24641-cov-27.319816_pt1 | contig 24641 bp, 19 predicted proteins | sample MGYA00580630_ERZ773054 | MGnify/ENA primary metagenome ERZ773054 (study PRJEB29015, sample SAMEA2737994) | human oral metagenome | biome: human oral; feature: human-associated habitat; material: dental | place: China | collected 2115 ... | reverse complement strand
GACACCATCCTCGGCCCCGAAATGCGCTCCACCGGCGAAGTGATGGGCGTGGGCGAGACCTTCGGCGAAGCCTACCTCAAAGCCCAACTCGGCGCGGGCGAGCGCCTGAACCCGACCGGCAAAGTGTTCCTTTCCGTGCGCGAAGAAGACAAGCCGCTTATCGTGAAAACCGCGCAAAACTTCCAAGCACTCGGCTACGGCGTTTGCGCCACACGCGGCACCGCCGAATACCTGAAAGAGCACGGCATTATCGTGCAAGCGGTGAACAAAGTGCAGGAAGGCCGCCCGCACATCGTGGACGCGATTAAAAACGGCGAAATCGCGCTGGTGGTCAATACCGTCAGCAGCTCGGCGCAATCCATCTCCGACAGCCACAGCATCCGCCGCACCTCCCTTAACCAGCGCGTGCCGCAATACACCACCGTGGCCGGCGGCGAAGCCATGAGCGAAGGTGTGAAGAACCTGAATTCAACCAATGTGTACAGTGTGCAGGAGTTGCATGCACGGTTGAAGGCGCTGAAGTAAAGGGCATTTGGAGGTAATGCAGCAAACAGCCTGCATTCCGGTTTAACGAGTGCAGGCTGTTTTCGATAGTGAAAGGCCGTCTGAAAATCATCTTTCAGACGGCCTTTGATATTACAGGTGATATAAAGTCTTGGTCGGTTCATCATTCCAGCCTATATTGACTTGTTTATTTAGGGAATCACCAAAAATAGAATGTGTGGCATAAACCATGCTCATGGTTTATGGGTATGCAGGTTGTGGTTTGCTGCACTACCTCTCAGTGCAGGACACTTTAAAATTCAAAGTAAAATTGCAATCGCTTCATACAATATAAAAATAGTGCGCGTTTTTTCCAATTATCACAAAAAGCAGCCTGCACTTTGATTTTTAAAAGTGCAGGCTGCTTTTTATAGAAAGAGGCCGTCTGAAAATTATTTTTCAGACGGCCTTTGATATTAAGTTTTGTTGGGTCATGACCCAATACCCCCTTGTTGCCGGCTGTATTACGGCATGGTTTGGAATAATTCGGTAACGACAAAACCGAGTGCGTACGTACCACACACACCCTGCATCTTGCTAGGTGGGTGTGGCACGTAATTGGCGGAGGTGCGGGTTACGGCTTACTAATGAGCAGACAAATTGAAACGCCTTTCTAAAATTTTTCTCATCATATCGACATGATAAGTCTCAATAAGCCAATCCATATAAATCTTATATATGACAACTACACTGAGTTCGCCGTTAAGTAGATTTTTCATGAGAGGATGATCGTTTTTATTATCCGCCTGTAGAAAACTCTGTGCATCTTGTTGAAAAATGATTTCTTCAAAAACGTTGGCATAGGCTTTTTTTGTGGAATTAGGAAGGTGACGAAGAGAATGGATATACTCTTCTACTTTGCTATGAATAATAGCTAAGTTTTTATTATTTAACTGAAAATTTGGATGCTTTTTGGATAAATCCCATTGTGCAAACTTTTCCAGCAAAATTATTGCTTGTTCCTCAGCTGGAAAATATTCCGCTATCTCTTCAGCCTGACCGCGTGTTATTCTTTGGCTTGACCGAGGGAAAATAACTGAATCTTCAGTAGGTTGTGTAACCGTTTCTGTATTTTTTGCGTGTATTGTAACAGCAGATAATAGGCATACCATCGAAATTAAGATTATTTCTTTCATTTGTTATCTTTCACATACCGTGCTTTTCACTATGAGCAAAAATTTGTTCGTTTTAATTTTCTCTTTAAATCTATATATCTTCTAAAAGTTTTTGTAACTCTATTTTAGTGTGCATTCTAACAATCCAAAATATAAGCCATTTGAACAAGACTCAAATGGCTTATTAAGATTTAAATTTAACTTAATTTCTGACTAAGCCAGCCTTCCACGCTTCCCAGCATTTCAGGCAGTTTCGCAGCATCCGTACCCCCAGCCTGTGCCAAATCCGGTCTGCCGCCGCCTTTGCCGCCGACTTGTTCGGCTGCGAATTTGACCAAATCGCCGGCTTTCACTTTGTTTGTCAGCGGTTTGGATACGCCGGCGCATAGGGAGACTTTGCCGTCGTTCACTGCCGCTAAAAGAATCACGGCGTTGTCGGATTTGCTGGTTAAATCGGTAACGATTTCGCGCAGGGCGGCTGCGTCGGCTTCGATTTGGGCGGCGACGAGTTTGGCTGTGCCCAAGTCTTTGGCGTTGTCCAAGAGTTTGGCGCCTGCGTGGACGGCGAGTTCGGCTTTGGCTTTGGCCAACTCTTTTTCCAAGGCTTTGGCGTTTGCGGCGTTGGCTTGGATTTTGGCGAGTACGTCTTTTTCGGTTTGGGCTTTGACTTCGGCGATGACGTTTTTCATCAGGCTTTCTTGGTTTTGCGCCCATGCGAGTGCGGCAAGGCCGGTGATGGCTTCCACGCGTCGGATGCCTGCGGCGATGCCGCCTTCGCTGATGATTTTGAAGAAACCGATGTCGCCGGTGCGGGCGACGTGGGTGCCGCCGCACAGTTCGGTGGAGTAGTCGCCCATGGTGATGACGCGGACGAAGTCGCCGTATTTTTCGCCGAAGAGCATCATGGCGCCGGATTTTTGCGCGTCTTCAATGGACATGGTTTCCACTTTGACGGGCACGTTGGCGATAATCGCGGCGTTGACGCGGCGTTCGACTTCGGCGATTTCTTCCGCGCTGATGCCTTGCGGGTGGGAAATGTCGAAGCGGGTCAGCTCGGCGTTTTGCAGGCTGCCTTTTTGTTCGACGTGTGTGCCCAAAACATCGCGCAGGGCTTTGTGCATCAGGTGGGTAACGCTGTGGTTGCGCATGATGCTGTCGCGGATGTCGTTGTCGATTTCGGCGGATACGGCATCTCCCACTTTCAGACGACCTGATACGACTGCGCCGAATTGTCCGTGTACGGCGGCTTTGATTTTCTGCGTGTCTTCGACGCGGAAACGGTTTTCACCCGATACGATAAAGCCTACGTCGCCGACTTGGCCGCCGCTTTCGGCGTAGAACGGGGTTTGTTCCAAAACGACTACGCCTGCTTCGCCTGCTTTAAGTTCGTCCACGGCTTCACTGCCTTTGTATAAGGCGATGATTTTGGTGTCTTGGCTGCGTTTTTCGTAGCCGGTGAACTCGGTGTCCGCGCCTGTGTAGTCCAGTTGCGCGTTGGCTTTGAAGTTTTGCGCGGCGCGGGCGCGGGCGCGTTGGGCTTCCATTTCACGGTTGAAGCCTTCTTCGTCCAAATCGATGCCCAATTCGCGCGCCATGTCGGCGGTCAGGTCGTAGGGGAAGCCGTAGGTGTCGTAGAGTTTGAAGATATGTTCGCCACCGATAACGAGTTTGCTGTTGGCAATGTTGTCCATCAAATAGGCATTCAAGGCTTCGGCAAACGGTTTTTCCGCGTCGGGAATATGGGCGGTTTCCAAAGCAGCCTGCAAATCGATATACATGCCTTCGTTCAGGCTACCTGAAACTTGGGGACGGATAACGATTTGCTTTTTGCCTGAAGCGGCACGGGAGGAGGCGGTGAATTCCACACCCTCTGCGGTTTTCAATGCCAGTGGTTTGCCCGCACCGTCTTGCGGCAGCAGACTTTCCAGTTTCAGGAATTTCATGCCGTTGAACACTTGGTTGAACAAACCCATACCTTTTTCCAGCGTTTCGCCGAAACGGCTCTCTTCCGCGCGCAGGGCTTCCATAATCTGAGTTTGTTTTTCTTTCAACTCGGGATATGCGTCGCCCATTGCTTTCACCAAGTCGGGTACGAGCTTGTAGAAAAACGCCTGTTTCTGACCGAGTTTGTAACCGTGGCGCACGGCGCGGCGGATGATGCGGCGGAGTACATAGCCGCGGCCTTCGTTGGACGGCATCACGCCGTCGGCAATCAGGAAGGAGCAGGAGCGGATGTGGTCGGCAATCACTTTCAGGCTCGGCTCGTCCATACTGAACGGCGCGCCGGTTTCGCGGGCAACGGCTTTGAGCAGGTCTTGGAACAGGTCGATTTCGTAATTGCTGTGGACGTGCTGCATCACTGCCGCCATGCGTTCCAAACCCATGCCGGTATCGACGGACGGTTTGGGCAGCGGGTTCATATTGCCTTGCTCGTCGCGGTTGAACTGCATGAATACGCAGTTCCAAATTTCAATCCAGCGGTCGCCGTCTTCTTCAGGGCTGCCGGGAATGCCGCCCCAGATTTCTTCGCCGTGGTCGTAGAAAATTTCGGAACACGGGCCGCAGGGGCCGGTGTCGCCCATCTGCCAGAAGTTGTCGGACGCGTATTTCGCGCCTTTGTTGTCGCCGATGCGGACGATGCGCTCGGCAGGCATACCGATTTCGTTCAGCCAGATGTTGTAGGCTTCGTCGTCTTCGGCATATACGGTCGCCAAGAGTTTTTCTTTGGGGATGTTCAGCCATTCGGGGGAAGTGAGGAATTCCCAAGCGAAGTGGATGGCGTCGCGTTTGAAGTAGTCGCCGAAGGAGAAGTTGCCCATCATTTCAAAGAAGGTGTGGTGACGGGCGGTGTAGCCGACGTTTTCCAAGTCGTTGTGTTTGCCGCCTGCGCGTACGCATTTTTGCGCGGTGGTGGCGCGGTTGTATGGGCGTTTGTCGAAGCCGAGGAATACGTCTTTAAACTGGTTCATACCGGCGTTGGTAAACAGCAAGGTCGGGTCGTCGTGCGGCACGAGGCTGGAAGAGCGGACGATGGTGTGGCCTTTGGATTCGAAGAATTTTAGGAATTTTTGGCGTAGTTCGGAGGTTTTCATGATGTTGATTTCGTTGGTTGTATTTAAAAAAAGAAAGTGCAGGCTGCTTTTGGCTTATTTGGCGCGGATACGGTATTTGCGCAACAGGCGTTTCAATGATTGTTCGGCTTCCTGCTGCGTTTGCTCGATGGCGTCCAGCTTGGTCGGGTCGGGCAAATCCGCTTCCGATTCGGGCGCGCTGCTCATCACCGATTTCAGTTGCTCTTCGCTGCTTTCGGCCAGCAGAATCATCAGTTTGGCCTGCGCATCGCGGGCGGCGGCCACTTCGCTGTCGGACAGCTGCAATTTGTTCAAATGCTGTGCGGCAAGGCGGACGGAGGCCACTTCTTCACGTACCAGCGCAATGCTTTCCTCATAAGAAGGCTGCATATTTTTTTGGCGGTAGGCTTCCGTGCGCTGGGCGGCTTCGTCTTTGAACTGTCCCAGCAAATCGTTCAGTTGCTCGGCTTGCGCTTTCGGTTCGGAAGCGGCGGCCGGCGGCGTCCAATTATCTTCTGCGGCAGAAGCCGTTTGCGCTTCGGCAGATGCGGCAGCAGGAGCAGAAGCAGCCTGCACCACAGGGGCGGAAGCGGCGGCCGCAGGGCTGGCGGCTTTCGGCTCGGCGGCATCATTGCCCGGCGAACACGCGGCCAGCAAGGCAACACTCAGTAAAGGCAGTAGTTTTTTCATAATTCCTATCCGGTCTGTTCAATACGTTAATAACCCAAAAATGGGCAAATTCTACGGCAATTTTGCCGTTTTGCCTATGCCGCCTTCTGCGGCAGATACGGCAACAAATCGGGCGCCAGCAAACGCGCCTGCCCCAATTCGGGCGCGCTGCGCAGATTGGCCACGGCAATGCACCGCCCGTTTTCGTCGCACGCCAACGCCCAAAACGGCCGCACAAACGCCGGCACGCGCTTTTCCTGCAACAGGCGGAATACGTTTTTACGGCCGATATTGGTGAGCAGTTCGTCATCGCGCCGCGCGGCACGAAAGCAGCCTGCACCCTGCGGCGCACTGCCCTGCCATGCCAATCCGGCCTGTTGTGCGGCAAGGTGCAGGCTGCCTTGCACGGGCTGCGCCGCCCACGGCCAAGACAACGCAAGATTCTGCGGCACGGCAAACAAAACACCGTGCGACAACACGGCCCGGCCACGCGGCAAACGCCATTCGCCCCGTTCTGCCTGCCGCAGCCAGTCCGCCCAAAGGTGCAGGCTGCCTGCGGTAGGCGCGCCCAAGCCGTATTGTCGCGCAAACGTGTGCAATAGCTGCCGTTGCCGCGCCGGACTGAACGCCTGCCAACGCGCCTGATGCAACCCCTGCGCACACCGCACCGCCTGCCAATCCTGCACCGCCACTTCTTCCAGCAACGCGCGCTCTTCCTGCAACAAGGCAATGCTGCTGTGCAGATGTTCCGCGTAATGCGGCAGCCGCGCCGCCAAATCGGGCAGCCAGCGGCCGCGCAGCCAGTTGCGCAGAAACGCCGGATTTTCATTGCTGTCGTCGTGCACAAACACCAGCGCGTTGTCCCGTGCATATTGCTCGATTTCCGCGCGCGAAAAGGCCAAAAACGGCCGCCACAACACGGTTTTTTCCGTCAGCGCACGCTGTTCGGGCATGGCGGAAAGCGCACGCAGACCGCCGCCGCGCAATGCCGCCAGAAAAAAGGTTTCGATTTGGTCGTCCCGATGGTGCGCCAGTGCGACAAAATCGGCGTTTTGTTCGGCAAACACGGTATATCGCGCCGCCCTAGCCGCCGCTTCAATACCCAATTTTTCGGCTTCCACCTGCACGCGCGCCGCCGAAAAGCCCACGCCCAGCCGCTGTGCATAATCGCGGCAGAACTGTTGCCAATTGTCGGCGGCGGCATTCAGCCCGTGATGCACATGCACGGCGGACAAATCGGCCAAGCCAAAGGAATCGCGCAGGGCGGCCAGCACGTGCAGCAGCACCACGGAATCCGCGCCGCCGCTCAATCCGACACAAATGCGTTTGCCGCGCAAATCGGGAACTTGCGCGGCAAATCGTTGCAGGAATTGGTCGGTATTTTGGGTTGGCATGATTTGGGGTGGAATCAGAGGGAACGGAGGTGCGGTCGGCAACCGAAGCGCGGGTATGGCGGCAAGACGCCATGAAAACCGTGCGGTGGCGGTGTTGGGCAATGAAAAAGCAGCCTGCACTTTGGCTATCCTGAAAAGTGCAGGCTGCTTTTCGGGCTATTTTTTCCGCACCAAGGTTAAGCCGTCGCCCAGCGGCAATGTGAGCGTTTCAATGCGTTCGTCGTGCGGCAGCCGTGCGTTGAATGCCTGCAATATGCGGTGGCTTTCGGGGCTTTTTTCGGCGGCGGCCTGCACCACGCGGCCGCCCAGCAGCAGATTGTCGATGGCGATGATGCCGCCGGGGCACACCAGTTGCAGCGCGCGCTCGAAATAATGCGGCGTGGGCGGTTTGTCGGCATCAATCAGCGCCATGTCGTAGCGGCCACCCTGCCCTTGGGCAATCAGTTCGTCCATGGTGATGAGTGCAGGCTGCAAATGCAGGGTGATTTTGTGTTCCACGCCCGCCGCCTGCCAATGCTGCCGCGCCTGGTCGGTAAAGGTCACGTTGATGTCGCAGCAGGTCAGCTCTGCGTCTTCGGGCAGGGCCAGCGCCATGGCGGTACTGCTGTAGCCGGTAAACACGCCGATTTCCAAATAACGGCGCACGCCCGTGAGTTTGGCCAGCCAGGTCAGCAATGCAGCCTGCTCGGCGGCAATCGCCATTTTGCCCAAACGGTGTGTTTCGGTTTGGCGGCGGATGGTGGCCAGGATTTCGGGCTCGGGTGTACCCATTTGCCGCAGGTATTGGCGCAGTTCGGGCGTGAACTCTGTCGATTGAACCGTCATGTGCAGGCTGCTTTTGGCTTAATCGGGTTGGTAGGTATAAGGTTTTTTCGCCACGGCGGCGGCTTTGAAGGCTTCCTGCTCTTCGGCATTCAGCTCCACATCCCACAGCAGGGCGCGGTTTTTCAAACGGCGCTCGGCTTCTTCGGGGTGCTGCTGCAAATAATCGTTCAGGAATTTTGTGGTGTCGGATTGATATTTGTCGTACATGGCGCGCTCCTTGCTGTGCAACGATAAAAGCGGTAAAAGCGTGATTATATAGCAGATTGCACAGTTTGTGCGACACGCCGGCACCATGCCCTGCCACAGGTGCAGGCTGCCTGAAATGCGTTTTTCGGTTAAAATTCAGCAACGATTAACTTGATTTCCGGAAAATATATGTCTTTATCGCACGTTCAATCTCTGGCGGCGCAGATTTTCACCGCAGTGCACGGCGGACAGAACCTGTCGGACGAGCTGGGTCGCGTATTGGCCGCCGAACCTGCGTTAAGCGCGCAAGACAAAGGCATGTTGCAGGATTTGGCCTACGGCTGCCAGCGCTTTTACGGCAGCCTGCACTTCATGCTGAACCGTCTGTTGAACAAACCTGTCGATAATCCCTTGCTTTATGCCCATCTGCTGGTGGCGCTGTACCAATTAAACCACACGCGCAACGCACCGTATGCCGTGGTGAACGAAACCGTGCGCCACATCGGCAAAATCGGGCGCGGGCAATACCGTTCCTTCGCCAACGCGATACTGCGCCGCTTCCTGCGCGAACGCGAAGGCCTGAACAAAGCCGCACGGTTTGACGAAACCGCCAAATACAACCTGCCCGCCTGGCTCAAAAGCAGCCTGCAGCAGCAATATCCGAAACACTGGCACAACATCGCTGCCGCCTTCCAAATGCACCCGCCGCTCACCTTGCGCGTGAACCGCCGGCACGGCAACGCAGAACGCTATACCGCGCTATTGCAGCAGGCCGGCATCGAAGCCAAAATACTGGACGACTACGCCGTCCGCCTGAACGAAGCCGTGCCCGTTCAGCAGCTGCCGCAGTTTGCCGAAGGCCACGTTTCCGTGCAGGATTGGGGCGCACAGCAGGCCGCCTACCTGTTGCAACCGCAGGATGGCGAACGCATTTTGGACGCCTGCGCCGCGCCCGGCGGCAAAACGGGGCATATTTTGGAAATGGCCGACTGCGCCCTCACCGCGTTGGACATCGACCCCGTCCGTTTGCAGCGCGTACAGGACAACCTGACACGGCTCGGCCTGCACGCGCAGCTGCATTGCGCCGCCGCCCAAAATCTGGACGACTGGTGGGACGGCCAACCGTTCGACGCCATTCTGGCCGATGTGCCCTGCACCGCTTCCGGCACCATCAAACGCAATCCCGACATCAAATGGCTGCGCCGCCCGAACGACGCCGCCAAAACCGCACGGCAGCAGGAAATCCTGCTCGACCGCCTGTGGCAGACGCTCAAACCCGGCGGCCGGATGCTGTTGGCCACCTGCTCGCTGTTTCACGGAGAAAACGGACGGCAATGCCAAAAATTCCTGCAACGCCACACCGACGCGCAACTGCAACAAGAACAAACCCTCTTACCCAACGACAAACAGGACGGATTTTATTATGCCCTCATCTCCAAATCCCAAAGCGCAAGCGCATAAGAAAAGTGCAGGCTGCTTTCGTTGGCTGGGCGTTTTCTGCTGCCTGCTGCCGCTGCTGGCCGTGCCCGCCGCACACGCGGAAAGCATCCGCAGCACGCGCCTGGACGGCAAAATCCTGAACAACGGGCAATTATCCATCAGCACACGCTTTGTTACCGAATTGCCCGAACAACTGGAAGACGCGCTCAAACAAGGCGTGTCGTTGGATTTTGCGCTCACCTACCAACTGGAACGCCCCACGCTGGCATCATACCGCTTCAAACTCAGCCATCTGGTCAGCGACAACAACACCGTCAATTACCGCCTGTCCTACCATCCGCTCACCAGCCGCTACCGGGTAACGGTCGGCACGTATTCCTCCGAATACAGCAGCCTGTCCACCGCGCTCAAAGCCGTCGGCGCCATTGCCAACTGGTCGGTTTTGGAAGCCGGCACGCTCTCCGACACGCCGCAATACGAAGTGAAAGTGAACGTGCGACTGAGCCTGAGCATTACCAAGCTGCCAAAACCCTTCCAAATCAATGCGCTGACATCGCGCAACTGGTCACTGGATTCAGGCTGGCGGGATTTGAACATCCACCGTTAAAAAGCAGCCTGCACTTCTGTTTCGCCCGCAACACGTATTGGCCAATCCAACTGTCAATGCTTCAAAACCTTATTCCCCACATTCGCCCATCATGCGCCGTTTCCTGATTTTCTGCGGCATCGCCGCCTTCGCCGTACTCTACCTGCTCACCTTTTCCACCGACAGCCAAAGCCGTTTCGCCCCTTATTTCTGGTGGATTGCCGGTGCGGCGGCCGTGTTGGCGTTCACCCTGTTTATTGTGGTCTTGCGCTATATCTGGCTGATTCTGCGCGACAAAAACCATCAGATTTTCGGCTCGCAAATCGCCCGCAAACTCAGCCGTATGTTTACCTTTGTCGCCGTGCTGCCCGCGTTGTTCTTATTGGGCGTATCGGCACAATTCATCGCCCACAGCATCAATTCATGGTTCGGCGACGACACCAAAGAAGCGTTGGAACGCAGCCTGAAATTGAGCCAGACTGCCTTGCAGCACGCCGCGCAAAACAGCTTGGCGCAGGCGGATACCGTCCGCACCAAACTGTTGGAAGGCAGCACATTGCCGCAAAACCTCGATTCCGCCCTGCAACAGGCCGGCCAATCCAATTTCACCCAACTGGCCGTATGGAACCTGCGCACCAAAACACCCGCCGCACAATACAATCCGCAACATTTCCCCGCGCCCGAACTGGACGAAAGCAGCCTGCAACAAATCCGCCAAACCGAAAAGCACTACCATATCGAAAGCCTCGACAACACCTTATACGCCAGCGGCTGGCTGCTGCTCACGCAATCCGATCAAGCGCAATACGCCCTCTTCTTCCGCCACCGCATTCCCGAAGCCATTGCCCAAGACGCACAGCTGATCGAATCCGCGCGCGCCAAATACGCCGAACTCAATTTCGCCCAAAAAGGCCTGCAAACCTTCTTTTTAATCACCCTCTGCATCGCCACCGTTTTGGCCGTGCTACTGGCATTGGCCGCCGCCCTGTATTTCGCCCAACGCTTCGTCAGCCCGATTGTGCAACTTTCTAACGCCGCACGCGCCATCGCCCAAGGCAATTTCAACCAGCACATTGCGGTTACTCAAAAAGACGAATTGGGCCGGCTGACCCAGCTCTTCAACCACATGAGCGAACAACTGGCCATTGCCAAAACCGCCGACGAACGCCATCGCTACGAACAAGAAGCCGCACGGCATTATCTGGAACGTGTACTGGAAAGTTTGAGCAACGGCGTGGTAACACTCGACAATGCAGGCTGCCTGAACACCTACAACCAAAGCGCCGAAACCATTTTGGGCTGCAACCTGACCGCGCTTTTGGGGCAGAAACCGCAGGATTGGGCGCACCAGTCGCCACAGCACACCGCATTGAGCCAAGTCTTCAACACGCTGGCCGAAACCGAACACAGCCGCGAAGCCGTCGAAACCACTTATCTGGCCCAAGACGAAAGCCGCATTTTGCTGGGCAAAGCCGTGCGCCTGCCCGAAGAAAACGGCCACGGCTTAGTGTTGGTATTTGACGACATTACCGCACTTGTCCGCGCCCAAAAAGAAGCCGCCTGGGGCGAGGTAGCCAAGCGTTTGGCGCACGAAATCCGCAATCCGCTCACCCCGATTCAACTGTCCGCCGAAAGATTGGCATGGAAATTGCGTGGTAAATTAACAACAGACGATGCGCAAATTTTGGAAAAATCCACCAACACTATCGTTAAGCAGGTGGCAGCCCTTAAAGAAATGGTGGAAGCCTTTCGGAATTACGCCCGTGCGCCTGCTGCGATGAAGTTTAAGCCCATCAATTTCAACGACATTATTGCCGAAGTATTGGTCTTGTACGAAAGCTCCCCCTGCGTGTTCGAAGCGCATTTAAGCCCGATGCCGCTGATGCTCAATGCCGACACCACCGCCATGCGCCAAGTGTTGCACAACTTGTTCAAAAACGCTGCCGAAGCAGCGCAAAGCAATGCGGCACCGCACGTTTGGATTTACACGGATGCGGCAGAAGGCAGCCTGCACTTGAACGTGCAAAACAACGGCACGGGCTTCAGCAAAGAAATGCTGTCCAACGCCTTCGAACCTTACATCACCGACAAACCCAACGGCACAGGCTTGGGTTTGCCCGTGGTGAAAAAAATCGTGGAAGAACACAACGGACGCATTACGATCACCAATCGTGTCGAAGGCGGTGCGGACATCCATCTTTATTTCGCACCCGTCCAAAACCATTCCCCGGAAAACCCAGATAAACCGCTATGACCAACAAACATACAGAAATTTTAATTGTTGATGACGAAATCGGTATTCGTGAAGTATTGCAAGAAACACTGGAAGACGAAGGCTATACCGTTGCCTGCGCGGAAAATGCCGAAGAAGCGCGCAAAATGCGCATTCAGCTGCGCCCTTCCTTGGTTTTGCTGGATATTTGGATGCCGGACAGCGACGGCATTACCCTGCTGAAAGAATGGGCGACCAGCGGCCTGCTCACCATGCCCGTGGTGATGATGAGCGGGCACGGCAGCATCGACACCGCCGTGGAAGCGACCAAAATCGGCGCGTTGGATTTTCTGGAAAAACCCATTCCGCTGCAAAAACTGCTGCAAACGGTGGAACGCGCCCTCAAACATGGCGAAACGCAGGCACAGTCCGCGCTGATCGGCAATAATTTGGGCAACAGCACCGTCATCAAAGAACTGAACAAACAATTGGAACAGGCCACGCGCCACAACGGGCATATTTTGCTCATCGGCGAAGCAGGCTGCCCTTTTGAAACCGTGGCCAAAATGTTCCAAAAACCGAATATGCCGTGGGTGGAAGTGCGCCGCCCCGAACATTTGGTCGATTTGCCGATGGATTTGCTGGAAAAGGCATCGGGCGGCATCCTGTATTTGGGCGACATGGCGCAATACGACAAATCCATCCAGCAAAGCATCGGCTTCCTATTGAGCAAGGCGGAACGCTGCAACGTCCGCATTATCTGCACCAGCAGCCGCCCCGTGAACGAATGGCTGAATCATAATGCCGATGCGCGCCTGTCGGGCCTTTTGTCCGGCTCGGTCATCCATCTGCCATCTTTGCGCCACCAAAGCGAAGACATCCCCTTCTTGGCAGGACAGATTTTGCGCGAATTATCCAATTCCCTGCCGGAACCTTTGGATGTGAAATTCACATCGTCTGCCTTCAACCGCCTGCGCCAATACGAATGGCCGGGCAATATCGAGCAGCTGCGCAACGTGGTCAAAAGCCTGGCCATGAACTGCAAAAACCACGAAATCCACGACGGCGACGTGGTGCGGATGCTGAACCAGTTTGAAGAAAACAATACCGAACAGGAAATCAAAGGCGGCTTCAACTTCAACCTGCCTTTGCGCGAATTGCGCGAAGAATTGGAACGCCGTTATTTCGAATTCCACATTCAGCAGGAAAACCACAATATGAGCCGCGTGGCGCAGAAAGTGGGCTTGGAGCGCACGCATCTGTACCGCAAACTCAAACAGCTCGGCATCACATTCACACGCCGCAGCAATGCCAATAGCGAATAACCACCCCTTCCCTCATCCGCCCCGATACAAAAGCAGCCTGCACTCACGATGAAAATGAAATTCCACACATTTTTAGAACGACATTGGCAGCAGCCTTCCATATTGGGGCGTATTCTTTTGTCGCCGTTATCGCGCCTGTTTGCTTACTTGGCGCGGCAGCGGCGCTTGTCGTATCGGCAACATCCCGAGAAAATCCGCCGGCTGCCCGTGCCCGTGGTCATTGTCGGCAATATTCATGTGGGCGGCACGGGCAAAACGCCGATTACGGGCGCGCTGGTGAATGCGTTGCAGCAGCGTGGCGTGCGTGTCGGCATCATCAGCCGCGGCTACGGGCGGTCATCGCAGGCCGTCCATATCCTGCGTCCCGAAAGTTCGGCGGCGGTGGCGGGCGACGAGCCTTTGCTGCTGTACCGCCAAACGCATGCACCGATGGCGGTGGGCGCCGACCGTTTTGCGGCAGGCTTTGCCCTGTTGCAGCGCTTTCCCGATATTCAGCTGATGGTGGCGGACGACGGTTTGCAGCATTATGCGCTGCACCGCGATTTGGAAATTGCCGTGTTTCCGGCGGCGCATATCGGCCGCACGCTCGATGTATTGCCCAACGGCTGCCTGCGCGAACCGCTTTCGCGTTTACAGCAGGTGGATGCCGTGGTATTGAGCCAAAGCAGCCTGCAAGATATCGACCGTGCCAAAGCGGCTTGGCAAAGCGCGCTGCCCGTGTTCAGCAGCCGCAGCACGCTCTCGTTGCCCTATTGCCTGCGCCATCCGGAACGGACGCTGGCACCAGGCAGACTGCACTCGAATGCATTGTGCGCCGCCTTGGCCGGCATTGCCCACCCCGAACGTTTTTTCCACTCGCTGGCCGATTTGGGTTTCACGCTGCAACACACCGTTGCCCTGCCCGACCACGCACCTTTGACCGTGCAGGATTTGCCCGCTGCCGATTATGTGTTCATTACCGAAAAAGACGCGGTGAAGCTGAATCCTGCCGATGCGCCGGACTCAGTGTATGTGCTGCCGCTGCAAACGCATATCGAGCCTGATTTGGCGGAATGGGTGTGCCGTGCGGTTTTCCATCACGCCGATTCGCCTGCATAAAAAGCAGCCTGCACTTCAATATTCAAGGTGCAGGCTGCTTTTTTGGGTTCGCAGCAAATCCGTCCCCTCTCCCGTGGGAGAGGGTTAGGGTGAGGGCTTCTTCGGCCGGCACGAATTTCTGTTCTGAACGGCGGCGGGTTTCGCCCTCTCCCCGACCCTCTCTCACGGGAAGAGGGAGTGGGTTTGCGGTTGCCGGCAGAGGGCTGCCTGCACTTGAATATGATGGGGGTGCAGGCTGCTTTTTCGGTGTGGCGGCAATCTGCGCCACGGGCAGCCGCCCCAAGCGTGGGTATGGCGGCGCAACGCCATGAAACCGTGCGAATGCGGAAATTTATCGTATTGAAAAAACAAATGAAAAAGCAGCCTGCACTTCGTTTTCCAACGTGCAGGCTGCTTTTTTGCGGCAGATTCGGCTATGCCGCCACCGTCATCACTTGCAGCGAATTCGTGCCGCCACTTTCGCGCATGTGCGTGCCGCTGGTGATGATGTATTGGTCGCCCGCGTTCAATACTTCGCGCTCCAACAGCAAGGCCTCCACCTCGTCAAACGCTTTGTCGTGTTCCACGCTGGTGGCCAATTTCAAAGGCCGCACGCCGCGGTACATGGCCATGCGACGTTGCGCCTGCTGGCTGGGCGTGAGCGCGTAAATCGGGATTTGGATGCCGTAACGGCTGACTTGGAACGCCGTGGTGCCGCTTTCCGTCAGCGCCACAATCGCTTTGGCATTGGTGTGCCGCGCGATATGCACCGCCGCGCTAGCAATGGCATGGTCGATACGGCGCGTTTCTTCCATCGTGTCCGACACGCCCACCAGCAAATCCTGCTCTTTTTCCGCCGCCGCGCAAATCAACGCCATTTGGCGCACGGTTTCAAACGGATATTTGCCCACCGCCGTTTCCGCCGAGCACATGACCGCGTCCGTGCCGTCCAGCACCGCATTGGCCACATCGCTGACTTCGGCGCGCGTGGGCACGGGGTTTTCAATCATGCTTTCCATCATCTGCGTGGCGGTGATGCTGAAACGGCGCATTTCGCGGGCGCGGCGTATCATGCGTTTTTGCAGCGCGGGCACGGCGGCATTGCCCACTTCCACCGCCAAATCGCCGCGCGCCACCATAATGCCGTCGGATGCCTCAATAATGTCATCTAAATTCTCAATGGCTTCAATGCGTTCTATTTTCGCCACCAAACCCGGCCTGATTTTCTGACATATTTTGTCACATTCCGCCGCCACGGCATCCCGGGCGATTTTCATGTCTTCCGCATTTTTCACAAAACTCACGGCCAGATAATCGCAGCCGATGCCGATGGCCGTTTTCAAATCGCGGAAATCTTTTTCGGTGAACGCGCCGGCCGACAATCCGCCGCCTTGTTTGTTGATGCCTTTATTGCTTTTGAGCACGTGGCTGTTGTTGGCCACGGTGTGGATTTCGCTGCCTTCCACTTTTTGCACGGTCACGGTAAGCAGGCCGTCGTCCAGCAGCAGCACGTCGCCAGCGCGGACATCGTTCGGCAGCTCGCGGTAATCCAGTCCCACACGTTCGCGCGTGCCTTCGCCTTCCAGCGCGGCGTCAAACAGCAGGGCTTCGCCGGCATGGATTTGGATGCTGCCGCCGGCCAGCTTGGAAACGCGGATTTTCGGTCCTTGCAAATCGGCCATAATCGCCACTTCGCGCCCTGCCTGCCGCGCGGCTTCACGCACGATTTTGGCATTGTTTTCATGGAATTCGGGCGTGCCGTGGCTGAAATTGAAGCGCACCACGTTCAGTGCGCCGATGGTAATCATGTCGCGCAGCAAAGCCACATCGTTGCTGCCGGGGCCGAGTGTGGCCACGATTTTGGTGTTGTGGCGGATGCGGTTTAAGTCGCGCTGTGTTGCTGTCATGCTGTTGTCCTTGCTGTCGTTAAGGTTTGGATAATGCTGCGAATTATAGCAAATTTGGGTATTGCGGGCGATGGCGGCGGGGTGCAGGCTGCTTGTTCGGTTGGCTCGCCAAAGCGCGGGGGCGGCGGCGCAACGCCATGCGAACCGTTATAGTGGATTAAAATTGCAATGATACGGCGTTGGCTCGCCTTAACGTACTACTTGTACGCCTTACGGCTCACCGCCTTGTCTCATTTTTATTTTAATCCACTATAAAAAACGGCTTTCGCCCTGCAAAAAGCAGCCTGCACCTTCCCGATTCCCCGTGCAGGCTGCTTTTTCCGCCCGAATGCCTGTTTTCACTTTATAATGCGGCGTTTTACCGCTCACATTGACCTATTTATGTTTTCCCGTCTCCATGCCAGGCTGGAACGCCTGTGGCACATTCCGTTTTTTTACGCGCTGGCACTGGCTTTGATTGCCGCCGCCACGCCGCTGGCCTTCGCGCCTTATTACCATTTCTGGCTGATGCCGCTTTTGTTCGGCGCGCTGATTCGGCTGGCGGAACTGAAACCGAAGCACATGGTGCTGTCGGCCTATTTGTTCTGGCTGGTGGCCTACAGCAGCCAGTTTTGGTGGATTCACACGGCCATGCACGATGTGTCGGGTTTGGACAATGTGTTTGCCGTGCCGCTCACGTTCCTGATGCCGGCGGTTTTGGCGCTGTATCCCGCGCTGGCGTTTGCCTTGTGGCGCAGGTTCGGCGGCTCGCGCACGCTGCGTGTGGGCGTGGTGCTGCCGATGTTGTGGACGCTGGCGGAATTTGCGCGCGAACAACTAGTGCCGGGCTTCGGTTTCGGCTGGGGCGCGCTGGGCTATTCACAAATCGCGGAACACAGCCCGCTGGCGGGATTTGCGCCGCTGGCCGGCATTCACGCGGTCACCTGGGCCACGGCGGCTTTGGCGGCCTGGCTGGTGCTTTTGGTGGACACGGAAGGCTGGAAAGAACGGGCGAAAGCAGCCTGCATCATTGCCCTGATTGTGGGTGCAGGCTGCTTTTTGCGCACGCAGGAATTCACGCAAAACACGGGCAGGCCGGTTTCCGTGGCGGCGGTGCAGGGCAATATCGAGCAGCAGCTGAAATTTGACGAATCCCGCTACCTGCCGACCTATCAGCTCTATTACGACCTCGTCAAACAAACGCACGCGCAAATCGTGGTGCTGCCCGAAACCGCGTTCCCGCAATTTTTGCAAAATATCGAGCCTGAAATCCTGACGCAGTTCGCCCAAGCGGCGGAGCGCAACGGCAGCGAACTGGCGGTGGGCGTGCCCGCGTTCACGGAAGACGGCCGCAATTACCTGAACGCCGTTGTCACGCTGCCCAACACGCAAAAGCAGCCTGCACAGCAAATGTATGCCAAAAACCATTTGGTGCCCTTTGGCGAATACAAACCGCTGCCCGTCATCACCAACCCGTTGTACCAACTCATGAATATGCCGCTGGCCGATTTCCAACGCGGTGGCGCGAACCAAGCCCCGCTGAACATGGCGGGCGAAAAAGTCGCCTTCAATATCTGCTATGAAGACGGCTTCGGCGACGATTTGATTGCCCCCGCCAAACAGTCCACCCTGCTCGCCAACAGCAGCAATATGGCCTGGTTCGCCGGTTCGAACGCCATGTGGCAGCAGTTGCAGCAGTCGCAGGCGCGCGCGCTGGAAATGGGGCGCTACATGATTCGCGCCACCAACCGCGGCGCCACCGCCATCGTCTCGCCGCAGGGCAACATCGTTTCCATTGCCCCGGCCGATGTGGCGGGCGTTCTGGAAGGCACGGTGCAGGGCCGCACGGGCGAAACGCCGTATATGCGGCTGGGCGGCTCGTATCCGCTGGTTGGGCTGCTGGTGATATTGCTGGCGCTTATCGGCTGGAAAACGCGCCGCAAACCGCCTGCCGCCCAAGCATAAACGCAAAAAAAGCAGCCTGCACTCGCCAAAATTCAAGTGCAGGCTGCTTTTTTGTATGTTGGTATGCCCATGCCTATTTCTGCTTTTTCTCCCAATCCGCACGCAGCCCGCTCGCCTGCGCCAAATAATCGCCCAACCGCTGCGCGTCTTCCTGCTGCAAAAAACGCCGCAGCCTGTCCAACTGCGCCTGTTGCGCATCAATCATCGCCAAAAGGCCGTCCCGATTCGCCAGCAAAATATCCTGCCACATTTTCGGGTGGCTGCCGGCAATACGCGTGAAATCGCGAAAACCGCTGCCGGCAAAATCCAAATACCGCGCGCCCTGCGGGTGGTCGAGCATTTGGTGGACGTAACTGAACGCCAGCAAATGCGGGAAATGCGACACGGCGGCAAAAATCGCGTCGTGCTCGGCCGCATCCATCGTATGGATTTCCGCGCCCGCGCTGCGCCACACGTTTTCCACCAAGTGCAGGCTGCCTGCATCTTGCCTCTCGTGCGGGCAGACAATCAGTTTTTTGCCTTGATACAGGCCGAATTGCGCCGCCAGCGCACCGCTTCTGTCCGAACCGGCAATGGGATGGGCGGCAACGCAGCGCGGAAAATGCTGCGGCAGATATTGTGCAAAAGCCGCCAAGGCAGACTGCTTGGTACTGCCCACATCGCTCACCACCGTGTGTGGCGGCAAATGCGGCGAAAGCAGCCTGCACAATGACGGCAGGGTGGCCACAGGCGTTGCCAAAATCACCAAATCGGCCTGGGCGATATTGTCGGCGGTGATTTCGGTGTGCGCTTCGTCAATCACGCGCCGTTCCAAGGCACGCGCCAGATTGTCGGCATTGATGTCGATGCCCGCCACCGTGCCCGCCTGCTGCCGGCGTTTCAAATCCAACATCAGCGAACCACCAATCAGCCCCACGCCAATCAGTACGATTTTCCCGAGCGCATCCTTCATGGCAGCGGCGGTGCGGGCGGTGTTGAAAAGAACGACTTCATCAGTAGGGTGAACAAAAGTGCGGCAGCCAATGCGACTGCGCCGTATATCAACGGTTTGCGCCACACTTGGTCTGCATCGTCCTCTTCATATCGCGGCAGGCTGATATTGTCCGGTAGCACCAAGATATCCGGATCGTCCACCGAATGCAGCATGGATTGGACTTGTGTCAGCTGGCTGGTCAGATAAGCCTCCATGGTTTGCAGGCGTTTGGGCACGGGCGCCGCCGACAAAAGCCCCAACGCCGTCAGGCCGCGGATGCGTTGCGCGGCAATGGGGCTGCCCTGCTGCACGGCGGTTTCCAGCCATTGTTTGGCAATGTGTTTCACTGCGGCAGGCTGCTGCATATAGTGTTTGCAGGCAGCCTGCACCTGTTGCTCGTCATATTCGGGATACTGTGCCCGAAACGAAGTGCAGGCTGCTTTCATTTCGTCGCCCAGCATTTCGCCCGCCGCCAAAGGTGCCGCCGCCAGCATTTCGCCCAACCAGCGCGAAGCGCGTTCGTCGCCGCGCACCGACAGCTGCTTCACCAACTGCGCCGCTTTTTGCGGCTGCTGCTCCGTGCCTAAACCTCGTGCCAGACAATATGTCCAATACAGCACTGCCGTATAATTGCCCTGCTTGGCCTGCTGTTGCACAAATACCACGATTTGCTGCGCTTTCTGCTCATCCACACCGTGTTTGTCCAACAATGCCTGATGCACGTTCGGCAGCGGCTGGCTGTTGTCGTGCGGCAGCGCCCACTCGTTCAACACCGCCGAAAAGTCCGCTAAACGCAGCTGTGCATAGCCTTGGGTGCGTTCGGAATGGGTAATCGTTTTGTTGTCCGTCATCTGGCGGACACAGTCTTGGATGTGTGCTTCGGTCGGTGCGTTACTCATGATAAAAAACCATTTTGAAACAATTAGAAAAAGACGTTTGGCCGTGTACAAACAGAGATTGTTTTTGATAAAAACCAAGCAATATTTTTATTTCAATCCATTGCATTATGCCATAAATCCTACCATCAAGCCTTTGAAAAACCCCGACTTTGGCACATTCCTTCACATTTGGGCCAAATCCGGGGTTTTCAAAAATCATGCAGCGTTTTCCAACTCCAACGCCGCCGCCAAAAGCGACAGCCGCGCCATCACGCCATACACATACAGGCGGTTACTCGGGCAATCGGTTTTTTCCAAATTCGGACGCGCCATGCCCAACTCTTCCCATTGCTCGAACACACGCTTGCAGTTTTGTTCGGTTTCCACGTCATCGGCGCTGCCGGCGGAAGGAATGCTTTGGTTCAGCGGCACAAACACCATGCCGCCCGCATTCAGGTTTTCATCGTTCGCACGGCCTTCGTGCACGCGGAAAAAGCCGCCGATCACAAACCTGTCCATCATATACACCACCGGCTCGGACACCGCGCCGCTCAGCGTTTCGTAAGTGTAAATTCCTTCTTGGACAATCACTTCGCTCACTTCCAAGCCTTCTTTGACTTTCGCCATTTTATTGCGGTTTTTGCGGTTCAGGCTGCGCACTTCATCGGCCGATTTCACACTCATCACGCCCATGCCGTAAGTGCCCGCATCGGCCTTCACAATCACAAACGGCTTGTCTTTAATGCCTTTTTCGTCATATTTGGCCTGGATTTTCGCCAACACGCGCTCCACTGCCGCCGCCAATGCGTCCTCGCCTTCGCGTTCCTGAAAATTCAAACCGCCGATTTGCTCGAAATACGGGTTGATTTGCCATTCGTCAATGCCCAAAAGTTGCGCGAATTCGGCGGCCACTTGGTTGTATGCGGCAAAATGGTGCGTTTTGCGGCGCGTTGTCCAGCCGCCGTGCAGCGGGGGCAGTACGGTTTGGGCAATGTTGCGCAGAATGTCGGGAACGCCGCCCGACAAATCATTGTTCAGCAACACAAAACAAGGCGAAAAACCGTCTGCCAAATGCACGCGGTCGCGGGTGCGCTGCAATGGCTCAATCAGCAATGTGTTGCCCAATGCGGTGGTAAATTCGGTGGCTTCCGTCAATTCGGGATTGAACGAGCCGATGCGCACTTCAAAGCCTGCGTTGCGCAGAATCTCCGCCAGCGCATAGACATTTTGCAGATAAAACGTGTTGCGTGTGTGGTTTTCGGGAATCAGCAGCACGGATTTGGCGAACTCGCAGGCGCGTTCGACTGCGTCTTGCGCGGCAATAGTGGCCAGCGGGATGAAGTTCGGGTTCAGGTTATTGAAGCCGCCGGGAAAGAGGTTCATGTCGATACTGGCCATTTTGTAGCCTGCGTTGCGGATATCGACCGATCCGTAAAACGGCGGTGTGTGTTCTTTCCACTGACGGCGGAACCAGGCTTCGATTTTGCTGTGCTGTTGCAGGATAACGGTTTCGAATTCGTTGAGGTAATGTGCGTATTCTGGGGCAATTTCGGGCAGCTGCATGAGTGGACTCCGTTTTGATGATTCATTTGAGATGCGTATTATAACGAATTCGATTTGCTTCCGATACACAGCACAATACGGCATGTTGGTGTGCAGGCTGCTTTTGAATGCGAAAATCAGGCGGGAAAACAGGATAAAAACCTTAACTGCACAGCGGCTTAACGTTTGCACGCCTGACGGGCAATGCAAAACTGTGTTAAACTGCATTACGATATTGTTTTATTTTTCAAGGATAAACCATGAATATGCGCTATATCTCCCTGTCGATTCTGACACTGCTGATGGCGTGTTCGCAGCGGCTCACGCCCACCGGCCGCCCTGCCGATATGGACGACCCGATTCTGACCGTGTGGCAGCAGCAACGGCAGCCGAACGCCGCGCCGCCGTTTTTCAACCAGCCTGCACCGTCTGTCGCGCAAACGGGCTATTTGGCCAATCCAAACGTGCAGGCGTTTATCCGTTACCAACACCAGGCCACCGGTTTGGATATGCAGTATTTGCAGGATTTCTTTTCGCGCGTGGGTTATCGCGGCAACATTATCCCGATGATGAACCGACCCGGCACCAGCCGTCCGTGGTACGAATTCCGCACGGGCAATGCCGGCAGCCAGAAAATCAGCGGCGGCCGCCGTTTTTATCAGACGCACCGCGCCGTCATCGACCAAGCCGCCGCGCGTTACGGCGTGCCCGCACCGCTGATTGTCGCCATTTTGGGCATTGAAACCAATTACGGTGCGAACAAGGGCAACATCCCCGTGGCGGAATCGCTGGCCACGCTGGCGTTCGACTACCCGCGCCGCGGCGAGCTGTTCCAAAAAGAATTGGGCGAATTCCTGCTCCTGGCCCAGGAAGAGAAGCGCGACCCGATGAGCTTTGTCGGCAGCTTTGCCGGCGCGATGGGGCTGCCGCAGTTCATGCCGTCCAGCTTCCGCAAATGGGCGGTGGATTTCGACGGCGACGGACGGCGCGATATTTGGAACAACATTCCCGACACCGCCGCTTCGGTGGCCAATTATATGAAACAGCACGGCTGGCAGACGGGCGGCAAAATGCTCGTGCCGGCACAAGTGGCCGAATCGCCCAAAATTCAGGCGCTGGTGGACGAAAAAACCGCGTTGAACTACACCGTGGGGCAGCTGCGCCAATGGGGCGTTACGCCCGCAGAGCCGGTAGCCGACAGCGAGAAAGCCTTCCTGTTCCGCTTGGAAACCGCGCCGGGGCAGTTTGAATATTATTTGGGCCTGCACAATTTTTATGTGGTGTGGCAATACAATCACAGCCGCATGTACGTAACCGCCGTGCAGCAAATCGCGCGCGGTATCGGCGGCAATTTCTAATCCCCGCCGCCAACGTTAATAGGCTGCCCGAATCAAAAGCAGCCTGCACATACCTTATCCCTGCCTTTGAGCAGCCGCCTTTGCATCCGACAAAGTGCAGGCTGCTTTTATAGTGGATTAAAATAAAAATGAGACAAGGCGAGCCAACGCCGTATCATTGCGATTTTAATTCACCATAAAAATGGAAACGGCGGCACGATGATTATTTATGACGACCAACCCGATTATGACGACCACCGCCGCGCCAGCCGCATTCGGTTTGCCGCTGCCAATCTGCCTGTTTTGCTCGGTGTGTGGCTGCTGGCGGCTATGCTGCTTTGGCTGGGCAACACGTGTATGGAAAACAGGTGCGGCGGCAATGTGATGGGCGGGCAGATTGGCGGCGCGATACAGGTCTTTGTGCTGGCGGTGTATGGCCTGCTGCATTATCAAAACCGATGGTTGGAACGCCGTTGCAACGATGCAGGCTGCGGCGGGCGCATTGCCGAAATCATACTGTATACGGCGATGGTATTGGCCGTGGTCAGTTTTGTGCTGCCGATGTTGGCCTTACCCATTGTGTTTGGCGGCCTGCTGCAATTTGTGTTCGGGCTTGCACTGCCGTCTAATCCGCTGCCGAATCTGATGGGCTATCCGAAACCTGACACGCCCGCGCTGAAAGGGTTTGCCGCGATTTCGTTCGTGGTGGCGGTGCTGCTGGCGGCGTGGCTAGTTTGGATGCAGTGAGGTGCAGGCTGCTTTTAAATGCTGGCATGCTCAGGTATCATCCGTGTTTTATTTTGATGAACCATTCACAGTAAGGGAAATGTGATGAAAACCAGCGCACGCAACCAGTTGGCCGGAACGGTGAAAAGCATCAAAAACGGTGCGGTGAACGACGAAGTCATCGTAACGCTGAAAGGCGGCCAAGAAGTTTGCGCCACCATCACTTGCGAGAGCCGCGAGGCTTTGGATTTGAAAATCGGCGATTCCGTATTCGCCCTGATTAAATCCACCAGCATTATCGTGGCGGCCGATACCGACAAAGTGAAATTGTCCGCCCGCAACTGCTTGAACGGCACCATCCGCAATATCAGCCGCGGTTCAGTTTACTCTTTGGTGGACATCGATTTGGGCGAAGGCGTATCCGTGATTGCAGGCATCACCATCGAAAGCACGGACGAACTGCAACTGCGCCCCGGACAAAACGCATCCGCGCTGTTTAAAGCAGGCAGCGTGATTTTGGGCGTACCCGCGTAAAGACGCAAACGCGCATCACCCATACAACACCCGACCGAAGCACAACAGATGTTTCGGCCGGGTGTTTTTTTTTGCGGCAGCGGCAGGTGCAGGCTGCTTTTGGGGCGATGAAAAAGCAGCCTGCACACTGCAAATCGCGTAAAATCACGCTTTCTTCCCCATTCCAAAAGCAGCCTGCAACCATGCAAATCATCCAATACCCCAACTCCCCCTTCAAACTCCACCAACCCTTCCCGCCCGCCGGCGACCAGCCTACCGCCATTGCCGGCCTGCTCGAAGGGCTTTCAGACGGCCTTGCCTATCAAACCCTGCTCGGCGTAACCGGTTCGGGCAAAACCTACACCATGGCGAACGTCA
>ERZ773054.669-NODE-669-length-24643-cov-51.007605_pt1 | contig 24643 bp, 30 predicted proteins | sample MGYA00580630_ERZ773054 | MGnify/ENA primary metagenome ERZ773054 (study PRJEB29015, sample SAMEA2737994) | human oral metagenome | biome: human oral; feature: human-associated habitat; material: dental | place: China | collected 2115 ... | reverse complement strand
AATTCGCTTTTCAGTTTCACTTCGGGCAGACCGAGTGCGGCTGCTTTTTGCAAGAGTTTTTCAACACGGAAATCGGAAAGGGCGGTAACGCCGCGCAAGGGCAAAACAACAGACATGATTCAGCTCACAAATGCGGTTGGGAAAGAGGGCGGATTATACGCCGAAGCCGCGCATCCGTCCGCCTTTTTCAGACGGCCGCCCGCCCTGCCCGATTGAGTGTTGCGGCGGATTGTGATAATTTCCCGCCCTGCCAAATCAAGCACACAGGAGCCAAGCCGTGAAAAAAATCGAAGCCATCATCAAACCCTTCAAACTCGACGACGTGCGCGAGGCACTCACCGACATCGGCATCACCGGCATGACGGTTACCGAAGTCAAAGGTTTCGGCCGCCAGAAAGGCCACACCGAAGTCTATCGCGGTGCGGAATACGCCGTCGATTTCCTGCCGAAAATCAAAATGGAGCTGGTTTTGCGCGACGACCAAGTCGATCAGGCGGTGGACGTCATCATCGAAACCGCCCGTTCCGGCAAAATCGGCGACGGCAAAATCTTTATCTTCCCGGTGGAAGAAGCCATCCGTATCCGCACCGGCGAGCGTTCCGATTCCGCCGTTTAAGCCTGATGGCGCACAGGCCGTCTGAAACGCGGAATGCCCCTTTTCAGACGGCCTTCCGCACCACCCAAGCCGCCCCGTTTCCCACCCCATACCCAAAACAGCCGAGGATTCCCCATGCACACTTCCGCCCTGCCCTTTTTCGGCCTGATCCGCGTCAGCGGCGAAGACCGCGCTTCCTTCCTGCACGGCCAACTGTCCAACCACATCGAAGGACTGGCCGAAGGAGAAGCCTGCTATGCCACCTACAACACGCCCAAAGGCCGCGTCATCGCCAACATGCTGGTGTTCAACCGCGGCGAAGACCTGCTGCTGCTGACGGCGGCAGACCTCGTCGAAGCCCTGTGCAAACGCCTGCGGATGTTCGTCCTGCGCGCCAAAGCCGTCTTCGAACCCCTGCCCGGCTACGGCGCGGCAGGCCGTCTGAACGAAGGTGTAACCGCCCTGCCCGCCGCCGAACCGCACCTTTCCTTCCCGTTTGCCGTTTCAGACGGCCTCATCGAATGCACCCTGCCCCACGGCGGCATCCTGCTGGCAGGCGAAAAAGACAAACTGCCCGCCTATGATGCCGAAGCGGAAAACGCCTGGCAGCTGCACGAAATCCGCAGCGGCTACCCGTGGATTTCAGAGGCGACCAAAGAAAGCTGCGTCGCCCAAATGCTCAACCAGCACACCATAGGCGGCGTGCACTTCAAAAAAGGCTGCTACCCCGGCCAGGAAATCATCGCCCGCGCTCAGTATCGCGGACAAGTCAAACGCGGCCTGGCTGTATTGTCGGGCAGCAGCCTGGAAGCCGCAGGCATCGCCGTCCTGCAAGACGGCGCGGAAGCGGGCATCATCATCAACACCGCCTGCACCGCCGAAGGCAGCCTGAGCCTGGCCGTCATCAAACACAGCGCGGCCGCCGCCCCGCTTACCGATGCCGACGGCAACCCGCTGCAACAACAGCAACTCTTCTTCGATACGGCGGAAGCGGAATAAAGCCTGCCGCCGCAGATGAGGCCGTCTGAAAATACCGCACCGCTTTTTCAGACGGCCGCCGATTTATATAGTGTAGTGGATTAAATTTAAATCAGGACAAGGCGAGGCAACGCCGTATCGGTTTAAATTTAATCCACCATACAACCCACCGAGAAAAGAAAACACCTTATGTTTACAGGCATAGTACAAGGCATGGGGCGCGTCGTTTCCGTCGAACAGCCCGCCGCCGATTTCCGCACCCACACGGTCGAACTGCCCGAGGACATGGCCGGCGGCCTGCAAACCGGCGCGTCCGTCGCCCACAACGGCTGCTGCCTCACCGTTACGGAAACGGACAGCCGCACCGCCCGTTTCGACCTGATGGCCGAAACGCTGGACAAAACCAACTTAGGCCGTCTGAAAGCGGGCGACTTGGTCAATCTCGAACGCGCCGCCCGCTTTGGCGATGAAATCGGCGGCCACCTGATGAGCGGCCACATCACCGCCACCACCGAAATCCTCCGCATCGAACGCACCGAGCACAACACCACGATGCACTTCGCCCTGCCCGCCGCGCTCAAACCCTACATCCTGCCCAAAGGCTTCGTCGGCCTCGACGGATGCAGCCTGACCATAGGCAGCGTCGGCGAAGATTCGTTCTGCGTCCACCTGATTCCCGAAACCCTGCGCCGCACCCTGTTCGGCACACGGCAGGAGGGCGACACGGTCAATCTGGAAATCGACCCGCAAACGCAGGCCGTCGTCGATACCGTCGGCCGGATATTGGCTGCCAAAGGCTGATGTTTTTCAGCCGGAGCAAGTCTGAACAAAGCCTGCACGGCGGACAAAACCAGCCTATCCATTCCTTTGCGGATGCGGAACAGCTTTGCCCGCTGTCCATTCGGAAAAGCAAACAGGCCGTCTGAAAAACAAATTTTCAGACGGCCTCAATTATCCATTCGCAAACGGTTTGGCAGATTAAGCGTTCCGCCCGTGCCGTACAGACAAAAAGGCGGTTCGGGCAAACCGTCCGCCGTCAGGCCGTCTGAAAACACCTGCTTTCAGACGGCCCGCACGATAACAAAACCGCTGCGGGTTATTCCGTTTCCCGCCACACCGGCAGCGCACCGAAAGCCTGCGCCGTCGGCATAATTTCAATCGCGTTCACATTGACATGCTTCGGCCTCTGATACAGCCACAGCACCGTATCCGCAATATCCTGCGGCGTAACCGGCTGCACGTTCTCATACACCTTCGCCGCCCTGCCGTCGTCGCCCTTAAAGCGCACGTTGGAAAACTCAGTTCCGCCGCACAAGCCCGGCTCCACATTGCTCACCCGTACCCCCGTGCCCTGCAAATCCGCCCGCAGATTGAGCGAAAACTGGCGGACGAAGGCCTTGGTCGCGCCGTAAACATTGCCGCCCGGATAAGGATAAGTGCCCGCGATCGAACCGATATTGATGATGTAGCCGTCGCGGCGCGCCGTCATCTGCGGCAGCACCAGACGGGTCAGGTACGCCAATCCGAGCACATTGGTTTCAATCATCGTTTCCCAATCGGCAAAATCGGTGCGGTCGGCCGCATCCAGCCCCAAAGCCAGGCCGCCGTTGTTAATCAGGCAGTCGATTGCATCAAACGGCGGCGGCAGGCTTGCCAACGCCGCCGCAACGGACGGCCTGTCGGTCAAATCCAATTCGAGGGGATAAAACGACCCGCCCAGTTCGTCGCGCAGGCCCTGCAATTTATCCATACGCCGAGCCGCGCCGACCACGCGGAAGCCGGCCCGTACAAAAGTCCTGCACATCGCTTCGCCGAAGCCCGCCGATGCGCCGGTAATCAAAACCGTCATTTTTTTCTCCTTAGCGATGGACGGCAAACCGTTTGCCGCCCTGTTTTCAGGTATCATGCGCGCTTCAAAAACCATACCGAAAGAGGAACACATGAATATCCGTACCGTTTTTGCCGCAGCGGCCGCCACTGTAACACTGGCGGCCTGCGGCGGACAAGGCGGCCCCGCCGCAGACAAAGGCCCGATTTCCGCCGAACGCACCGCCGCCTTCAAGCGTATGATGCCCGAATTCGCCGTTATGGGGAAAATGGTCAAAGGCGACGAAGCATTCAGCCAAGGCAAATTCAAAGAACTGACGGCCGTTTTCACCCAAAATGCGAAAAAACCGTTCGACCACTTCCAAAATGACCCGCAGGGCAACGGCGACGCGCTGCCCGCCGTATGGGCACAACCCGATGATTTCAAACGTAAACAAAGCGAATTTTTCGCGGCGGTGGACGAGCTGAACGCCCAATCGCAAAACGGCCGGCTCGAAGGCATCACCGCCGCCTACAACAACGTCGGCGCAAGCTGCAAATCCTGCCACGATGTATACCGCAGGCCGAAATAAAGGCCGTCTGAAAGCCGCAAAACCTCAAAACGCAAAAAAGGCCGTCTGAAAACGAAGTTTCTGCGGAGCTAAAACAAAGTTTCAGACGGCCTCAAACATCGGCACGTCAAGTATCGGCAAAATTCGCCCGGCGGACGAGCAAAAAGCACAACGGCAGCGCGGCCGCCGCCAAAGCCGCGCCGGCGAAACCGACGTATTCCAAACCGAACTGCTGCACGGCATAGCGTCCGAACAACGCGCCGCCGCCTATGCCCACGTTGTACAGTGAAGAATAAATCGACGTCGCCACATCCGTCGCATCATCGGCAAACCGCAGCACGCGCGACACCATCGCCAAACTGAGCGCAGTGATGCCCACGCCCCAAAAGAAGCACAACACCGTCAAAACCCAAGGGGACGCGGCCGACGGCAGCAGCAAAACCATCACCGCCGTCATCAGCAGCGCGTAAGCGGCAAAAGACAAACGGCTTTTGCGGGCAAACCAACGTCCGAACAAGTACGACCCGGCAAAACCGGACGCGCCGTATACCAGCAGCAGCATCGTCGCCCGCTGCGGCGAAAAGGCGGCCGTCTGAAGCGCGAACGGTTCGATATAACTGTAAGCCGTGAAATGGGCGGTTATCATCAGCACGGTAAAGGCAAACAGCTGCAGCAGACTCTTGCGCCGCAACAAAAGCGGCAGGCTGGCAAGCGAACCGCTGTTGATACTCGGCAGCTTGGGCAGGGTTTTAACCAACACCGCCGCCGTCAGAGCCGCCGCAATCCCGATCAGCAGGAAACTCAGCCGCCAGCCGTACGCCTGACCCGCCATCCGCCCCAACGGAATGCCCAGCACCATCGCCAGCACCGTTCCCATACTCAGCAGGCTCAAAGCCTGATTCCCCTTGCCCTTGGGCGCAATCCGCACCGCCAAAGCCGCCGTAATCGACCAAAACAGCGCGTGCGTCAGCGCGACCACAGTGCGGCTGACCAGCAAGACAGTAAAATTGCCGGCGAAAAACGACAATACATGGCCGCCTGCAAACACCGCCAGCAAAACCAACAGCAACACCTTGCGCTCCGTCGCCCGCGTCATCAGCATCAGCGGCAGCGACATCAAGGCCACCACCCACGCATACACCGTAATCATCACACCGGCCTCGGCGGGCAGCATGCCGAAACTGCGCCCGATATCGCTCAACAGCGCAATCGGGATAAATTCGGTGGTATTGAAGATAAAGGCCGCGCAGGCAAGCGCGAACACGCTCAGCCAGCGAGAAGATTCTGTCGCCATAGATTCACCGTCCGTTCACAAAAAGGCCGTCTGAAAATTCAGACGGCCCGCGATTGTACTCCATTTGGCAAACAAATACCGCCCGACGGCTTTCAGACGGCCTTTCTTTTCATTCCCGCAATTTAATCAAGCCAGCAGTTCGTCCAGATATTCTATCCAGTGCCGCACGGGGGTTCTGCCGCCGCCGAGGTGGGCGATGCAGCCGATGTTGGCCGAAAGGATGATGTCGGGTTGCAATTCGTTTAAGGCGGTGAGTTTTTCGGTTTTCAGACGGCCTGCGGTTTGGGGCTGGAGCAGTGCGTAAGTGCCCGCCGCGCCGCAGCATTGGCCGGAATTTGCGGGCAGGTAGAGCGGGATGCCGAGTCGGGCAAACAGGTTTTCCACGCTGCCCGATAGCTTTTGGCCGTATTGCTGGGTGCAGGGCGGGTGGTAGGCGATTTTTTCAGACGGCCTTTTGTGCATCATGGCATGCAGGCGGTGGCTTTCGTTGCCCAGGATTTCGACGATGTCTTTGGATAATGCGCTGATGCGGGCGGCCCTTTCGGCGTATTCGGGGTCGTTTTGCAGGTGATAGGCGTAGTCTTTGACGGTTACGCCGCAGCCGGAGGCGGTGGTTACGACGGCTTCTATGCCGTCGGGCAGCCAGGGTATCCAGGCTTCGATGTTGCGGCGCATGTCGTCCAAGCCGTCTGCTTTTGCGCCGTTGTGCAGATTGACGGCACCGCAGCAGCCGGCAAAATGGGAATAATGGGTTTGGATGCCGAGCCTGTCCAATATGCGGGCGGCGGCGCGGTTGATGTTGGGCGAGAGGGCGGGTTGGACGCAGCCTTCGAGCATGAGGATTTGGCGCGGGTGTTCGTTATCGGGCATGAAGCCTGCTTCCCGCAAGGGCAGGATTTTGTTTTTGAGTGCGTCGGGCAGCAGGGGGCGGCTGTGTTGTCCGATGCGGTAAAGGGGAGTGAAGAGTTGCGGGGCGGTAATCAGCCGCCGCAGTATGCCGCGTTGGAGTTTCTGCCACAGCGGCCTTTTGATACGGCGTTCGGCTTCGTCGCGGCCGATTTCGGCCAGTTTGCCGTATTCGACTTTGGCGGGGCAGACGCTTTCGCAGGCGCGGCAGGTGAGGCAGTGGTCGAGGTAGCGGTGCAGGTTGCCGGCGGCGGGTGCTTCGTTTTCTAGCAGTTGTTTGATTTGGTAGATGCGGCCGCGGGGGCCATCGGCTTCGTTGCCGCTGAGGTGGTAGGTGGGGCAGACGGCGTTGCAGATGCCGCAGTGGACGCAGCGGCGGATGATTTCGTCGGCCGTTTGGCCTTCGGGCGTGCGGCGGATGGGGTCGGCAAGGTTGGTTTGCATGGTCTGCTGAGTGGGAATTGCGTTTTGTGCGGCGGTGTGGAGGCCGTCTGAAAGGATGTGGTCGGCAAGGGTGTTTTCAGACGGCCTGTTTCGGTGTTCAGATGCTTAGTCGGGCGCGGAACATGGCTTCTTTCATTTGGACGATGGCGGCGGGCAGGCCGAGGAAGAGTGCCTGGGCGATGAGGGCGTGTCCGATGTTGAGTTCGGCTATCGGCAGGATTTTGGCTATCGGGGCGACGTTGTGGATGTTGAGGCCGTGCCCGGCATTGACGATGAGGCCGCGTTCGGAGGCGAAATACGCGCCTTCTTCGATTTGTGCGAGGCGATGGCGGCGTTCGGCGGCATCGGCGGCATCGGCATAGGCGCCGGTATGCAGTTCGACGGCGGGTGCGCCGATGTCTGCAGCGGCTTGGATTTGCGCTTCGTCGGCATCGATGAAAAGGGAGACGCGGATGCCGGCTTCGCTGAGGATGCGGGTGAAATCGGCTGTTTTTTGCTGTTGCCCCAGTACGTCCAAGCCGCCTTCGGTGGTGATTTCTTGGCGTTTTTCGGGCACGATGCAGACTTCTTTCGGCCGCACGCGCAGGGCGTGTTCGAGCATTTCTTCGGTCAGTGCCATTTCGAGGTTGATGTGGGTACGGACGGCGCGGGCGATTTGTGCGACGTCGTCGTCTTTGATGTGGCGGCGGTCTTCGCGCAGGTGCAGGGTGATGTAGTCCGCGCCGTGGGTTTCGGCCAGCAGGGCGGCTTCGAGCGGGGACGGGTAGCTTGTGCCGCGCGCGTTGCGCAGGGTGGCGACGTGGTCGATATTGACTCCTAAGAGCATGGTTGTTTCCTTTCTCGGTTTTCAGACGGTCTTCTTAATAGTTGAAGGCCGTCTGAAAGGTTGGACGATTCAGCGTACGGGCAGGACGGCGCAGTTGCACAAATCGGCACTTTCGAACGTGGTTCGCTCTCCGGCCTGCAAGCCCGGAACGGGAAATACGCGCACGGTAAGCGGTTTATTCAAGCGGAAGGCCATTGTACCCGTGTCGCGCATGATGGCGGCGATTTTCGCTGCAGGTGTGTCTCCGGGAATGGGGACGGTATCCAGGCCGATGCCGCATACGCTGCTGTAGGTCAGCAAGTCGTGTAATCCGAAACGGGCATGATGGGTTGCTTCGGCCAAACCTTGGTCTTCGGTTACTGCCAGCATGAGGCCTGAAAAACCGACTGCACGGACATTGTGCAGTGATTTGAACACCCGGGTCAGCAAAGCCGACGCTTCCACCGTACCTGCGGCGCCGAAATGCGGCACGCGCAACAGACGGTAGAGTTCGACCATCGAAGTGCAGTTTTTCGACGGGGCGGCGGAGGTATCCATGCCTGCATATTGCCAACCTGCCGAGAGCGGGGTTTCGGTAATGTATTGCTGCACCGCATCGACATGATGTTGCAGTGCTTCGCGCATGGCATTTAAGGCCGTCTGAAAATAAGCGGTGTGTTCTTCGGGAAGGTTGTTCAGGCGGCGCAAGGCGGCAGCCAGCAGGTCGGGGGTTTCCAAACCGACCACCAGGCAGTTCCCCTGCTCCCCCCTATGATAGCCTGCGGGAAAATAAGGTATCAGCGGTGAGCAGTTGAAATTGACGGTAAAGTTGAAATTGCCTTCGCCGCGCGGTGTGATGCGGCCGATTGTTCCGACGGCCTCCACGCAGCGGAGGATGGTTTCGTTGTCGGGCAGGCAGTTTGCATCGGCATGAACATTGACACAGGCGTTGCAGAGGTCGCCATAGTCTTTGATCAGTTCGGGCAAAAGGGCGATTTCGGCCGCCGTGCATGCTTCGCCGATTGCAAACCGTATGCGCAAACTGCTGTTTTGATTGATGCGCATCAGAATATTGCGAATCCGTTCCAAACCGGCTTTTGAGGCCGCTATGTCCGATGTGTCGAGGTATTCGCCGAACGGATTGGACACAATGCGGATGGATTGCACCTGATAGCCGCCTCGGGCCAATGACGCGGCCAAATGGTCGCATTGGCTTTTGGCTTCGGAAAGGATACTCTCCCAGCTTGCGGCATCAGCCGGCAACACTGTAAAGGCCGTAATGGCACGGACGCGGCACAATTCGGGAGACTGAAGTTCGGCGTGCATATGATTCCTTTTGTTTCTGGTTATACCGGATAGAACAAACGGTATGTTTTCGGATTAAGTTGGAGGCCGTCTGAAAAATATTAGTGCGATTAAAGAAGATCGGCCTCCCCTGCTTTCAGACGGCCTTCCCTTTGCGTTCGGCCTTGCGGCGTTCGCGTTCGGCTTTTTGTTCGGCTTCGCGCCGTTGGGCGGCTTTGAGCCATTGTTCCCATTGGTTTGGGGTTTCCAAGGTGATGCGGCCGATGTGGCCGTCGCGGAAGTCGGTCAGGGTGTTTTCGGCCGCTTTTTGGTAATTGATGCGTCCGCCGCCCAGCAGTGCGCCGCGCCTGCGCCCTATCCATTCCAACCATTGTTCGTCACGCCAATGGCTGCTTTCGTTTTTGTCGGCCTGATAGCGTTCCTGCAACTGCGGCAGGTAGTGGCGGCGCAGGTAATCGATGAGTTCGAGGGCGACGGTTTCTTCATCGAGTGCGTTGCGGCCGACCGCGCCGCCAGCGGCCAGGTTGTAACCGCCCTCTTCCACGATGATTTTCGGCCACAGCATGCCGGGGGTGTCGTAGAGCCAGAAATCGTCGGCAAGGAACAGGCGTTGTTCGGCTTTGGTAATGCCGGGTTCGTTGCCGGTTTTGGCCGATTTTTTGCCCAGCATACCGTTAATCAGGGTGGATTTGCCTACGTTGGGAATGCCGCAAATCATGACGCGCAGGGGTTTGTCCACGCCTTTGCGGTTCGGCACGAGGGAGCGGCAGGCGGCAATCAGCTTTTGTGCCGCCTGCCGGTCGGAAGCGTCCAACGCGATGGCGTTGGTGTTCGGACGGGACTGGAATTCGGCCAGCCACAGGGCGGTGCGCTCGGGGTCGGCCAAATCCTGTTTGTTGAGGATTTTCAGTTTGGGTTTGTCCGACGAGAGTTTGCCCAGCAAGGGGTTTTCGCTGGATGCGGGCATGCGCGCGTCCAGCACTTCTATCACCATATCGACGCTTTTAAGCCGTTCGATAATCGCTTTTTTGGCCTTGTGCATGTGGCCGGGATACCATTGGATTGCCATGTTTTTCGGTTCTCTGTTCTGAATATGGGAAAGGCCGTCTGAAAATGCCGGACGGCCTGTTTCAGACGGCCTCTGCGGTCTGATTATCCGCTGCGCCGGTTATGCGCCTAGGTTGAGTTGGCGGTGCCGTACCAGCACCTGATAATCCGGCCTGAAATGTTCCGCCAACCGTTCGCAAACATAAACGGAGCGGTGCTGGCCGCCGGTGCAGCCTATGCCGACGGTAACGTAGCTGCGGCTTTCTTCCTGCATCCGCGGCAGCCAGCGGCCGATAAAGCGTTTGATGTCGCCCACCATTTCCTGCACCAGAGGCTGGCTGTCGAGATACTGCCGGATAGGCTCTTCCGTACCGTTGAACGGCCGCAGGGCGGTGTCGTAATAAGGATTGGGCAGGCTGCGCATATCAAACAGGAAATCGATGTCGGTCGGCACGCCGTATTTAAAGCCGAAAGACTCAAACACCACCAACAGGGCTTCGCGCTCTACCTTCAGCCATTGCTGCACGGCATAACGAAGCTGCTGGGAATTCATCGACGAACTGTCGATGCAGTATGCCTTTTCGCGCAGCGGTGCCAACATCTCCCGCTCCTGCCTCAGGCTCTCCTGCAGGGATTGCGTCAGTCCGGCCAGCGGATGGCTGCGGCGGGTTTCGGAAAACCGGCGCATCAATACGGCTTCGTCCGACTCCAAAAACAGCAGTTCCACACTGTGTCCCTGCCGACGCAGATAGGCAAGCTGCTTGTCGATTTCACTGATGCTCGGGCGGGAACGGATGTCCACGCTGACGGCCAAGTGCTCGACGTCTGCCCGCAAAATGTGATGCCGCACCAAATCGGGCATCATTTCCATAGGCATATTGTCGATGCAGTAGTAGCCGACATCTTCCAACAGGCGCAGTGCCACCGACTTGCCCGAACCGGACAGGCCGCTAATCAGGATGATTTTCATGCCCGACCTCTTGCTCTTTCATAATACTTTGATGCCGTTCTAAAAATTCCTTCATGCTGTCTTTTCCGCGCAGCTGGAGGATATAGTTCCGTACCGCCACTTCCACCAGCACCGCCAAGTTGCGGCCTGCAGCCACAGGGAGGGTAACGGAGCGGACATTGACGTTTAGGATGGATTCGGTTTCGCTGCGGATGCTCAAACGGTCGATTTGTTTCATGTAATCGTCGTCGGCTGCAACCAGATTGATGATGAGGTTGAGGGATTTCTTCGGACGGATGGATGTTTCACCGAAAATATGGCGGATATTGAGGATGCCCAAGCCGCGCACTTCGAGAAAGTCGCGCAGCATCGGCGGACAACGGCCTTCCAAAAGTTCCGGCGCGGTGCGGTGCAGTTCCACCGCATCATCGGCCACCAGGCTGTGCCCGCGCGAAATCAGCTCCAAAGCCAATTCGCTTTTACCCAAGCCCGACTGCCCGGTCAAAAGGACGCCGATTTCGAATACATCGAGGAATACGCCGTGCTTAACCGTAGAAACCGCCAAGGTGCGTTGCAGATAAATCCGCAGCACATCCATCAAATAAGGGCTTTCCAGCTTGGAAGTCAGCAACGGGACGCTGTGGGTATGGCAATAGTCGCGCAAACTCTTCGGCACGGGCAAGTCGTTTGCCACGATGGCCAGCGACATCGGCAACTCGAAAAGCTGGTCGAAACTGTAGGCCAAATCGCCGCTTTCCATACGACTAAGATAATCGACTTCGGCCACACCCAAAACCTGAACCTGATTGGGGTGGATAAAATTCAAATGGCCGACCAAAGCCAAAACCGGCTTGTCGGCCTCTACTCCGATACGGTTGTCGGCACCCGCCGCACCTGCCGCCCAAGCCAATTGGAGTTTGTGCTGATTGTCCTGATAGAGGCTGCGTACGGAGATGCTCGGCATTATTCCTCCGTCAGAATCCGTAGGATTCCGGCGGCATCGGCAGCCTGCATCAGCTGTTCGCGCACGCCTTTGTCTGAAAATTTTCCTGCGAGTTTGGATAAGACTTCCAAATGCGTGCCTGCGGCATTTTCGGGAACCAGCAATACCATAACCAGTGAAACGGGTTTGCCGTCGGGCGCATCGAAAGGAATCGGCTCTTTGCTGCGGATAAAGACACCGACCGCCTTTTTCAATGAAGCCAATCGGCCGTGCGGTACGGCCACGCCGTGCCCCAAGCCGGTGGAACCGAGTTTTTCGCGGGCAAACAGGCAGTCGAAGACTTCTGAACGGGCAACACCCGCTTCGTTTTCCAACAACAGTCCGGCTTGCTCGAACAGGCGTTTTTTACTGCTGACTTCCAAATCCAGCAGGATGTGTGAAGACGGTAAAATTTCACCAATCAGACTCATAATATTTCTTTACAAAAATAAAACGCCGCCGATTGTACCGCCTGACGGCGGCAATCTCAATCGGAGGCGGGTGTTGTACACAACAGGCGGCAAAGCGATGCCCGGGCCGTCTGAAACATTTCCGAAACGCGCCTTAGTCAGGCACTATTTCCCCAACCATCGGCTAAACCAGCTTTTGCCCTTATTGCTTATATTTTCCGACACTTTATGCTCGAACGGCCCGGCGGCAAACACGGTTACGCCGTTGTAGTATTCGCGCAGCCACATATTGCTGAAATCTTCGCCGATGCCGCGCACATAAAAGCGTATAAACGGAAATTGCCGCGCGATTTCGTCAAACAACCCGATAACCGTTGCCGCATCCAAGCCGTTGAAAGCGAAAGAGAAAGGCTCATCCACTACGGTTTCGAGATCCATCACGGCGTGACGGCTGGCATTTTTGTCCGCCAACCATACAGCGGCCACAGCCTGCACGGCATTCATGTCGAGTTTTTTACGGCTTTGACTGTCGTCCCAATTGAATTCCAAGCGGGTCATGCTTACTGGCATTTGACTGTATTCCCTTAAAATATTTGTTAATGTGTCCGCAACTGCGGCATCCTTTTTTTGCCGCCGGCCGATACTTCGAACGGACAGTAGCAATGATGCAACAAAAAAATACTTGATTATTACGTTACTTTACAATGATTGCGCCAATTCGTCAAACGAACACACGGCTGTACCGAGTTTGCCCACCACCACGCCGGCGGCGGCGTTTGCCAGCTGCATGGCTTCGGGAAAATCCAATCCTGCCGCCATTGCCAAACCCATGCCGGCAATCACGGTATCGCCCGCACCGGAAACATCGAACACTTCCCGCGCCTGTGTCGGCTGGTGGTGCGGTTCGCCGTCGCGGAACAAGGTCATGCCTTCCTCGCTGCGCGTCAGGAGCAGTGCCTGCAAATCCAAATTGCGCCGCAACGCACGGGCTTTTTCCTGCAAATCGGCTTCGTTTTTCCAACTTCCGGTAACTTGGCGCAGTTCGGCACGGTTGGGGGTAAGCATGGTTGCGCCGGTGTATTTGGCGTAGTCGTCCCCTTTCGGGTCGATTAAGACCGGTTTTCCCGCCTGCCGCGCCCATTCGATAAAGGAAACCACATGGGTCAGCCCGCCTTTGCCGTAATCCGACAAGATGACGACGTCGCATTCGGCCAACAGTTCGCGAAAGCGGTTTTTCACTCCGTTCAATACTTCGTGTGTCGGCGCGTCTTCGAAATCCAGCCTGATCAGCTGCTGGTTGCGCGCCACGACGCGCAGTTTGACGGTGGTAGCGATGTTTTGGTCGCGTATCAACACTGTTTCAACCCCATGCTCCGCCATCAGTGCATTCAGGCAGTCGCCCGCTTCGTCGTCGCCGATGACGGACAGCAATACGGCCTGCCCGCCCAGTGCGGCCACGTTGCGCGCCACATTGGCCGCCCCGCCCGCGCGGTGTTCGGTTTTTTCGATTTTGGCCACGGGGACGGGGGCTTCGGGCGAGATGCGCGATACGTCGCCGAGCCAATAGCGGTCGAGCATCACGTCGCCAACAACCAGGACTTTGGCTTGTGCGAAACGGGATTTGAGGGTTTCTTGTTGGAACTTGGTGGGCATATTGCCTCCGATATTAAAATTTTTCTGTCAGGCTTTTGGTTGTCAGATGATTCTTCTAAAGCGCAAAAATATCTTGAGATTCATACACCTGCACTGAATGTTCAGGCGGTCTCAAAGCTGCCTTCAACATGGCTTGCGCCGATGCTTCAACGGCAAGCGGGCGTTGGTTTTTCAGCATGCCGATGCGGTTGAATACGCGAAAAATCCATTCTGCCACCTTTTCGCCCAAGCGGTCGCTGTTCGGACGAATCAGCAATGGCGGACGGAAAATGATGAGGCGCGGAAAGTTCAACGCTATTAATGCCTGCTCCAATTCGCCTTTCATCCTTTGATAAAACAGGCGCGAAGCGGCATTTGCGCCGGACGCGGAAACCAAAACCAAGGTATGCACACCGTTTTCTCTTGCGGCTTTGGCGAACTCAAGATTCGCTTCGTAATCGACAGCCCATTGCGCCTCTTTGCTGCCTGCCGCTTTCAAAGTCGTGCCCAAGCAGGCAAACAATACATCACCCTGCACTTCATTTCGCCATGTATCAATCCGGGCAAAATCAATCTGATGAGCGTACAGCTTGGGATGGGAAAAATCGGGATTTCTGCGTCCGAAGCAATCTATACGCTCAATTTCCGAATGTTCTGTCAGCAAGGGCAACAGGGATTTGCCTGTTGCGCCGGTTGCTCCGATGATGATGGCTCTCATATTCAGACTCCTTAAGCGTTTGCTACGCGATTCACTTCGCGCAATACGGCTAGCGGATCGGCGGCTTGGGTAACGGGGCGGCCCATCACCAGATAGGTCGAACCTGCCGCCAAAGCTTCGGCGGGCGTCATGATGCGGCGTTGGTCGTCGCTGTTGCCTGCGGTGTCCAAACGGATGCCGGGCGTTACCAAGACAAATTCGGAGCCGAGCGCGCCGCGCAAGGGGGCGGCTTCGTGCGCGGAGCAGACCACGCCGTCCAAGCCCGAACTTTGCGCCAACCGCGCCAACCGCAACACTTGCTCCTCAATCGGCACATCCACGCCCGTTTCGGCCAAGTCGGCCTGCTCCATGCTGGTCAGCACGGTAACACCGATTAAAAGCGGCTTGTCCGGACAGTTTGCCACCGCTTCCGCAGCAGCCTCCATCATACGGCGGCCGCCCGACGCATGCATATCCACCATCCAAACGCCCATTTCCGCAGCGGCTTTGCAGGCCTTGGCCACGGTATTGGGGATGTCGTGGTATTTCAGGTCGAGGAAGAGTTGGTAGCCCTGATGGATTAAATTTTCCGCCAGTCTGCGGCCTGTGGCGGTAAACAGCTCTTTGCCGATTTTCAGACGGCACAGGGAGGGGTCAAGGCGGCGGACGAATTGAATGGTCGATGCCTCATCGGCAAAATCCAGCGCGACAATTACCGGCTTGCGGCTGTCGGATAAAGAGGAATCGGTAATCAGCGGGTTCATGGGGTTTCCTTTGTCGGGCGACTTTCAGACGGCCTCAATAAAAATCGTAATACAGCGACCATTCGCCGTTTTCCGGATTGCGGGAAAACATCAGGCTGCCGCTGTCGATAACGTTGAAACAAGCCTTGCTGTCGCTGGAAATCTGAAACATAAATTCAAAATGATCATGCATCAGCAGGCGGCCGTCGGCATTTTCGCAAATGCCCGACTGACAGAAAGACGGATAACCGCCGAACTTATGGCGGTAGTCGTGTTCGGTGCCGATGTCGTCGTAATAGCTCAAGCAGTTTGCTTCGTCGTCATCATCTTCAAAGTCGCAGATTTCATCTTCTAAATGTCCATCCAAGCCTCCGCCGTCCCAGATGGGAAAATCCCGTTCAAGGAAGACAGGCTTGAGCGGAAAGGGCTTTGGCGAACCGTTCGGATCGGCGGGATATTCATAACGGACGAGTTCGTCATCGGCGGTGTATTCCCGAATCAGCCAGCCCTTGCCGTGCCGTCCGATATGTTCCAAGAACACCATGTCCCCGCGTTTTAATTCGAATTCTTCCAATTTGGGGATTTCTTCGCCGATAAACACGGTCAGCCAGGTAATATGGCGCAACTGTTCGGGCACATAGGGCAAATCCGGCAGGTAAAACTGCGCCAGCGGATAAAGCGGCCTGCCCTCACCATCAACGACCGGCCGCGCTTCTTCCGGTTTGCACAAAAACACACGGCCTATCCAGTTTTCTCGGTCATCTCCCGCCGGTCGGAAACCGCCTGTTTCAAACGCCGTGCAGGGGCGGGCGATTTTCTGCCGCAGCTCACTGATTTTCTCGGAAATAAAAGGGCTTTTTCCGCTCATTTTCCTATGCTCCCTGTCGGTATGAAAATACTTTTTCAGACGGCCTGTTTATCCTGCCCCTCCTGCCCACGCCGTTCCTCCTTGGCGGCCTTTGCCGCCCAATAGGAAGCCAGCAGCGAACCGGAAATATTGTGCCACACGCTGAATATCGCGCCCGGTACGGCGGCAATCGGATCGAAATATTTCATCGCCAAACCGGCGGCCAGGCCGGAATTCTGCATCCCGACTTCGATGGCCAGCGTTTTTTGCGCGTCGTAAGGCAGTTTGATGAACTTGGCGGCAAAAAAGCCCAGCAGGTAGCCGATACAGTTGTGCAGCATCACCACGCCGAAAATCAGCCCGCCCGCCTCGGCGATTTTGGTACGGTTCAAAGCCACCACCGCGCCGATAATCAGGGCAATCGACACGACGGACACCAGCGGCAATACGCCTTCCACTGCCTTGGTCTGCCGGTGCAGGAAAAGGTTGCACAGCACGCCCAGCACAATCGGCAGCATGACGATTTTCAAAATATCCATCAGCATGGCAGAAGCGGAAATGTCCAGCCACTGATGCGCCAGCAGGTAGAAAATGGCGGGGGTCAGCACCGGCGCGAGCAGTGTGGAAACCGACGTTACCGCCACCGACAATGCGACGTTGCCCCGCGCGAGGAAGGTCATCACATTCGAAGCCGTCCCGCCCGGGCATGCGCCGACCAAAATCACGCCGGCCGCAATTGCGGGCGGCAGTTGCAGCGTAACGGCCAAAACGTAAGCCGTCAGCGGCATGATGACGAACTGCGCCACCACGCCCGCCAGCACGGATTTCGGATGTTGTCCCAAAATTTTGAAGTCCGACGGGCTGAGCGTCAGCCCCATGCCGAACATAACCACGCCCAGAAGCCAGGTGATATAAGGCTTGAGCCAAACAAAGGCTTCGGGCAGGGAATAGGCCGCCACGGCGGTCAGTGCCGCCCACAGGGCGAAGGTTTTACCGAAAAAATCGCTGATGGTTTTAAGTGCGTTCATATTTGTTGAGGAAGTGTCTGTGTGCGAAAGCACGCAAGGATACGTTAATTCATGTGTAAAGAAAAGGCCGTCTGAAAGTTGGCGGCGGGTGCTTTCGGCTATAATCGCGCTTTTGTTTTTTCAGACGGCCTATCCAGATGAATAAGGAACTGCTCGGACTGTTTTTCCTGCCTGCGGGCGTTTTTTCGATGTGCGGCGCGGCTTTGTGGCAGATGTATGTGGTGATGAATGAAAGCTATACCCTCAACCGCTTCAAAGACCGGCAATTGGTGTGGGTGGTTGCGGCCATGTTCTTCAGTTTCAGCCTCGCCGTCTACTGGCTGTGCCCGAACGCGCGCAAAAAAGGGATTGTGTTTGCCGTTTTGGGTGGCGGCGGACTGTTGATGTACGCGCTGGCCAAGATGTGGCTGCCTTGGAAACATTAAAATCCCGATATTTTTCTTTCAGACGGCCTTCAAATCATGAGGAGGCCGTCTGAAAACGTTTCAGGCATCCGTCAGGCCCAGCGCGGCCAGTTCGGCGCGCAGCCGGTCTGCCGTCCAGGCGTTGCCTGCCGCCAGCGTCAGCAGCACGCTTGCCGTTTCGAGGTTGCATTTGCCGCCGCCGACCACGCCCGCCTGCCGCAGCGCGTCGCCTTGGGCGTAAACCGCCGCCGCGCATCCCTGCAGCACCTGGCTGATGTTGAGCAGCAGGCCGCCGCGCGAGGTGAAGCTGCGGACGGCATCGATAAAACCGTCGTCCGAAGGGGCGTTGCCGTGGCCGTAGCTTTGCAGTATCGCGGCATCCGCCCCGCCCTGGCACAAGGCGGCGGCGATATGGCGGGCAGAACCGCCGGGAATCAGGGTGTGGCAGGACACGGACACGGCGGGGTTTATCCGCTCCGCGCGCAATCCGCCCGACGGCTTTTCAGACGGCCTCAAACCGTCCCGCAGGCTTATCCGCCCTTCCGCTTCCGACCATTGCGCCAACGCGCCGAAATGCGGGTTGGCAAAACCGTCGGCCGTTTCGGTGCTGACCTTGCTGCTGCCGACGGCGGGGAACAGTTTGCCGTCAAAGGCGATGACGCACTGCGGCAGGCCGAGGCGGAGGGCGGCGGCGGCCGTGGCCAGATTGCGCGGCGCGTCGCCGCCCGGTGCGCCGAACGGCCATTGCGAGCCGGTCAGCACCAGCGGTTTGTCCAAACCGTGCAGCGCGAGGGCGAACAGATTGGCCGTGTAGGCCAGCGTATCCGTGCCGTGCAGCACCAGCACGCCGTCGTATTGCGGGATTTTTTCCGCCAGCAGGGCCAGCCAGTCGCGCCAGTTTTCCAGCGTTACGGCGGACGAATCAATCAGCGGCGCACAAATGTGCCAATCGAAAGAGAGGCCGTCTGAAAACGGCAGCAAGGCCTTTTCCGCCAAGGCCGCATCCGGACGCAAGCCCCGGCCGCTTTGAACCATGCCGATGGTGCCTCCCGTGTAGAGGACGAAAATCCGCCGTTTTCCCTGACTCATCCCTGCCGCTCCCTGTGCCGAAACCGTTATCAAAAACGGCGCGGATTGTAGCAGCAAAACAGGCCGTCTGAAATTCGGTTACAATGGCGGCCATGAAAAAAACCGCCCCGCTGCCGCTGATCGACGGCATCAAACCGAGCTACCTCCACCTGCCGTGCGACAAAAAACTGCACGGCACTTTACTGCTCGACTTCCTCTGCCGCCGCTTCCCCTACATCGGCCGCGAAATCTGGGCGGGCAGGCTTTCAGACGGCCACATCTTCGACGAAGCCGGCACGCCGCTGGCCGCCGACGCCGCATTCCGACCCGGCGGCACGGTTTACTACTACCGCAAAGCCATCGCCGCCGAAGAAGAACCCGTGCCGTTTCAAGAGCACATCCTGCACATCGACGAACACCTGATTGTGGCCGACAAACCGCACTTCCTGCCCGTCATCCCCGGCGGCCGCTTCCTGCGCGAAACCCTGCTCACCCGCCTGCGGCTGCGTCCGGAACTGCAACACCTGCATCCCGAAAACTTCACCCCGCTGCACAGGCTGGACAAAGATACGGCGGGCGTCATCCTGTTTGCCCACCGCCCCGAAAGCCGCCGCGCCTACCAAACCCTGTTCCAAAGCCGCGCGGTGGAAAAAACCTACGAAGCCCTCGCCCCCACCCGCACCGACCTTGCCTACCCGCTGCACGTCCGTTCGCGGCTCGAACGCGGCGAACCGTTCTACCTCACGCGGCAGGCCGAAGGCGAAGCCAACAGCCACACCGTCATCGAACTGGCGGAAAACAGGGGCGGCCACAGCCTCTACCGCCTCCGGCCGGTCAGCGGCAAAAAACACCAGCTCCGCGTCCACATGGCCGCGCTCGGCATGCCGCTGCAGAACGACCCGCTCTACCCCGACCCGCAGCCCGCAGACTGCACCGACTACGCCCGCCCGCTGAAACTCCTCGCCCGCGCGATAGAGTTTACCGACCCCTTCAGCGGCCTCAAAAGGCGGTTTGAAAGCACAAGGGCGTTATGAGGCCGTCTGAAACCGCCGTTTGCCCCGCTCCTTTTTACTGCAAACCCTTTTTCAGACGGCCCGAACATCCATCCGAGCCTCCGCCCGAGGCCGTCTGAAAACACACACCGACACATTATGCTCACCACCCCGCCCTTCGCCCCGTCCACCCTCCAAGCCCTGCACCGCCTCGGCATCCGCAGTCAGGAAGAACTGCGGCGGACGGGCGCGGTCAAAACCTTCCTGCTGTTGAAAGCATCGGGCCGCACGCCGACCCGCAGCGTCCTGTGGCAGCTTGCCGCCGCCTGCCTCGGCTGCGACGTCATGCAACTGTCCGACACGGACAAAACCGCGCTGCTCGCCGCCGTCAAAACCCACCCGCCCGTCGCCCTGCCGCCGCCTGCCGGAGAGGCCGAACGCTTTATGCGGCTTGCCCTGCATCAGGCCGAAGCGGCGGCAGCGGCGGGCGAAGTGCCCGTCGGCGCGGTGGTGGTACGCAACGGCGAAGTGTTATCGACGGCGCACAACCGCTGCGTCGCCGACTGCGACATCGGCGGCCATGCCGAACTGCGCGCCTTGGCCGAAGCGGGCCGGCAGACAGGCAGCTACCGCCTCGACGGCTGCGACGTTTACATCACCCTCGAACCCTGCGCCATGTGCGCCTCCGCCCTGATACAGGCGCGGGTAGCGCGCGTGGTCTACGGTGCGGCCGAACTGAAAAGCGGTGCGGCGGGCAGCGTCGTCGATCTGTTTTCAGACGGCCGTCTGAACAAACACACCGCCGTATTCGGCGGCATTTTGGCCGAAGACTGCCAAGCGGTTTTACAGCATTTTTTCCGGCAACGCCGGAGCAGCAAACCCGAAAAGGAAAATCCATGAAACATCTCGCCCTTTTACTTTCAACCGCCGCCCTCGCCGCCTGTTCCGCCGATAAGGCCGGACAAGAAAGCCCGGCGGTCGGCACGGCCAACCCCGCTTCCGAATTCTGCGTCAAACAAGGCGGAAAGCTGGAAATGAAAAAAGACAAAGACGGCGGCGAATACGCCCTCTGCCACCTACCCGACGGCAGCGTGGTGGAAGAGTGGGAATACTTCCGCAGCCATCACGGACAGTAAAAACAAAAAAGCCGCCAAACCCAATCCGTTTGGCGGCTTTTTCAGACGGCCTGAAGGCCGTCTGAAGCCTTATTCGGCGGTTTCGGCGGCAGGCGGCGCGTCCTTCGCCTCTTTCACCGCCAGAATCCGCACCTTGCCGTATTTGTCGGCCAACACCAACTCCGCCCCGGCAGGTGTTTCGCGCAACCGATAACGGCGGACGGCGGACAGCGCGCCCGACAGTTTTTCTTCCACCGTCATCACTTCCGGCTCGCAGGCTTTCAAGGTGGTAACGGCTTGGGAAATATTCAGACGGCCTTTCCTGACACGGTATCCGGCCGACAACATATTGCATCCCGCATCGGCATGCAGGCGCGATGACGCGCGGTCGAAAACCAATGTGCCCGATGCGGATTTGCCGTCAACCCCCGTGATCCGCCAGCGGCCTTCCGGCACGCCGGACGGTGCGGCAAAAGAAGGTGCGGACACGGCCAGCAAGGCGGCGGCCAATATTGCGCTATGCTTCATTTCAGAAACTCCTTTCACTCATTACACAGAAAAATCACGACACGGCGGCATCATCCCTTGCCCGAAGGGCAAAATGCGGCAGAAGCCAAAAACCGACCGAAACAACGGCGATACATTGCCGCCGCGTTTGAATAAACCTACCGCCTTTTAGCATGAATTTATTTTTCAATACAATTCCGTCCGATAGCCGAACTGTCCGATGACGTCGCAACTTTGCGCTTCGCTTCGGCATTTTTTTAACAGCGATTTAAATTCGGGCTGTTGTTGGGAAAACGGAGTGCTGTTGTCGCCGCGTGCGAGCCAATAAAGTGTGTACGTACCGTCTGCCAGCCTGCCGCGAATCACGGCAATCAGGTTTTCTTCCAGCCGTTCCCCTTCCTTCACGATTTTGCAATCGCTTTTTTTGCCGTATTTGCGGAGGGTTTTGTCCATTTCCTTGTGGGTAAAGCCGCCCAGTTTTAGATTGAGGGCTTTATCGATACAGGAAGCCAAAGCAAATTCTTTGGTGGAAGCCAACATAGGGTTGGCATGTACGTTTGGCTGCAACTGCGCCCACGATACCACGGACACGCCTACAGCCCCTGTGGACGGACTGAAGGCCACGGCAATATCACTTTGACCGGCCAAATCCTGCCGTGCTTGGATAGTCACTTTTTCAAACGCATACGGATCATACGGCTGCCGCTGTTGCTGGCCGAGTGATTGCTCCTGCTGCATCCGGCCTTGAAATTGCTGCATTTCCATAGACTGCCGCTGTTGGTTGATACAGTTTTGGTAATTCGGCAGGTTGGGCGAACAGGCGAGTGTACTCATGCCTGACGACAACAGAATCAAACATAAGACGATTTGGGTTGTTTTTTTCATATATCTCTCCGGTTATGCTGCTTTCAGACGGCCTGTATTCAGAAACAGCGGTTTGCGGGATCGAGGCTTTGCATGGCCAGCCTCATCCATTGCCAGGCCAATTCGTATTGTTCGCCGAAAGCGTTGTACAGCGCATCTTCGCTCAAAACGCGGTATTCCCCCTCCGTGCGCTCGTCGAGTTCGAGGCCGTTTTCTACGGCCTGATTGAATGCCATGTATTCTTTGGCGTAAAAAGCATCCAGTTCGGCCATCAGCCCCGCCGCCTGCCGCCATTCCTCCTGCGCCGCTTCCAGCTTGGGTTGCAACTCCAGCCAACGCCGGTAGCAGCTTTGGATATGGTCGAGGCGGCTTTGCATTTGTTCTGCGGACAATTCCATCACAATCTCCCGAAATCAAAAAGAAGGATTTTACGCGCTTTTCACTTATTAGGCCGTCTGAAAGGCATTTCCCCCACAGCGGCTTCGTTTTGGCACCGCAGAAACTCCGCCTCCTATCGTCGGCTTCGTTTTCAGGTATCATACGCCCTTTGCTCGACCGAACCTTTCCCATGCTGCACACTGACAACCTCACCGCCGCCAAACCGGAACGCATTATCAGCGCGCAATCCCTGTCATCCCAAGAAGAACAGCTCGAACGCGCGCTGCGCCCGAAGCTGCTTGCCGACTACATCGGCCAGCACAAGGCTAAAGAACAACTTGAAATCTTTATCCAAGCAGCCAAAAAACGCGGCGAGGCGCTCGACCACACGCTGCTTTTCGGCCCGCCGGGCTTGGGCAAAACCACGTTGGCCAACATCATCGCCAAAGAATTGGGCGTGAGCCTGCGCCAAACCAGCGGCCCGGTGCTGGAACGCGCGGGCGATTTGGCCGCGCTCCTGACCAACCTCGAACCGCACGACGTATTGTTTATCGACGAAATCCACCGCCTCAGCCCCGTGGTGGAGGAAATCCTGTATCCCGCTTTGGAAGACTACCAGCTCGACATCATGATAGGCGAAGGCCCGGCCGCCCGCTCGGTGAAAATCGACCTGCCGCCGTTCACGCTGGTCGGCGCAACCACCCGCGCGGGCATGCTGACCAATCCGTTGCGCGACCGTTTCGGCATCGTCGCCCGTTTGGAGTTTTACAACCATGCCGATTTGGCCACCATCGTCCGCCGTTCGGCGCATCTTTTACAGCTGGACATGGACGAATCGGGCGCGATGGAAGTGGCCAAACGCAGCAGGGGCACACCGCGCATCGCCAACCGCCTGCTGCGCCGCGTGCGCGATTACGCCGAAGTGAAGGGCGACGGCAGCATCAGCGCGAAAACCGCCGATGCCGCGCTGTCGATGCTGGATGTGGACGCGGTCGGCTTAGACGTGATGGATAGGAAGTTCCTCGAAGCGGTGCTGCACAAGTTCGGCGGCGGGCCGGTCGGCTTGGAAAACATCGCCGCCGCCATCGGCGAATCTACCGACACCATCGAAGACGTTATCGAACCCTACCTGATTCAGCAGGGTTTCCTGCAACGCACGCCGCGCGGCCGCATGGCCACCGAAATCAGCTACCTGCATTTCGGCCTGCCGGTAGAGAAGTAACCGCACGACCGCGATAAGGAAATGCCATGAAATTTCTATATTCCCTGATGGCCTGCGCCATACTGGCCGCCTGTTCTTTCGAAGCCGATGAAACCACCCGCACCGACAACAGCGCGGCCGTCAAAGCCGCCGCCGACGCGCAAGCAAAACAGGCCGTCCATCCCGACAATCCGTCGCCCTACGGCCTGACCATGGGCAAAGCCACGGTGGCCGACGCGCTGAAAAAGCATCCGCAACTTGCCAAGGCGGGTTCCAGCACCATAGGCTACGGCAACGGCACGCCCGTGCCGATGAACAATGCCTACTCGATGCCCGACGCGGACGGTTCGATTATCGTTTTTCAATTCGACGATACGCACGACACGTTGCAAAACATCATGCTGATACCGTCTAAAAAAACGTTCCCCCAAGCGAAAAAGGAATTCGACGCGCTCTATCCGCCCTACCCGCGCCTGAGCCGCGAAGAATTCGAAGCCCTCGCCCCGCAGGGCGCGGATTTCGAGCATCAGGAAAACTGGTTCGCGCAACACAAATCCGACATCGCCTTCTACAAACAGGGCGACACGCTGATTTTGGCCGCCGTCAGCGCGGCATCGCCGAAGGAAAGCGTCGTGATGTACCGCAACAGCAGCTACATCCCCGTATTGAAGGAAAAAGCGGCAGAAATCACCACCCGCAAACAGCCCTAATCGGCAACACGGAAAAACAATCGGTTATAATCCGCGCCAATCCGTAACAGGCCGTCTGAAAACCTTTCAGACGGCCTTCAAAGAAAGACCGACATGAAACCCACCATCATCGAAAAATTACAACAACTGTCCGACCGTTTGGAAGAAGTAACCGCCCTGCTCGGCTCGCCCGAAGCGACTTCCGACATGGGCAACTACCGCAAGCTCACACGCGAACACGCCGAAATCACCCCCGTCGTCGAAACCTTCCACCAATACATGCAGGCGCAAAACGACATGGCCGAAGCGCAGGAAATGCTGTCCGACCCCGAAATGAAAGACTTTGCCGCCGAAGAAATCGAAGCGGCAAAAGCCAAAATCGACA
>ERZ773054.667-NODE-667-length-24680-cov-51.214944_pt1 | contig 24680 bp, 44 predicted proteins | sample MGYA00580630_ERZ773054 | MGnify/ENA primary metagenome ERZ773054 (study PRJEB29015, sample SAMEA2737994) | human oral metagenome | biome: human oral; feature: human-associated habitat; material: dental | place: China | collected 2115 ... | reverse complement strand
TCGCAAGCATCGTCGCCGTTTCTGCCAACGGCAAACCCATCGGCGCATTCGCACTTGCCGACGCGTTGAAAGCCGATACCGCCGAAGCCATAGGCCGTCTGAAGAAACACAATATCGATGTCTATATTATGAGCGGCGACAACCAAGGCACGGTCGAATACGTCGCCAAACAACTGGGTATCGCACACGCCTTCGGCAATATGAGTCCGCGCGACAAAGCTGCCGAAGTGCAGAAACTCAAAGCCGCCGGCAAAACTGTAGCAATGGTCGGCGACGGTATCAACGACGCGCCCGCGCTCGCTGCAGCCAACGTCAGCTTTGCGATGAAAGGCGGTGCGGACGTTGCCGAACACACCGCGTCCGCCACGCTGATGCAGCATTCGGTCAACCAGCTTGCCGATGCCCTGTTGGTATCGCAGGCGACTTTGAAGAACATCAAGCAAAACCTATTTTTCGCCTTCTTCTACAATATCTTGGGCATTCCACTCGCCGCACTCGGCTTTTTAAACCCCGTCATTGCGGGCGCGGCAATGGCGGCAAGCTCGGTTTCCGTGTTGAGCAATGCCTTGCGCCTGAAACGGGTGAATATTGAGTGATATGGAAAAATCAAATGGAAAATAAAGCATTGTGGTATCAGCCTTTTGAGTTTTATAGTAAAGAAAATCCAGCTACTGCAAGTGATATCGCCGCATTCCATGCCCCTCTGCCTGAGAGCGAACGGGCAGACTCATTACGGCTTCTTGAAATCCATGCTGATCAACTGAATGCCACAGGATTTTGTTTGCCAAAGCATTTTTTTATCCCAGATGAGCTGATGCAGCTTTGGCAGTATTCTGTAAACGGCGGTATCTTGGGGAATCAGCAGGATTTTGGTTATTTTTCACCTGCTGAAGTCGTATCATTCTATTTTATCTATCAGTTTTGGCATTACGCTCCTAATTTGATGCCAATCGCGTTCGATGGAGGAGGTGTGTTTTACTGCTATGATTTCAGACAACCCGACCTTCCTCCGCAGGTTGTGATGAGCTCATCAGGTAATCTCGGCGAAAGTAGTGATGAGCTTATCCCAGTTGGCAATACGCTGGCTGAAGTATTGGCTAAAGAGATAATGTTGGATTGAGCGTAATAATATTGAGGCCGTCTGAAATATCGTTTTTTCAGACGGCCTTTAATCCATATTTTCTGATTTTGAGACCTAAGCGGGAGTATGTCGTATGGACATGATGTTGTTGACCAATATTGTATTGATTGTTTTATGTATTTTTACCATGTTGCTGGTGTGGTCGCGCAACTGGAAACGCAAGCAGGTGTATTTTGAGAAAATCAAAAGCAATCCGGAAAACCTCAAATGGGTTGGGCAAAATCTGACCGGTCAGGACTGGAAGGATTTGAAAGTTGTGAGCGACCATTTTGGCCTACCCATGTTGCAGGCCAAGCAATTAATTGATTTTTATAAAAACAGTCAGCGTTAATTTATGATTTAACAATAAAACTTGACTGAAGTTAAGGCCGTCTGAAATAGCACTCTTATAATAATATAAGTAATATTTCGGATGGCCTTGCTGTTGGTTCAAATAAAGGGAGGAGAACAAAAATGACCGTTTACTTAATCGGCGATTCCGTTCGGCTTGCTTCGGAGCCTTACACACGCGCGGCTTTGCCTGAGGCGGATATTGTTTCTCCATCGGAAAACTGCCGTTCGTCGCATGATGTGTTAGAGCATATCGGGAAATGGACAGAAGGTGCGACTGTGGGAGACATTATCCACATCAACTGCGGTTTGCACGATATCCGCCACAATCAAGGCTGCAACAAACCGGTGGCCGATGTAGAAACCTACCGCAACAACCTGACCCGAATTTTCGATTATCTGAAACAGACAGGTGCAAAAATTATTTGGGCGAGCAGTACGCCGTTTTTGGAAAGCGTACACAATATCGTCAAACCCTCGCGCCGTTATCTGGCCGACTTGAAGGCCTATAACCGTGTGGCGGAGGATTTAGCAAGGCAATATGGTTTTGCCGTTAATGATTTATACAGTTTGATGTTCGGGCAGGACTTGACTGATGTGATGCTGTGCGATGGGCTTCATTTCAATGAGTTCGGCAGTAAGATGATAGGCAAGGCAGTAGCCGAAGCGATATTGAAACAGATGGACTAACCCTACTTAACTCGTTTTGTCATGTTTTGGCTTTCAGACGGCCTTTAAAGCTAAAGCAAAGTTCCCAATATAAGGTAATGCAGCACTAATTCTTATCAACATTTAATCTAGGAGTATGGCCATGAGCGGCGAATTAGATAAAATCAGCGGTAAAGTAAAAGAAGTGGTTGGAGATGTATCCGGCAATGCTAAACTTGAAGCTGAGGGCTTGATTCAACAAGGCGTTGGCAAAGTAAAAGAAGTGGTCGGCAACATTGAAGAAAAAGGCAGCGATGTTTTGCAAAAAGGCAAAGAAGAAGCCGAGCATTTGGTTGATGAAGCCAAAGAAAAAGCTGAAAGCTTAATTAATGATATTAAAAGAAAATTTTAATATTTAAAGAATAAAAGGCCGTCTGAAAGATTTTTCAGACGGCCTTTGTTTATGGTTTTAAAGCTTAGGCAAACTGTTTGCCAAATTCGATAAATTCGTCTTTTTTGGCTTTGGCTTTGCCGGAGTCGATGGCTTCTTGAGCAGCTTTGACGCCATCTGCCAGCGAAGTAACCACATTTCCTGCATAGAGCGCGGCGGCGGCATTGAGGACGACAATATCGCGTGCGGCACCGGCTTTGCCGTCCAACACTTCGTTCATTTTTTGCAGGGATTCTTGCGCGTTTTCGACTTTGATTTCGTCCAAATTGCGGCGGATTTCCATGCCGAAATCGGCTGGGCTGATGTCGTATTCGGTGATTTTGCCGTCTTTCAGTTCGGCAACGCGGGTTTTGCCGGTCAGCGTGATTTCATCCAAACCGCCTTCGCCGCACACAACCAAAACATGTTTGGAACCAAGCTGTTGCAATACGCGGGAAAGAATGCCGCACAAGTCGATGTGGAACACGCCCAAGAGTTGGTTTGCCGCGCCGGCAGGATTGGTCAGCGGGCCCAAGATATTGAAGATGCTGCGGAAGCCGAGCGAGCGGCGGACTGGGGCAACATAGCGCATGGCGCTGTGATGGTTGGGCGCGAACATAAAGCCGATGCCGGTTTGCTGAATGCTTTGGGCAACCTGTTCGGGGTTAAGGTTGAGGTTGGCGCCCATTTGTTCCATGACATCGGCAGCGCCGCTGGATGAAGAAACGGAGCGGCCGCCGTGTTTGGCGACTTTCGCGCCCGCTGCAGCCGCGACAAACATGGAAGTCGTGGAAATATTGAAAGTTTTGGCACCGTCGCCGCCCGTGCCGACAATATCGACCAAGTCATCGGCGTTTTCCAATGGCACTTTGGTGGCAAATTCGCGTATTACGCTGGCTGCGGCGGTAATCTCGGAAACGGTTTCAACTTTAATCCGCAGGCCGGTCAGAATGGCGGCGATTTGCTCGGGCGGAACTTGGCCGCTCATGATTTGGCGCATGAGGTCGGTCATTTCATCGTAGAAAAGTTCGTTGTTGCTGATGAGGCGTTCAATCGCTTGTTGAGGGGTAATCATGATTTTTCCTTTATTCGTGTCCGATGTGATTCAGGCCGTCTGAAAATGCGGTTTGAACACTGTCAAACACCTTTCAGACGGCCTTTCATTAAGATTTTTGCGGGCGATAGACTTTGAATTCTTCCAAGAAGTTTTTCAGCATATCGTGGCCGTGTTCGGTCAGCAGGGCTTCGGGGTGGAACTGTACACCTTCGACGGCATATTCTTTGTGGCGTACGCCCATGATTTCGCCGTCTTCCGTCCACGCGGTAATTTCGAGGCAGTCGGGCAGGGTGGCGCGGTCGATGGCCAGGCTGTGGTAGCGCGTGCAGTTGACCGGATTGGGCAGGTCTTTAAACATGCCTGTGCCGTGATGGAAAACGGGGGAGACTTTGCCGTGCATCATCGTTTGCGCGCGCACGACATTGCCGCCGAACGCTTCGCCCATGGTTTGATGACCAAGGCACACGCCCATGACGGGCAGCCTGCCAGCAAAGTGCTGCATGGCTGCAACAGAAATGCCTGCTTCTTTAGGGGAACAAGGGCCGGGGCCGATGACCAGATATTGCGGTTTTAGGGCTTCAATTTCTTCGATGGTGATTTCATCGTTGCAACGTACCAAAACTTCCTGCCCCAATTCGGCAAAGTATTGGACGATGTTATAGGTGAAGCTGTCGTAATTATCAATGAATAAAAGCATTTTGAATCTAACTTACTGTAAATTAAAAAATCTTTGTTATTTCCGCCTGAATCATACCCGATTTAATACCCGCTTTTGATTTTCTGTTACGAAACCGGGCGTGTTTTAATCCAGTTTTCCACTTCGTCAGAACGCCATCTTGAGGCCGTTCCAATCTTGTACGGACGCGGAAATTCGTCAGCCTTAATCATTGCATATATCTTTGTCTTACCGCAACCTGTTTGCGCGATTACTTCTTTCATTTTGAGTAATTTCATTTTCTTCCCATCCTATATTTATTCCTGATCCAAATCGGCCAGTAATTCGTCCATCGGAACGTCCATTACTAAATCAATAAATTTTCTGAAGTTTTTACCGTTAAACCATACTTTTTTCATGTCGTCTTCGTCAAAAACTCCTAGTCGGTCACAAAATTCAATTAACCAGTCTAACCGCTCGGAATCTTTCAATAATTCTTCAAAGTGTTTTAACGTTTTCAGTCTAGTATCGGGAATCATCTTCTGCCTGCCTTTCTAATCTTCATCAGGCGGTGTTTTCGCCGCCTGTCGGATTGGTAGTTATTCAGCCGTCTGTACGGTTCAATTCTCATTTGCAGTCCCTTTAATAAACGTAAACCAATGTGTGGACGTTTGATTTGCCTTGTGCTTTCTAGTTGTATGTCCAAAAATTGGCTTTTCATCGGTCAAGGATAGAATTTCTTTAGTTGATATTTGATTTTCGTTCCATTTGAAGATTAGTACTCCACCTTCTTCCAATACGCGGAAACATTCGGAAAATCCCTTTTTTATATCATTCCGCCAATCTTCGCCAAGCTTCCCATACTTCTTGGCCAACCATGATTTTTTTCCTGCGCGTACCAAGTGCGGTGGGTCGAAAACTACAAGACGGAAACTCTCATCATTAAATGGAAGGTTTGTAAAGTCCATTTTAATGTCTGGCTTTACCTCTAAGTGCCGAACTGAATCACGGTCTTTAAGGTAATGCTCTTCTTGTCTAATATCTCCAAACAAAACTCGCTGGTCTTGTTTGTCAAAATACATCATGCGGCTGCCGCAACATGGGTCAAGTATTTTCATTTGGTCTTCACCCATCCCATCAAACGATTAATCCAAGATGCCTTAATCATAACGGGTAACCTTGCCACGATTTCACCCTCGTAAACCGCAGCTGCCTGCGCTCTGATTTTCCGCTTGGCTTCTTCAACGCTGTCAGCAAATACAGATGCCGACCAATCTTTGCCGCCAAACTTATATTTAAATGTAAACTCTCTCTGCTTTGGATTTTTGCTCATTTTCTTTATGCCTTTTATATAATTTCCGCTTGTACCAAGTCTTTGCGGAATTGGTTGTAATTAATCAGGCTGATTCCTGTGTTTTGCTCAAACGGAATCAGGATTTTTTGCATGGCCGTCTGAATAAAATCTTTCAGCCGGTCAAAGTCTGCCAGCACCTTGTAGCCGTCTTGTCGCAATTCAGGGATACTGCTTACCGGCTGAACGGCACTGTTACACTCTGCCACACGGAAGAAGTGCCAAGCGGCATTTAATACTTCTTCACGCAAGACGTTTTCTTTTTCGCCTATCTTCTTGGCAATCGTGCGTAACGATTCGCCGTTGATGATGTCGAATAACGCCTGAATATAGCGTTTCTTGCGATTGTATAGGCTCGCTGTGTACAGTGCGATTTGCACGCTTGCACAATACAAGCCGATTTTTGAAACGGTACGCTCTGGGATAATTTCGCCGTAGGCTTCCTGATATTCAGTCAGACGAAGAACAGGCTTCAGAATCTCACGGCGTTGATTTGGCGACAGGTCGGCTGATTCTGATAGCTGCTCAATCGCCGCCTGTGCTTCGTTGGTCGTCTTGCTCAAGTCGCTGTCTGCGTAGATACAAGCGACAACACGCATGGCGCGGATAAGTTTCTCAAACACGGTTACACTGGTTTGGTCGTTTTCGTAAACCAACGCCTGATAGTGCATGAGATTTTTAATGTTTTCTGTCAGCTTGCTGTCTAAGTCTTGAGGTGCGCCGCTTCGCAAAGACAGCTTGTTTTGCACTTGGATTACGGCAATATTTGCCAGTTTGTTGCGGTCGGCGCGTTGGTTTCCGATATTGTCTCGTGCGTATTTCTTGACGGCTTGTTCTTTCTTCGCCGCCTTGCGAGCGGCTAACATTTCGCTTGCTTTCATCGTCTCGTTTCCTTTTGTTATGCCGTCCTCTCAACGGCTCGGACGTTTTAGGCCGTCTGCCTGTGGTTGTTATCGTTTGTTTTCGATGTGTGCCATAGCAACATCTATGGCTTCACGGATGTCGTTACTTGTGGCGGCTAATACCTTAAAATGGTCTTCTTGTTTTTGGATAACGGCATTTGGGGTGTCAAGAATATCGCCATCTTCATCACAAAGCCTTTCTGTTAAAGCACAATCATTCTTTAACAGCCAGTCAAGCCGCACGGTGTCAGGGTGTGGGATAAGCTCAAGGCTGCTCATGCGTTTATGGCGCGTTATGTTAATGCCATTAAAGAATATTTCCGCAGTTTTACGGTGTTCGTTAACACTAATGACTACGCCTATTGAGCGGTAATATTCACATCGCACGAGGTCGCCAAATTTAAATTGATGGGTCATTTTTAATCCTTCCCATTAACGTATTCTTCAATGATTCTTGTGGCTTCGATTAGCTTCTCTTCGCCTATTTTTAATTCGGCTATTAAATGCTCGAAGTTGTCGAGTGCCTCTTCTGCATGCCAATTAATTTCGCGTATATAAAATTCACAATCATCACTTTCTTTTAAAGCTTTACTGCACAAATCATCAATGTTTTTTAATGATTCTTTTATGTCTCTTAAATAACTCATTCTTTACTCCTTAAAATGGAACATCGTCCGAAATATCATCTTGTGCCTGTGCTGGCTGCGGTTTCTGCGCTGGTGTTTGTGCATTACCGCCCAACATCTTCATCTCGTTGGCGATAATCTCGTAAGCCGTGCGCTCAATGCCGTCTTTACCTTGATATTTACGGCTTTGGATTTTGCCCTCTAAGTAAACTTGGCTGCCTTTTGTCAGGTATTGCCCGGCAATTTCAGCAAGTTTTCGGTACATGGTGATGTTGTGCCATTCAGTACGTTCTACGCGTTGGCCGTTGCGGTCGTTCCACGTTTCGCTGGTGGCAATGCTGAAGTTACAGACGGCCTCGCCGTTCGGCATGTAGCGAACTTCAGGGTCGCGGCCAAGACGGCCAATTAAAATTACTTTGTTCAGCATTTTTATTTCCTTTTAAAATTTAAATGTCATTCTGTTGTACGCTTCGCGCGTTGCGATAACGTCTTTCTTGCAATACTCTGCAACTTCTTCGATTCGGCCGGCTTGCACATAATCCCAAACCTGCGAGCCGTCTATGCCGTCTTTAGGGCTTGGGATACCTAATATTTCGCATAGCTCAACCAGCTTGATACGGTTTCCGCGCCCTGCCCAAATCTGCATCGTGTCTGCAAAATTCTCACTGTATTGCGAGTAATACAGATTGATAGCAGGCTTGATTCGGTTGACGATAAATCTGTGGAACAGGAAGCGAATATCAAACTCAACGTTATGCCCGATAAATCGAATATTCGGGCGCGGAACATCGTTTTTAATTCGGTTAATGAACTGGTTGAACTTGGTCAATATTTCCGCCTCGTTCTCGCCTGTGATGGCTTCAGGTTCGCCATCATCTACTGACACGCCGATAACGCAAACTTCGCCGTAGCCTCCATTTAACGCTGTCCTGCGGTACTTATCCTCTGCAACCTCTTTGGATTTGGAAGAAGCCATGGCGGCCTCCCATCGTTCAATCATCGAAGCCTTAGACGTAAATTTAATTTCGTCTTTGTCCGTGATTCCCAAATCAGCGGCGGCTTTTTCTTTCGTCAAGTCGCTAGGCGCTTTGAAATTCAGGGCAACATCTTGAAGAATTGCCTCAAATGCGCCCTGTTTCTGATTCGGAATAGTCTCAATATCAATAAAAACATTCAACATATCAATACCTTATGCTTCCTTGAAATCCGCTTTGCGGTTTTCGTAAATATCCTTGACTTTTGCGCGAATATTCCCGTCTGTATGCTTCCACGCGTCAGCGAAGATTTGTTTCAACTCCTCTTTGTCTTGTGCATTAGCTACTGTTTGTTCATATGCGACTAAATCGAATGGCGGATTCTTTTCAGCTTCCGGCAAATCTTCGCCTGCGTAGATGTACAAACCAAGCCCAAACATACCCAAACATTTAACAAGGCAGCGCATCTTGTTTTTGTTGATGTCAAAACTGTTTGGGTTTTGAATAGCCTTATTGCGATGGTCAATAACTGGGAGCCACATGTAACGACTAATAGCTTGGTCGTCCTTTTTGACTGTTACCGTTACGCCTACCTCTGCTGTGCCGTCTGAGAAGAACTTTTCAGGGTGCATTTCAAAACTGCTTTCGGGGTAGTGATCCATCAGCGTTTGCCATGCCCATGCCCATGAGAGATAGCTCAGTCCGTTCTTTTTCTCTACCTTGTCATTCACATTGACTGCTGACAGGGTTTTCCAGACTTCTTGTGGGAAACTCATTTTCTTTATTCCTTTCGTTTTCTTCTTGTTGCTCAAGCTCTTGCATGACTTGGCAATAAAACATCAATTCTTGGCACATGATTAGCTTTCCAGTAGCTGGTTAAAATACTTTTCAGCCGCCGCCTTAGTCTTAAAAGTTTTCTCGTTGATTTTCTTGCGCCCCGCGTTTTTCTTGAGAATCAGCGCGTGAGTGTTTCGGGCGAATGTCTCAACGTCTTGCCAGACGTGCCAAACGCCGTTTTCGTGTCTCAGTCGTGCGCCGCAATGCTTGCTGATATGGCTATGGCCTTTGGGCTTGGTCATATAACAGCCTGTCAAAATGTGTTGCATGGCTTAATCTCCGCGTCTCCCATGACCTTTACTTCGTCTGACATGGCTTCGTACATCTGCTCAACCTGTGCTTCTTGGCTGATGGTTTCAGGCTCTTTCGGCTTCTCTGTTTTGCCGGAAAAGCTACAAGCCGCGATCGTGATGGCTGACACGGCTAAAACTGTTCTGATTGCGTATTTCATTTTTCCCCTCTACTGTGAAAGTTTATTAACATTGAAGATTCCGCATTTCGCGGCAAACAATACCGCGAGGCTGTGGTCGGTTTTGCGCTCAAGCCTTGAAACCATCTCATTGAAGTGTCTCAAGAGAATCAGCCGGGCATTGCCTAGCATGATGTCAGGGTGCTTCGCTCCGGCGTTGCACGGCATGGCTTTGATTTTTGAGTTAAAGGGTAGGGCGATGACCTTTTGCATAAATTCGCGCCGTGCCTGCTTTGCTTCGTCTGTAAGGTATTGGGTTAATGCTTTCATGCCGCTTCCTTCCATTGGTTTGCCAGTTCATCAATTTTGCTTACTCGCAAATCAGCGTGATTTGATTGAGCTGCCCAAATCAGCGCGTCTTTGATTTCTTCGTTCTCGTACTTGTTGCTACTCAATTCGAGAAATTCCGCGCCGTCTAGCAAGCAAGTTCGCCATTCGCCATCATTCTGCGAGTATTCCAATTCATCACATTCGATAGCGCATTTACGAAACTCGTGTGCCTCCTTGATGACGTGTTGCATGATTTGCATGTGGAATAATTCAAAATTCTTCCTGTTTTCATCTTCTCGGCGTTCTTCAATCGCAATTTCTGCGTCTCGCAATTCTTCGCGCCTGTACATTTCGTCCATTCCCCAATCGGGGCGGCTTGTTTCGTAATAAGTCATTCCCTTTTCCTTTTGTTGCAGTTTTTTTATTAGGGGCGGTAAAGCCCCTAATTGTTAATCTTGTCTATAGCCTGATTCTTCTGTTCTGGCTGCCGCTTTCTCCATGTCCTCACACCATTTCAGAATAGCTTTTGCGTCATCCTTGAAAGCCTCGATTAATTGATGATTCATTTTGTAAATGAATAACCCATCATCTTGTTTGTCTTTATGATTTTCAGCTTGTTTAAACATTCGATGAGACTGGCTAACCATTGCCTCTACTTTGCAATGAATAAATCTCGCGCGGCTGAAAAAAATATTCCGAATGAAATTATCAATATGTTCTTTGTTGCTCATTTCCTTTTCCTTTTGTTGCGGTATCGGTAGAGGAAGGGGCTTGATGTTTCTCCGTGCCGTTGCCCTTGCTTGCCTGTGGTGTTGCTAGGCAGTAAGCCTTGTGCCCTCGTTTTGGCATTGCTCACCCTATCTACCGATAATTTGACCTTGCTTATTTAAACAGCCGTTTCCAGCCGCTTAAATAAGCCCCTGTGAAAGGGGCTGTTCAAAATTTAGCCGTTGCCGTTGCCGTCGCCGTTGCCGTTGCCGTAGCCGTAGCCGTTGCCGTAGCCGTCGCCGTAGCCGTTGCCGTCGCCGTAGCCGTAGCCGTCGCCGTCGCCGTAGCCGTCGCCGTTGCCGTCGCCGTAGCCGTTGCCGTAGCCGTAGCCGTTGCCGTAGCCGTAGCCGTAGCCGTTGCCGTAGCCGTTGCCGTCGCCGTAGCCATGTTTAATTGGCTTATCTAAGTAGCTCATGATTGAGCAACCTCATGCGCGGTACGGATTGATTCGGCTGCGTTGCCTGTTACCGGAATAATCTCAATCGCTTCAAGCCATACGGAATCAAGCTCGCCGCAAATTTTGCTATCTTCTTGCTTGATACCGTGTCGTGCGACACCTGATAGGCTGATTGATTCTTTAGCCCACCATTTGTACATACGGCGTGCCTTAGTCAAAATCACTTCATTGCCTGCTTTTTGTTTCAACACACCGAACCAAACGCCGGCGGAATAAGTGCGGATAATCACTTCCTTGCCGATGGCAAAGTCGTTGATGCCTTTTTGCTCGGCAACTGTTACCGGCGGTTGCGGCTCATGTTGCGGTTCGTCAAATTCAGTTGAAATGTCGGCGCGTTTTACACCCTTTGCCGCTTCGAAATCGGCAGCAATGACTGCAAAGACTTTTATAAGGCCTGACAAACTTTTCACTTCAAATTTTTTTACTTTCATTTTGTATTTCCTTATGTATCAAGTGTTTAAAAAAAAATTGCGCTCTAGGCTCTTATCTTTTCGGCGGCCTTGACCTGTAACCGTTTGTTCGATTTCCCCCATCTTGCGATGTCTTGCTATCGGCTTGCGCCTACCTGAAGGGCGGTTACTACGCTTTCGAGTTGTTAAAGAACTGTGTTTTGCTTCGATGGGTGTATTATAGCAAAGCTAAATAGAAAGTAAATAGCATTGCTAAGAGATTTTGCTATATTTTTTGCTATATGTTGATTTAAAAGAGAATTTAGTTTTGCTATTTAAAAAGTACTTTGGCGAACGCCTGCGAATTGACAAGAACGGAAAAAGAAAACCGCCAACAAAGGCGGTAAATGTGAAGTAAATAACGGTATAACCCCTATCAACAGGCAAAAAGAAAAGCCCGCGCATGGCGGGCTGAAAAGGATAAAAATCTGTGAAGAGGTGTGTATTATAACTGAATATTCTGAGAAAAAGAAGAAAAAAACATCACTTCTTAAATCCTTATAATTCAATGCTTAGTGGGATTACTTGTCCTTGTTTAGGGTTTTGTCGTGTTTCTCAAGGGCGCGTTTCGTCTGCTTGATTCCGGTTCTAACCTTGTTAATTTTTTCGTCAGACAGCTTGAGGTCTTCCGGCAATGTGCCGGACGTTTGAATCATCACGTTACGGACTGAACGTCCAACTTCTTCAGCGGCTCGCTCTAACGGCTTTTGTCCGTGTATGTTCTGATTGCGTATCTTTTCCTCTGTCTGCGTGATTCTGAACGTATTGGCCGCCAATTCGACAGGGTTCATGAAGTCCAGTAATGAGCCTTTCAGGTCGCCTACGCCTTTGTAGTTTTTCAGCTTGTTAATGTTCATGTTGTACAAGCCGCGATAACCGGCATTTTGGAATAGGCCATATTCCTCTACGCCGTGTCTATGGGCGAGGTGGTTTAATGTCTTTTCACGGTCGGTAATATCGCCGCGTAAGAATACGCGGTTTACATCGTCAGCATCGCGGAATGTTGCGTTAATTTCTTCCGCCAGCTTGGCAAAATAGGCTTGCGCCGCCGCTACGCGCGGATTGCTGATATTTCCATTCATCACGGTTAAGTAACAGGCAAACCGTGTCAATTTAATATCATTGGCGCAATTTTGTGAGGCCGTCTGAATAAAGTTTTCAGTGATAGGAATATCCAACTGAAAGCAGACGGAATGGGCGCGGTTGATTGCTTTTAAAATTGCCTGCATATCATTGTAGCCAAGCATCATCGCCAAGTCTGAAGCATACCAAAAGGTGTTGTCATCGGATTGGGCAAAACTGTCAAATGGCACTGTTGATTGAGGGGAAAAGACGGCAAGCTGGTGTGTCATATCGCAATTAAATTTAGTCATTTTTTAAGCTCTTATTTTACCATAAAATATTGTTTTATAATGATGATTTACACTTCCATCAAGGCGGGGGAAAGCCCGCATTGCGCGGGCTATGTTTAGATAACTGGCAGGTAGCAACATCGGCAACCTGATTTGTGCGTACATTGTGCATGGGGTAAAACAGGGGCTTCAGACGACCTGTATGTCTTGCCGCTTTGCGATTTACAAAACTTGCAACTATCAGGGCAGCCTAAAATCTCAACCTTTTCATACTGTTTAAGCTCTTGCCGTGATTTCGCGCGGAACAGCAACATCAACGGCGCAGCAGAATCAACAATGCTACATGACGAAAACTCATGATAATAAAGCCATTTAGGGATTTTGCTTAATCCCCAAACAAAGTTAAACGCGGCAATGATACGCGCGGCATTTGAATCTTCATCGCTTATTCCGTCCAGTATCTCTAGGGTTTCTGAAAATATAGACTCCAAGATTTCAACATCTGACGGCTGAGGGTATCGCGCCCAGTATTCTTGAGGGGATACCCCCGAAAACAGCCCGCGCGGTTGCGGTTGTGATAATTCATAATCAGCAACCGTTCGGCACGCCGCCGATACGTCGCCTGATCGGATTTGCTGCAAACTGAGTCTGTATGCTTCGTCTCTATCCATCATGCAATCACACTCCACCAAAACACACGACCGATGATGTTAATTTCATCTGCGTCGGCTTCTTCATCTGGGTAGGCTTCGGAATTGTAGCTTTTGATTCGGATTTTGTTATCAGGCAGTTTTTGCAGGATTTTTGTCCGCAATAACCCGCCGTGATTGACGGCGTAGATTTTGCCGTCCTTGATGACCTTGTCTGCGGTATTGATGCCGAGTGTCGCGCCGTCGGGAAATACCGGCTCCATACTGTCGCCGTCCGCGCAAACGCAAACCACATCGGCGGGATTGATGCCGTGCCGTCTAAGCGTTGATTTTGAGAAGCGCAGTTTGTAGCCATTGTAGTCCTCGATGTCGTCTGAAAATCCATTCCCCGCCGATAGGTGTATATCTTTGTAGAACGGGACTTCACAATCATCAGCCGATAACGGCGTCTTGCTGTCCCAAACGTCCAACGTGCCAATTACGGTAGCGTTTGATTCAGGCTGTCTAAATTCCTCTTTGCTATCAAGCCACCCACGCGGCAGGGATAGCACGTCCTCAATTTGAGCCGCCGCGCCATTGCCTATATTCCGATAACCGTTAAGCCACTGATTGACCTGTGCCGGTGCTTTTTCTATGGCTCGGGCAAACTCTGCTTGACTGCCATTAAACCGTTTTTCAATCAATTCTTTCACTTTATCAAGTCTGCTCATTTTCTTACTCCCAGCTAAATCAATTGGTTATATTTTAAAGCAACGCTATATATAACAATGCTACTATTTTACTTGCTTTTTGAAAATAGCTTTGCTAAACTATCGCTACGTTGAATATAGCAAGGTTGAAATATGAACTTAATTGAATATTGCGCTATTCGCGGGAATCAATCTTACTTAGCAAAAAAGACTGGTATTGCACCAGCATTTATTAATCAGATTGCGCGAGGCGTCAGAAGTGTGCCGGTTCAGTCAGCGGCAGCGATTGAAAAGGCTACAAACGGGGCAGTAACACGGCAAGAGATGTTCCCTGATGATTGGGAAAAGATTTGGCCTGAATTGGCAAAAAAGCAGCGAAAAAGTGAATAACCAAAAGAAAAGAAAGGAAAGAAAATGAAGCAGTACATTGGAACAAAAGAAGTGAAGGCAACGCCGATGAACCGCGGCGATTACAACGCATTGCGCGGTTGGCAGGTGCCGGAAAACGAAAACCCCGCTGACGACGGCTACTTGGTCGTCTATCCAAACGGGGAATCAAACGTCGATGGATTTGACGGCTATGTCTCATGGTCGCCAAAGAAACAGTTTGAAGAAGCCTATCGAGTTTCCGAAACGTTCAAAGACCGTCTGACAATCGAATATGCGCAACTCGAAGAACGCCATCGCAAGCTGCGTGCGTTTATGGAAACTACGGCTTTCCGCGATTTGCCGGAAGAAAGCCGCACCTTGCTTGCCGAGCAGGAAGTGGCAATGGGTAATTACTCTGCCATTTTGAATACGCGCATCATCATGTCTATGGACGCTGTGTCACAAGACTAAAAAGGAAAGCCCCACGCGGAAACGTGGGGCAGGGGTTGAGGCATGAGGCCTGCAACAAAAGGAGTAAACATGATAGACCCAAAACAGACACAGTGCAAGCAGATTGTTGAGTATATCCGCGCAAACGGACACATCACATCACTGGAAGCGGCGAAACATCTGAACATCACGCAGTTATGCGCCCGAATAATTGACTTGGAAAGTCGGGGATTTGTTTTCAATAAACCGCGATTCAAGGTTGGTAATTGCAAAAATCCGATCGCGCATTATTCGATAAATAAATCAGGAATTGAGTTGTAAAGGGGAAGTTATGAGACCGTCTGAAAGTTTAAAAATTGCAGGAAAACCGATTGCATATTACCCGCAACTCGCAAAGCCGTTAGGCAGTACAAACGCTTCGATTTTATTCAGCCATTTCTTCTACTGGCACGATAAGACAGAAAACCCTTTAGGGGTTTACCGGACAGCGGAAGAAATCGAATTAGAAACAGGGCTTTCTGTTCAGGAACAACGAACTGCAAGGAATAAATTAAAAGAGCGCGGAATCCTGATTGAAACAGAAAAAAGAATCGAACATCGCATTTACTACAAACTGGATTTAGATGCTTTTGATGGCCTGATGTTGCAACATTCGCGAAATGCAGAATCAACAGCCCCGAAATGCAATATCAACAGCCCCGAACTTCAAAATCAACATTCGGGGAGTGAGGAATCAACAGCCGTTATAAGAACAGAAGATTTAACAGAAGATTTAACAGAAGATTTAACAGTAAATACTTATTTGTCGGCGGAGGCTGAAACCGAACGTCCTGCCGTCGCTAAAACAACGGCGAAAGCGACCAAGCATAAAGCCGATTTGGCACTGTTGGCAGAGCATGGAATCGAGGGGCAAATTGCTGAAGACTTTTTGACAATCCGAAAAGCAAAACGGCAGCCGCTGACAGAGACGGCTATGCGCCTGATTGCATCTGACGCGGAGAAATGCGGTATGACTGCGGCGCAAGCGGTGGAGTACGCCATCGGCAACGGTTGGGGCAGTTTTAGGGCTGAATGGCTGAAAAACAAAACTTTCGGCAGGTCTGGAAATCGTGGTGGCCTGACACACAATCAAACCGCCAATGTCATGGACGGCAGGAAGTACGGCGACAAGCCGACGACGGATTTTTAAGGGGTTTGGGAATGGCTTTGAAAAGCGCATCTGATTTTTTGAAAAGCTACGGCGGTGCAAAAACCGAACAGCGTAAATGCGCGGAGCATGGCGAATACACGTCAAAAAGCATTTTTCGCGGCGTGTGGACCGGTTGCCCTGTTTGCCAAAAGCTGAAAGCGGCGGACGAGATGGCGGCATACGCGGAAACGCTGCGCCGCGAAGCGAAACGCGACGAATTGTCAAAACGCATCGGTCGATCAGGCATTGCAGAACGGTTTAAAAATTGCCGGATTGAAAATTATGCCGTCGATGATGCGGTACCGGGAATGGCAAGGGCGAAAGCCGCCGCCGCCGACTATGCGGAAAACTTCGAGGATGTTTTGCAGACCGGCCGGAACATGATTTTTTCAGGCAAGCGTGGCACTGGGAAAAATCATTTGGCCTGTGGTATCGCTCACAAGGTGATCGAATCGGGGCGCAGAGCAGTGGTAATTACTGTCGGCGATATGTTGCAGACGGTCAAAGACAGCTTTAACGGCGGTAGTGAAAAAGAGGCGGTCGGTGTGTTTGTGAAGCCTGACTTGCTGGTGTTGGACGAATTTGGCGCGGGAAACCTGTCTGAAACGGATGGTCGGATTTTGTTTTCGGTCATCAACGGTCGATATGAGCGGCTTATGCCAACGCTGGTGCTGACTAACTTATCGGCTAAAGATTTTCGAGAAAACATTGATGCCCGTATCAGAGACCGCTTGAGAGATGGTGGCGGCAAGTTGATACCGTTTGATTGGGATAGTTACCGTGCGTGAAACCTGCTTTTAAGGGAAACAGGCATATTGTGCGGTCATCAATCCCGGTTGATTTGATTAGGGACATTGTTAGTTATTTTTAACGAGGAAACGGAAAATGAAGAATTGGTTAATCGAGAAATTGGGTGGCGTGAGTAAGAAAGAGCATGAAGCAGTTATTGTGACCACTGAGATATTTAGAAGCATGCTGAAAGATCACATGCAGAGAATTTCAGACGGCCTGAAAGAAAAAGCCGAAATGAAAGCCGAAAAAGCCGAAATGGAAAAGGCGGCTGAAATGGTCAGTGCGAACCTGTCGGAAACAATCAGCCGTCTGAACGAAGAGCGCAAAGTTTCCAACGGCTTGATGGCAAAAGGCACGGCACTGGGAATCAAGGTTTCAGAGCTGCAAGACGAATTGGAGCGTAAAGACAAAGAACTTGCCGATACGAAAGTGAAGTTACTGGACGTTTTGCGAAATAAACCTTCTGACCCCGCGCTACGAAGCGAGATTGCACGGCTGAAAGGGGAATTGGAACTGCTGAAACGCAATAAATTTAAGCGAGGCCGAAAATGATGACACTTTTTCTTATCGGGCTTGGTGTAATAGCTGCACTGATCGGAATCACTATTTTGGTTGATATGCCGCCGGTTGATGAATTTGGTTGTAGCTTAAAAGGGGAGGGATGGGATGGATACTAAGAAATGCAACAAATGCGGAAAAACAAAACCGTTGCCAGAAATGGATAGACGCCGGGATAAAAAAACAGGGGAATTTAAATATTTGTCTTGTTGCAAGTCATGCAAGGCTGAATATCAAAACCAATACATACGAGAGAATCGAGAGATTGTTAATCTCAAACAGCGCGAACGATGGGCGAGGATCCAAAAGGAGAAGCGAACAGGTTTAAAACAAGATCCATGCAAGCCGGTGTACGTTGAGCCTAAGTCTAGGGTTTGCAAATGCTGCAAACAAGAGAAGCCGATTAGCGAGTTTTATCAAAAATATCCAAACCGTGACGGCAATTGGGTTTATGACTGGAAGTGCAAAGAATGCAAAAGAGCGGCATACAAGGCGAAGCATGGAAGCAATGAATGGAGTAATCCGCGTGGCCGACCAAAAAAACCGAGCGTATGGGATTTGACGTGTATGCCTAAAGGCTTGAGTGTCGAAGATACCGTACAACTTTCAAACGAAGCGTTCCCGCTTTTGAGTAACCAGTATTGGAAAGCAGGGGAAGCCCAAAAGATTTACAAACAATTCGGCATGAAATGGAGCTATTTATGAAATTCTCGGTATTTTTGATTTGTGTAGCGGTCGTAGTGTTGGTTATCGGATTTGTCGAGTATATGACAAAGAAAGTACGCAACCAAGATGATGACGATGATTGGGGTGGGCATTGTCAGTATTGATAGAAAAGCCGTGTAAGTCTGTATTGCTTCCTTACCCTAACAAGGATTTAAACCCGAATAAACGGCTAAATCCTCACGTTAAGGCAAAAGTTTTCAAGGCGGCAAAGAATGAGGCTTACACGCTTGCAGAAAGAGCCGGGCTAAAGGGGATTCAGCAAAGGAAGCTTAGATTGCTGTTTTCCCCCGCCCGATAGGAGGAGGCGAGACTTAGACAATATGCACGCAAGTATGAAAGCAGCTTTAGATGGCATTGCGCTTGCGATTGGCTGTGATGACAGTGAGTTTTGCCCAATTATTATTGACCGTGCGCCGCCGGTAAAAGGCGGTTCTGTTTTAGTGGAGTTTTACGATGATTAAATTTTTCGCTCTTGTTTCGGCATTGATTTTTCTTTATGCCGGCTATTTCGTAAGTAAAGTTCTGTCTGTGCTTGATTTAAGAAAAACGTTAATTTTTCAAAAAGACAACAGGAAAGTAGTAGAAATTCATACGATGCAATTGTTTATTTTTGTTGTTTTTTCCGTGATTTGGGCTTTCCTCATGCTTTCATTCGCACTGAAACCTTAAGGAGTTAAATTGTGAGTAGAAATGAATTGAGGTTGTTGGCGTTGTCGTATCGAAATATTGACTGGCTTTTAAATCTCCGAAGCAGGAGTAAATCAACACTTGAAAACCGGGCAAAGAGGATGAGACGCAAGGGTAAACAGGCCGTCTGAAATTCTAATTAGAACGGACGGCAGTCTAATTAGAACGGGAAAGGATTTGAAATGGCGGTCAATGTTGCGGTGGTGAAAACACCGGCCGGAACGCTTGCACCGGCGACGGCATACGATGCGGAACTGTTGCGGGATTACGCCGCCGGCCGGCAGTTGAAGGTGGAAATCAAGCAGATGGGTAACCGCAGTTATCAGCACCACAAGCTGTTTTTCGGCGGGCTTTTGCCTTTGGCGTATGAATACTGGGTGCCGTCGGGCGGGTTGGTGACGGACGGGGAGCAGAAGCTGATTAGCGGTTTCGCGCGGCGGCTTGAGGCCATGCATTCGAGCGGCGGGCTGTTTTTGGAGTTTGCCGACGAGTTTGTACGGATGGTGGCGGCAAAGCGGGGCGAGAGAATCGGTGCAGTGTTGCAAAGCATGGAGGCTTTCCGCAAGTGGTTGACGATTGAGGCAGGGTATTTCGATGTTTACGAGACGCCGAACGGCTACCGCAAGGAGGCGAAAAGCATCAGCTTCCACAGTATGGGTCAGGAGGAGTTCAATCGGTTTTACCGGGACTGCTTTCAGGTGGCTTGGAACATGATGTTGTCGTCGAAGTTTGAGTCGGAGGAGGCCGCTGAACGGGCGGCTATGGAGATGATGGAGATGGGCGGATGAGCAAGATTACGCAGTCGGCACGCGGCGAGCGTTGCCAGATACGTTTCCCGGGCATTTGCAATCATGACCCGGAAACGACGGTTTTCGCGCATTACCGCTTGGCGGGCTATTGCGGCACGGGCATCAAGCCGCCCGACTTTATGGGCGCGTATGCCTGTTCGCGCTGCCATGATTTAGCCGATGGGCGGTTGAAGGCGGATTGTGCGGAAGGGGAAATTCAGACGGCCTTCGCGGAAGGTGTAATGCGGACTTTGGTTTTGTTGCATGAAAAAGGGTTAATCAAGCTATGAATCAACAAGAATTTGAATTTATGAACGACTTGGCGCGTGCTTTTGAGCGTCGTTACCGTGATACGCGCAGCCTAAATAGATGTTTGAGTATCGAAGGCCGTTATATGGGGGAGGAAGTTTACCCGCATGAGCCTGAAATCGGATTGAGATACGGCGAAGATGCCATGTTTCTGACTTTGCAGGCATGGGCGAAGGTGGATGCGTCGCAACAAGAGGCCGTCCGTATTTCGTTCGGCATCGGCGCGAAGTCGCAGGCAGCCTACGAGGAACGTTTGCAGGCTGAAATCAGGCGGCGCGGCGAGAAGCCCCTGCATTTGCAGACGGATTTGGGCTTGGCCGCGTGGTATAGGGCGATACGGCAGGCGGCAGGGGATGATTTTGATTTGCTGTTTGAGAAGGTTTGATTTTCTTTACGGTTGCGGTATGATTGCGGAAATTAACACGTTTTAATGAAAGATGGGAAATGGCATATATCAACATATTGGCTGGCGATTTTCATAAAGGGAAAGCCGTCTTAAAAAAAGATTGTATTGTTCTTTCTCGTGGTGGGAAGGTTGCGCTGCTTGATATTGCAGGTTATGAGGTGCAGGACGGCGGCGTGATAGAGGTTGTGTTTTTTGATGGCCGCCGCATGCTGGTGGAAAAGAACGACGCATTCCTACAAGCGGTGAAGGTCGCCCTTTATAATGAACCACAAAACCCAGAAGAGCGGCGGCAGCAATACAACCAAAGGCAGGTTAATTCTGCGGCTAAGGCAAAAAAAGCAAAGAAAATCAAGCTGATTGTGGGCGGTATTTTTGTTTTGCTTTTTGTCGCTATGTGCGCTGTGCCGAAAAAGGAATTAACGCCGGAAGAGAGGGCGGTCGCGGACAAGGCAGAGGCGGCAGCCGAAAAGCAGAAAATTGATAGGAAAATTGCTTCAGGTGTACGGGAATTTAAGTACGACAAGAAAGCTTATCCGAAGTTATACAAGAAGTGGGGCGAGAAGGCTGTCAAGGAAATGAACGGTTATTTGCCACGGATAGCCGAACATGTTGCCAGAGAGGATTCATGCGATACGGTAGAAAGTGTTGATATTTCAGATGCGCGCAGCAACCCGAAAGCAAAACAAATGGTTTTCTTCGTAGATTGCAGGAATGGCAAACGCTTTTTTGTATCTACTGACGACCTTAATTCCGGCCGAAAATCAACCGCTGAACAGGATAAAAAGATTGATAATTCAGCTGTCATCAGTCAGTGTGATGCGGCAATTAAAGCTCAATTGAATCATCCCGGAACGTTTGATCCGCACATCCTGGACACGGCAACCGGAGTAAATCCGAATGGTAATATCTTGGTTACCCGTGGATTTACGGCTAAAAACGGACTTGGAATGCAGATTGATTATCGGGCATATTGCGTTATCACAGACAATAAAGTGGAAGTTTCGGTCGAACAGAAATAGTAAAAAACCCCTTGCATTCGCAGGGGGTTTGTTTTATATTCCCACTCACGAGGCGTCGAAAACCTCTTCCTACACGGCATTCACCCCGTCAGCGTGAATTTTTTACGTCCATAGTTTCCTTGGTGTTTTGCTTCGATAAAGGTTTCCTATGGCCGCGAGGGTTGTGAATACAATACCTGCTTCAGCAGGGAATAAGCACGGCTCTTGTAGGGAGTTTTCGAACCTCGCGGCCGCCTATTCGGGCAACTTCGAAAACAACCTACAGGAAACTATCATGAACAATTCAGTTCAATCTTTTAATTTCAACCAAAACCAAATCCAAGTTATTAACAAAGACGGCGAAGCGTGGTTTGTAGCTTCGGAAATTGCCGCCATGTTTGGCTATCGTGATGCCGCAAATCTGACGCGTATCTTAGATGACGATGAAAAGGGTACTCATAACGTGAGTACCCTTGGCGGGAAACAAGATGTATCAGTCATCAACGAAAGCGGTTTCTACCATGCCGCATTCAAATCCCGCAAGGCAGAAGTTAAACCGTTTCGCAAATGGGTAACGGCCGAAGTTTTGCCCGCCATCCGAAAAACTGGCAGTTATTCAGGCCGTCTGAAACCGAAAGCCCCGCGCAAAGCGCTGCCGTCAGGCTTGACCCACGAACAGCAGGCGGAAGTCAAAGCACTACACAACATCCTGATTCAGTCCGTGCCGTTTGAGAAACAAAAGGCCTTGGCAATTACCTTGTGGAGCGCGGTCAAATCGAAATTCAAGGTCGGCTACAAAGACGTGCCGCCCGAACAGTTTCCCGAAGTGTTGAGCTTGATGGCGCGGGTGGCCGTGGAAAAAGGGGCGCAATACCGCGAAGCCGAAGCCGTGAATCTGGAAACCGTGCCGAAGCTGTTTGTCAATCAGGCTAATATCCCGTTCGACCTGAAACGGGACGCCCATTACGCCGTAACGGTGCGGAACGGGAAAATCTACCGCTATTCCCTAAGCTACGCCTCGATGCCGCGTGAAGATAGATTGATTCCGTGCCTCGCACATCAGGTTTGATAGGGATTGGGGGGATTAAATTCCCATCTATCAAATTTTCAGACGGCCTGTTGTTTTTTCCAGCAATAGGTGTATAATTCAAATCGTTACCCTTGCGGGGCTTTTCGCACGCCCAAAGGATATGAATTTTTAAGCCCGTACATAACAATGTGCGGGTTTTTGCATTTCAAGATAGCCTGTGATTCAGGCAGAAAGTTAACAAAACGCGGTGCGAGTGAAACGCGTTTGCCCGGCCTAGATGGTCGCCTGCCATGACAGACTATAAAGCGGTTCTCGCACTTCGCCCTATGCCTTGCCGGTGTAGGGCGTTCCATTTTTTCATATGTGTCGAGTGTGTTTTTCCGTCTAATTCTGAGAGGTGTCGGAGTTAGACGGTTTCTTTTTGGAGTTCGATATGAGCGAGAAAAAACGCCCAATCGGGCGACCAACAAAATACAAGCCAGAATATGCTGAACAAGCCTATAAATTATGCTTGCTTGGCGCAATAGATGCCGATATGGCTGATTTTTTTAATGTTGAAGTATCAACGCTTAATAATTGGAAGAGCGAATTTCCCGAATTTTTGGAGTCCATAAAAAAGGGCAAGATGTTGGCGGACGCAAATGTCGCTAGCCGCCTGTATCAGCGTGCAATGGGCTATGAAGCCCCTGACGTAGATATTCGGGCAGTTGGTGGAGAGATTATTCAAACGCCAATGACAAAATACTATCCGCCTGACACGCCTGCCGCTATTTTTTGGCTGAAGAATCGCCAACGTGGGAAGTGGAGCGACAAATCGGAACTTGACGTTAAATCTAGCGATGGCAGCATGAGGCCGACTGTACGGCTTGACGCTGAAGAGTTTCGCAAGATTGCCGAAGATGTTTTGAGCAAGGTTTAGCATAAAATGCTAATCATATGGGAGGCTATATTGCCATTTTTATGCAATTTTCCAAAGGAATTTAAAATAAAATGGCACTAGAGCAATTCAATGAAGCTGAAATCTCTGTTATTCGGGATTTAAGCTCAATCAACCTGTACATGTTCACGCGCTGGATGTTTCGCGAACGGCGAGGCTACCAGTGGACGCAAGCAAGGCACCATGCCCTAATCTGTAACGCGCTTGAGCGTGTTTTCAACGGCGAAACAAAACGCCTGATTATTAATATTCCGCCGCGATACTCGAAAACGGAAATCGCGGTCGTGAACTTCATCGCGTGGGCGATGGGGCGTGTGCCGGATTGTGAGTTTATCCATGCGAGTTATTCGGCTACGTTGGCGGTCAATAACTCCGTGCAGATTAGAAACTTGGTACAGCATGAGGAATATCGGGCAATTTTCCCTGATTTAGCACTTGCAAGCGAGAGTAGCCATCACTGGAAAACGACCGCAGGCGGAGTGATGTATGCAACCGGCACAGGCGGCACAATTACAGGCTTTGGTGCAGGCAAGCACCGTGAAGGCTTCGGGGGTTGTATCATCATTGACGACCCGCACAAGGCTGATGAAGCACGAAGCGAGGTCAGACGGCAGAACGTCATTGATTGGTTTCAAAATACGCTTGAATCTCGTAAAAACAGCCCTGAAACGCCGATTATTCTCATTATGCAACGGTTGCACGAGAATGACTTGGCAGGTTGGCTGCTTGATGGTGGTAATGGCGAAGAGTGGGAACACCTTTGTCTGCCAGCTATTCAAGACGACGGCACGGCATTGTGGCCTGAAAAGCACGATATTGAAACACTACGCCGCATGGAACAAGCCGCGCCGTATGTATTTGCCGGGCAGTATTTGCAACGTCCAGCACCGCCTGATGGCGGTACGTTCAAACCTGACAATCTGCAATTTGTTAAGGCGTTGCCTGCTGGTAATATTCGATGGGTTCGCGCGTGGGACTTAGCCTCAACCGCAAACGACGGCGACTATACAGCAGGCGGTAGGCTTGGAGTTACTGAAGATGGGCGGTACATTATTGCCAATATTGTGCGCGGCCAATATGGGGCGGATGAGCGAGACAGAATTTTGAAAAACACGGCGCAAAAAGACGGTGTGAAAACAAAAATATCTATCCCGCAAGACCCTGGGCAGGCCGGCAAGTCGCAAACCCTATATTTAACCCGTCAATTGGCGGGTTTTTCTGTATCTGCCAGTCCTGAATCGGGCGACAAGGTAACACGAGCCGAGCCATTCGCGGCACAGGTTAATATCGGTAACGTGATGTTATTGGATGACGGCACATGGGACACAGACGCGCTGATTTCAGAAATGCGGATGTTCCCAAACGGTCAGCATGACGACCAAATCG
>ERZ773054.657-NODE-657-length-24815-cov-31.829847_pt1 | contig 24815 bp, 15 predicted proteins | sample MGYA00580630_ERZ773054 | MGnify/ENA primary metagenome ERZ773054 (study PRJEB29015, sample SAMEA2737994) | human oral metagenome | biome: human oral; feature: human-associated habitat; material: dental | place: China | collected 2115 ... | reverse complement strand
ATCGTTGGCGAACATCGGCCGCTCCCCCCCGTAGCCATGCTGCGACTGCGGATGCTGACCGGGGTGATGCGAATCGCCGTGCTTTCTGAAATCCTTCATGGCTTGGAATACCCCATTATCTTGAAAAGTCTGTCGAATCCGGCGACAGCGCAACTGCCGCCCACCCCGGTGGCGGACATGGTTGCCTCCCCCCGCGGGCATGAACATCACCCCTACATAGGGGTGAAACAAGGATTCACAACCCGGATTTGACCACATCCCTGCCCAGGCGGCACGAACGGTCTGCCCCAGAGGACGGAAGATCCGCGCCAGGAGCGCGATACGGGCCAGTCCCGTCATGCCGGCCCCCTCTGGAAACGCCACTGTGGGGCACACGTCCATGGCATGGGCAGACCCCGCCATGGGTTGCCAACATGGTCCACAATAGACGTCTGGCCCCAGGCACCCGTCCGGACGCCGGGGGCCGGGCAGCACGCGACCCATGGTGCCGCCCATCCCTCAACCATTCACAGGAGAAACCGCATGAGTCTGATGTCCTTCATGAAGGAAGCCGGCGAGAAGCTGTTTGGCGGCGGCACGGCCCAGGCCGCCACCCCGGCCAGCAACCCCGATGCGGCCAATCAGGCGGCTGCCGATGCGATCGTCACCTACATCCGCGCCCAGAACCTGGACGCCGAGAACCTGAGCGTGAAGTTCGATGGTGCGAGCAGTGCCGTCACAGTCTCGGGTCAGGCTTCCGACCAGGAAACCAAGGAAAAGATCCTGCTGTGCTGCGGCAACGTGGCCGGCGTGGAGCAGGTCAACGACGAGCTGACGGTGGCCACGTCCGCCCCCGAGGCCCGCTACTACACCGTGGTCAAGGGCGACACGCTCTCGAAGATCGCCAAGGAGTACTACGGCAACGCCAACCTGTACAACAAGATCTTCGAGGCCAACCGGCCCATGCTGTCGCACCCCGACAAGATCTACCCGGGACAGAAGCTGCGCATTCCCCCGCAGTGATCCTGATGGCGGCGGCCATGCCCCGCTGGCGACAGATCCGGCCTCCGGGCCTGTCGCAGGCGGCGTCCTGATACGCCGCCCCGGATCGCCCCACGACAAGGCCACGCTTTCGCGTGGCCTTTTTTTACGGCATCCGGATCTGGCGCCCCCGGACAAACCATTTTCCACCGCTATTCCAGACAAACGCCCTTATATCCCGGGCGATATGGCCATAATCTGACGCCCTATCCATGATCACACGCGGCCCGAGAAGCCGTGATGCAACGAACGCCTTAACCTCCTGCCCGGAGACCCCTAGGGATTACCCCTAACTCATTCACCTCTCCTTCTTCACATTTATCCCCTGATTTAATTCCGAATCAAATCTTCCGTCTGAAACCCGGCTCCACAAGCCGATCCATGCGTGTTTCTGTGCAGGGAACCCCCATTTTCCGCGGCGCACCATGAAACACTGGGGATTACCCAGCCCAAAACCCGCGCCTGCATTTTCAGCCCGGTTTCCTGTGCTACGGTTTTTACATGCGCCCGTCCTGGCTCGTGCGTTCGACAGACCTGCTCGCGCCAGAATCATCGCTTCATTTCATGCGGTGATCGGTCAGTCCAATATTCATACGATACAAGAATCACGATATGAAAGAGACCACGAACGCCCCCAACTACAGCTGCTCAGGCAAGCGGAAAAATACCGAGCAGCTCCAGGCCTCCCTGAAGACCCGTCACCTCACGATGATGTCGATTGCCGGCGTGATCGGTGCGGCGCTGTTCGTGGGCTCGGGCAAGATCATCTACACCACGGGCCCCGCCGTGGTGCTGGCCTACCTGGCCGGCGGCATCGTGGTCATGCTCATCATGCGCATGCTGGGCGAGATGGCCACCTCCTCGCCCGACACCGGCTCGTTCTCCACTTACGCCGACAAGGCCATCGGCCGCTGGGCCGGCTTCACCATCGGCTGGCTGTACTGGTGGTTCTGGGCCCTGCTGATGGCCTGGGAAGCCTATGTGGCCGGGATGATCCTGAACACCTGGTTCCCCGACATCTCGGTCAACGTGTTCACCCTGGTGGCCACGTTGCTGCTGATCAGCATCAACTTCATGAACGTGCGCAACTACGGCGAGTTCGAGTTCTGGTTCGCGCTGATCAAGGTCACGGCCATCGTCTGCTTCATCATCATCTGCCTGCTGGCGGTCCTCAACCTCTGGCAGGGTGGCACGGTGCATGGCATCGCCAATCTCACGGCCCATGGCGGCTTCATGCCCAACGGCTGGTCGTCGGTCATCGTGGCCATGCTGGGGGTGATGTTCGCCTTCCTGGGCGCAGAGATCGTCACCATTGCGGCCTCGGAATCGGCCAACCCGGCCGACCAGATCGTCAAGGCCACCAACTCGGTCGTCTGGCGGATCTGCCTCTTCTACATCGGCTCGATCTTCCTGATCGTCTGCCTGGTGCCCTGGAACGACCCGCATCTGGGCGAGTCCGGCTACGGCTCCTATCGCCGCACCCTGGAACTGCTGGGCGTGCCCGGTGCCCAGTACCTGATGAACTTCGTGGTGCTCACCTCGGTCAGCAGCTGCCTGATCTCGGCCCACTACACTGCCTCGCGCATGCTGTTCTCGCTGGCCAAGCGCGGTGACGCCCACCCGATCTTCAAGCAGACCTCCACCCGTGGCATCCCCGTGTACTCGGTCATCGCCTCGTGCTCCATCGCCGTGTTCATTGCCGTGCTGAACTTCTTCGAGTCGCTGCGCCCGAAGGACATCCTGGACGTGCTGATGAACACCACGGGCATGATCGCCATGCTGGTCTACCTGGTCATCGCCTTCTCGCAGCTGAAGATGCGTCGCAAGCTGGAGGCCGAAGGCCGCGAGATCCGCCTGAAGATGTGGCTGTTCCCCTGGCTCACCTATGGCGTCATCGCCTTCATCATCGGCTCGCTCATCATCATGATGTTCATCGACGAGTACCGCCACATGGTGCTGGCCACGGCCGTGGCAGCCATTCTGGTGATGCTGGGTGGCTTCGTGGTGCACGCCCGGGAAAATGCCAAGGCACGCGCCGAGCAGAAGGCGCGGCAGGCCGCCTCGGCCCCTCACAGCAACCTGCGTGACCGTGAGTCCACGCGTGGCAGCCGTCAGCGCTACAGCCGTCTGGGTGGCACCACCAGCGGCGTGCGCAACCGGCTGGAGGCCGAGTCCTGAAACCCGCCGGCGAAGGCATCGACATGTCCCGTCTTCGCCGGCCGCTCCCCCGGCAGGAAAGACAAAGCCCCCGCATCCGTCACGGAGCGGGGGCTTTTTTCAGGACAGGAACAGCTTCAGCGCAAAGGCCAGCAGCAGCACGCCCATGATGCGCTCGAACCAGTGGCCATAGGCCAAAAACCGCTGCCGCACGGCCTGCCGCGAGAAGAGCAGCGCCACCACCACGAACCAGGCTGCCGTGGCTACGCACATCCAGAGACCGTAGAGGCCCTGCACCCACAGCGGCGTGGCCGGGCTGACCACGGTGGTGAACACGGCCAGAAAGAACAGCGTGGCCTTGGGATTGGTGGCGTTGGTCATGAAGCCCACCCAGAAGGCGCGGCGGGCGGATGGTTCAGGTGACGGGACCGACGCGGCTTCCGGCATCATCACCGCGGAAGCATCCCCTACCGCACTTCCCTGTGCAGGCCCCTGCACTGCCACATCCTGCGGCGTCGGAGGCGTGCTGCGCACGAAGCGGATACCCAGCCACAGCAGGTAGGCCGCACCGGCCCAGCGGGCGGCCGTCATCGCCCACGGTGTGGCACGCAGCAGCGCGCTGATGCCCACCAGCGTGTAGAGCACATGGATCGACATGCCGGCCCCGATACCCAGCGCCGTCCAGATGCCGACCTGACGCCCATGCCGCACGCTCTGGCGGATGGCCACCGCAAAATCCGGCCCCGGCGAGATGACCGCCAGGAAGTGGATGAGGACGATGCCCAGGAATTCCGATCCGTATTGCGTCACCAATCGCGCTCCTCACACAAGGCCTCATCGATCTCGGCACGCGACCGGTTCTCAAGACTTTTCTGCGCAAGCAGCCAGTCCACCGCCGTCAGCCCGGGCTGTTCCGGACGCTGCTGCTGCCGTTGGTGCCCTTCAGACTCTTCAGACGACGGAATCACAGATCGGTCAGCCACTGGACAGCCCCTCACCCCTTGCGCCGCCCCTGCTCCGCCTCCAGCGTCTTCCACCCCGCCAGCTCGTTGCCCACGATGTCGGCCAGGGCGTGGATCCACAGCGGAGCGTCGTTGAGGCAATGGATGTAGCGGAAGCGCTTGCCGCCGGCACCCACGAAGGCGTTGTGCACCTCCATGTCGATCTCTTCCAGCGTCTCGATGCAGTCGGACACGAACCCCGGGCACACCACGTCCACGGTCTTGACGCCCTTCCTGGCCAGTGCCTCCACGGTGGGCTGGGTGTAGGGCTTGACCCATTCCGCGCGGCCGAAGCGCGACTGGAAGGTCACCAGCCAGTCCTCCTTGGCCAGCCCCAGGGCGGCGGCGATGAGGGCGGCGCTTTCTTGGCACTGCTTCACGTAGGGGTCGCCCTGATCCACGCAGCTCTGCGGCAGGCCGTGGAAGCTGAAGATGAGCTTCTCGGGCTTGCCGGCCTCGGACTGGCGCCAGGAGTGGCGGATGCTCTCGGCCACGGCAGCAATGTAGCCAGGGTCGTCGTGAAAGCTCTGCAGGAAGCGCAGCGCCGGAATGCTGCGCCACTGGAGGAACTCGCGGGCGATCACATCGAACACGGTGCCGCTGGTGGCGGCCGAGTACTGCGGGTACATCGGCAGCACGACGATGCGCGAGAAACCCCGGTCACGCAGATCGCGCAGGGCGTCGGCCATCGACGGGTTGCCATAGCGCATGGCCCAGACCACCTCCACCTGCCGGCCCCGCTTGTTCAGCTCGTCCTGCAGCGCCTCGGCCACCAGCTTCGTGTTGACCAGCAGCGGCGAACCGGCCTTGGTCCAGATGGAGCGGTACTTCTCGGCCGACTCCTTGGGTCGGCGGGTCAGCACCACGGAGTACAGGATGGGCCACCAGAGGAAGGGCGACTGCTCGACCACCCGCCGGTCGGTGAGAAACTCACGCAGGTAGCGGCGCACCTCCGGCACCTCCGGCTTGTCAGGCGTGCCCAGCTGGACCAGCAGGATGGCGGCGCGGGAGGGTGGGACGGTATCGTTCATGGCGGTGTCGGTCATGTGGACAACGGGGTCCATCGTCAGTGATCAGCGCTGATTGTAGGGGCTGGCTGACAATGCCGTTTCAGGCGTTGCACGGGGCACGACAGCGGGGCACGACAGCGGGCCACGCTCGAGGGCCATGACGCCCTGCTCACTCCCGCCCTGCATCCAGCGCCGACGACACCAGGCGCGCCGTGATGTCCACCATGGGGATCATCCGCTGGTAGGCCATGCGGGTGGGGCCGATGACGCCCAGGGTGCCCACCACCTTGCCGTCGGCCTTGTAGGGCGCAATGACGATGGACAGTTCCTCCATCGGCACCAGCTCGGATTCGCCACCAATATAGATCTGCACGCCGCTGGCGCGGGCCGAGGCATCCATCAGCTGCAGCAGGTCGGTGCGCTGCTCGAAGAGGCTGAAGAGCTGCTTCAGGCGAGCCATGTCGTCGGCAAAGTCAGGAATGCCGACAAAGTTGCTGCTGCCGGCGATGAGCATCTTGTCGCTGTCATCTTCCACGGCCTCGCGGCCGGCATCGACGGCGCGCTGCATCAGGGCGCTGATGTCGCGGCGCAGCTCGGCCAGCTCGGTGCCCAGGCGGCGCTTGATCTCGTCGAAATCGATGCCGGCGTAATGGGCATTGATGTAGTTGGCCGCCTCGTTGAGGGTGGATGGCGTGTAGTCGCGGTCGAGCTGCAACATGCGGTTGTGCACGTCGCCCTCGGGCGAGACCAGGATGAGCAGCACGCGCCGGGCCGAAAGCCGCAGGAACTCGATGTGCCGGAAGGTACCGCTGCGGCGCTGGGTGGAGACCACGCCGGCAAAGGACGAAAGCTCCGAGAGCAGCCCCGCGGCCTTGGCCAGGACCTGGCGGGGCTCCTGGGCCACCAGGGCCCCCTGCATCTGGCTGGCCTCGCCGGCTTCCAGAGGCTGGACAGTAAGCAGCGAGTCGACAAACAGCCGGTAGCCACGCGGGGTGGGCACGCGGCCACTGGACGTGTGGCGATGGGCAATCAGGCCGTGCTCTTCCAGATTGGCCATGACGTTGCGGATGGTGGCCGGCGACAGGTCCAGGCGCGAGTACTGCGACAGCGTGCGCGAGCCCACAGGCTGGCCGTCGACGATGTAGTGTTCGATGAGGGACTTGAGCAGGATTCGGGCGCGTTCATCCATTCGGCTTACCCGGGATGACCCGGCAGGAGTCAATGACCATGACGCAATTATCCGGAATTATGGTTCAATCCGCCGCATGACTGCCCCTTTCAAGACCATCGCGCTGTTCGGTCGCCCGCAATCCGACGGGCTGCGTGAGCGCATCCTCGAGGAAATCGCCGACTGGCTGACCCAGCGCGGCATCACGGTGCTGACCGAGATCAGCCGCAACATGCGGCTGGTGCAGTCACTGGGTCGCCGGGCCGATCTGGCCGTGGTGGTGGGGGGCGACGGCACCATGCTGGGGGTGGCCCGCGCGCTGGCCCCGCTGAAGGTGCCCATCGTCGGCATCAACCGCGGGCGGCTGGGCTTCATCACCGACATCCCGATGTCGGACTGGCAGAAGGGGCTGGACGAGATCCTGAACGGCCACTACGAGATCGAGGAACGGTCACTGCTCGAAGCGCATATCTGGCGGGACGGCAAGGCGCTCTTCCACGCCCGGGCGCTCAACGACGTGGTGATCAGCCGCAGCTCGCGCACCGGGCTGATCGAGATCGAGGTGAGCGTCAACGGGCTTTACATGTATAGCCCGCGCGCCGACGGGCTGATCGTGGCCACGCCCACGGGCTCCACGGCCTACGCGCTGTCGGTGGGCGGGCCGCTGATGCACCCTTCGCTGCACGGCTTCGTGCTGGCGCCGGTGGCGCCACAGTCGCTGTCGGCGCGCCCCATCATCCTGCCTGACCAGTGCGAGGTTGAGCTGACCATCCGCCACGGACGGAACGCCCGGCTCAACTGCGACATGCAGTCCTTTGCATCCCTGCAGCTGGGCGACCGGGTGGTGCTGCACCGTTCGGCCGACTCCAGCCGCTTCCTGCATCCGCCCGGCTACAGCTATTACGCCACGCTGCGCACCAAGCTCAACTGGCACGAGATCCCGGGGCTGGAGCCGCGGCGGGGCTGACGGTTTCCTACGAAGTTCATACGAAGCGCTTTCCAGGACGAGAGGCTTTCCATCATGCTGCAATGGTTGCGACTCAGGGATTTCGTGATCGTCGAATCGGCCGAGATCGAATTCGGGCCGGGCTTCACGGTGCTGACCGGTGAGACCGGGGCCGGCAAGTCCATCCTGCTGGATGCCATGGGCCTGGTGCTGGGCGGGCGCGGTGACGCAACGCTGGTGCGCGAGGGTGCCGAGCGGGCCGACATCTCGGCCCTCTTCGGCATTGACGACACGCTGGCCGCCTTGCTGGCCGAACACGACCTGGCCGGCGACCCGGGCCAGCTGCTGCTGCGCCGCATCGTCGAGAAGGACGGCCGCTCGCGCGCGCAGATCAATGGTCACCCCAGCACCATCGCCCGGCTGCGTGAGCTGGGCGAGCAGCTGGTGGACATCCACGGCCAGCATGAATCGCAGCACCTGCTGCGCCCCGGCGCCCAGCGTGAGCTGCTGGACCGGCTGGCCGGGCAGGAACGGCTGCTGGCCGATCTGGCCCGGGGCTGGCAACGCTGGCAGCAAGCGTCCAGGGCGCTGGAAGCGGCACGCAGCGGCTCCCGCGAGGAGGCCATCCGCATCGAGCGGCTGCAGTGGGAGATCGATGAGCTGACACAGCTTCGGCTGGCGCCGGGCGAATGGGAGGCCCTGTCGGCCGAGCAGCAGCGGCTGGCGCACGCCCATGACCTGCTGGCCGGGGCGGATGCGCTGGCCAACGCGCTGGAGCGCGACGAGGACGCCATTGCCGGCCGCCTGGGCAGCCTGCAGGGGCGCCTGCGCGCCCTGGCCGAGATCGACCCTGCCCTGAAGAACGCTGCCGAGCTGGTGGATTCCGCCGTCATCCAGATCGACGAGGCCGCCAGCGAGCTGGCCGCCTACGCCGACCGGGTGGACCTGGATCCGGAACGCTTTGCCGAGGTGGAACAGCGGGTGGCGGCGCTCTTCAACACGGCCCGCAAGCTGCGCCTGCAGCCGCAGGATCTGGCCTCGCACCTGGAGGGCCTGCAGGCCGAGCTGGAACAGCTGGGCGCAGCGGTCGACATCGAGAAACTGGAAGCCGCCAGCGCGGAGGCCGAGACCGCCTACCGCAAGCTGGCCGAGAAGGTGTCGGCGGCCCGCAAGAAGACGGCTACGCGCCTGGCCGGCGAGGTCACCGAGCAAATCGAACGCCTGGGCATGCCCGGCACCCGACTGCTGATTGCCTGTACGCCGGCCACGCCTGGCCCCTCGGGCATCGACGCGGTGGAATTCCAGATTGCCGCCCACGAAGGCGCCACGCCCCGCCCCATCGCCCGGGTGGCCTCGGGCGGAGAGCTTTCCCGCATCGGGCTGGCCATTGCGGTGCTGGCGGCGCGCTCGGCCCCGGTGTCGATCCTGATCTTCGACGAGGCCGATACCGGTGTGGGCGGCGCGGTGGCGGCCGTCATCGGCGAGCTGATGCAGCGGCTGGCGGCCGAGTCACAGGTGCTGTGCGTGACGCACCTGCCGCAGGTGGCAGCACGCGCCGACCATCACCTGAAGGTGCTGAAGACGCGCTCGACGAACTCGGTATCCAGCCGTGTGGAACGGCTGGACGAGGCCGCCCGGCAGGAAGAGATCGCCCGGATGCTGGGCGGCAAGAAGATCACCGGCACGACCCGGGCCCATGCGGCCGAGCTGCTGGAGGCCAGCCGGCGCTGATCACGGCAGCTGCCAGGATGTTCGACAGCACACAGCCCCATGATACGTACTGTTTTGCTAACCGCCGTGTCACACACATGAAGGTCTTGGTGCATGACGGCGTGGGCATCCGGATGGGTTTCGCTGGTATGGGGACCGCTGCAGCGGCCGCCGTCAAGGTGCGGTTGGAGGGATGTTCACCCTACCACGACAAGCCGGCAACATAGATACGACCCGCCCTTGTCGACGCAGCCCTTACCGCCAACAGGAAGGCGCTCTTTCTTGATCGCCTTCCTGCCCGCCCCATCATCCATGCCGCGCAATGGCACCATGACGAACTGTATATACAACGACCGCCCCCAGCTGAACATTGGTGCCCTCCGTTCGACGGCCTCAACGGTCATCGACACATAGCGTTACGAATATGCAACAACATGCCCCCATCCTTTGAGTCGATGACGCGGAAGCTGCACAACTAAGACTCAAACACGATCAAATATAGAGCCCATTCGAGGAGAGAAAAGCCTATCGTATGTTCTCATTAAATAGGCATCTGTCATTCCGGCGATGAAATCACAAATAGCCCGAAGTCCTTCCTCGTCATATAATTTCTTCTTATCATCAGGCAATAGATTATTCGGTTCATTTGCAAACGCACCAAATACTTCCACCACCATCTTCTTTCCTTTGTGTTCTAACTGCCTAACGTTCGCAGAACCAATAACCTTCTCCTTGACAACATTCTTCAACTTGCAAAGAAGTTCCTGCTGGGGAACACCAAGCACAACAGACCACCTGAGCAGGGGTTCAGAAAATCCAAACACCTCTTTATACGCCACGGACTGGATCATATACCCCACCAGTTTGCTCACCATTCTCTTTCTTTCCTTCCCGGAACCAAAAAGTCTAGAGAAAAAACTATCGCTACCATCGAGATTACTCTCTGACAAAAAATCATCAAGAAAACACAAATCAATACAACTTCTAAAATCACGCTCAGACAACAACCCCGTCTCTATAGAATCCTCAAGATCATGAATGCCATAAGAAATATCATCAGCCAACTCCATGATCGCACAGTCCAGAGACTTGTAAATAGTTTTCGTCTTGGAAGATCTATCAACCTTGACGAACTCCTCCCTATCCCTTCTCGAGACCGGATCCAAAATCCACCTAACCACATCCTTTTCGTCATCAAGATAGCACTTCGGCGGCACCCTCAACCTACCCTTTGATGAACTAATACATAATGAACTATCTTTCTCCGCCATATCGCCATAGCTTGCGGGGTACTTCAGAACTCCCAGAAGGGTACGACGACAAAGGTCTGCTCCATCTCTGTCAGAAAATTTTTCGAGCTTTGTTAATATCCTCAATGTCTGACCATTTCCCTCAAACCCACCACTAGTCGCCATACACTCATTCAAAGCAACCTCACCTCCATGCCCGAATGGAGGATGACCGAGATCATGCGCGCTACTAATTGCCTGCATCAAGCTCATGGAGGGAAGAAATTGAGTGGCTTCTTCCGCCTTATATCTTGACAACTGCCTAACTATTCCACAGGCAACTTGAGACACTTCAATCGAGTGCGTCAATCTGTTTCTATAAAAATCACCGTCCCCCAAACTAAGAATCTGCGTCTTTCCTTGCAATCTACGAAAAGATGCTGAGTGCACAACCCTTCCATAGTCCACATCCCACGGAGTCCTTGCATCACGATCCGACGAGCAAGTCCATCCACTTTTCCTTTCCGACCAATCGTCTATCTTCATTTCTAATCAACCCTTATCAAATCTGTACGGTGCGATGACCAGAAAATCATCGCACACCATCAAGCCAAACGAGCCACCCCAACAACAACCAAACAACACATCACGAATGACACATAAATAGTAGATTTAAACACTTTACGATACAATCATAATGCGATCTTCGTTGCTTGTTAGATACAAGCTAATTTTCCTTCTGATGTAGCTTTCTCAACTATCAACAGCTATCCCCTTGGTTGATTGGGCAAACTCCTAAAGCACTGCAGTCATGACCATTCGTGGCTCTTCCAAGCCGGGATCTGACGAAGCCGTCGGTTGGGCAGTTGGGCGATGTCGTTAAGACGCGTTTGATTCATCGTGCTCAGGTCTTAACCCTTGCGCGAAGATTGGCGCAGCAACCCGTGGTGTTCTCGTTGCTGTTGTGCTGCCAGGGTGCTGATGTGGGTCGCGGTACCCTATATCTATGTCCAGCTGACGGCTGAGCTGCTCGAATCAGGCCATCTCGCTGCCGTGGTCGTAAGGCAACCTCAATCGCAGGAAAAAGCAGGAACGTGCTTTCATCTGCCGCACAACCCCTCGATTGCGCCCCCGGCTCTGCAACCATCTATCTTTCACTGATCACAAGGCAAGTCTCGAGCTCTGAGAGCGCGCCAACGGCGGAGGGGCTATAGGCACCTTTGATTAAGTCGGACCCAATATCCGGCGACCATGCGTGCGGTCCTCAATCTCGGCAGGACGGTGCTGGATGCACAGACCTTCTGGCACGAAGCAGCGCTTTGAGGCCAGCGTGGTGCACCCTGGACCATGCTTGGGCTTCTGCTGGTGCAGCGCCCGGATCATCTCGTTCTTGAGTGATCCACGGGTTTGGGCGTAGATGCAGGCATAGATGGTTTCGTAGCTAGCACGCTGCCGACTGGGAAGAAGAGTTTGACCGACTCAAGGCAAGACCCCATGAAGAGCATGCTGAACGACAGCCACCGACATGCGGATGCATCTATAGAGATGCTTGTAGCGGTTGCGCGCCAAGCGCCGGCGTCAGCGGGTAGAACCGCCATGCGAACCTGGTCCTAGGCTGCCTGGGAGCGCAGTGCCGCCTGGCTACCTTGAGCGGGGTACTTTCCAATATCGTGCTAACCACATCGCGGTACTGGCGGCATGCTCCGCGCATTCGGTATCCAGCCGGGTGGAACGGCTGGATGAGGCCGCCCGGCAGGAAGAGATCGCCCGGATGCTGGGTGGCAAGAAGATCACCGGCACGACCCGGGCCCATGCGGCCGAGCTGCTTGAGGCCAGCCGGCGCTGATCACTGCAGCTGCCAGGATCCCCCCACGGCCGCCAGCAGGGTGACGTAGTTGTTCAGCCGCTCGGCCTGCAGCGACAGCAGCTGGCTTTGCGCACTGAGGCTCGTGCTCTCGGCAGAGGCCAGCTCGGCGTAGCTCACCACGCCGCCCTGGTAGCGGTTGCGCACCACACGCTCGGCTTCCTGCGCCAGCGCCACCAGACGCTGCTGGTCGGTTTCCTGGCTGGCCAGCGTGCGGCGCGACAACAGACCGTCCTCGATCTCCTGCAAGGCGGTGAGCACCTGCAGGCGGTAGGCCGCCACCTTCTCGTCATAGGCGGCTTCCTGGGTCTTCAGGGCCGCGTCTCGGGTACCACCATCGAACAGGGTCTGGGCCAGCTGGGCGCCGACCGACCAGGAACGCAGCGGCGAGGAGATCAGGTTGGCGACGGTGGCCGAGCTGAGGGTCCCGGTGGTGCTGAACGTCAGGTCGGGCAGCCAGGCGCCGCGGGCCACCCCCACATCGGCATTGGCAGCCGCCACCTGGCGTTCGGCCACGCGCACATCGGGGCGGCGGCGCAGCAGGTCGATGGAGAGTGTCTCGGGAATGGCGGGCACGGCCGGCAGCGTGACGGGCGGCGCCGAGGCGTCCTTGCCCCCCGGGACGGTGTTGGCCACGGCCGTGGGGGCCAGATCGGCAGCGCTGAGAGACGACGGCGGCAGGCCCATCAGCACGGCAATGGCGTGGCGTTCGGTGTCACGGCTGCGTTCCAGGGCATGGCGCTGGGTGACGACCGACTGCAGGCTGGTCTCGGCCTGCACCACGTCGGCCCGGGTCACCAGACCGGCCTGATACTGATTGCGGGTGAGCTGCAGCGAACGTTCCGAAGTCGCTTCGGAGCGGGCCTGCAGGATGAGCTGCGCCTCGGCGAGGCGCATCCGCCAGTAGGCCTGGATGAGACTGACCTGGGCCTGCAGCTCGGCGGCGCGGCGGTTGGCCTCGGCGGCCTGCACGGCGGCACGGCCCGATTCGACCTGGGCCGAAACCTTGCCCCACAGGTCCGGAGCCCAGCTGATGGTGGTGCCGGCCTGAACGTTGTTGGCTGCACCCTTGCCGTTGCCCCCCAGCTGGGACAGCGTGTCCTGATCCAGCCCCAGGGCACTGAGCGCGCCGGTATCGCCGCCGGACCTGCTGCGGCCCGTGGTACTGCCCTTGCTGCCCGAGCGCCCCCCCTGGACGTTGACACCCACCTGCGGCAGGCGGGTGGCACCAGCCCCCGACAGCGTGGCCTGGGCCTGGCGCAACCGGGCCTCGGCCTGTGCCATCGAAAGGTTCCCGGTCTGCATGCGCTGCAGCAGCCCCTGCAGCACCGGATCCTGGAAGGCAGCGCCATCAATCAGGCTGACCACCGCGATGCGGTCATCGGGCCGCTGGCCGCTTCCGGCCATGCCCGTCTTCTGGCCAGCGGCACCCTCCTGCCCGGCCTTCGCGGCATCTCCGGCCTGGCTCGCCGCTGCCTCACGTTCGGTACTGGACGCCAGATGCCAGCCGCTGTTCTGCTCCACCGGCGCTTCCAGCGCCGAGGAAGGCACCTTGTAGGGCGTCATCACGCTGCAGCCGGCTAGCGCCAGCAGCAGGCTGGTCGCCAGCGTGGTGCGGCGAAAGAGGGTCGTCACGGTCATCGGGGTCCGAGCGGTCATGTCAGGCATGAAAGCGAGCCAGGGTGATGGAGAAAGGGCAAAGCACGGAAGCCATTCAGTTTACGACGCCGGGAATGGTCCGGGTGCGGTTGTGGTGGATATTCCCCCATTTTGCAGAGGGAGATCCCCCGGCCGGACCGTCCGACAGCGCATCAGACTGTCCGATGGCACCTCAGACTGTCCGAAGCCCGCCAGACTGACCGATGCGATGCCAGACCGGCCTGTACCCTGTGGCTGGCGCCCATGCCAGGCCGTCGTACCCCCATCGGCCCGCCCGGCATCCAGACGGACCGTCCAGCATGGCGCCAGGACTGTCCGGCCTTTTCAGCGTGAAGCCCGGTCAGGCGCCCTTCCCGCCCGCTTCTTCCGTGCCCTCGTTGCCGTTGGGGCGGCTGGCAAACCAGGTGGCCAGGATGGGGCCCGAGACGTTGTGCCAGAAGCTGAAGACGGCGCTGGGCACGGCGACGATGGGCGCGCTGGCAAAGTGCAGGCCGGCCAGCGTGGCGCCCAGGCCGGAGTTCTGCATGCCGACCTCGATGGCGATGGCCTTGCCATCGTAGAACGGCAGCCGGAACAGACGCGCCGCCAGCAGCCCGCCCAGGTAGCCCAGACCGTTGTGCAGCACCACCACGCCGAAGATCAGCAGACCCGAATCGATGATGCGGTCCTTGCTGCCGGCCACGACGGCACCGACGATCAGCACGATGGCAATGACCGAGATGAGCGGCATGGTCTCGGCCACATGGTCGATGCGATGGCCCAGGATGGCCTTGATGATGAGACCCACAATGATGGGCAACAGCACCACCTGCACCACCGACAGGAACATGCCCGAGGCATCCACCTGCAGCCACTGCGAGGCAAACAGCCAGAACACCAGCGGAGTGAGCAGCGGCGCCAGCAGCGTGGCCACCGTGGTGCAGGCCACCGACAGCGCCGTGTTGCCACGGGCCAGATAGGTCATGACGTTGGACGCGGTGCCGCCCGGGCAGGCCCCCACCAGGATGACGCCCACGGCCAGATCAGGCGGCAGGTCAAAGACCTTGCACAGCCCCCAGGCCAGGGCGGGCATGATGAGGAACTGGGCGCACACGCCCACCAGCACGGCTTTCGGATAGCGCAGCACGCCGGCGAAATCCTTTACCGACAGCGTGAGGCCCATGCCCAGCATGACGGCCGCCAGCAGGTAGGGAATCCAGCTGCGCAGATCCAGGAAAAGGCTTGGAAACACGAAGCCCAGGGCGCCGAACAGCAGCACCCACAGGGCGAAGGTCTTGTTGGTGAAGCGGACGATTCTCAGCAGGGTGTCCATGCGGATGATGCTCCGGGAGCGAATGATTCAGTCAAGGCGGAAGGGGGACGTCATTCTAGCGCCGCCCCCGTCGCAGCCATTGCTGCAACCGCTCCAGCAGCAGGTACAGCGCCGGCGTGGTGTAGAGGGTGATGAGCTGGCTGACGGCCAGGCCGCCGATGATGACCAGACCCATCGGGCGGCGCAGCTCGCCGCCATCGCCCAGGCCCATGGCCAGCGGAATGGCACCGGCCAGTGCGGCCACGTTGGTCATCAGGATCGGGCGCAGGCGCTGGCCCGCCGCCTGCAGGATGGCCACCTGCGGGGCCAGTCCTTCGTGGAGCTGCTTCTTCAGCGCCACGTCGATCATCAGGATGCCGTTCTTCATCACCACGCCGATGAGCAGGAAGAGCCCCAATAGCGCAATGAGGCTGAACGGCGTGTTGCTGGCCCACAGCGCCAGCAGCGCCCCCACGCCCGCCGAGGGAATGGTGGAAAGCACGGTGATCGGATGCAGCAGGTTCTCGTACAGGATGCCCAGCACCAGGTAGACGGCCAGCACCACGCCCAGGATCAGCCAGCCCTGGCCGTCGGCCTTGACCAGTGACTTGGGGCGGCCATCGTCGCCGTCGATGTCGGCAATGACGGTGACCGGCATGCGCTCAGTGTCGATCACGTCACGCACGGCCTCCAGGGCCGCGGCGTCGGTCACATCGGCCGCCACCGAGAAGCTGATGGTGGAAGCCGAGAACTGGTCCACGTGGCGCTCGCGGTCCTGCACCATGCCGAAGTGCCAGCGGGCCACCTCGGCCAGCGCCACCGACTTGCCCTCGCTGGTGATGATCTGCACGCGATCCAGCGCCAGCGGGTTCTCGGTGAAGCGCTCGGAGACCTCCATCACCACCCGGTACTGGTTGCGGTCCTGGTACAGCGTGGCCACCTGGCGCTGCGCGAACGAATTGCTGAGCGCCGCCGAGATGTCGGTCAGCTGCACGCCCAGTCGGCTGGCCGTGTTGCGGTCGATCTCCAGCACGATCTGGCGAGTGTCCTCACCCAGGCTGTAGCGGACGTTCTCCAGCTCGGGGCGCTTCGACAGCGCCACGCCCAGCCGCTGGTTCCAGGTCCGCAGCAGATCCCGGTCGCCGGACTTCAGCACGATCACGTGATCGGCGTCGTCCCCGAACTTCGGGGGCGACAGCTGCAGGTCCTGCTCCACACGACCGAAGAACATGGTGCCCGCCATCTGCGGTGCGTTGCGGCGCAGGCGGTCGATGACCTGGCGCGCCGACACCTTGCGTTCAGCCAGCGGCTTGAGGGTGATGACCAGGCGGGCGTTGGTGAGACCGCCATTGCCACCGCTGATGCCAGCCACATCCTGCACGGCCGGATCGGACAGGATCCAGCGACGGTAGCGCTCGATGCGCGGCTGCATGATCTGGAAGGAGAAACCGTCATCGCCCCGGATGAAGGCGCCGATCACGCCCGTGTCCTGCTCGGGCAGATCCGAGCGCGGCAGGTTGGCAAACAGCCAGACACTGGCGGCGATCAATCCCACCAGAGCCACGATCCCATACCAGGCGTAGCGCAGCATCCAGGCCAGCGAGTGCTCATAGGCCGCCTGCAGATGATGGAAATAGCTGGCATGAAGCCCAAGCAGGCGTCGATGCCATGGGGCACGGGTCACTTCGGCGTCATCCTGCTCAGACACCAATCCATCCCCCGGCGTCCCCTGCCCTGCATCGTGGGCCACATCCGGCATGTCTACCGGCAAGGCAGCAGCCTGTGCAGCGCCATGTTCGGCCACCTTACGCCGTTTCTCCCGCGGCAGAACATGCGCGCACAGCGCGGGCGTCAGGCTGATGGACACGACCAGCGAGATGACGATGGCCGCCGCCAGCGTGAGCGAGAACTCGCGGAACAGCCGCTCGATGATGCCGCCCATGAACAGCACGGCCACGAACACCACCACCAGCGCCACATTCAGCGCCAATAGCGTGAAGCTCACCTCGCCCGCGCCACGCATCGCAGCCCGATAAGGCGACAGCCCCCGCTCGGTGTGGCGGGTGATGTTCTCCAGCACGACGATGGCGTCATCGACCACCAGGCCAGCCGCCACCACCAGCGCCATGATGCTGAGGTTGTTGAGCGAGAAGCCCGCCAGCCAGATGACGGCAAAGGTGCCAATCAGCGAAACCGGAATCACCGCCACCGGAATGAGCGCGGTGCGCAGCCGTGCCACGAAGAGCCACACCACCGCCGCCACGATCAGGCACGAGAACACCAGCGTCCACTGGGCCTCGGCCAGACTGCCGCGGATGCCCAGCGAACGGTCCATCACCACCGTGAGGCTGGCCTGCGGCGGCAGGATGGCCTGCAGCTGGGGCAGCGTGGCCTTGATGGCATCGATGGTGGCCACCACGTTGGCATCGGGCTGACGGGTGACGAGCGCGATGATGGCGGGCTGATGGTTGTGGAAACCGCTGCTGTAGCGGTTCTCCACCGAATCGCTCACCTCGGCCACGTCCGAGAGCCGCACGGCCTGGCCGTTCTTCCAGCGCAGCACCAGGTCCGAGAAGTCGGCCGCGTTCTTCAGCTTGTGGCCGGTGGCCACCAGCCAGCGGTTGCCTTCATCTTCCAGAAAGCCCTCGGGCGCCTCGGCGCTGGCAGCCACCACCACCTGGCGTGCATCCTCCAGCGACATGCCCAGGGCAGCCAGCGCGCTGGGCTCGAAGCGGATGCGCACGGCCGGCAACGATGCGCCGCCCAGCGAGACCTCGCCCACCCCCTGCACGCGCGAGATCTTCTGCAGCACGATGTTGTCGGCCAGATCGTAGAGCTGGCTGGGCGGGAGTGTGGCCGACGACAGCGCCAGCGCCAGGATGGGCGAGGTGGAGGAATTGAGCTTGCGGAAGGTGGGCCGGCCGGGCATGCCGGGCGGCAGCTGGTCGATGACGCCGTTGATGGCCGCCTGCACCTCGCGCGAGGCCTCGTTCAGGTCGCGGTCGATGTCGAAGAAGAGCCGCACCTCGGTGCTGCCGGTGCTGCTGGACGACGAGATGGACGACAGCCCCGCGATGGCGCCCAGCGCCCGTTCCAGCGGCCCGGCCACGGTCGCCGCCATGCTGGTGGGGCTGGCCCCGGGCAGGCTGGCCGAGACCACCACCATCGGCGTGTCGATCTGCGGCAGCGGCGCCACCGGCAGCTGTCGCCACGCCAGCCAGCCGGCCAACAGGATGGCCAGCGCCAGCATGGTGCTGCCGATGGGTCGGCGGATGAAGGGACGGGACAGATTCATCGGCGTCGGGCAATCACGGCAGGGACGGGCTCATGGGCAGCAGGTCAGCGGAAAGAACGGCCTCATCGGCCTCGGCGCTGCGCGATCCGCTCGAAGAACAGGTAGATGACGGGCGTGGTGTAGAGCGTGAGCACCTGGCTGACCAGCAGCCCTCCCACCATCACCAGACCCAGCGGCTGGCGCAGCTCGGCGCCCGACCCGCTGGCCAGCATCAGCGGCAGCGCGCCCAGCAGCGCGGCCAGCGTGGTCATCAGGATGGGCCGGAAACGCAGGATGGCAGCGCGGTGGATGGCGGCGCGCGCCGACAGCCGTTCATGACGCTCGGCCTCCAGCGCGAAGTCCACCATCATGATGCCGTTCTTCTTCACCAGGCCGATGAGCAGCACGATGCCGATGACGGCCACCATGTCCAGCGCCCGACCGCTGACAAGCAGCGCCAACAGCGCCCCCACCGTGGCCGAGGGCAGCGTGGACAGGATGGTGATGGGGTGAATGGCGCTCTCGTACAGGATGCCCAGCACCAGGTACATCACCACCACGGCGGCCAGTACCAGCCACAGCGTGTTCGACAGCGATGCCCGGAACGCCTCGGCCGCCCCCAGGAAGCGGCTCTCGATGGACAGCGGCCAGCCCAGCTGCTGCTGCACCTCTTCCACGGCTGCCACCGCATCCCCCAGCGAATGGCCATTGCCCAGGTTGAAGGACAGCGTGGCCGCCGGGAACTGCGACTGATGGTTCACCACCACCGGCGCCTTGCGACTGCTCCAGTGTGCCAGAGCGGAAAGCGCCACCGGCGTGCCGTCGGAAGCCGCCACGAACACATGGTCCAGCGCCGCCATGCCCTGGGCCCGCGCCGGATCCTGCTCCAGCACCACGCGGTACTGGTTGGACTGGGTGAAGAGCGTGGCAATCTGCCGCTGCGCGAAGGCATTCTGCAGGGCCGCGGTGATGGTCTGCACCTGCACGCCCAGACGGGCGGCGGCTGTGCGGTCAATCTCCACGTAGGCCTGCCAGCCGTCGTTCTGCAGATCGCTACCGATGTCGGCCAGCTCGGGCCGCTGGGCCAGCGCAGCCTGCAGGCGCGGCACCCACTCGGCCAGCAGCGCCGTGTCGGGCGTGCTCAGCGTCATCTGGTACTGGGCACGGCTGATGCGGTCCTCGATGGAAAGCTCCTGCACCGGCTGGAACCAGACACCCATGGTCCGGCGCTCGGCCTCGGGCCGCTCGGCCATCCGGCGGCGCAGCCGGTCGATGATGGCCAGTACGTCGTCGGCACGGTCCTCGTGCGACTTCAGGTTCAGCAGCATGCGCCCCGTGTTGAGCGCGGTGTTGCTGCCGTCCACGCCGATGAACGACGACAGGCTGGCCACGTCCGGGTCATCGAGCAGCTGGCGGGCCACGGCCTCCTGCTGCTTCTTCATGGCCTCGAACGAGATCGTGCCGGGCGCCTGCGTCACCACCTGGATGACGCCACTGTCCTGCACCGGGAAGAAGCCCTTGGGAACCAGCAGATACAGCCAGACCGTCAGTCCCAGCGTGGCCAGCATCACCAGCAGCATCAGCCCCTGGTGATCCAGTACGCGGTCCAGGCTGCGGCCGTAGGCGGCAATCAGCCGGTCCAGCAGCGCGGGACGCGCCGACGGCCCTGCCCCGTGCCCTGTCTCGCCCTTCAGCATCCGCGCCGACATCATGGGCGTGAGCGTGAGCGACACCAGCAGCGAGATGCCGATGGCCACCGCCAGCGTGACGGCGAATTCATGAAAGAGCCGCCCCACCACATCGCCCATGAAGAGCAGCGGAATCAGGACAGCCACCAGCGAGACGGTGAGTGACACCAGCGTGAAGCCGATCTCCTTCGCGCCGTCCAGGGCGGCCTGCAGCGCCGGCTTGCCCTGCTCCCGGTGGCGGGCGATGTTCTCCATCATCACGATGGCGTCATCGACCACGAAGCCGGTGGCGATGGTGAGCGCCATCAGGCTGAGGTTGTTGAGCGAATAGTCGGCGAGGTACATGGCGGCAAAGGTGCCCACCAGCGAGATGGGCACCACTACAGCCGGAATCAGCGTCATGCGCACCGAGCGCAGGAACACGAGCGTCACCAGCACCACCAGCCCCACGGCCAGCCCCAGCTCCACCTGCACGTCGCGCACCGAACTGCGGATGCTCTCGGTACGGTCGGTGAGGATGCGCACGTCCACGCTGGCCGGCAGCGTGGCGGTCAGCCGCGGCAGCAGCGCACGCACCCGGTCGGCCACCTCGATGACGTTGGCATCGGGCTGGCGCTGCACGCTGATCAGGATGGCCCGCTCGGCGTCGGTCCAGGCGGCCAGAAAGCGGTCCTCGGGCCCCTGCACCACGGTGGCCACGTCACGCACGCGCAGCGGCACGCCGTTCTTCCAGGTCACCACCAGGTCCTCGTACTGGGCCACCGTGGTCAGCTGGTCGTTGGCGTCCAGCATGGTGCTGCGCACCGGGCCGTCAAAGCTGCCCTTGGGCAGATTGGCATTGGCCGAGGCAATCACCTTCTGCACGTCGGCCAGCGTGAGCCCGGCGGCCTTCAACGCGGCGGAATCGGCCTGCACGCGGATGGCCGGGCGCTGGCCGCCGGCCAGGCTCACCTGACCCACGCCCTGTACCTGCGCCAGCTTCTGCGCCATGCGGGTGTCCACCAGGTCGTGGATCTGCGGCAGCGGCAGGGTCTTCGAGCTGACCGCCAGCGTCAGGATCGGTGTGTCGGCCGGATTGACCTTGCGGTAGCGCGGCGGGGCCGGCATGCCATCGGGCAGCAGGCTCTCGGCATTGTCCAGCGCCGACTGCACGTCCTGCTCGGCCACGCCCAGGTCACTGTCCAGCGCGAACTGCAGCGTGATGACCGAGACGCCGGCGCCGCTGGCCGAGGACATCTGCTTGAGGCCGGAAATCTGGCCCAGATAGCGCTCCAGCGGCGCGGTGATCATCCGCGCCACCGTGTCGGGACTGGCACCCGGCAGCGTGGCCTGCACCTGGATGACCGGATAGTCGACCTGCGGCAGCGCCGCCACCGGCAGCAGCCGCCAGGCCAGCATGCCGGCCACCAGCAGCGCCACCATCAGCAGCGACGTGGCGATGGGCCGCAGGATGAAGGGACGGGAGAAATTCATGGCAACGCTCAGGGTCCGGGCGGCGGGCCACCGGCCGGGCCTTCACCCGGCCCCGGGGCCAGCAGGGCATCCGCATCGCCCTCGGTGGCGGCCACGATCTTCACGGCGCTGCCGTTGCGCAGCCGGTCCATGCCTTCCAGCACCACCCGCTCGCCAGCGGCCAGCCCCTCGACGATCTGCACCCGATCGGCCGTGGTGGCGCCCAGCTTCACGACCTGCACATGGGCCTTGTCATCACGCACCACATAGACATAGTTGCCCTGGGTGCCGAACTGCACCGCATCCACCGGCACGCTGACGGCCTTGGGCAGCGTCTGCAGCGTGAGGCGGATGTTCACGAACTGGTTGGGAAAGAGCGTCTCGCCCGGATTGTCGAAGCGCGCCCGCACCCGCAACGATCCGGTTGTGGTGTCGATCTGGTTGTCCAGCGTGGTGAGGCGACCGCTGGCCAGCCGGCCCTGCTCGCTGCGGTCCCAGGCCTCCACCTCCAGACCGTTGCCGGCAGCGGCGGCCATCGCGTCGCGCAGTGCCATCAGCTGGACCTCCGGCACGCCGAAGATCACCGAGATGGGGTCGGTCTGCACGATGCTGACCAGCCCGTCCGTGGTGGAGGGGCCGATCATGGCGCCAACGTTGGCCTTCAGAAGCCCCAGCCGGCCGGCCACCGGCGCATGGATCTTCGTGTAGCCCAGCTGCACGCGGGCGTTGTCGACCTTGGCCTGATCGGTGGCCGAACGCGCCTGCAGCTGCCGCACCAGCGCCCGCTGGGTCTCCAGCTGCTGGCGGGACACCGAATCCTGCTGATAGAGCCGCTCGTAGCGCGCCAGATCGGAACGGGCATTCTTCAGCTCGGCCTGGTTCTGCGCCTGGGTACCTCGCGCCTCGTCCAGGCTGGCCTGCAAGGCGCGCTGATCCAGCTCCGCCAGCAGCTGGCCGGCCTGCACATGCGCCCCTTCCTGGAAATGCACGCGCAGCAGCCGTCCTTCCACCTGCGGCACCACGGTGACCGTGTTGTAGGGGGTGACGTTGCCCACGGCGCGGATCACCACCGGGAAGGCGCCCTGCTCGGCACTCACCACGCTGACGGTGACGGGTGACATGCCGCCGTGACCACCCGGCCCGCCTGCACCCGGCGGCGGGGGCATGCCCGCCGGCGCAGCAGCGCCATGGGAAGCGGGCTTCAGAACCCAGAACCAGAGGCCGGCACCCACGGCCAGCAGCACCAGGGCCGTGACCACCAGCGTGGTACGGCGCCCGGACGCCTTGTGAGACGATAAGGACATGAAGGCGGGAACAGCAGGGAGAAGGAAGCCCTTATCATACGGGGATGCCTGCACCGGCCGGCCCCTGGCAGCCCGAACTTTGCAGGAACTTTACATGGCGCCGACGGCCGGCGTGCCCAGGAAGCGACAGACGGTCCTGCCGGCGTCGCTCCGCCTTCGTGCCTTCCCGGCATCCGCCTCATGCCCGCCGGCCCGCCCTGCGGTGCCGGCCATGGCATCATTGCCGGTTCAGGCCCGGACCGCGCCATGCCGCCGGCACCCTCCGCACAACCCAGGAGCCCATCCCTCTGATGCCCATCCGTCTTTCCCGCATCCCCGGCACGCTGTTGCTGCTGGCCGCTGCCGCCACGCTGGCCGGCTGTGCCAGCGACCGCTCGCGCAGCGGCTTTCTGGAACCCTATCGCTTTGCCATTCCGCAGGGCAACTACATCAACCAGCAGATGCTGGACGAGGTGCACACCGGCATGGCGCCCGACGAGGTGCGGCTTCGCATCGGCACCCCGCTGCTGGCCGACGTGTTCCACCCCAACCGCTGGGAATACGTCTTCCGCTTCCAGTATCCGAACGGCGATTCCGAGCTGCGCCGCGTGACGGTGTTCTTTGCCGACGGCCGCGTCAGCGACATCAAGCATGACCGCCTGCCCGAGCGCGACGACCCGAACGATCCAGCCCTGCCCGGCTACCAACCCACCGAAAGGCACGTGAATTCATGAAGATTGCCATCACTGGCGCCTCCGGCCGCATGGGGCGCATGCTGATCGAGGCCGTCCTGGCCGCCCCCGACATGGAACTGGCGGCTGCGCTGGACCGCAGCGACAGCCCCGCGCTGGGCACCGATGCCGGCGCCTTCATGGGCGCAAAGACGGGTGTGACCATCACCGATCGCACTGACGAAGCCCTGGCCGGCTGCCAGGTGCTGATCGACTTCACCCGCCCCGAAGCCAGCATGGTCTATCTGGACGCCTGCCGGCAACACGGCGTGAAGATGGTCATCGGCACCACCGGCTTCTCGACCGAGCAGCGCGCCCGCATCCAGCAGGCCGCGCAGGACATCGCCATCGTGCAGGCCGCCAACATGAGCCCGGGCGTCAATGCCGCCATCCGGCTCATCGAGCTGGCCACGCAGATGCTGGCCGACACCGACATCGAAGTCATCGAGGCCCACCACCGCCACAAGGTGGATGCCCCCTCGGGTACAGCACTCGCCATCGGCGAAGCCATCGCCGCGCAGCTGGGCAAGCCGCTGGCCGAGATCGGCGTCTTCGCCCGCGAGGGCCACACCGGCCCGCGCCAGCCCGGCAGCATCGGCTTTTCCACCATCCGCGGTGGTGACATCGTGGGCGACCACACGGTGCTCTTTGCCGGCAACGGCGAGCAGATCGAGATCCGCCACCGCGCCACCAGTCGCGCCCACTACGCCGACGGCAGCCTGCGCGCCTGCCGCTTCCTGGCCGACAAGGCCCATGGCCTGTACGACATGCGGGCCGTGCTGGGGCTTTCCAGCGGCAAGCAATCAGCCTGATCCGATCCGGCCGCCTTCAGGCGGCCGGGAGCATCGCCTACTTCGCTGCGCCGATGGCCTTGAGCACGGTATCCACCGTCAGCAGCTCGGGCAGCTGCACGGGCGCGGCCTTCGGATCGCGGCCGTCATAGAACAGGTAGAGCGGCACGCTGTTGCGGCCAAAGCGGGCCAGCTCGGCCGAGATGGCCGGATCGCGGCGCGTCCAGTCGGCCTTGAGCAGCAGCACGTTGCGGTCGCGGAAGGCGGCCTGCACCTCGTCGCGGTTCAGCGCCACCTTCTCGTTGACCTGGCAGCTCAGGCACCAGGCGGCCGAGAAGTCCACGAAGACCGGCACGCCCGCAGCGCGGGCCGCGGCCTGGCGCTCGGCCGACCACGGCTGCCAGCCCCGGCAGGATGCCGGCAGGCGGCCATCGGCCTCCGGCTTGCATGAGGGTGGCAGCATGGACACCGGACCGTTGGTTGCGGCCTTGCCCGGCACCGGCGCGGCCTGGTGGAGACGTTGAAGGTCAGTTGACCGACG
>ERZ773054.651-NODE-651-length-24989-cov-3.543916_pt1 | contig 24989 bp, 35 predicted proteins | sample MGYA00580630_ERZ773054 | MGnify/ENA primary metagenome ERZ773054 (study PRJEB29015, sample SAMEA2737994) | human oral metagenome | biome: human oral; feature: human-associated habitat; material: dental | place: China | collected 2115 ... | reverse complement strand
ATTCATATATTTTTTCAACTGTTCTTACATTATTTCCTTTAGCATCTTGCGTAGTCTTTACTTCTTCGTGTCCTTCCCAAGTAAAGTAAGCAGATGTTCTAAATACTTTTGTTTCTGTATCAAAATATGAAGCAAACGTAGATATTTCTGCTTGAGTTACTCCAAACCTAGTTTTTAGCTCTTCGTAGAGTAAAGGTTTCTTTACGGTATTTTCAAAATAACCAAAACTAGGATATGCTCCTAGATTTTCTATAGGTATACTCTCATTTAGATTATACGTATATCTAAAATCTGAAGGTATTGGGTTAGGTGGCGGAGGTTGAGATATAACTTGAAAAATATTAGAATTAATTAATTTCAGAGTATATCCATTATGAACATATGCTTGAGTAGTATAGTCATAACTAGGTAACTGTAATTTTATATTATACTCAGACTCTAGTGAAGCATTAGTACCGAACTCTTTAGATAAGATCGTTACATCCGATCCTATAACGTTCTCAAAAGCTTCTTCGTTAAACTCTAAATTAGATACTTCAACATTAAAAGAATAAGGAAGTTTTTTCCTTGACCAAGCCCTATCGTGAAGGTTTTGAGAATTAGTTCTTTGAGAATATCTAATAGTAGACGTATCAAACCCTGCTCTTAGTTTTGATACATACTCTTCTATAAAGAGCTTCTGGACATTGTTTCGTTTATTTTTAGATTTACCTATAGTAAACTTATGTAGAGGGTTTCCGTATAAATGGGTATATCTCTTAGCGTGATGTTGTACTTTTTTACTAAATAATCCCATAGAAACCCTTTCATAAACTTATAAAGGTATAGAAGATTCTAAACCGGCTCTTGCAATACGTCTTTCTACGGCGTATAAAGAGTCGCTTACGGCATCTTTCCATTCTTTCATAGCACTATCTTTAACCATATTATAGCTTTCGGTAAATTTGCTAGATTTAAGAACTTCAGGCATAGTATTTTCATCTATATCTAACATACCGGAGCTAAACATATCCGTAAAAGACTTGAGTTGTATTTCTAAAAGTTTTACTTTTAAGTAATCGCTAAAACCATCAATCTGTCTATCTAAAACTTTAGTCTGAGCTCTTATGTTTTCTTGCTTTAGTTTAGTTAATTTCATTTCTTCTTCAAGTTGTTTATTACGTAATGTTAGTTCTTTTTCTTTCAATCCCATTTCTTTTTCACGTAATTTCATTTCTTTTTCTTTAAGACCTAACTCTTGTTTCTTTAGTTGTACGTCTATTGCTTTTATAGCTAGGTCTGCATCTATTTGAGCAGCTTTTAGTTTTAAATCTTCTACTTTTAACTTTAATTCACTGTTATTAAAAGATACTTGAATACCTTTTTCTAGTGCTAAAGAAATAATGGAAGTATATACTTCAGCATACTTATCACCAAGTATTCTTCCATTATCATATTCTATTTTTATAGCTTCATCTAACGCATTTAAAAAGATGTCGTAACTTCCTTGACCGTTCCAGTATAGTCTTTTCTCCCCGTTAAGAGTTCTTGAAAGAGTACTTCCGTGAGTTATATCAGAAGGTTCTACTTTTAAAGTTTCTACATCTATAGTTACGTTAGGCATAAATTATTCTCCGTAGCTTATGTTATATTTATTAGTTTGAGAAAGGATACTGTTTCCAGTCTGTCTTCCATTAACCATTTCAGGTACGTGTAAAGGTATTTTTATTTCTTTTAGAGTATCTATTAAGCATTGCTCTAACTGGATTTGAATATTTAGAGGAACTATTTTTGAAAGTCCAAAGTATTGATTTTCACAAGTAACTATAACGGTAGTCTCTACATCGCTATCTCTCTTATCGTTAGAAGTAATAGTAACCAACCTTGTCTTAAAAGCAGCCTCTTTAGCTTTCATAATAAAAGCTTTTTCTTCGTCAAGAAGTTTCTCTTCTTTCTCCTCTAGTTTAGGTTCGTTTTGATCTAGAGTATCTTCAATTTTTGTTTTAGCCATTCTTTTTCCTTTATAAATTTAATAAGCCCCTTTCGGGGCTATAAGTTATGCGGTAGCTAGTACCAACATCTTTAGTAGTCTTTCCGGTTGTAAGATAATTCCCGCATACCAGAAGTTATAACTAAAGAAACCTTTTGTTCCAAATGGATTGCCTAGTTCTACTTTATCAGGGCTTTGCTGTCTAAAGACGATCTTATTCTTACCCTTCAAACCTACGGTAGCGAATGCGCCTTTAGTTGGGAAAAGGATAGGGAATACGTCGAATTTACCGTTCGTATGAGCAAGTTCTCCAGCATAGCTAGTAGGAATTGCAGCACCTTGTCCGGCATAAACGGTAGCAGTTTCAGATTCAATGAATCTAACCTCGTGCATACATCCTACTTCGCCATTAGCTAGTTTACTAGCATCGGCATATTGATAAGCAGGAATATACGCAAAAGTTTCAGCAGCGTTTTTACCTTTAGTTATACTTTCAAGATCGTATTTAACTTCAGGTCCAATAATTGCATAGAATGCTTTATTAATAGTTCTAGTATCAATTTTAACAGAACCTGTTACGATTTCTGTATTCTTTTCTGCACGGTTACGAGTAAGTCTTTGAACGCCTCTGCGGATAAGGTTATAACTTATTTTGAACTTATCGTCTTGAGAACCATTTGCTGCAAGCCCTGCTCCCATAGTAGCTAGGCTAGTACCAGTACCGGAGTAAATAACCGTAGGCGTACCTAGCATATCTAGTTGAATCAAGTCTTCGTAGTTTAAATTAGCTTTTTCGCCTAGCTCTTCGTGATAGCGAAGTTGCATAGTATCTTCAGAAAACATATCGACTTCATCGGTATATTCAATCATTTCACCGTATCTAACGAAACTAGTCTCGATTGTAACTTTTTGGAAATCTACTTTGTTACCAGTAGTAGCTCCTTCAGCTAGTTTGATACTGTTAAGACCGTTAGTTACGTCATCTATATTTCTTGAAGATAGGAAACCTTTTTTAGCAAAATCAGGATCTGATAGTTTTCTATCAAAAGATCTTTGCCATCGAGAAATTTTGTATGTCTTACCATACTTCAAAGGCATAGACTTTCTATCAGCAAACTGTCCGTAGATGTCTTTTAAGTTAGCCGCTTCGATACCTGCACGCTCATAATAGTGAAGTATAGTATTAGCACCTTGAGTTGAGTTATTACCTTGTTTATATTCAAATGTTGCCATTTATTTCCTTTAGTATTTGGCACGAACGGATTTTAACCATTTGTAGTACTCCTCGTCGTTTTCTTCGTCAAGGTAATCCGTAACGGTCTTTTTATCCATTCGTTGTTGGGGAAGCGAAGCAGCAGCTTTAGCTTGAGATATCTGCTCTTGTTTTGCAGCTTTCGCTTGCTCTTCAGCTTTCAGGCTCTCGTTTAAATTTTTATAGTAGTTCTGACCTTCGCTTAGGTAGTAATCTAAGACCGGTCTTCTATACCCGTCAAGCACAGCCGCTTTCATTGCCTTTGGCATTACAACATCATATACTCCATTTTTTATGTCTTCGTGAAGTCCTTCAAGGTTACTAGGATTGTTCACGAAAGCTAACTTAGAAGTTTCATCCATAGATAAGAAAGCTTGATGAGTTTTTTCAAACTCAGGGTCTTGTCTTAATCTAGATATAGTGTCTTGTAACACCAACATACTTTCGTCTTTACCGTATTGAGTAGGCGTATATTGGATTTCTTCCGTAGGGAGATCGTATACGTCTATATTCATATTTTTAACTAATGTAGCTAAGGCTTCTTTATTTCCTTTTTTAATATCTATAAATAAATTTATATCGTCTTGAGTAATTCCATTTTCTTGAATAGCATCTATAGTTTTCCTATAAGGAGCTATAGTCTGCATTTTCTTAGTATAATCCATTCCTTTAGATGCAAGCATTTGCATCTCGTTTAACGTAAAATCATACTCTAAGCCGTTAGCTTTAATTTTATAAGTCGTAGGAGCAGATATTTCCTCTCCGTTAGATTCAGTAGTATCTTCATCTACGGGAGGAACATTAGGGTCTTCCTCGGTTTCTTGTGTATTTTGTTCGGTTTGTTCTTGCTCGACTTCTTCCGTAACGTCTACATCAGGGTCAGCATCTGTAGCTTGTTCTTGACTCTCTTCTTGTCTTATACGAAAAACTTCTTTTTGAAGTTCTTCGTCTGATAAGTTATATAGCTCGTCTTCAGTCATTGCATAGCCTCTTCTTCTAAATCTACTTTAGCACTTCCGCCAAGCTGTTTAATCATAAACAGATATTGACCTAATGTAGATACCGCAATTAATTCTTCCATAACGTTAGGACGTTCTCCACGTTGCTTAACATCATGCCTTGCAAGCATAGAAACTAGACCTAAGGGTTTAGTAGAAAGATATCCATCCATAATAACTTTTTGGAAATCTTCATTCTGCTCTAGTCTTTCTAAAGCTTCATAAAGCTCAACGTGGTAGCTGTTATCTACCGTTTCTAACTGATCTATTTCTTGGTTTGTCATAAAAGACTCCTTTAAAATTTATATTTAATATAATAGCAAATTATATAAATTATTTCAATATGTTATAAATAACGTTGTGTATTACCTTGTAACAACTTCAACGTTTCTCTATCTATATCGAATTGATTTTTTAATTGCTGTTTTTGTAACTCAGCTTTTTGCTGAACCCCTGCATACTGCTGAATATAATCCAAATCAGTTTTATCCGCCGTAGAGTTTATATTCTTAGCTTTAGCTAACTCTGTCTGAACTTTAGCCCCTTTAAGTTCTTTATCTACGCTGTTTTCATCTGCTTTAGATTGCTCGTTGTTTACTTGAGCTTGAAGCATAGCGACTTGTAATTGCCTCATCTGTTCTGCTATAGGATCTGGTTGAGGCTGATACGTATTAATCATATAAGCTAGTTGAGGCATTCGGTACAACCTAGCTATTTCAGTCATTATAATTTTTCTAATACCGGGATCTTCGCTAGGTCCTATAGTTTGAAGCATATAAGCTAACTCTTGAGCTTTAGCTTGGTTGTCGTCGCTAGTAGATATGGTAAGGTCTATATCTATATTAGCTCCTAAATCATCTTTTTTAAGATATACGAATTCATCGTTAGTTATCCTAAACTGAGCTTCTTCATCTAAGAACTCTGCATCATATGCTAGCCATTTACGAAGTAGCGGTTTAACTAGGTTTTCGGAAATGTTTCTAACTAGGTTAAGTCTCCTATTAGTTGCGGAATCTATAGCACCTCTAATCGAGGTAGCAGTACTTCCTAAGCTGTTTCCGTTAAGACCAGTATTAAAGCTAGCTACTCCGGTTATACTTTCAGCTTCATTATTCATTAACGTAAGAACATTAAAAATACTTCCGGGAAGTTCGTTGAACCTACCGTCGTAAAAATCGTTAGGAGTTCCATTAAACTCGAAGTTCTGTCCGCTTAGAAATCTTTTTTTATTAGAGTAATCTAACGATCCTTTACGAATACCTTTCTGACCGTTATTAGATAGAGCCATGTTGTCGATAAAGCCTCTATAGATAGCAGTCTTTATTTTTTGTACATCACTTAAAAGCTCTGCATTAGGTTCGCCGTAAAGACTAAAAGGAGTAAAGCTAAAGGGAATAATTATAAATGGAGGTTTCTTATCCGGAAATGGATTATCTTGTAATCTAATAATTACGTCATCTACCCACGTACATACTATAGGTTCGGCTAATCCGTCGTTGTTTACGTCATAGTTTCCCCAATATTCATAAACTAGTATCTTTTTTCTTGGATTATCTTGAAACTTAAAATTAGTAGTATCAGGAGTTATGTAATCTACATTTGTAGTATCTCTTAGATCTATAAGTTCTAAGTTTTTATAAATACCTGCTTTCTTAAGAGTAGTCATATCGCTTTCGTATCTATAGATAACGAATTGACAGTTATCCATATTGTCTTGACATGTAGGGTCTATAAAGACATCTTCGTTTCTACATACCATAGCCGTAGGATGATTTTTAACAGCTTTTTTACGTATAACTTTTATTTTTTGTTTTATAGTTTGAGGCACTTGTTGTAAAACATTAGGATCAAGTCTTCCTTGCTGAACTAAGCTTAGTACTTGTTGTAACTCTGGATTAGGTACTTCTCGTTCTTCTATGACCTCTACTTCTTTTTCTTCTACTTCCCACCCGGTACGTACGACTACAGTACCTTCTTGATCTAACACCTTTAAAGCTTTGGTCATAAAGTTATATCTATTAAACTGTCTACAAAATTGAGTATTGAGTAATACCTCAATTTTAGGGGCAGCTTCAGCATCTTCAGGAGTTGCCGGACTTGCCTTTATAATATCCGGAGTAGAAACGAATGGCTCTAGGAGTCCGGGTAAGAGCCATTCGGATTGTTTTTTAATGTCTCTGCTAACTAAAGTAGATCTACCCTCTACTTCGTTTCCGTAAGGTTCTGCGTTATACTCTCTTTTCCATTTATGAATCTTAGCATCTAACTCGCTTCTAAGTTCTTTTGCGGCTTTAAAGTCAGCCTTTAAAGCATTAAGAATTTTTACTTTATCTAATTTATTTTCCATCAAACTCTCCGGTAAGGATTTCAGAAGTTTTCAAAACCATTAGTTTTAAAACTTGTTTTAACTCACTATAGCTCACAGACGCTACTGAACCGTCTGCTAAATTCATTTTTATAGATTCTGTTTCCCCTAAGACTTGTAAAGCTCTTAATATCCTATTTTGAGTAGCTTCATCCGATATAAAAGTTTTATCTCCAACGCTTACGACTAAAGAACTTAGACGTTTTTCTCTTTCTAATTCTTTTTCTTTTATGGCTAAAACTTTTTCCATTTCAAGTAACTCGTTACTCTTTTTAAATACTCCATCTATGTAAGTATATCCCATAGGATTTTCTATATCGCTAGGTAAACTTTCAAAACTAATGCTTTCATATATAGAGTGAGGTTCTACTCCTATCCCTATAATAACTTTGTTTTCGTCTAAAAAATAGTACATAACTTCTCCTATCTAGTAAGTACTGCTTCTTGGTTTAAGTACAGAAACAGTGCAGAGGAATTAGCGGGTATAGTAGTTGAAGAGGCATAATGTCCGTAACTATTATGACCTAAAAACACTACAGGTTTAGGCGCATCTGGAACTAAAACTATACAAGCTTGAGTATTGTGCGCAAAGTTAGCCTGAATCGTCTTAGGGCTTACGCTATTATTTTCGTACCTTTCAATTTTTATAACCGTATTAAGCTGTTTAAATTGATCTAACTCTACGTTACCGGTAAATCTAATTTTATTTCCCTGTATCTCAAAAGGAGTTAGACTTCTACTTGAATTAGATATTTTAAAATTATCTGCATTTATTTCAAAGTCTCTTCTTGAGCCATTCTCTCCAAATTTATATCCAACTATATTACCATTACCATCAGTCATTATATTTGTATAATTTCTTTTAATAGTCGTTATACCGTTATTAGCTCTAGTAATTTCTGACTGAAGTCCTTGAGTATATGTAGCTACATAATCTCCTACAGTTTGGGATATCGTTCTTTGAAATGAAGCAATACTACCTTGAGCTGATGAAGCTATTTGTTTAGCTTCTTTTAATACGGTATCTACGTCGCTAAACTTCGCTTTCATAAGAGCTACGTCTGAAGCTAAAGCATACTTATTATTAACTTGAGCCATAACGTCTTTAGCTATCTTAGCAGCAGTATCGCTATCTTTTATTTCTGCTTTTACTTGGTCTAGCTTTTGAGATAAAGCTTGGTCTGCCGAAGTATATGACTGAACTATGGCATTATAGCTAGCTACCATATCTTTAAATTTTGAATTAATTTGTTGTATAGCTTGAGCTAAAGCAGCATCATCCGTAGTTACTGCTATTAGATCATTAGTTCCGCTAGCTTGACCGTCTCCTTTTATACTCTCGACTTTTAATCTAAGAGTTTTTATATCCGCATTAGTTAGATCTAATATACGCTTTAAATCTAGGTCAGTTATATCGTTTTCGTCTAACCTATTTCGTAACTTCTCCATTCTTGAATTTATATCTGCAATAGAGCCTGATAGTACTCCTAATAACTCTTGTTTTAAAGCCTCTACTTGAGCATTATCTAACAAATTAGGAGGAATAGGTACATCACTAATCCCAGCTACTCCACAACTTCCTAAAGGTCTTACTTCAAGATAATCCGGAGTTGCATACACACGTCTTTCCATTTAATTCCTTTACACTTGTAAAATATGGGGTTGTTTAAAGTAAAGAACTACAGAAGCTTTTTTTGCAGGAATAGTAAAAGAAGTAAGCGACGAACCATTACTTCCAGTTCCCATAAACTCTACTCTAGAGATACCGTCATCTAATGGAGTTATAGATAAAGCTTGTTCACCAGTCGTAAGAGTAGGCGTAACTAAACGTTCTTCATCGTTATTATTTTCATAACGTTCTACTTTAGAGATTGATTGCACATTTAAACGGTTCATTAGATTTATTTGTTGCAAAGCGTCATTAAATCTATCTTGCAGTTCGTTAAAAGCAGATCTTAAACCTCTTACTTGATTGCTCAAAGTTCCTATTAAATTTCTAGTAGAACTTATATCTGCCGTATTTTTATTTACTCTTACTATAATTTGTTCTAATTCAGTTAGATGTATATCTAATGGAGGTTCTGTAGCTTGCCATTCACTATTTCCGTCATATTCAGCTTTTACGAAAGTTGCCTTACCTCTGAAAACAACTTCTTTAATTCCTGTAGACTTGTTTTCTAAGCATATAGCAAAAGCGTGATAAGGTACTCCGTAACCGTAAGAGTCATTGCTATTGGTCTCAAAGAACTTGTCTGAAGGGCTTGGAAACGATTCCGAGTCTATATGAATAGTAAGTATACCTTGATTAGCCTGTAGTAATGAAGCTATATTTCTTATTATATGAGTTTGGTTATTGACTAAATTCTTAAAAGAAATATAGCTAGCTTCATACTTACTTAGATCTATACTCTTTCCTTTTTCGTCATAATATTTAATAACCATATCGTGATTACTGCCTATAATGAATGTTCTGTCCTGATAAGCATTCATCTTGCATCCTTGATGATTACTTTAAACTCTTTATCTTTAACTAAAGACATAAACTTAGCTACAGTGTCTCTACTATTATAAACACCTTTATCATCATAACCATTACCTAGCAGAATACATCCTTCAGTATCTCTAGGGAAGTTTCCTCTATGAATTAAAATAGCTCTAGATTTAGGAACAAGTTCATTATAAAGTAACGGAAGTCTCTCCCTAAATCTAGGGGAATCATGCCATAAGACATTATATTCTCCCTTAGGTATTCGTCTATCCTTATTGGGCTCTATAGTATCTGGTCCAGCAGCTTCTAAAGTATTTCCTTGCATAAGGATACGGTATTGATCTACTAAAGCAAACTCTCCTATAGTTCCATCATAAATATCTTTAAACCGTTTTATAGTTAAAACCATCATAAATCCTTTTCATAATTTTTTCTAGAGTATCTATCAAAATATGTAGAATCCTCTTGATTTCTGTTTTCATACCTTTCTCTATCTTCTTCTCTTTCATCAAAATAACCTTTATACTGTTCTTCTCGATAAGAGCCTGAAGGATTTTGTTTAGAAGTATCTATACCAAGTTCTTTATCTATAGTTATACCAGTAATCTGAACTAGCTTTTCTACCCATAGTTTTTCAAATATTGCTATAGCTCTAGCTCCCATATGAGCTGAGATAGAAATAAAGAAAGCAGATAAGTATTCGTTTATACCTGCATACTTACATAGAAAGAATGTAAGTATTCCAATAAATCCGCTAATAGAAATATCTCCTACCCATTCCCTAAGACTAAAGAAGGGAATCTCTCCCTTCCTTACTCGTCTTATAGTTCCTACAGTTCCAGCCCAAACAGAGAGAACTATAACGTATAAAGGAATACTCCATTTTAGGAGTTCTTCCCAGAACTTATCGCTTGTCATTAATATTCTCCCCATGTTTAGTACATTTCTCAAGTAACTTCTCAACTAGCTCATAGTATTTAAGTAAGAGATCATAGCTATAGCTAGGATTGCTAGTATCCCATATAGGTTTTATAGGCATCTGATTAATACACCTAACAGGTACTTTCTTTTCTTGATACTCCGTACGAACTATAATTTCAGGTTCTTTACTACTACACCCAACTAAACAAAAGAGAACAAGGATAAGAAATAAACTAGTTTTTACTTGATTCATATGCCCTCTCTTCATAATACTTTACTTTCTGTTCACATTTAGCATCTTTAGTTGGGATATTTCTTTTCTTATACTTCTTTTCTAGTTCTGTTTTAATCTGTTCAAAATCAGGTTGAGTAACTTCTAGTTCTTTAATCTTAGTATTCTGATCATTTACAGCTTTTTTACACTCATCTAAAGAACTTTGAAGTACTACATTTTTTAGTTTTAAAGATGTTATTTCCTCTGTCTTTTTATCTAGAGTAGAAGTAAAGTTATCCGTAGCTTTCGTAAAGATATAGCCTCCTCCTATTGTAAAACAAGTAACAGAAAATAGAACGAGTAAAACTTCTTTAAACTTCATCAAGCTAGGTAATAGAGTACTCCACCACATAGCTTATCCTTGTGTTATAAAACTATACAGAAGTACAAGAAGCAAGAAAGAAGAAGCTATGATAACAAACGTTTTAGTAGATGCTTTCACTGTTTAATCCTTTTGAATGGATTAATTGCCCATACGGATTGAAGTATCTTCTTATCATCTCTTTCCATATAGGTATGTTTGTTGTCTTCTCTCATGCCTACTATATCCATTAGTTTCCAACCTAAATAGATTCTGCAATACCATTTAGATTTACCGTATCTAATCTCTTTGTAGTAACCAAACCTTTCTTTACCGTCTTTCATTTTGCAAGTAACTAAACACTCTGTATTCTTTTGTCCTTTGTTATAAGTTGCAAATACATCTCCAACGGTTTTAACGCTATTAGCATCTATATCTTGAACTACAACACCTAGATACTTAGCACTGAAGTTACCGATCCTATTTCTATAGAGCCAGTTTAATCTAGCCCAATAGGTTCTATTCTTTCCATTTGGAAAATGCTCATTCTTCCAGCCTGAGTCTCCGTTGATCCCATAATCAGGATCATCGAACCAACTTGCCCATTTAGGCAAGGTCTCTGACTCTTGCTTACATCCTATTAAAGCAAAAGGTACTACAATAAATTGAAGTACTTCTACAGGTACTTCAACTAAAACATTTTTAATTACTTGTAATTTTTGTTTTATAGTTAATTTCATTTTTATCCTTATCTTCTTTGTACCCAATGCGACATAGTAGGTAATCTTTTTTTTAATACGTCGAGAAGACTAGGAGATAAATCTGATCCATAACCAAATACACCTCTAGCTGGTGTTAGTTGTGTTAAAGTATTTTCTCCAAATTCTCTAAGAGAAACAAGATCTATGCTACCTATAGGGTTTAAAGAGCAGAAAGAGTTAGCACCAATACTTCTTAATTTAGGGAAATTAATGTTGAAACCATAATAGCGATCGTTAGAAAAATTTATAAGATTACAAAAACTGTATGAACCTACTGTTTCTAACTCATTAGCGAAGAAAAAAAGAAAAGGGCTAAAAGTCATGCTTCGGAAACAACTATTGCCTACGGATATTAACTTAGGACATGTTAGCTTTCTTAAACCGTTAAAAAAAGAATTATCCGCATTAAAACAGTTAGAACCTATCTTTATAAGTTCTGGTAAAACTAATTCATTAGCGTCTAGATATCTAAGCCTGTTTTGATTTGTAAAATTATAATCCCCGATTTCGGTTAATTTATTCCAATCTAGTTTATTTAGAAAATAAAGATTATGGTTTCCCGACTCATAATAACTCATATGCGAGGCGTATTGAACGGTAAAATTAGGAGGTATTACTTTCCCCCACTCTATTTTGCCATAAGTTCCTCCAAGCTTTGAACCTGCTGGATGAAACTTGCTTACATCAGGATAACCCATTCTATTACCATCTCCTCCGAACCAAAAAGCTGCTCCATTCATCATCTTGTACTATCCCTTAAATACTGAACTATTATTTTCTGTTGGATAGGGTGAAAGAAATAACTAAAGAATATATAGCCCTTAGAAAACGTAGCATCATCTGGATTTATAGGTACGAAAGCAGGTGCAAGGCTTTGTATGCTAGTACCATTGACATACACTAAACCGCTTTTACCAAAATTATCTGGATTACCTAAATCACCAGCTTTTAAGACTGAACCGCCACTAGGATTATCAAGATAAAAATTTACTCCGCTTGAAAAATATATAGTAGAACTTGAAACATTCACAGCTTTATTGAAATTTTTTACATAGTCTCTTGAAACTCCTCCAGACGATGCTTGAGATACTTTCGTAGTTATCTCGTTCTGTAGGTTTGTAACAGCTGATTGTAGTGCAGAAGAATCTACTTTATTAGATAACTCACTCTTAGTCGCAAATGTAGAAAAATTAGGTAATTCACTCTTTTTAGCATAAGTAGAATCTGCTGTAGTGATATCTAATTTACCAGATACATTAGGTATCTCATTCTTCTTAGCATAAATTTGCTCTGCATTTTGAGTAGTTATAAAAGTAGATGTGTTAGGTATATCTGTTTTCTTAGCGTATATTTCCTCTGCTTTAGCTGTAGTAAGATATACTGTAAGATCAGGTAGTTCAGAAGTTTTTACATAGTCTCGTAGTTTAGTATCTAAAACTTCTTTAGAATACGTAAGCTCGTTTAATTTATTAACGACTTCAGACATATCTATAGACGACTCTTTGTGAACTTCGTTAGTTTTAAGTAAAAAACTATATTCTTTAAAGTTTTCTACAGTACCGTTTTTAGGTACTCTAATATATCCTATAAAACCTATAGTAGGGTTATAATATATACCTCTGTACTCTATAGTATCCGTATTCTTAGATATTAAGTCAGCTACGACTTTCTTAGCATCTATAGCAAACTGTTCATCTATAAGCTCTTTAAGCTTGTCCGGTTTGCTAGGAACAACTCCTTCATAAGCTGTTGCAGGGGCATAATGTAAGTACCTTATTTTCATATATCTACTCCGTTTCCTTCTTCCTCGTTTTGAGGATTTAAATTTTTAATAGTTTCGTCTTGTTCGGTATTCTTATCTTTATTTTCTTTTATACCTTTATCTTGTTCTTTATCTTTATTCTGTAGTGCAAGGAATATTTCATCTAAGCTATTATGCTTAGCTTCTAAGCTTTTAATCTTATCTGATATACCCAATAGTTCTTGCCTTGCTTCTAAACTAAGAATTTGACCCGTAAGAACAACAGCCGGATTAATCAACGGTTGAATCATAAAAATCCTTTCTGGTATCTAATAGTATCTTGTAGGTTTTCTACAAGAGCAAACTGATGCTCCCTAGCTTTTTGAAGTTCTTGATTATAGTTGTTAATTAAGTTAGGATAAAACTCTTTCATACCTTCTATACCGGATACCACTTTTAAAGATACAAAAGCGTTTAAGCACTCTATAAACGTTTCAGGCAAATCTACTTCTTCTGTTCCATTAGTTAAATAACCGTGCTCATCAAACTCGCCAATAACCTTAATTGGTTTAGGTTTATACGCTACGTAAATTACATCGCCTTCTTTACAGTTAGGGAAATATAAAGTAGTTTGAGAAGTAGCAAATACGTTATTTTCATTGATAACGTAGTTAGTGTTTTTTTCGTCAGCAACTTCTAATATTTTTAAACATTGATCTCCTTTTATTCTAAAGATACTTGTATCGTTTGTTTCGTTTTCTAATAAAATATTTCTATTTAATCTTCTATCAAAAGCTAATAAAGCAGCTATCTGATCTGCTTTAGTTCGCAATCCTCCTAAAAGTATTTCGCATTCAGCTAGCTTATAATGTGTAGCCATAATAACGTTAGGGTCTTTGTTTTCGATTTTAAAGTTATGTCTAAAAGCCGGTACTAGAATAATCGCTTGTTCGATATTTAAAAGAAACATAGAATGTAAGCTAGTAAGTCCTTCGTTGATTAATGGAACTATCTTGTCGTCTCGCATTTGCTTCTGATTAGTTACGTTAGGTAGAATCTGATTTTTAATTCTATCTATAACTTCAGTTAAGTTCATTTATATCCTTTAAAATATGGTATTACTTATACCGTAGCTTTCGTTTCTAATAGGAATACTAGTATCTTCGGGCATAGCTTCGCTAGGTTTATACGCTTCAAAGCTACCTAACATAGAGATGCTATCTAGTACGTCATCGTGTTTAGATTTAAATCCGTTTTTAGTAGCCTTGCTTCTTTCTTCTTCAAACTCGTTATACCATTCGCTAGATTTCATTTCGTTAGCTATCCATACCTTCCTATTATCAAATCTAGGCTTGAACAGTAAAAACCTACTAAACTTATCCCCTACAGGACGTATACCGTCTTCTCCGCTATTATTAGAACTAAGGAAATTAAAATAGATATTCTTTTGGATCATTTCATCTCTAAGCCAGCTAACGAATCCACCCTGCTGTCCAGATACTTCTATACCCACTCCTAAAGGATTATAAATAGACACGAACTCAAATACTTTCTTTATAAATTCGCTAACTTCTGCTTGTTTACACCAACCGTCTACAAGCATATAGTCTCCATTGTTATTGTATGCCCATACGCTTATAACGCTGAAGTCAGTATTCTTTTTCTTTGAAGTACCTAAGTCCGTAGTGATATAGAAATTAAATTTAGATTTATTTTTAAGTACTTGTTCTCTATTAAAAAATACTATATTAGATTCCGGAACTAACATCTCTTCTTTAGATGTAATTCTAAGCATAAGTTCTTGGTAAAAGCTATCTAATTTTTTAGTTTTTTCTGCTTCTTCGTAAGCGTCTTTTACGTATTCGTAACTAAATCTATCTTCCCAACTTCCTTTAAACTCTTCTTTCGTACAAGGAAACTTTTCACATACCGGATAACAAGCTACTTCCCACGCACCGCTTTCAACAATTTTATATAAAGGGTCTTTAGCATTAAACGGAGTACCTAACCATACTACTTTATTCTTTGTAGGACTAAGAGCATACTTTACAGCCTTATGTACCGTATCTTCAATAGTACTTATAACCGTATCACTTCTAGCATCTTCATCGGAAAGTATGTCATCTATGATAGCTACGGTAGGTCTCTTACCAAACTCTTTAGCACCTCTGAGACCCGTTTTTGCGCCATATAATCTAACAACGAATTTATCTCCCCTTAGATTACAAAACTCTAGTCTGACATCTGTAATCTTTCTACCGGCTCCGGGAACTTCGTCTTCGTTACCGTCTTCGTCTACGTATTTAATACTTTTATTAGGTATAAGTTTCTGTAAGAACTCACTATTTTGATATCTATACTCTACGTTTTTTCTAAGACTCTTTACGCCGTTTTCGATACTATCTCCGACGTAGATCATAAACTCCGTCTTACCTAAATTCGGTAGCTCTCCAAAAGCAGCTCCGTATAAAATAAGATATTCTGCTCCGATTGTACTTTTTCCAATGCCCCTATGACATAGTATTGCAGTATTCTTATTCGGTGTAAATAATGCTTCGCACATCTTTAAATGAACTAACGGAGTTTTATTTTCTAAATCTTCCCCCGAAGCCATTTGTATAAAGTTAATATATTTAAGTACAGCTTCGCTAGGAACGTATCCCTCAAAGTCGTAGCTAACTTCGTTAAGCCAATCGTCTACGCTCTTAGCCATTAGCTATTACCTCTGCATCTATAAAGTTAGCTTTAACGTTAGTTACGGTATTTAAAGAACTACCGGACTCTATAAGTTTCTTTTGCTCTTTAACCATATTGCTAAGCATAGTTTCATACTGATCTACGATGTTATCTTGTTTCAACCCTACTTCAAGTTCTACTTTAATATTTTCAGGAGGTTTCAAATGAAATAACAATTTATCGGCAGCATTAATTCTATCCTTAGGTAAAGGAGCATTATTCATTTCTTTAACGAGTACGTTTACGGCTTGATATCTGTATCCTTGAAACATAAGCCATAGAGGTACTTCGGCTTGAGTCATTATATTAACAACTAAAGGATTCTTTCTATATCTAGTGGCTGCACTAGCTAGTTGTTTATACTCGTCAGAGTTCTTTGTAGCTCCTACCCTATCCTTTACAAAGTCTCTATAACTAAAGGCTTTGATATAAGCTTCTGTAGCATTACCGTTAGTAACTTCTAAAAAGCTACAGAATCTAACGGCATTAATGTAATCCTCTAAACCTACTCTATCTCCAGCAAGAGCAGTCTGGTAAGTAATAAGCGTATCTATAAATCTAAAGCCGTCAAATTCTGGCTCTTTAATAGTTTGATTAATTAAGTCTAGGCATTCGTCAGTTATAGTAAGTTTTTTCTTTTCTTTTATAGTCTTACTAAACCAACCGTATACAATTTCTTCAGTAACTGTATCAGGTATTTCAGGTTTAACTACACCTAGCTTTCCTTCTGCCATAACTTCCTTTCATAACTTAATGATATATTTATTATAACATAGATTTATGAAAAGATTATAAAAGAATCCTTTAAGAAAAATAAGTCTATACTTCCAATACCATTTATCCAAAAGGACTACAGAATGTTTTCTGAGCAAACCTATGAGGAATACTATAAGAATCTAAAGGTAACTTCTGCGGAAGTTTTGTTCTATACTAAGAACGATCTATCCTATACGGACTTTAATCAATTACTTAACCTATATGCACGTACAACCTTCTATCTAACAGATCTTTTAGATGAGCTATCTATCATAGCCTTCTACTTAGATTCTAAATCTAGGCAAGATCTCACTACCTTATTCCAACGTGCTAAACCTATTATAGAAGATCAACTTATAAACGTAACTCATACTACCCCAATACCTTACAACTCTATATCTAAAGCACGAGCAACGGTACATAACCTTCAACCTAACAGGCTAAACCTAGATGTTGCTCATAAGTACATATTACATTTCTTGGAAACTTTCTTAGAGTTCTCCACTACTTATAAACATTTTCAGTCTAGCTCTCTAGCAGATTAGTCTCTGTTTTAAAGATAGTCCTGACTCAGTTACTGACTTAGATACTTTTCCAAGCCCTACCCTAGTACTTTGCCCAGCCTTGGCGGAGGTATCTTAGGCAGAGTCGTTATAGTCTGCTAGAGGGGCAGCTTAAAAACATTAAGGGGAAAAATATAATTTACTATGAGGGTAAAACCATTAAGGAAGTTGTATAATTTAGTATGAGGGCAGTACTCCCTCGGCACCAGCAAAAATCCTTTCCCACCCCCCGGGGTATCTACAATAAGCATTCTTTTTCCTGATAGGTTTTTGCGTTTGGAGCGTGAGAAACGCTTACATTCTACTACAAAGGATTTCAGATGAAACTTTTCAAAGCTTTTAGCATCACTGCAAAATCAGGTTTAGAGGTTGCTACAGACCTCTTTGAGACTCTTGAGCAGGGTTCTAAGCTTCTATTGAACGAAGCTACTAAAGCTCGTGTAGAGACGGGCTTAGACAAGGATATCGAGTGGAGTGATGAAAAAGCCGTAGAAGCAGCTTTTAAAGCAGTGCTTGAGTTGGACAAGCAGCTCTCTTCATTTCGTGCTTCAAGCAGAGCAAGGGGTTAATCCCCTTCGCTCAATTTTTTTTTTTTTCTTTACTTTTCATTTACCTTTCTCATTACCACGATTTACCACTATCCACCACTTTCACTCGTCCTGTCCTTGCCTTTCCGTTTTCCCTTACGTTTTCCTACACTCTACGCCTTTCGGTTTATGCGTTTGAAGCTCGTGAAAAACTAGCTAACTAAACTTTTAAAGGAGAGACATTATGCGAGTACCATTCGTAGTTTTCAAAGACCGTGGAGACTTAGTTGAAGGTGATAAGAGTAACTTTCTCAACACCGTTGAGGAAGTTAAGGACTACGTTGAGGGTAGGGATGTAGCCTACTTCGTCAATGTTCGTGGAGTAACAGACACCCACGAAGCACCTGTCAATAGCTTTAAACACGCTTTGAAAAAGGCTGAAAGCATAAGAGAACTCGGCACGTCTAGAGAAAATATATTTATCTCTGTAGCATTTCAGGAATTTGCTACAGCAGATGATGTAGATTTCTAATTGATGCCAACACCTGAGCAAGTGTCTAAACTACTCGTTAGCATACTAGCTTTCGCTAGTACCAAAGTTGCCATAGGGACGGAGGGCTGTACTAAAAACAGTTGCACAAAGAAGCGTGAAAACACGTGAGCGGTCTATGGGAACTTACTTCGGGGTGAATACCGACCAGCGAAGTAAAGACTAGATAACGGGGTATTGTTACTGAGAAGTTCTGTACTTCTCAGTAATTGATTAAAGTAAATTGAATGTTCTACGGAACGTTGAGTCTACTTTAATCTTCTCTTACTTCATAGTACTATGCAAGGCAACATAGCATAGTATTTACTTACGTGTTGCTCTTTTTTATTTTTTTAAAATTAAACTAACTAAGGAGGAAACTATGTGTCGTACTTTTTATAAAAACGATATCTATTACTTTGAGTTCATCGGCGACTCAAAAGTAATGGTCCTTGACCTAGCCGATAACGTAATAGGTGAACCTCTGCCTATTACGGCTGAGCAAAAAGAGGCAGCTCTATCCTTAGCTAGCGATGTTACGACTAACCCGTTCAACGGTAACGTTGGTATCCAAGTAATGGGCGACGAGTTAGAGGAACTCGCTAAAATCCTTAACATAGAGCTAGTTTAGCTCTTACATTTTTTTATTCCACCACTAGTCCTACACTCCTTGTCCGTCTCGCTCTCTCTCCGTTTGGTTTCCGCATTTGGTCTGTGTCTTACAGACACTTTATTATAACGGGAGAAACGTGCATGGAACTACTTCCATTTATGATTCCGGGATTATTCGCAGTTAGTTGCATTGCATACGAAAAGTGCAATGCTTATAAAAAATTGCTAGATAAGCTAGCTAATAAATATTTTTAATAAAGGATAGAAAATGGTACGTATGTCTTATAAAAACTTAGAGTTAAACCTTGCACCTAATGGTGTTTGGGTTATAAGCTACGGTGCGACGCAAGTTGCTTCATTCATCCGCCAAGGCGAAGCGGTTGCAGAGTTCTTGAAACTAAAAAGGGAGATAGCGTGAAAAGAGAAATTAAAGAGGGTATTCATACCCTCAAACTTTTAAAAAACGATCCGGAGTTTCAAGAAAGATCTAAGAAGTACGGGAAACAAATTGTCCGAGACATAGGAGAGCTAATCCTAGGTCTATTTGTGCTTCTTATGTTATTTAATTTTGCAATGTTTTTAATTTCTTAATCTAAAGGATAGTTATGCTTGATTTCCAATATAAAGTGGAAGAGACACTTAGCGAGAAGGTTATCCTAGATAAAGTCAAGGTATTCGTAGAAGAACACTACGATCTCCTAGACGAAATGTCTGAAAGGATTGAGAACTGGTTAGTAGATTACCGTAACGAGGTCTACGGTAAGACCTACGCTAGTAAAGACGCTAGGCTTGAGGTAGTAGAAGCTAAGTTAGAACATATACCTAGTTGGCTACTTTATTCAGTAGTCTTACTAGGCGAGACTAACCTTCAAGCTACGGCAACTAAGCTAGGTCTATATCTACACGAAGATAACATCACGGCTGTAAAGACAGGTGCAGAGTTATTAGCCGTATGCGACGGTCTAGGATACGAGATCGTTCGTCCTGTATTAGGTTCGGGTCAGACCTTTACTATTAAACCTAGTATAGAGTTAGACTTTGAAACTAAGACTATGCTCTCGCTCTCTATGTTCTTGCCACCTATGGTTTCTCTACCTATCGCATGGACTACCAAGTCTGACGGAGGTTACGAATTAACACGTAACTATGCGATACTAGGCGATAGGTTTAACAAGCACGACTATCCGATTAATCTTCACGCTTTAAACGTTCTTCAAGACGTATCTTATATCCTTGATAGTTCTATATCTAAGGAGGATGATACCTTAGATCTAAGCGAAGTACCTTCAGACGTTAAAGAACAAGCAGAGAAGAACTTTGAGTTAGCTTTGAAGCAAAATAGACTAATTTACGACATGCTTCAAGATAAGCCCTTTCATTTCGTATGGCAATACGACAAGAGAGGACGAATGTACTCTAAAGGTTATCACGTAAATATCCAAGGTAACGAGTACAGAAAAGCTATGCTCAAGTTTGAAAAGAGCGAAAAGCTAACGGATAGAGGTTGGTATTGGCTAAAAATTGATATAGCTAATGCTTACGGTCTAGATAAAGAGACTTGGGATAACCGTATCAAGTTCGTTGAAGAAAATATAGACGCTATGTTAGCTAATCCTTCCGTTTGGGAAACTAAAGCTAGCGATCCGTTACTGTTTAGATCAGCTGTTTTAGCTTATAAGAAAGCTCTTAAGACGAGAGAGACTAATCATATCGTACGTCTTGACGCTACTTGTAGCGGTCCTCAACTAATGTCCGTAGTTATGCGAGACGTTGAGGCTATGAAACTACTTAACGTCTTAGGAGACGAAATAAGACACGATTACTATACCGAAGTAGCTAAGGCTACATACGAAGCTACTAAAGATAGTAAGATTTGGGGAGATGACCCTAAATGGTCTGATATAAGGTCTCAAACCAAGAAAGCCACGATGACGTGGTACTACAATTCAGAGGCTAAGCCTCAAGAGTTCTTCGGTAAAGATACTCCGGAATTAAAAGCTTATTACAATGTCCTTCAGACTCTAACTAAGGGAGCATACGAGTTAAGAGAGAAGATTAATTCGTGCTGGAGAGACGACGTTACTGAAAACATCTGGACGTTACCTGATGGACATACGGCTTATTGCCCGGTTAGACATAAAAAGAAATCTAGGATCGAAGTTAAAGAGATGAAGGGAGGTACTGCTGTATTTAACTTCGTTTCTACAGTAGTTCAAGCAGGAAACGAGGAAAAACGTAGTCTTGCAGCTAACATAGTTCATAGCATAGACGGATGGATATGCAGACAACTAGCCGTTATGCTAGCCGATCAAGGGATTGAACTTAGTCCTATACACGATAGTTTTGGAGTACATCCAAATGATTGTGAGATACTTAGACAATGTTACAGAAGCCTATTAGCTAGGCTGTACAGAGAAAATCTTATAGAAAGTATTCTCTCTGAGGTAGTAGGTGCAGATATAGTAGTCGAAAGACCTGATGTAGATTTAGAAATAGAAAAATCTATTAGGACTAATACTAATGGTTACTATATATGTTAAAAAAATTAAAAAAACTTAACACAAAGGGTACAAGATGTCAAATTTTGTAAAAGAAACTTTAGTTTATATAACTGACAAAGAGGTAAAGGAGTTCTCTTTAGAGTTTATGTTCAATGACTTTTATAATAGGCACGGAGGAGATCTATCAATACCTAGAACAACAGGTCGTTCTTTAGAGGAACTCCAAGCGTTCTTAAATGCTCTACCTGAAAGAGCTATAAACTACGATTCCGGCTATGGATCGCAGGAATGGTTCGGCTGGATTAGCTTCACAGACGGCACTTGGATCGAAAGAGGAGAATATGACGGAAGTGAATGGTGGGAAAGCAGAGAACAACCGTCATTAGGTTAATTCCCTAGCCGCCTACGGCGGCTTTTGGGGATAAATATAATCTGTATTTAATTTGAGAGAAAGAGGAGTTATAATGTTTAAATTACAAGATGAACAGACTTATCAAAGATTACAAAATAAGTTTAGCCAGCTATACAAAGAAAGTAAAAAGAAGTTTGTTATAGTTTTTACAAAAAGAGAAGACTATAAGCAAGCTATTTTTAGTGTTAAATCTATGCTAGGTACTACAGAATCTTTAGGAGAGCTAGTTAAAGATATTGAAAACAAAGAAACTAAAGATGGTAAAGCTTGTGCTTATAGTGATTGCTTAAAAGCAATAGAAAAGGAATTAAAATGACTTTTAATAATATTTTACTTGAGATGTCAAAGCAAATTAAAAAGCTTTGTGAAATAGATAAAAAGCTACGTAAAAAGCATTCTACAACTAAGCAAGAAGCAGAATATGAAAAGTTACTAGCTGAGATTGATAAAAACAAAGGTAAGTTTTTCTTTGTTATATCAGATTTTCGTAAAATACCAAAATTAGAAATACTATCCAAAGAAAGAATTGTTCTAAATCAAGCTAAAGTATCTATGCCATTAACTAACTTTCTTGATACAAGATTGTTTGAACAAGAAACTGTAAAGCAAATTGAGAAAGAGAATAAGCTAGCTAGAAAACAAAAAGTAAAAGAAACTAAAGCAAAGATGCAAGAATATGCTAGATATCTACATCTAAGAAAGAAGTTTGAAAATGAATAATCTACCTTTTGAGATTTTAGATACAGCTAAAGAGTTTGTAATAAACTTAATGCCTACATTAGAGGAAGTATCTAAAGAATACTATATAACACAGTATGGTCCTTGTCCTTATTTAAATGGATTTGTTACTTCATTTCCAGTTAAAGCAAAAGAAAGTGATACTCCTTATGCCGAAGCTAAAAGATTTCTAGAGGAAGTTTCTTTAGATAATCTAGTAGAGATACGAATAGATGTGAACAGAAATTCTTTTGAGTATCCTTTAGAAATTTGTTTGTTTATTCTGTATAGAAACATTAATTCAGAAGTAATAACTTACTTTATTCCATTACGGTTTCTTACTATACCTCTTGAACTTATTATAAATCACTTTAAAGAAGATACTCAACGAAAACAAGAAAGACTAAAAGAGGAATTAGAAGCTTTAATTAAAGAGCATAAGGAACAAGAGAGGATTAGAAACAATCCTGAATACTATGAGTATTTACAGTTAAAAGCTAAATATGGAAAGGAAAAGAAAGATGGAAATAGGGTTAGATAGTAAAGTATTATGGTATAAACTGTATTTACATTCTTGTATAGGTACACATCATGAGTTACTTTTATCATCTGTTAGATATGTAGATATACTGAGTAAACATAAAACAGCTCAATTTCTATTCAATGAAACTAGAACTATGGTTTATAACTTAGATACAAACGAGTTAGAAATATGGTTTTATAGAGTTGACAGTAAGACTATCAAAATACAGTTTGATAGCACTAATCCACAGCATTCTCCATATACAACGATCTTAAGAAGTTTGTTTAGTTTAAAAGGAACAATACATAAGCAAACTACAGAGATAAACGAAAATGTAAAGAATATAACATTCCAATACTTTCCAATGATTTATCTATTACTGTTTGGAGAAACTACATATTGTGATGCTATCTATTTACCAGAAAAGAAAGGAGAGGAATAAAATGACATTAATTGAGGAAATCTTACAAGAGATTGAAAAGAAAAACAGTTGGGGAAAGAATGAATTGAAACAACTAATCCTAGCCCTGTTAGCTAAGAGATTTACAGGAAAGGAATAAACTAGGCGGCGACTACGTCGCCTTTTGTGGATTGTCTTAATTATTTTTTTTTTTTTTTCTAAAAATCCAACTTGCGAATTTGTATAATTTTTAGTAGTTAAGACAATCTTTTAAAAAATTAAATAAAGGAAAGAATATGACACTTGAACAAGTTGCTTTGAAAGCGAACAGTATTTATAAAGAATCTATGGGTAAAGAAACTGTTAAAGAAGCTCTAGCAATGATCTTTATAAAGAGTTTTAACGAACTTTTAGAAGCTCATACGATTTTAGAGGCTATAAAATACGATAAAAATTTACAGCAAGTAGTTGAATCTAGGGCAGACGAGCAAGATTTAAAAGCTATGAAAGAGCTTGAAAAGATTGTTCCGGCAAAGGGTATTGATAGTGAAAAAGTACGTTATCTAATAAATGTAGCTATGTCTGCTAAATTAGCAGAGCAAAGAATAATTAGAGGATTTTGTACTCTATTTATGCACGCTCTTTGGGCTATAAAAAACGTAGATTTAACTAAAGTATCTTTAAAAGCTAAAGAAGCCGAGCAAGAACTTCTTGAATTAACAATGAAAAAAGCTTTTGAGAGAGTTTATATAGCTTCAGCCGAACTAATACAAAACTCTGATGAAGACTCTTTAGCGTATTTCTATGCTCTGTATAAAGTATTAAGTCAGTACTTAATATCAGGTCTTGATGTTAATATAGACTTAGATAAGCAGATAGATAAGTTCTTTAACGACTATGATGCAGCATATCGGGAGGAGTTTAATGGAATTAGATAAAGCATTAATTCAAGCACAGTTAAACCTATTTAAAAAATGGGAAAAAGCTAATAAAGAGTATGCTGTTAGAATTGAACGTAGCCTAGAAAAGATAGCAGATAAAAAAGCTACTATAGATGACTTATTTCAACTTTACGAGTTTTATAAAGAAATCTTTGAACAGCCTATGGTACACAAAGATGTACTATTAGTCGTAAGTTGTCTATTAGATTTATTTGAAAGAGAATTACCAAAAATAATGTCTAAATGGCTAATAGAAAAAAGAGACGAAGTAAGAAAACTAAGGGAACAAGAATGAAACAACAAATACTAGATATTCTAGTTGAACTAGATAAATGGAGAGAAGTTAGAAAACTAACTACAGACTCTCAAAAAGCAGGATATATCCGTAACATAATGGAAGAACTAGGTGAATTAGCTGCTGCTATTAAAGTAGAGCAGAATTATAAGACTATGCCTACAGACTGTTTTACACATCTTAAAGCTTTTGTACCTGCTCCTATGGAAAAAGATATCTCTATAAGAGCAGTACAGCTAGATAGAGAGCTATTGCTTAAACACTATGGTACAGATGCTTACATAGATGCTCTATGTGATATTATGGTCTTTAGTGGAAATCTACTAGAATCAAAAGATTTTGAAACAGAAATCACTGAACAAGAGATAGAACTCATAAAGAAGCAAATAGAAGAAGATATTATCCCA
>ERZ773054.648-NODE-648-length-25134-cov-4.979624_pt1 | contig 25134 bp, 30 predicted proteins | sample MGYA00580630_ERZ773054 | MGnify/ENA primary metagenome ERZ773054 (study PRJEB29015, sample SAMEA2737994) | human oral metagenome | biome: human oral; feature: human-associated habitat; material: dental | place: China | collected 2115 ... | reverse complement strand
TAAAAACGAATCTTCAAGTGCCCACACAGTTTGTCTGATTGATTGTTAAAGAACAAAAAACGACGCGCTGCTTAATGCTTTACAACGGCGCGTCGTTGTGGTGGCGTATTATAGGCATTTTTTATCACCACGCAACCCCTTTTTAGCTTTTTTTTCATTTTTTGTTTTGATTGGTTATTTTTTATAAATTTTGACTAATAATCAGACTAGGAATGTCTACAATTGAATCTAATACGTAGTCTGCCATTTTTTCTCCCTCAGAAGTCATCGGTTTACCAGTTCGCACTAAAACGAGCGTTTTCACCTTAGCTCCCTTCCCGGCAAGCAAATCTTCCACTTTATCTCCAACCATAATAGATTTTGTCGGATCGATATTCAGCTCTTCTATTGCTTGTAGTAACATCCCCGATTTCGGCTTACGGCAGTCACAATCCTGTTTAAATTCGGCAAGTTTTGCCTCTGGATGATGCGGACAATAATAGATACCATCCAAATCCACACCGCGATCAGCCAATGACCAATCCATCCATTCCGTCAACTGCAAAAACTGTTGCTCAGTAAAATAGCCTCGCGCAATACCTGATTGATTTGTTACCAGCACTAACAAATAGCCCATCTCTTTCAGTTTTTTTAGCGCCTCAATACTTCCTTCAATAAAATGAAAATGATCAATGTCATGCACATAACCATAGTCAATATTCAACGTTCCGTCTCGATCTAAAAAAACCGCTTTCTTCATCTTTTTATCCCATTTAAATATAAATTCGTACCGATTATCTTCTTTATTTCTATCTCGTGCAAACCTTCTGCTATTTTGTTCTATCACGGAATAAATAATTATAAGAATGACGAGGATAAATATTGACATAGCATTCTAGACGTCTAGAATACAAAAAGTTCTTTTTGATAAAAATTAAACAGCAAAAGGGCTTATATGATTAAGCTAAAGAATGTCAGCAAAATTTTCGACGTTTCAGGTAAAAAACTGACCGCACTTGATAACGTTTCCTTGGATATTCCGAAGGGACATATCTGTGGCGTTATCGGCGCATCCGGTGCAGGTAAAAGCACCCTGATTCGTTGCGTCAACCTATTGGAAAAACCCACTGTGGGTTCAGTCATCATTGATGGCAAAGATCTCACTCAACTTAGCGATGCTGAACTGGTATTGGAACGCCGTAATATCGGCATGATTTTCCAACATTTCAATTTATTGAGCTCCCGCACTGTCTTTGGTAATGTTGCGTTACCTTTAGAGTTAGAAGGTACACCAAAAGAAAAAATCGATGCGAAAGTCAACGAATTGCTCTCTTTGGTAGGCTTAAGCGACAAAAAAAATGTATATCCGTCTAACTTGTCCGGCGGTCAAAAGCAACGCGTCGCCATTGCACGCGCACTAGCAAGCAATCCCAAAGTGTTATTATGCGACGAAGCGACTAGTGCGCTAGATCCGGCAACCACACACGCCATCTTAAAATTATTAAAAGAAATCAACCGCACTTTAGGCATCACGATTCTCTTGATTACCCACGAAATGGATGTTGTCAAACGCATTTGTGATTTAGTGGCCATCATCGATCACGGCAAACTTGTAGAACAAGGTTCAGTGAGCGACATTTTCTCCAATCCCAAAACAGAATTGGCTCAAGAATTTATTCGTTCTACCTTTAACGTTAATCTGCCTGATGAATATCTAGAGAATCTATCACACACGCCAAAACACGCTAAGTCTTACCCGATTATTAAATTCGAGTTTACCGGACGCTCCGTGGATGCTCCATTGTTATCCCAAGCCTCCAAAAAATTCGGTGTGGAATTAAGCATTTTAACCTCCCAAATTGAATATGCCGGTGGCGTGAAATTCGGTTTCACCGTAGCAGAAGTAGAAGGCGATGAAGATGCTATTACACAAACAAAAATCTATTTAATGGAAAATAACGTACGCGTTGAGGTATTAGGCTATGTGGAATGATTTTTTAACGCAACTTACGCCTCAAATGTGGCAAGCGGTGTGGGTTTCTACCTATGAAACCGTATATATCAGCTTTGCATCTACCCTGTTGGCCGTGATCATCGGTTTACCCTTTGGCGTAGTAACCTTCCTCACCGGCAAAGGCGAAATTCTTCAAAACGCACGGTTAAATCTCATTTTAAATATTGTGATTAACATTGGACGATCCATTCCATTCATTATTTTGTTAATCATTTTGTTACCGTTTACCCGTTTCATTTTGAATACAACGCTGGGAACAACGGCGGCAATTATCCCATTAAGCATTTGCGCCATGCCGTTTGTGGCACGTTTAACTGCCAATGCCTTAGTGGAAGTGCCAAAAGGCTTAACGGAAGCCGCAAAAGCGATGGGCGCGACAAACTGGCAAATCATCCGCAAATTCTATTTGCCGGAAGCACTGCCAACCTTAATTAACGGCATCACACTGACCTTAGTTACCTTAGTGGGCTATTCCGCCATGGCGGGCATTGTCGGCGGCGGTGGTTTAGGCAGCCTCGCCATTAACTACGGTGAATACCGCAACATGGTGTACGTTAAATGGGTCGCCACAATTATTATTGTCGTATTCGTCATGATTTCACAAAAACTTGGTGATGATTTCGCAAAACGCGTCGATCATCGTTAATTCACTTAGCATTAACATTAAAAGAGGATCTTTTATGAACTTAAAAAAATTACTCGGCGTAGCAACACTTGCCTCCGTATTTGCATTAACAGCGTGTAACGAAGAGAAAAAACCGGCAGCAACAGCAGAAGCACCGGCAAAAATTAAAGTCGGCGTGATGGCAGGCCCTGAGCACGAAGTGGCTGAAATCGCTGCGAAAGTCGCGAAAGAAAAATATAACTTAGACGTAGAATACGTTCTATTCAACGACTATGCCTTACCAAATACGGCGGTTTCTAAAGGCGATTTAGATGCTAACGCTATGCAACACAAACCGTATTTAGACAAAGATTCCCAAGCGAAAGGTTTAAACAACCTCGTTATCGTGGGCAACACCTTCGTTTATCCGTTAGCGGGTTACTCCAAAAAAATCAAAAGCGTAAATGAGTTACAAGATGGTGCGGTGGTTGCGGTACCAAACGACCCAAGTAACTTGGCACGCGCGTTAATCTTGTTAGAAAAACAAGGATTAATTAAATTAAAAGATCCGACCAACCTGTTCTCCACTTCAATGGATATTGTTGAAAATCCGAAACATTTACAAATTAAAGAAGTGGATACCTCTGTTGCAGCACGTGCGCTAGACGATGTGGATTTAGCCGTTGTCAATAACAACTATGCCGGCCAAGTGGGCTTAAATGCACAAGATCACGGCGTGTTCGTGGAAGATAAAGATTCTCCATATGTGAACATTATCGTGGCACGCACTGATAACAAAGACAGCAAAGCTATCCAAGATTTCGTGAAAGCTTACCAAACACCGGAAGTGGAACAAGAAGCGAAAAAACACTTTAAAGACGGCGTCGTAAAAGGTTGGTAATTTGAAGCCCCTATAAAAACACCGTAAAATGAGACCGCACTTTTAGGCCATAAAAAGCAAAGTGCGGTCATTTTTTTATAGGTTTTTCACGGAGGACATCAGAATAAAAATCCCTTTTTAACCATTGATAAGGATTTTTTATGAACGCTTTTAGCCGGTCAGGTTTGCGCCTATAATAAGCCGTTTATTTTTATACCATCAGGAACACCATGTTAGATATTGTTTTATACGAACCGGAAATTCCACAAAACACCGGTAATATTATTCGCTTATGCGCCAACACCGGCTTTCGTTTACATTTAATCGAGCCTCTGGGTTTTACCTGGGACGACAAAAAATTACGCCGCTCCGGCTTGGATTACCACGAATTTGCCGACATCAAAAAGCACAAAACTTTCGAGGCATTTTTGCAAAGCGAGCAACCGAAGCGTTTGTTTGCCTTAACGACAAAAGGTACACCGGCACACAGTGAAGTGACATTTGAATTGGGCGACTATTTAATGTTCGGTCCGGAAACCCGCGGCATTCCGATGGACATTTTAAACAGCATGCCGGCGGAACAAAAAATCCGTATTCCCATGACTGCCAACAGCCGCAGTATGAACCTCTCCAACTCGGTGGCGGTCACCGTGTATGAAGCTTGGCGCCAGCTGGGGTATCAAGGTGCAGTGAATCTTGTTCGATAAAATGAATTAAAAATTGCACTTGCAAAAGCGGCGATATTAAATGGGCTAAGTGCATTTCATTCCTGTCACTTAGCCCTTTTCTTTTGGAATTACGCGCCGATTAAACGAGAAAGTGCGGTGTCTTTTCGGTCTAAATAATGGGTCGATTGAATTCGACGAATGGTTCTAGATTTACCCCGAATCAATAAGGTTTCCGTGGTGGCTAAATTGCCTTTACGGCGAATACCTTTTAATAAATCACCATGAGTAATCCCGGTGGCGGCAAATACCAAATTATCATCACGCACAAGATGTTCCAGCTGCAACACCGTATTGACTTGAACACCCATTTCTTCACAACGGCGAATTTCTTCTTGCGCCAATGCCTTATTTTCCGGCGTATCACCTTTTACCTGATTCCGTGGCAATAAACGGGATTGCATATCTCCCCCCAAGGCACGAATCGCAGCCGCTGCCACAACGCCTTCCGGCGCACCACCAATGCCATAAACCATGTCAATTTCCGCCTCCGGCAAACAACATAATACCGAAGCCGCCACATCACCATCAGGAATCGTAAATACGCGCACACCCAGTTGATGCATTTTTTCAATCACGGCTTCATGACGAGGTTTATCTAAAATCATCACCGTTAAATCGGATAATAGCTTGCCTAACTTTGAAGCAACACGGCGCAAATTTTGTTCAAGCGGCAAATTCAAATCAACAATGCCTTTTGCTTCCGGCCCCACTACCAATTTTTCCATATACATATCCGGTGCTTTCAAAAAAGTATTTTTGCCACCTGCCGCCAATACAGAAATCGCATTAGACTGCCCCATCGCCGTCATGCGCGTACCATCAATAGGATCGACCGCAATAGACACCAATTCCCCCATGCCTGAACCCACTTTTTCACCGATATATAACATCGGCGCGTGGTCAATTTCGCCTTCGCCAATCACGATTTCCGCATCCATATGAATCAAATTTAGCATATAACGCATGGCTTTCACGGCAGCATCATCAGCCGAATGTTTATCCCCACGCCCCAACCACGCAAATCCGGCAAGGGCGGCAACTTCGGTTACTCTCGAAAACTCAATGGCTAATGATCTATTCATGGCATAATCCTTAAAAATGAGAAATAAAAATCGGCTTATTCTAGCACTAAGCAAACGTTTGCTATAGTAAAAATCGTAAAAATATGCGTTAATATTGATGTTTACAAATTTGTATTTGGTCGAAAGTCCCCGTTCTGTTCTAAAGGGATTGAAACTGCGATTTAGTTTTGATGCTGACAGCATGTTAGATGCAAGTTTAAATAAATGGAATGAGTGCGTTAGCTTCTCAAAGCTGCTTAATGGAGGTGGTATGCCAAATAGGCAAACTGAACATTATACTGGCAGTCAAGGTAAGAGCTTTAAGGAACAAACTAATGATTTAGGAATTAGAATAGTACCGATTAGTCAAATTAATCCACAAAGAGAAAGAAATCAATATTTGAAAATATGCTCATGATATATAAGCAGGAAAATTTGATAAAAAATCTTAAGAGGTGAAATTATGAGTTTTGTTAGTTTATTTTTCAAAAAATTAAAAGAAAAAATTGGTTTTAGAATAATGACAAAAGACGAGTATGAGCTTTTTCTCAAAGAAAAAAGAAAATCTTGTTTTAACTCAAATATGCTCGGTCATTCAATTACAAGTTCGGCTATTGATAGAAGTAATGTCGAAAGTAATAGTATAAACCCAGCTACCGGATTGCCAATATCTGGCGGGGTTGATGTAGGAGGTAATCCTTATGGTGTAGATTTAAGTAGTTCTTTTGAAGCAACTAATCCGGCTACCGGATTGCCAATGTCGGGCGGGCTTGATGTAGGAGGTAATCCTTATGGGGTGGATTTAAATAGTTCTTTTAATCACTCATTTCAAGACTTAAGTAATTCTTATCACAATGATTTTCATCATGATTAAACAAAGAGAATATCATGACAGATGTCAATAAAGTCATTATTTTAGCATATTTAGACAATCGGCCAAAAATGTCGAAAGACCCCTCCCTACTCCAAAGGGGTTGAAACATATTACGGTCGGCTAACATCTCCCATGTTTGTCCGTCGAAAGCCCCCTGCTCCAAAGGGATTCCCCATCAATCACCAAAGTGCGGTGTGTTTTTTAAATAAATTACACCTATCAAATTTCTACAAATAAACCGGCAAAACTAAATTTTTCATTTTTTCTCTTGAAATCCCTCAAAACGATCTTATTTAAATTTGGCGAACAAATGTTCAACAGAACATCCATGGAACGAAGAAGGAAAGACTATGAATATTGAAAAATTTACCACTAAATTCCAACAAGCCATTGCTGAAGCGCAATCTTTAGCGGTTGGCAAGGATAATCAATTTATTGAACCGGTGCATTTATTGAGTGCCTTGTTAAATCAACAAGACGGTTCAGTGGCGCCGATTTTAACCGCAAGCGGCGTGAACGTTGCCGCATTGCGCAACGAACTCAACAACGAACTTGCCAAACTTCCGCAAGTATCCGGCAATGGCGGTGATGTACAACTTTCCCGTCAGTTGCTCAACCTTTTGAATTTATGCGATAAATTGGCGCAACAACGGCAGGATAAATTTATTTCCTCCGAACTCTTTTTACTTGCAGCCTTGGAAGAAAAAGGCGTCGTCAGTGAGATACTGAAAAAGTGCGGTGCGAAAAAAGAACAAATTTTACAAGCCATCGATCATATTCGTGGAGGACAAAATGTGAATGACCAAAATGCGGAAGAAAGCCGCCAAGCCTTAGAAAAATATACTATCGACTTAACCGCTCGTGCAGAAAGTGGCAAATTGGATCCGGTGATTGGGCGTGATGAAGAAATCCGCCGCACCATTCAAGTGTTGCAACGCCGCACCAAAAACAACCCGGTGCTTATCGGTGAACCGGGCGTAGGTAAAACCGCCATTGTGGAAGGGTTGGCACAACGTATTGTGAACGGCGAAGTGCCGGAAGGTTTGAAAAATAAACGCGTGCTTTCTTTAGATATGGGCGCGTTAATCGCAGGGGCAAAATATCGCGGTGAATTTGAAGAACGCTTGAAAGCCGTCTTGAAAGAATTGGCGCAGGAAGAAGGGCGTGTCATTTTATTTATCGATGAAATTCACACCATGGTGGGCGCGGGTAAAACCGACGGTGCAATGGATGCCGGCAACTTGTTAAAACCAAGTTTGGCACGTGGTGAATTGCATTGTGTGGGCGCGACTACGTTAGACGAATACCGCCAATACATTGAAAAAGACGCCGCACTTGAACGTCGTTTCCAAAAAGTGTTCGTGGGCGAACCAAGCGTGGAAGATACCATTGCTATTTTGCGTGGCTTAAAAGAACGTTATGAAATCCATCACCACGTGCAAATTACCGACCCGGCTATTGTGGCAGCGGCAACATTGTCTCATCGTTACATTTCCGATCGCCAGTTACCGGATAAAGCCATAGACTTGATCGACGAAGCCGCATCCAGCATTCGGATGGAAATCGACTCCAAACCACAGCCGTTAGATCGCTTGGATCGCCGTATTATCCAACTCAAATTGGAACAACAGGCGTTACAAAAAGAAGATGACGATGCCAGTCGCAAACGCTTGGAGATGTTAGAAAAAGAATTAGCGGAAAAAGAACGGGAATACGCTGAATTAGAAGAAGTGTGGAAATCCGAAAAAGCGGCCCTTTCAGGTACTCAACACATTAAAGCGGAATTGGAGAACGCCCGTACCCAAATGGAACAAGCTCGTCGTGCAGGCGATTTAAATAAAATGTCCGAATTGCAATATGGTGTGATTCCATCGTTAGAAAAACAATTAGCGCAGGCGGAAACTGGCGAAGGCAAGGAAATGAGCCTATTACGCTACCGCGTGACCGATGAGGAAATCGCCGAAGTGCTTTCCCGCGCCACCGGTATTCCGGTCTCCAAAATGATGGAAGGCGAAAAAGAAAAACTCTTGCGCATGGAAGAAGAATTGCACAAACGCGTTATCGGGCAAAACGAAGCCGTGGATGCTGTGGCGAACGCCATTCGTCGTAGCCGCGCCGGTCTTTCCGATCCGAATCGCCCAATTGGTTCCTTCTTGTTCTTAGGGCCAACCGGTGTGGGTAAAACCGAATTGTGCAAAACCTTGGCGAAATTCTTGTTTGATAGCGAAGATGCCATGGTGCGTATCGACATGTCCGAATTCATGGAAAAACACAGCGTGTCCCGTTTGGTCGGTGCACCTCCGGGCTATGTGGGCTATGAAGAAGGTGGTTATTTAACCGAGGCTGTGCGTCGTCGTCCGTATTCCGTGATTTTGCTCGACGAAGTGGAAAAAGCGCACCACGATGTATTCAACATCTTGTTGCAAGTGTTGGATGATGGCCGCTTAACGGATGGACAAGGCAGAACCGTAGATTTCCGCAATACAGTGGTGATCATGACCTCTAACTTGGGTTCCGATTTGATTCAAGGCAACCAAGAAGAAAGCTACGATGACATGAAAGCGTTAGTGATGTCTGTGGTGAGCCAACATTTCCGTCCGGAATTTATTAACCGAATTGACGAAACCGTGGTGTTCCATCCGTTGAATAAAGACAACATTCGCGCCATTGCGGAAATTCAGTTAAAACGCTTAATCAACCGCATGGAAAGTCGTGGCTATGTGTTGACCTTTACAGATGCCACTCTCGATTTCATCAGCGAAATCGGCTATGACCCGATTTACGGCGCGCGCCCATTAAAACGTGCGATTCAGCAAGAAATTGAGAATCCGTTAGCGCAACAAATCCTTTCCGGCAGTTTGTTACCAGAAAAACCGATTAGCGTGGATTACGTTGACGGTAAGATTATGGCTAAACAATAGATTATCTTAAATGCAAAAGTGCGGTTAATTTCAACCGCACTTTTTTGTTTCTTTAATCTGTCTTTTTTAATTCTTTTAAAAAGGCAACAAGCATTGTCTTTTGTGGTGTCGTTAATTCCTGCCAATATCTATCTAGTTCATCATGATTCCATTCCGCCAATTCCATACAATCTGCAAAAAAGTAGCTAATCGGTGTTTTTAGGAAAGTAGCGATCGCAACTAAATGAGACATGTTGATTTTGTTTGTACCGCGTTCATAGCGGGAAAGTTGTGGTTGAGAAATATCGACATATTCAGACAGTTTTTCTGCTGTGTAACCCAGTTCTTTACGTTTTTGTTGGATGCGTTGTCCGACAGCGCGATCCACATCACTTGCGATTGGTTGAACCATAAATTCTTTTGCTATTTTATTCATCCATAGCATTATTTTTTATGATTTTTTGCATTGACTGAATATCTCAGTAAGCATATAATTTTATTAAATATGCGTATATAGCATATTTTATTCAGTAGAATTTAGAATACTAACAGAGGTAATTTATGATTAGCCTAAAGAAAATAACCATTTTATTTACTGGATTAGCTAGTGCTTCTCAAGCATTTGCTGATTGGGAATCTGCTAACTTAGAAGAAGAAATTCAAAGTAGCGGTATATATCGTACCTGCATATATGAAAGTATCTCAGGTTATAGATTTTCAATTCAGAACAAAGGATTTTGTCTAGGCATTGTCCAAGTAGATCCTGAAACAGGAAGAGTAAAAAAATATCTATGAGAACCTATAATCCAATACTAAGATTCATTTGTAATAATGAAGAAAAACATGCTCATATGATAGAAAGTATGGCTTCTAAAGGATACATTTTTCTAGAAACAAAAAAAGAATTGGTAAACAATCAAGATGTAAGAATAATCTTAGTCTTTTCTAAATTAGATCTTATAAATGATAAGTTGAATCAATTTAAATCTAAAATATCAGAAGATTTGGAGGATATTAAAGATTGCTTTTCAGATTATGAGATTAAATTAATTATCTAATAAATAGTAGATCAGAAATGGTCTGCTATTTTTTCTATCTCTCTTAAATTTTATTATAGCCAGCCAAAGTCTGGCTATAAAAACCATACTCTATGCGAATGGAGCCAAATAGCTTAAGCGATGAACAGAAAAAAATCCTCGCTATATAATGGACAAGGCTAACAACCAAAATTCAACATATAGGACGATTATTTAACCCCTCGTAGCGTGATGCACGATCAAATTACGCACGGAAGGTTATTTAACGCTTTCGAGCATTCATGATTTCGTGCAACAAGTTGCACGCTACTATTCACTAAAATAGTGATATAAAAATAAATACGGTGACCAGTTTTCACAAGCTCCTTGAGGGGTTTGTGAAGTATAGGCTTTTATAGGGGAGGCTAAAAACTGCACGTTTTACGTGCAGATTGTTTCAATAATAAAGTGGATTATTCCTCTTTTTTTAGAGGCTTTAATTTAATTGACAGTTGTAGTAATATACAGTCATTATTCATTAACATTGAGTTTATTCGTATAAATGATACTAACAATAATTGAAATCTCTCTAAAATTAGAAGGTGATATAATAAGGTTCAGAAAATGAAAATTAACGAAATAGTAGATATAAAAACCACAGCCATATCTTTTTGGGAAGATATTTATAACGAATATAAAGATATTGATTTATCAATGGTCGATATTTTAGATATTGTTGATCATTTGAATGAAACATTTAAACTTTACTTTCCTACTATAAGTATTGGTTTTGGATATTATCCTGAAATAACCGGAAGAATATTCCTAATAAATTTAGATTATAGCAATATTAATAATCTTATTTATTTATGGTTTTTAGATAAAAAGAAAATCGATTTTGGTTTAAGAATATCATTAATTGAAGAGGATATGATAAATCAATATAAATTAGATTTTGCAGATTCCTATGATATACAATTCAAGCTATCAAAAAATCAAGGATTAATTGATGTTGAGTTCTTTTCTAAAAACATAAGCGAAGATAGATTTGATATTGCATTTGTAATTATTCGATTTGTTTTAGGTGAATGGAGTATGTACAGCAAAATAAATTCAATAAGAATGTTAGAGTACATTCCAGAAAATCCTATACCTCTATCTAAACTATACGATACATTTAATAATATATGGATTAATGAGCTAGGACATTCTGGCAAAAATGAAGGATATCATTTTGATAAATATCTTCTCCCAGCATTATCAGGTGAAGAGGTAGGGATAATGAATGGCTTTATCCCTATGCGAAATAAGTTGGCAAATCACTTAGTTGGCTCTATTGATTATCCGTTTTCTTTTTTTATGTTTGTAACATTAGAGAATGGGTACAATGAAGATGATATCGATACATTTGAAAGCTCCATTTTTGATATCTATGAAAAAGGTAAAGGAGTTATAACTGTAAGAACAAGGCAACCAAGTGAAAATAGATATAGTATATATGGATATTGTGCTCAGACTGAACTAATTTATACACATCTTACATCATTATTAAAAAGCTACTCCAAATTTAATGCTGAAATAAATATATTATTTGATCAGAACTGGTATGGTTACCGACATTGGGTATTAGATAAGAACATAAGGATGGATTTATCTGAGATAAATGAATTAATAACTTCATCTAAACAAAATTCTACTGAACAACCAATCAATAAACAGCCCAAAAAATCATTTTTTCAAAGATTATTTAAGCGATAAAGAAAAGCCATTTAGTGAACGCTAAATGGCTTTTTTTATCTATCAACCTCAAAGTGCGGTCGCTTTTTTGAGTGTTTTCAACGTAGTTCTTCACTGTGTTGTTCAAACCAGCTTTCTAAAATTAAGCAGGCGGAAATGCCATCCACTTTGCTTTTATTTAAAGCACGATAACCGCCGCGGCTGAAAATTTCACTGCGAGCTTCCGTAGTTGTGAGGCGTTCATCCTGTAATTCCACCGGTAAATTAAAGCGTCCGTTCAAGCGATTGGCGAATTTTTTAGCGCGTAAGGTCAGCTCTTGTTCGGTACCATCCATGTTCAGTGGCAAACCAACGACGATTCGTGCCGGCTGCCATTCTTTGATGACTTTACCGATAGCATCCCAATCAGGAATGCCGTCTTGTGCTTTAAATGCCGGCAACGACTGTGCTGTGCCGGTGATGCTTTGCCCCACTGCACAACCAATGCTTTTTGTGCCGAAATCAAAGGCTAAAACTGTAATGCCCATTAACAATGTCCTACTTGGCCGACAAAATTATGCATATCAATGCCGAGCAATTGATTGGCCGCCAACCAGCGTTGATCGCATGGTAAATCAAACAGGATTTGTTCCGTTGCCGGCACGACCAGCCAAGAATCATGGGCGATTTCTTGCTCTAACTGATTGGCTTCCCAACTGGCACAACCTAAAGCAACCAAATATTTCTCCGGTTCTTCAGGAGTGCCAAATGTATCTACCACATCGGCAGATGTTGTTAGGACAAGATTATCATTCACTTTATAACTGTGATTAAATACTTTTGGAACAGACGTATGCAAAATGAAACCGCGATCAACGTTCACCGGCCCACCGGCAAGCACCAGTTTATCATCGTAAGTGCGGTCGGTTACCATCATGAAATTCATTTTTGCACTCAGTTCTGCAATGGTTAAGTCGGTAGGCTGATTAATCACCAATCCCATAGACCCTTTTTCATTGTGCTCACAAATATAAATGACCGTCCGATAAAAATAACTGTCCTCTAAATTTGGCATAGCAATAAGCAAATGATCTTGTAAATCCATCATAATGTTTCCCCCAAATCACCAAAACAAACTTGTAACGCGGTTATTGCTGCCATCGCTGCCGTTTCGGTGCGTAATACTCGCTTTCCTAATAACACTTCCACAAAACCTTGTTGTTCGGTTTGTGCAATTTCTTGCGCTGATAAGCCACCTTCAGAACCAATTAATAAGCGCACGCCGGCAGTGGGTATCGTTGGCAACGTGCGAATGGAATGGGTTGCTCTCGGATGAAGATTTAATTTCAGTGCGCCATCTTGTTCGGCGCACCATTGTTGTAATTTCATTAATGGGCGAATTTCCGGAATTTTATTCCGGCCACATTGTTCACACGCCGCAATGGCAATTTTTTGCCACTGTTGGATTTTTTTTTCCATACGATCACCGTCTAATTTCACGCCACAACGTTCCGACCACAGCGGTGTAATCACGTTCACGCCTAATTCGACGGATTTTTGAATAGTAAATTCCATACGTTCACCACGCGAAATAACTTGACCAAGGTGAATTGACAACGGGCTTTCCCGATCGTCAAATTGCCGGCTTAAAATTTCTACATCGACGTTTTTTTTACTCACCTGCGTAATCATTGCTTGGTATATATGATTACTGCCGTCAAAAAGTTCAAGATGGTCGCCGGGTTGCATACGCAAAACACGCCCCACATGATTTGCACCGTCTTCAGACAAGGTGCAAAAAGTGAGATGATTCAACGATGTAGGATGATAAATTCTAGGTACTCGCATAATAGAACATTAACTAAAAATCATGGTTCTATCATAACAGAAAAGAAGAGGGCAAAGAGAGAAATGAGAAATTAATATTCCCATTTGGTCGGATCAATACCTAACTCACGCATAATCACTTTCGCTTCTTCAGGAATTTCATCGCTGCGCTCTTTGAGCAAATCTTCATCTGTTGGCAAAGGCTGACCGGTAAAGGCGTGTAAGAAAGCTTCGCAAAGCAATTCACTGTTTGTTGCGTGGCGTAAATTACGAATTTGGCGACGAGTGCGTTCATTTGTCAAAATTTCAAGCACTTTAATTGGAATGGAAACCGTAATTTTTTTCACTTGTTCACTTTTTTTGCCATGTTCTGCATAAGGGCTAATGTATTGTCCGTTCCAATTCGCCATAATTGATTCCTGAAATAACCTTAGTAATTGTCTCAATATTCTAATAAAAAAGAATAAAAATAACAATCTAGCCGTGAAGACTGCTAGATTTCCATGAATGCGTCTGCCCTAGACGGACTGACGTCTTCATCAACTCAAAAGTGCGGTCAGTTTTTTCAAGGTTTTTTCTGCCTCATGGCGAATTTTTAAGAAAATTCCCTTTACAGAGGACGACTAGCCCCATGAATTAACAGATAATGCGATTCTTTGCTTTAATAAAATCAATTAAGTCGGTAGAATACCTCTACTTTTTATCCATTTTTTAGAGGAAATCACTATGTCATTAGAAGTTTTAGATCAGTTAGAAAACAAAATTAAACAAGCCGTTGAAACCATTCAACTCCTTCAACTCGAAGTGGATGAATTAAAAGAAAAAAATGGCAGATCACAACAAGAAAACGATGCGTTACGCAGTGAAAACGAACAATTAAGAAGCGAACATCAAAATATTCAAGAACGTTTACGCTCACTTTTAGGCATCACTGACAGTATCTAATGATTCTTTATTAAACCAAGGCTTAGTTAATCTAAGCCTTCTTTTTTTGGGAGAAAAAATGCAACCTCACATTTGCTTAATCACCGGCAGCACTTTAGGCGGTGCCGAATATGTTGCCGAACACATAGAAAGCCGATTACAACAACAAGGTTTCAGTACTGAATTGCACCACGGCCCGGCATTAAATGACGTAATTAATGAAAAATTATGGCTAGTGGTAACTTCCACCCATGGCGCAGGCGAATTACCGGATAACCTCAAACCGTTATTTGAAGCTCTGGATGCAAGTGATAACGACCTTTCCCACTTAAGATTTGCGGTGATCGGTTTAGGAAATTCTGATTACGATACCTTTTGCTTTGCCGTGGATAAAGTAGAACAAAGTTTATTGGCAAAAAGTGCGGTCAAAATAACCGATGCTTTACGTATTGATGTCTTAACAGAATCTGATCAAGAACAGTGCGCAGAAGACTGGTTACCTAATTTTACGCATAATATTTAATCAATAAAAAAGCAAACAGCATGTGGATAACTTCGTTGATTATTGTTAAAAATCTGTTTTTATGTAATGAATAAATTCTGATGCTAATCAACCTGTGGATAAATAAGGAAGTTATACACAAGAATTAACGGTATCGATCGGGAAGATCTTAACACGTTTGAAAATGATCTATGTATTTCATTTACAATGTAAAAACGATCTTATTCAACGGTTTTGATGATCCTTATAATAGTAATAATAAAAGATCTCTATATAAAGATCTTATTTCTTATTAGCGAAGATCCTTCTCCCGATCCCTCTTTTTTCTTTCACTGAAACGCATCTTTTAACCACCTAAGATTTTCAGTAAAATAGCGACCAATTTTTTCAAGGATCAACAGATCCACACCTCATCTAAAATAGAGATCATTCATAATCATGTTTTATACTGAAACCTATGATGTCATCGTGATCGGTGGCGGTCATGCAGGAACAGAAGCCGCATTGGCACCTGCACGTATGGGATTAAAAACCCTATTACTTACTCATAATGTAGATACTCTCGGACAAATGTCTTGTAACCCGGCGATTGGGGGAATTGGCAAAGGGCATTTAGTAAAAGAAGTGGATGCCATGGGCGGATTAATGGCGCATGCCGCCGATAAAGCCGGTATTCAATTTCGTACATTAAACAGCAGTAAAGGCCCGGCCGTACGCGCAACACGTGCGCAAGCGGATCGTGTGTTATATCGTCAAGCCGTCAGAATCGCCCTTGAAAATCAACCGAATTTAGATATTTTCCAACAAGAAGCCACGGATATCTTAATTGAACAAGATCGTGTAACCGGTGTTACAACGAAAATGGGGCTTACGTTTCATGCAAAATCTGTGATCTTAACCGCCGGCACCTTCTTAGCCGGTAAGATCCATATTGGTTTACAAAATTATGAAGGGGGACGTGCAGGTGATCCGGCTTCGGTAACCCTCTCTCATCGTTTAAGAGATCTTGGTTTACGTGTGGATCGCTTAAAAACCGGAACACCGCCACGTATTGATGCACGTACGATCAATTTTGAAGTTTTAGCTAAACAACATGGCGATGCAGTATTGCCGGTGTTCTCTTTTATGGGATCCGTTTCTGATCACCCGCAACAAATTCCTTGTTATATCACCCACACCAACGAACAAACCCATGATGTGATCCGTAATAACTTGGATCGTAGCCCGATGTATACCGGTGTCATTGAAGGGATCGGGCCACGTTATTGCCCATCGATCGAAGATAAAGTAATGCGCTTTGCGGATCGTAATTCGCACCAAATTTATTTAGAACCGGAAGGCTTAACCAGCAATGAAGTGTATCCGAATGGGATTTCAACCAGTTTACCTTTTGACGTGCAAATAGGTATCGTCAATTCCATGAAAGGGTTGGAAAATGCCCGCATTGTGAAACCGGGTTATGCCATTGAATATGATTATTTTGATCCACGTGATTTAAAACCGACCTTAGAAACCAAATCCATTCAAGGTTTATTCTTTGCCGGTCAAATTAATGGTACGACCGGTTATGAAGAAGCATCGGCACAAGGCTTATTGGCGGGGATTAATGCAGGTCTTTATGTACAAGAGAAAGAAGCCTGGTTTCCGCGCCGTGATCAAGCTTACACCGGTGTGTTGGTGGATGACCTTTGTACATTAGGAACAAAAGAACCCTATCGTGTGTTTACCTCTCGTGCGGAATACCGTTTGTTATTGCGTGAAGATAATGCCGATATTCGTTTAACGCCAATTGCCCATGAATTAGGATTAATTGATGACGCACGCTGGGCTCGTTTTAACCAAAAAATGGAAAATATCGAGCAAGAGCGTCAACGCTTACGCAGTATTTGGTTGCATCCACGTTCTGAATACCTAGAAGAAGCCAATAAAGTATTGAATAGTCCATTAGTGCGTGAAGCCAGTGGTGAAGATTTATTACGCCGTCCGGAAATGACTTACGATATTTTGACTTCCTTAACGCCATATCAACCGGCAATGGAAGATAAAGAAGCGGTAGAACAAGTAGAAATCGCCATTAAATATCAAGGCTATATCGAGCATCAACAAGAGGAAATCGAAAAACAAAAACGCCACGAAAATACAGCTATTCCGGCTCACTTTGATTACAGCAAAGTTTCCGGTTTATCTAACGAAGTGCGGGCAAAATTGGAACAACATCGTCCGGTCTCTATCGGACAAGCGAGCCGTATTTCCGGTATTACGCCGGCAGCGATTTCCATCATTCTGGTGAATTTGAAAAAGCAAGGCATGCTAAAACGTGGTGAATAATGACTAATTTAGAACTTCAATTAACGGATAAGCTAAAAACATTGTTAAAACAGACCGCACTTTCTGTGACAGAACAACAGCAACAACAGTTAGTGAAGCTGGTTTTGCTGCTGAATAAATGGAACAAGGCTTATAATCTAACGTCTGTGCGTGATCCGCAGGAAATGATGGTTAAACATATTTTAGACAGTCTTGTGGTTAGCCCTTATTTACAAGGTGATCGTTTTATTGATGTCGGTACCGGCCCGGGCTTGCCCGGCTTGCCTTTAGCTATCATTAATCCGCAAAAACAATTTGTTTTGTTAGATAGCTTGGGTAAACGGATCAGTTTTATTCGCAATGCGGTATGTGAGTTAGAGCTTACCAATGTTGAAGCAGTGTTGAGTCGTGCGGAAGAATATCAACCCGATCACCAATTTGACGGGGTATTAAGTCGTGCTTTTGCCTCGTTAAAGGAGATGACCGACTGGTGCCGTCATTTACCGAAAAAAGAGGGGCTTTTTTATGCCTTAAAAGGCCTCTATCACAATGAGGAAGTTCAAGCCTTGGAGGGGAAATTTATGGTTAAAGAGGTGGTTAAACTCCATGTTCCTGAGCTTGTAGGTGAACGACATTTAATCATTCTGCATTAAATTTCTAAAAGTGTGATTTATTTAACAGTTTTTCCCCTTTTTTAAGTTGAATCTCTCTGTGCTAAATGTATAATTAGCCAGTTTTTGCATACTAAAAAATAATGTGATGTCTAGGGTTTTAACGCAAGCGAAGCATTGTTACCAAAAATCAATATGGATTGAAATGGGTATTTTACTCATTATCGGTGCGTTAATTTCACTTTGGCAGTGGAAAAGTGCGGTTGATTTCTGTCTTGGATTTTTCTGTGCTTTTCTGCCTTTTTGTGCTTTTGTGTATCTTATTTTTTATCGTAAACAGCATTTATCAACAAAATTGACCGCACTTTATCGTGGGGAAGCGGTAAAGTTTGCATTAACGATACTATGTATTATTGCTGCGTTTAAAGGATTTCATGTAAGTGAATTCATTTTATTTTTTGCAGGTTTTTTCGTGGCATTAGTGTTGAACAATGTCGTTCCATTTTTGCTGAACAGGTCTTAATTTTAAGTTCTATATAAAGGGTCAACTATGTCCGGACAAACAACCTCTGAGTATATCGGCCACCATTTGTCTTTTTTAAAGACCGGTGAGGGTTTTTGGCATATTCATGTCGATACACTGTTTTTCTCTATCGTATCAGCCATTATTTTCCTTTTCGTTTTTTCACGTGTTGCGAAAAAAGCGACACCGGGCGTACCAAGCAAAATGCAATGTTTGGTCGAAATTTTAGTGGAATGGGTCAATGGTATCGTAAAAGAAAACTTTCATGGTCCACGCAATGTTGTTGCACCGTTAGCATTAACCATTTTTTGTTGGGTATTCATTATGAATGCCATCGACTTAATCCCGGTCGATTTTCTTCCACAATTCGCAGGTTTGTTCGGTATTCACTACTTGAGAGCTGTGCCAACAGCAGATATTAGTGCAACGCTCGGCATGTCAATCTGTGTCTTTTTCTTAATTCTTTTCTATACGGTAAAATCTAAAGGTTTTGGTGGATTGGTTAAGGAATATACCTTACACCCATTTAATCACTGGGCGTTTATTCCGGTTAACTTTATTCTTGAAACCGTTACTTTACTGGCTAAACCAATTTCTCTCGCATTCCGTTTATTCGGTAATATGTATGCAGGGGAATTAATCTTTATTCTCATTGCTGTGATGTATTCTGCCAATATGGCAATTGCGGCATTGGGAATTCCATTACACCTTGTTTGGGCGATTTTCCATATTTTGGTTATTACGCTACAAGCATTCATCTTTATGATGTTGACGGTGGTTTACTTAAGTATCGCTTATAACAAAGCAGATCATTAATTTTATTTTTTATTAACCGGCTCTAGGGCTAAACTTAACTTCTATTGGAGAACATTATGGAAACTGTAATTACAGCTACAATTATCGGTGCATCAATCCTTCTTGCATTCGCAGCATTAGGTACAGCTATCGGCTTTGCGATTTTAGGCGGTAAATTCTTAGAATCTTCCGCTCGTCAACCTGAGCTTGCTTCTAGCTTGCAAACAAGAATGTTTATCGTTGCAGGTTTATTGGATGCGATTGCGATGATTGCTGTTGGTATTTCTTTACTTTTCATTTTCGCAAACCCATTCATCGGTTTATTACAATAATCACCTTATTTGCTTATCAACGTAAAACAAGCAGATTAAGGAGGACGTTGTGAATCTAAATGCAACATTAATTGGTCAACTGATTGCGTTTGCAATTTTCGTGTGGTTCTGCATGAAATTTGTTTGGCCACCAATTATTAGTGCAATTGAAAAACGTCAAAGCCAAATTGCGAATGCTTTAGCTTCTGCTGAAGCGGCTAAAAAAGAACAAGCAGATACTAAAATGCTTGTTGAAAAGGAAATTTCGGAAGCGAAAATTCAAGCGCAAGAAATTTTAGATTTAGCCAATAAACGTCGCAATGAAGTTTTAGACGAAGTGAAGGCAGAAGCCGAAGAACTTAAAGCGAAAATCATTGAACAAGGCTATGCTGAGGTTGAAGCTGAACGTAAACGTGTTCAAGAAGAATTACGTGTAAAAGTTGCGTCTTTGGCCATTGCAGGTGCTGAAAAAATTGTTGGACGTACTGTGGATGAAGCAGCCAACAATGACATTATTGATAAATTAGTTGCAGAACTATAAGAAGGTTGAGCTTATGTCAGAATTAACTACCATAGCTCGCCCTTATGCTAAAGCAGCGTTTGATTTTGCCGTTGAACAAAGTACATCTGACAAAAGTGCGGTAGAAAAATGGAATGAAATGTTAGGTTTTCTTGCTGAATTAGTGAAAAACGAAACAATGCAAAATTATCTAACAGGTTCTCTTTCTGCACAAAAATTAGCAGATACGGTGATCTCAATTTGTGGTGAACAATTAGATCAATATGGGCAAAACTTAGTTCGGTTAATGGCTGAAAATAAGCGTTTAACTGTTCTTCCGCAAGTTTTTAAAGAATTCCAACATTATGTTGAGGAATATAAAGCTATTGCGGAAGTGAACGTCATATCGGCTCAACCATTAAGCGTCATGCAACAAGAAAGAATTGCAGCCGCAATGGAAAAAAGATTAGCCCAAAAAGTTAAGTTAAATTGCAACGTTGATAGCTCGCTCATTGCTGGCGTTATCATTCGTACAGAAGATTTTGTGATTGACGGAAGTAGTCGTGGACAACTTGCCCGTTTAGCAAATGAGTTGCAATTATAAGAGGATTAGAAAATGCAACTAAATTCAACTGAAATTAGTGAATTGATTAAAAAACGCATTGCTCAATTTGATGTGGTAAGCGAAGCCCGCAATACAGGAACGATTGTTTCTGTTAGTGATGGGATTATTCGTATCCATGGTTTAAGCGATGTGATGCAAGGCGAAATGATCGCCTTACCGGGCAACCGTTATGCCATGGCACTTAACCTTGAACGCGACTCGGTTGGTGCGGTAGTTATGGGGCCTTATGCCGATCTTGCCGAAGGAATGGAAGTGCAATGTACCGGCCGTATTCTTGAAGTGCCGGTTGGTCGTGGTTTATTAGGTCGTGTTGTAAACACCCTTGGTCAACCAATTGATGGTAAAGGTGAAATTGAAAATGACGGTTTTTCTCCAGTTGAAGTTATCGCGCCGGGTGTAATTGAACGTAAATCCGTTGATCAACCTGTACAAACCGGTTATAAAGCGGTTGACTCCATGGTACCAATCGGTCGTGGTCAACGTGAATTGATTATCGGTGACCGTCAAACCGGTAAAACAGCATTAGCGATTGATGCCATCATTAACCAACGTAACTCAGGCATTAAATGTATCTATGTCGCAATTGGTCAAAAAGCGTCAACAATTGCTAACGTAGTACGTAAATTAGAAGAACATGGTGCATTAGCTAACACTATCGTGGTTGCGGCATCTGCGTCTGAATCTGCTGCATTACAATATTTAGCACCTTATGCCGGTTGTGCAATGGGTGAATATTTCCGTGATCGTGGTGAAGATGCATTAATCGTTTACGATGATCTTTCTAAACAAGCGGTAGCTTATCGTCAAATTTCCTTATTATTACGTCGTCCACCGGGTCGTGAAGCTTATCCTGGTGACGTATTCTACTTACACTCACGTTTACTTGAACGTGCTTCTCGTGTAAATGAAGAATACGTAGAAAAATTCACCAAAGGTGAAGTAAAAGGAAAAACAGGTTCTTTAACCGCACTTCCGATTATTGAAACTCAAGCGGGTGACGTTTCTGCATTCGTTCCAACCAACGTGATTTCTATTACTGACGGTCAGATTTTCTTAGAATCTAACTTGTTTAACTCCGGTATCCGTCCTGCGGTAAACCCGGGTATTTCGGTTTCTCGTGTGGGTGGTTCAGCACAAACTAAGGTCATTAAGAAACTTGCCGGTGGTATTCGTACCGCACTTGCGCAATACCGTGAATTAGCGGCATTTGCTCAGTTTGCTTCTGATCTTGATGATGCAACTCGTAAACAACTTTCTCACGGTGAAAAAGTAACCGAATTGTTGAAACAAAAACAATTTTCTCCGCTTTCTGTTGCTGAGCAAGCAGTAGTGTTATTTGCGGTTGAATTTGGTTATTTAGACGATGTTGAGTTATCTAAAATTGCAAGTTTTGAAACCGCACTTCTAGATTATGCAAATCGTAATTATGCCGAGTTTATGCAAGAGCTTACTAAAACTGGTAACTATAATGATGAAATCAAAGATACATTAAAAGGTATTTTAGATAGTTTCAAAGCGAATAGTGCTTGGTAGTAACGGAGAAATAAGATGGCAGGTGCAAAAGAGATAAAAACCAAAATTGCCAGCGTACAAAGTACGCAGAAAATTACTAAGGCAATGGAAATGGTTGCAACCTCGAAAATGCGTAAAACGCAGGACCGTATGGCGGCATCTCGTCCGTATTCTGAAACTATCCGTAGTGTTATCAGCCATGTGTCTAAAGCAAGTATCGGTTATAAACACCCGTTCTTAGTTGAACGGGATGTGAAAAAAGTGGGTGTTTTAGTGATTTCTACTGATCGTGGAATGTGCGGTGGTTTAAACGTGAATTTGTTTAAAACCACACTTAACCAAATTAAAGATTGGAAATCACAAAATGCGACGACTGAGCTTGGCTTGATTGGTTCTAAAGGGATTAGTTTTTTCCGTTCCCTTGGTTTTAAGGTAAAAAGCCAACTTTCCGGTTTGGGCGATAACCCTTCTTTAGAAGAATTAATTGGTGTAGCAAATACCATGTTTGATGCTTATCGTAATGGAGAAATTGATGCGATTTATATTGCATATAATAAGTTCATTAATACGATGTCGCAAAAACCGGTTGTACAACAATTAGTTCCTTTACCGGAAATGGAAAACGATCACTTAAGCGAAAGACAACAGGCATGGGATTATATTTACGAACCTGATCCAAAAGTGTTATTAGACAGCCTTTTAGTTCGTTATTTAGAATCTCAAGTTTATCAAGCGGTTGTAGATAATTTAGCTTCAGAACAAGCGGCTCGAATGGTAGCGATGAAAGCAGCAACAGATAATGCAGGTAATTTAATTAATGACCTACGGTTGGTGTATAACAAAGCTCGTCAAGCAAGTATCACAAATGAATTAAATGAAATCGTTGCCGGTGCGGCTGCGATTTAATAGAAGAGGAACGGTAATGGCGACAGGTAAAATTGTACAAATCATCGGTGCGGTGATTGACGTCGAATTTCCACAAGATGCAGTACCAAAAGTTTATGATGCATTAAATGTTGAAACAGGTTTGACCCTTGAAGTTCAACAACAATTAGGTGGTGGTGTGGTACGTTGTATCGCATTAGGTGCCTCCGATGGTTTAAAACGTGGTTTGAAAGTAGAAAACACAAATGCTCCAATTCAAGTACCGGTAGGAACAAAAACCCTTGGTCGAATTATGAACGTGTTAGGTGATCCAATTGACGAACAAGGTCCAATTGGTGAAGAAGAACGTTGGTCTATTCACCGTTCTGCACCAAGCTACGAAGAACAATCAAACAGTACCGAATTATTAGAAACCGGTATTAAAGTGATCGACTTAATTTGCCCATTTGCAAAAGGGGGTAAAGTTGGTTTATTCGGTGGTGCGGGTGTAGGTAAAACCGTAAATATGATGGAATTAATCCGTAATATCGCGATTGAACACTCAGGTTACTCCGTATTTGCCGGTGTAGGTGAGCGTACCCGTGAAGGTAACGACTTCTACCACGAAATGAAAGATTCCAACGTATTGGATAAAGTATCTTTGGTTTACGGTCAAATGAATGAGCCACCGGGTAACCGTTTACGCGTTGCGTTAACCGGTTTAACCATGGCGGAAAAATTCCGTGATGAAGGTCGTGATGTATTATTCTTCGTGGATAATATCTATCGTTATACTCTTGCTGGTACGGAAGTATCTGCGTTATTAGGTCGTATGCCATCCGCAGTAGGTTACCAACCAACCTTAGCTGAAGAAATGGGTGTGTTACAAGAACGTATTACTTCAACCAAAACAGGTTCTATCACGTCCGTACAAGCGGTTTATGTGCCTGCGGATGACTTGACTGACCCATCTCCGGCAACAACCTTCGCGCACTTGGACTCAACCGTTGTATTGAGCCGTCAAATTGCGTCTTTAGGTATTTATCCTGCGGTTGACCCATTAGATTCTACATCTCGTCAATTAGACCCATTAGTTGTTGGTCAAGAGCATTATGATGTTGCTCGTGGCGTACAAGGTATCTTACAACGTTATAAAGAATTGAAAGACATTATTGCAATTCTTGGTATGGATGAATTATCTGAAGAAGATAAATTGGTTGTAGCGCGTGCGCGTAAGATCGAACGTTTCTTATCACAACCATTCTTCGTTGCTGAAGTATTTAACGGCACACCGGGTAAATACGTTCCGTTAAAAGAAACCATTCGTGGCTTTAAAGGTATTTTAAACGGCGAATATGATCATGTTCCGGAACAAGCGTTCTACATGGTTGGTTCAATTGACGAAGCGCTAGAAAAAGCCAAAAATATGTAATCACTTCAAGCTGATGCATATCAAACTTGAAGGAGAAAAACATGGCAACATTTAATTTAAATGTCGTAAGTGCAGAACAAAAAATCTTTTCCGGCAACGTGAAAAGTGTTCAAGCAACAGGTATTGAGGGTGAGCTCGGTGTTTTACCGGGGCATACCCCTTTATTGACAGCAATCAAGCCAGGTATTGTTAAATTTACTTTAGAAAATGATAACGAAGAAGTTATCTATGTTTCCGGCGGTTTTTTAGAAGTTCAACCAACGATTGTGACTGTGCTTGCGGATGTCGCAATTCGTGGTCAAGAGCTTGATAGCGAGCGTATTCTTGCTGCTAAGAAACGTGCGGAAGAAAACATTCATCAACATCACCATGATGCTGATTACGAATTGTTAATGCTTAAACTTTCTAAAGAATTAGCGAAACTTCGTGCTTACGAACTGACAGAGAAGTTAGTGAAATCTAAACGTTAATTACAGCGGACACAGTGATTTCATAAAAATTAAGGACTGATTCCTAAGAGAGTCAGTCCTTTTTTATTATAGCCAGCCAAAGTCTGGCGATAAAAACCATACGCGATGCGTATGGAGCTAAATAGCTTAAGCGATGAACAGAAAAAAATTCTCGCTATAT
>ERZ773054.645-NODE-645-length-25202-cov-8.054877_pt1 | contig 25202 bp, 23 predicted proteins | sample MGYA00580630_ERZ773054 | MGnify/ENA primary metagenome ERZ773054 (study PRJEB29015, sample SAMEA2737994) | human oral metagenome | biome: human oral; feature: human-associated habitat; material: dental | place: China | collected 2115 ... | reverse complement strand
ATTAGACACGGTTGTCAGTTTTCACAAGCCCCTTGAGGGGCTTGTGAAGTATAGGACCTTATATGGGAGCCTAAAAACCGCACGTTTTACGTGCGGATTGTTATTTATTTGAACGATACGCCTTATCCATCGCCATAATCACTTCACGCATCACTTTTTTCTGCTCCTGCGGCAAATTCAAGAACATTTGAAACAGTGTTTGATCTTAATTGACTTAAATGACTAAATATATAATATGGCAATATCAGAATTTATATTCCCATAGGTTACAAAAAATATTTCTTATTCTTTGTTTAATTTAACGAGAAAATGTTTAAATTGTTCTTCATGACTATTTAGTTTTCCAAAAAATAACTCATCAATTTTCTCAATTAACGGAACAGCTGTTTTTAATATTTCTTCTCCCTTTTTTTTCAACATAACAACTTTTGCTCTGGTATCTCTTGAGTGTTCTTTTCTTTCTACAAAATGATGTTTTTCTAATAAACTCAATATCTGAGATACCGTCATGACATCTATCTCAGAGAGTTTTGAAATCATAACTTGTGTAACTTCGTTCTCGTTTTGTGATAGATAAGCAAGAGAAGCCAGAACAACAAATTGAGGATGTGTCAGATTTATTTTCTTTAGCTCCTTTTTTATCATGAGGTGCCATTTATTGTACACCCTCATAAATAACAAGCCGGTTGATTTTTCTGAGTCGTCTTTATATTTCGAGATAAACAAATAGCAATTACCTTATTTTTCTAAGAGATTTTTTAGGATAAATATGGACTGTGGAACGTCTGAAAAAACGTGTTTTAAAAAGTCTAAATGTTGCTCATCTTCATTTTCTAAAATTACAGTATGTTTTATATTTACACTTCCGTCATGATTATCAATTATTTGATGACCGAAAAGGATATCTCCAAAAGGTGTCTCTGTTTTATCCCAAAATTCTTCAAAAGGTTTTACAAGAGTAAGTTGATATTCCATGGGAGGCATCCCTTCAAGTTCCATCGTTCCATATGAACCCGTCTCGAATTTTCCGTTCAGTGTTATATTTTTTAAATCGGTTTCCCAGTGATACCATTTTTCAATATTTGCATAGTAATTCCACACATCTTCTTTTGTGGTTTTAATTTTTAAACTAAAGCTGAATTCCATGATGACCCTCCTATTTTTGTAAGTGTACATATTATATATTGGTTTATAATATTATCAACAAATTTCTAGTAGGAGTAGGGGCTTTAGATTTTCTAACTAGGAAAATCACTTTCTTCAGTATGTGAAGTTTGTTGTAATCCACTTCTTTTATCGTTCCCGATGAGCCGTTTTAATACCTGAAACGCCACTCAAACCGACCGCACTTTGCCGCTATTTCCCGATACAAAACGAACTAAAAATATTCGTGAGCAAATCGTCCGAGGTAAATTGGCCGGTAATTTCACTTAAGGCATCTTGCACCATACGCAACTCTTCCGCCAACAATTCACCGGCATGGAATTGGGTTAATTGAATGTGTCCTGTCTGTAAGTGTTGTGCCGCCTGTTCTAAGGCTTCCAAATGGCGACGGCGAGCTAAGAAGCCCCCTTCGATCCCCGTTTGATACCCCATCGCTTGTTTTAAATGCTCACGCAATAAATCCACGCCTTGCTGAGTTTTTGCGGACAAATTGACGACCGTATAACCATCTTGTTCATATAAGCGTTCCGTTTCACCGGTTAAATCTGCTTTGTTACGAATAATGGTAACCGGAATATTATTCGGTAATTTTGCCAGAAATTCTGACCGCACTTTAGCTAAATCTTGCTCGCTATCACTGCTGTCTAACATCAATAAAATCCGATCCGCCTGTTCAATTTCATTCCACGCACGAGAAATACCAATGCGCTCCACCTCATCTGTCGCATCACGTAAGCCTGCGGTATCAATAATATGTAATGGCATGCCATCTAAGTGGATATGCTCGCGCAACACATCCCGCGTAGTCCCGGCAATGTCTGTGACAATGGCCGCTTCACGTCCGGCAAGGGCATTCAATAAACTGGATTTACCTGCATTCGGACGGCCGGCAATGACTACTTTCATCCCTTCACGCAAAATAGAACCTTGCTTCGCTTCGGCACGAACCTGGTCCAACTGCGCAATAATGCCATTCAAATGGCCTTCAATTTTGCCATCAGCAAGAAAATCGATTTCTTCATCCGGAAAATCAATCGCCGCCTCTACATAAGTACGCAAATAAATGACGGAATCCACAAGCTGATTCACTTTATTGGAAAACTCGCCTTGCAACGATTTTAGGGCTGAACGTGCTGCCTGTTCGGAACTGGCATCAATTAAATCGGCAATCGCTTCCGCTTGGGCTAAATCCAATTTATCGTTCAAAAATGCCTGCTCAGAAAATTCACCTGGACGTGCGAGTCGAATGCCATCAATGAGCAAAATCCGTTTTAGCAATAAATCTAATACGACCTGTCCGCCGTGCCCCTGAAGTTCAAGAACGTCTTCACCGGTAAAGGAATTTGGCCCTTTAAAATACAATGCAATCCCTTGATCTAACACGGTGCCATCAGCATCTTTAAAGGGCAAATAATCTGCCATACGTGGTTTGGGGCATTTACCTAACACGGCTTGCGCCACCTCAGCGGCTTTCGGGCCGGATACGCGTAAAATGCCAATACCGCCACGCCCTGGTGCTGTGGCTTGAGCGACGATTGTTTCTTTCATAACTCTCCTTTTAAAGGTGTCGATTTTTTATATCAATTTTATCTCAATGCGTAAAATGCGAAGAAAATTGACCGCACTTTACCTTAACTAAACCTTTTCATACCAAATACGATTTACATATAACTGGATTTTACCGGAAGGCGTTTCTACGGTAATTTCGTCGTCTTCTTCTTTACCAATTAAGGCACGCGCCACCGGTGAATCAATGGAAATCCAGTTTTTCGCCGGATCAAATTCATCACAGCCTACAATACGATATTGTTTAACTTCGCCATCTTCATTTTCTAGCTCCACCCACGCGCCGAAAAACACTTTGCCTTCTTGCTTTGGTGAATAATCCACGATTTGTAGTACTTCCAGCCGTTTAGTGAGAAAGCGTACACGGCGGTCAATTTCCCGCAAGCGGCGTTTACCGTAAATATATTCCGCGTTTTCACTGCGATCGCCCAATGCGGCAGCATCAGATACCGCCTGTGTGACTTGCGGGCGTTCTTCTTTCCATAAATATTTCAATTCTTGGTCAAGGGCGTCCCAGCCTTGACGAGTGATGTAATTTGACTTTGCCATTATCCTGTCCTCAATTGCCGTAAAATTATACCGAAAAAGGAACAAACATTTGAGCCTCTTGCGCAAAAACAGTATGCTATGCCCGTTTTTTACATACTTAAGAAGTACATCTCATGTTAAACCAGCAAATTAGCCAACTTATCGCGCAAGAGTTAAATGTACGCGATAGTCAAATTCTTTCCGCCATTCAATTATTAGACGATGGCAACACGATTCCTTTTATTGCCCGTTATCGTAAAGAAGCCACCGGCGGCCTAGACGATACACAATTACGTCATTTTGAAACCCGCTTAATTTATTTACGCGAATTGGAAGACCGTCGCCAAACCATTCTGAAATCCATTGAAGAACAAGGCAAATTAACGGATGAATTGCGCGACAAAATTCAAGCCACGCAAAGCAAAACCGAGTTGGAAGATTTGTATTTACCGTTTAAACCAAAACGCCGTACGAAAGGTCAAATTGCCATTGAGGCGGGGCTTGAGCCATTGGCAGATTTACTTTGGAACGAGCCAAAAACAGTTCCGGAAACCACCGCACTTGATTATGTGAATGCAGAGAAAGGCGTGCCAGATGTTAAGGCTGCATTAGACGGCGCGCGCTATATTTTGATGGAACGTTTTGCCGAAGACGCCGGATTATTGGCAAAAGTGCGCGATTATTTAAGCAAAAATGCGCTGATTGTTTCTAAAGTGATTGAGGGCAAAGAGGCGGAAGGTGCGAAATTCCAAGATTATTTTGATCACCAAGAGCTGCTTAAAAATGTGCCGTCTCATCGTGCTTTGGCGATGTTCCGTGGTCGCAATGAAGGCATTTTACAATTAAGTTTGAATGCGGACCCGGAAGCTGAAGAGGGCAGTCGCCAAAGCTATTGTGAAGAGATTATTCGTGATTATTTAGGTGTTCGTTTCACTGGTCAGCCGGCGGATAAATGGCGTGAGCAAGTGATTGCGTGGACATGGAAAATTAAAGTGGCGTTGCATTTGGAAACGGAACTCATGGCAACCTTGCGTGAGAAAGCGGAAGAGGAAGCCATTGATGTATTTGCCCGAAATCTGACCGCACTTTTAATGGCTGCTCCGGCAGGCGCGAAAAATACAATGGGGTTAGACCCGGGGCTACGTACCGGCGTGAAAGTGGCCGTGGTAGATAACACCGGTAAGTTATTGGCAACCGATACCATTTATCCGCATACCGGGCAGATGGAGCGTGCGATGTTATCTATTTTCCAATTAATTAAACAACACAACGTGGAATTGATTGCTATCGGAAATGGGACAGCCTCTCGTGAGACTGAACGTTTCGCCAAAGACGTGATTAAGGAAATTAAAGAAAATAAACCACAAACAGTGGTGGTGAGCGAAGCGGGTGCTTCCGTCTATTCCGCTTCGGAATTGGCAGCACAGGAATTTCCCGATTTGGATGTATCCTTGCGTGGCGCGGTGTCCATTGCCCGTCGCTTGCAGGATCCATTGGCGGAATTGGTGAAAATCGAGCCAAAAGCCATTGGCGTGGGGCAATATCAACATGATGTAAATCAAAGCCAATTAGCGCGTAAATTGGATGCGGTGGTGGAAGATTGTGTAAATGCTGTAGGAGTGGACTTAAACACCGCCTCTGTGCCGTTATTGGCGAGAGTGGCAGGGATGACTAAAACGATTGCTCAAAATATTGTGGCATACCGTGATGAAAACGGGCGTTTTGACAGCCGTGAGCAACTAAAAAAAGTCCCGCGTTTAGGTCCGAAAGCCTTTGAACAATGCGCCGGGTTTATGCGTATCGCCGCAGGCAATAATCCATTAGATGCGTCGGGTGTGCATCCGGAAGCCTATCCTGTGGTGGAAAAAATCCTGCAAGCAACAGAGCAATCTATTCAGGATTTAATGGACAATGCCGGTTTAGTGCGCCAGCTTGATGCAAAACAGTTTACCGATGAGCAATTTGGTTTGCCGACCGTTCAGGATATTTTCAAAGAATTGGAGAAACCGGGGCGCGACCCGCGCGGTGAATTTAAAACCGCCACCTTTGCTGAGGGCGTGGAAGAAATCACAGATTTGAAAGCAGGCATGATCTTAGAAGGCACGGTAACCAATGTGACCAATTTCGGTGCCTTTGTGGATATTGGTGTACACCAAGATGGCTTGGTTCATATTTCTTCTCTCAGCGATAAATTCGTGGAAGATCCGCATCAAGTGGTGAAAACCGGCGATGTCGTGAAAGTGAAAGTATTGGAAGTGGATGTGGCACGTCGTCGTATTGCATTAACCATGCGTTTAGATGAAAGTGCGGTGAAAAATGACGGCAAATCTGACCGCACTTTATCCGCAAAATCGAGTTCAGATAATGCCCGCCAAAATCGTAGCAATCCGCGAGCAAATAATGCGATGGGCAATGCCTTTGCGGATGCGCTGAAGAATTGGAAGAAGTAACGCCTAGGATGGCAAGCAGGCTAATCAGTTGATTAGCCTGTTTTTTATTTGTGTGTTGGAGATAGAAATTACACCTGATATTTCGTTTTATCGCCAATATCAAAATGTAACGGCATCCGCCATTTTTGAATGCTTAATAGCAAAATGAGAATACCGGTCAAAAAGCATAATAAAGTGCTTAACCAAGTAATATTGAATAATAAGGCGAACCATAACACCGCAAAAAATATCGGTTGTAGATTTAAGGCAAAGACACGGAAACAAAAATATTCTTTATAACTTAATCCACCGAGGACCAAAAATGCCGCTCCCAGCGCCAGTTGCGGAAAACCTAAAACTTGGCATAACAAGCCCACCCACATGGCAAATTGAAAAATATAGCGGAAGTTTTTCATATATAAATGCACGCAAGCGGCACATAAGGTCGCTGCGATAAGCAAACCAACGTGTGCTGTTGCGGGATACCAAGGCAACATAAACAACATTGGAATAGCAAGGACAAAGCCTAACCGATAAATGATGACTGTTGTGTAATCCCAACCATCCATAGGCGATTTAATATGTGGATCAGCCATTTTTTCTCCTTAATGTATCATTAATAAATTCGATTGAATGGGGCGTGACTTCTAAAAGGGAAGAGGTTTCTCCCCAATCACCCAGCACGATACGATGAAAGTGCGGTGGAATTTCATGGTGTTTTTGGCGATGCGTATGTCCGTGAATCATTTGCGTCACATGAAATTGTGCAAACATTTGCTGCACAAAATCGGCATTTACATCCATGATTTCTGTCGATTTTAATTGTTTATCCTGGCGGCTTTTCGCGCGAATTTTCTCTGCGATTTTTAACCGCACTTTTAACGGTAAATGTAAGAACAGCCACTGGCGCCATTTTTGATGAACTTTTTTGCGATATTGTTGATATTTCACATCGTCCACGCAAAGGGTGTCGCCGTGACATAAAAGGGTGGGCGTGCCGTATAAATCAATAACTTGATAAGTTGGCAGTAGAGTCACCCCGCACGTATTAGCAAATTTTTTGCCAATCAAAAAATCCCGGTTACCGTGCTGAAAATAGCATGGCACGCCTTGTTCTGTCAGATGTCTGATGAGCTGTTGCACTTCGCTGATGAGATCAGATTGTTCATCATCACCAATCCAAAAATCAAATAAATCGCCCAAAATATAGAGTTTTTCTGCTTCTGGCGCTTGTTCTTGCATAAATTGACGAAACAGGGCTAATAAGTGCGGTCGATTTTCGGAGAGATGTAAATCCGCAATAAAATAGGTTTTTTGCATAGAAATTCGATTGAAAAATTTTTGATTAGATTAGCACATTTCATCGTTATGAATACACTTAACGGGCTAATTTCGTTATACTTACGCAAATTTTTAAGGGGCTTTATCATGCTAAAAATCGCCAGAATTTTCATCATTGTTATTTGTTGTATTCTTATTTGTATCCTCGGTACGCTTTATTCTTTCATTCGTTTCCGTAATCCGAGTAATGTGGGTATTTTTGCCCGTTGGTTTGGGCGGTTACATCCACTCTTTGGTTTGAAAGTGGAACATCGTTTCCAGGCGAATGCCGATAAAGTGGGTCGTTGTATTTATATTGGCAATCATCAAAATAACTACGATATGGTGACTATTTCTTATATGGTCATGCCTCGTACAGTGAGCGTCGGCAAGAAGAGTCTGATTTGGGTGCCGTTTTTCGGTATTTTATATTGGGCAACGGGCAATATTTTTCTCGATCGTGATAACCGTTCTAAAGCGCATAACACCATGTCGGAATTGGCTCGTCGTATTAATGAAGATAATCTGTCCATTTGGATGTTCCCTGAAGGAACGCGTAGTCGTGGACGCGGGTTATTGCCGTTCAAAACCGGGGCATTCCACGCCGCCATTGCCGCCGGCGTACCCATTGTGCCGGTCGTTTGCTCGACAACCCATAATAAAATCGATTTAAACCGTTGGGATAATGGCACGGTGATTTGTGAAATGCTGGAACCTATTGATGTGTCCGGCTATAGCCGTGAAAATGTGCGCGAATTAGCGGAATACTGTCATGATGTGATGCAAAATCGCATCGCTGAATTGGATCGTGAAGTGGCGCAAAAAGCAATTGAACAGAAAAACGAGAATAAGCAGGCCTAAATGAAACATTGCTCCCGTCGTCAGCTGTTAAAAACAACCTTATTTTCCACCGCACTTTTTAGTGTACCGGCGCCCTTGCTGGCGGCAACACGCCCTACATTGACAATTCCGCCGCTGTTTGAGGCACGGCGAGGCAAGCCAATTTTTCTGAATATGCAAAATACCCAAGCACCGCTATTGCCCGGAAAACGCACCGAAGTGTGGGGTTTTAACGGCGGTTATTTAGGGCCAACCATTAAAATTAAGAAAGACGATTTTGCCAAACTGAATTGGAAAAATAATTTGCCGCAATTTGTTGCGATGAATATTCAAGGTTTGCAAGCCTCGAGCGAGTTGCTCGGCGGCATTGCGAAAAACTTACAAAAAGGCGAAACCTGGTCACCGATCATTCCTATTACGCAAGCGCCATCCACCTGCTGGTATCATGCCTGCACCCTTGCCAGCTCGGCGTATCAAACGTATCGTGGGTTAGTTGGATTATGGATTATTGAAGATAAAGAAAGTTTGAAATTGGGATTGCCACAAAAATATGGCGTGGACGACATTCCATTGATTCTCCAAGATATGCAACTGAACGGTGAAGGCGCGCAACTCTTCCAACAAAATCAAGGCAGTTTTGTCGGTGAGCGTTTGTTTGTTAATGGGCAAGAAGCGCCTTATCTCACGGTACCTCGCGGCTTAGTGCGCCTACGTCTCCTTAACGCCTCGCTTTCCCGCACCTATGAATTACGTTTTGATGACGAGCGGGAATTTACGCTCATTGCACAAGATCTCGGTTTCTTGCCACAAGGTCAAAAACGCAATGTCGTTACACTCGCGCCAAGTGAGCGTGTAGAAATTTTAGTGGATTTAAATGACGGTGAAAATGTGAGTCTCATTACCGGTAAAAAACGCGGTATTTTAGATAACATCAGTCATTTCTTTGGTTCTGACGGCGAGTTAATTGATAATCGTATTTTAGAATTACGTCCGGAAGGCCTTGCCGGCGCCTTTGAGAAAAAAGAACAAACTTGGCAATTTAACACGGATGCGCCGAGTTTGCTGTCGGCTAACGTGCAACAAGAACGCGCGTTTTATCTGGATACCAACAATGCCACGATAAACCAAAAACGCTTTGACCCGCGTCGCTTGGATGTCTCTGCAGCTCTTGGTAGCGTAGAACGCTGGCACCTCAGCGCCTCCTCTCCGGTAGGTTTTAATGTGGTCGGCGCAAAATTTATTGTTGAATCTGTGAATGACAAGCCGTTAGCGCAAAATGAAATCGGCTGGAAAGACAGTGTGCTCATCAACGGAAACCTGTCTCTTTTAGTGAAATTTGAAAACACGTCCTCTAGTAATCATCCGTTCACCTTCGGCGCTTCCGATTTAATGTTGGCAGACAAAGGCTGTATGGGATTGATGTTGGTGCAGTAATGTGGTGAGAGCGGATGGTGATTATGCATCATATGATTAAGGTGGTTTTATCTTTACGTTTTCTTTACATTTTAACGCTTTATTCTTCAAATCTATATGCTATAGTCAGCTCGCCTATTTGGCTTGTTGAGCAGATAGGCAATATGCATAGTTTTGCATTCGCTTAACTTTTTCTTTCTTATTACTTAGAGGTCCTTTTATGAAGAACGCTATTGTAAAATTTAGTTTAACGGCATTAGCCGCATTCACATTAGCCGCGTGTGGAAGCAGTGGCGGTGGTAACAGTGATAATACAGCCGCGGCAAGCCATGATCAAAAAACTCAGGTAACGCCATCTAAAACCAATTTGCCAACACAAAATTCAACTAAGGCAAATCAAACCGTTACGGGTTCAGCTTTTGTTCTCTCTGAACAAGATGACAAGGTTCAAGTCAAAAATGTTAAATTCAACGACGCAAATATAAATCAATTAGAGGTTGATGGACGTAAGATTACGCTTATTTACCCCGGCATTTATGCAGGTAACTGGCAACGTATAAATAATACAGCCGTATGTTGTGGTAAGTATGCCAATGTCCGTATGGGCGTATCTTCAAGCAATGGTCCGACTGAGAAAGATATTCTGTTCTATAATGGTGCTCCAACCCAAAATATGCCTGTAACCGGTTTGGCATCGTATAAAGGCGATAGTATTATTTCAGGGGAGAATATTGAGGCTGATCGTGAAGGTGATATAGATGCGGCAACAGGTCAATCTTCTTTTGATGTTGATTTTGGTGCGAAGAGACTAAGCGGTTCTATTACAGCTAACAATGTACCAACCATTAATATTAGTGCGAATATTTCCGGTAATAGCTTTGAGGGTACGGCTAAATCGACAAAATTGACTGATGGCGCAGTTGAAGGTAAGTTTTATGGCAATAATGCGGTAGAATTAGGCGGCTTGGCAAAAGCAAATGATAATTCATGGGGCGCCGGTTTTGTCGGTAAGAAACAGTAATCTCCCCGAGTGAACAATAAAGCAAGCCATGTGCTTGCTTTATTTATTTGAATATATGGTTAAAACGATATGATGAAATTACCCTTATCTTTTGGAATTGCGATTGGCGTATTCGTGTCTGCTTCAGCAGCGGCAGAAATTGCTGCACCAAAGAACGCATCGCCTGAAGAACATTTAAAGCTGGCGAGCCCTCAATTGCCTCAAAATGACGTTGTAGAGACCTCCACTTCAAAAGAACATACCCTATCTATTACAAAAGAAGAACTTGCCAAACGACCGGATTTGATTATCCGTGGCCTGATTCCGGCATTGCTACAAAGCCATGCGGAGGCAGTGGTATTGTTGTTGCCCTTATACAAAAATTTGCCACAACAAGATCCTTTTTTGGTGGCTTGGGGCGAGGCTATGATGGCAACGCATCAAGGGAATTATGCCTCAGCGGTGCAGCAATATCGTGAATTATTTGCAAAACATCCTGAAGTTTTACCATTGCGTTATCAATTAGCCCATGCGTTATTTTTGAATAACGATAATGAAGCGGCGAAAGATCAATTCCAAAAACTTCGTGCGGAAGTGAATGATGCCTCATCGCAGCAAATGATCGATCAGTATTTAACCGCAATTAACCAACGAGATCAGTGGAAAATCAACGGTGGTATCAGTTTTTTAAACGAATCCAATATTAATAATGCGCCAAAAGCCGGCACCCGTATTGGTGCGTGGAAAGCTTGGGAGCGAGAACAGGCGCACGGGCTGTCTTATTATGTGGGGGCTGAAAAGAAATGGTCGTTGCCTCATCAGTTTTTTGCAAAACTGGTGTTAGATGGACAAGGCAAATATTATTGGGATAACAAAAAATATAACGAATTTAATGCCCGAATCGGTGCAGGCCTGGGTTATCAAACGGCAAATACTGAACTTGCCTTAGTGCCTTTCACAGAACGACGTTGGTATTCCGGTGGATCGTCCGGCAGTGATGCCATGAAACAATATTCGAAAAATTCCGGTGTGCGTGTTGATGTGACGCATTGGCTCAATAAATCATGGCAAATTTCGACCGCACTTGAATATGGTGAGCAGCGTTATGCTACGCGTAAACATTTAAATGGCAATAATTATTTGTGGTCGAATACGCTCTTATTTTTACCTTACAGCGGACAATATTGGTATATCGGTGCGGATTATAATCGAGAAAATACACGTGATCGTGATAACGCCTATCAACGTAAAAATGTACGTTTAGGCTGGGTGCAAGAATGGCCGTTGGGCATTTCCAGTCGTCTTTCTGTTGCCTATGCAAGACGGGCGTATAAAGGGGAAGATTTACTTGGTATTCGTCAAAAAAACAAGGAATATCAAACCAACGTCACTTTATGGCATCGTAACGTGTATTTCTGGGGCATTACGCCGAAAATTACCTGGTCGTACCAAAAAAATGACAGCAATCATCCGTTTTATCGCTATGATAAAAATCGGATTTATTTAGAAATGAGTAAAACGTTTTAATCATGGATTGAGGCAACTGTATCATGACGTTACAACAACGCTATCAACAAGCAACGAAAGAAGCCCGCTGGGCATTAGGCTTAACCCTGCTTTATGTAATTGGTTGGTGTTTATGTGCTTATTTACCAAAGGCGACGCAAGGGCCGATCGGCTTTCCGCTGTGGTTTGAATTAGCCTGTATTTACCTGCCGATTTTGTTTATTGTGGTGGCGTATTGGCTAATTAAAATTGTGTTTCAAGATATTCCGCTGGATGTGGAAGAGAAAAAACAACATTCGACAACGGAGCGTCATCAATGAACCTAGGGATTATTTTTCCGCTCATCATCTATTTAGCCTTTGTTTTCGGGGCGGCGATTTATGCGTATGTCAAACGTCAGAAAGGCGGTGATTTTCTTTCCGAATATTATGTGGGCAACCGTTCTATGACGGGTTTCGTGCTCGCCATGACGACTGCCTCCACCTATGCCAGTGCCAGTTCCTTTATCGGCGGTCCCGGTGCGGCGTATAAATACGGCTTAGGCTGGGTCTTGCTTGCTATGATTCAAGTACCTGCGGTGTGGTTGGCTCTCGGTGCGTTGGGGAAAAAATTTGCTTTGCTTTCCCGCGAAACCAATGCCTTGACGATCAATGATTTATTACTTTATCGCTATAAAAACAAATACTTGGTATGGATTGCCTGTGTTGCGTTGTTGATCGCGTTCTTTGCGGCGATGACCGTGCAATTTATCGGTGGTGCCCGTTTGTTGGAAACCACCATCGGCATTCCTTACACTCAAGCCTTGTTAATTTTCGCTTTAACCGTGGGAATTTATACCTTCATCGGCGGGTTCCGTGCCGTGGTGTTAACGGACACGATCCAAGGTACCGTGATGATTCTCGGCACGATTGTGTTATTGGTCGGTGTGATTTATCAGGTCGGTGGCGTGGAAAGTGCGGTCAAAAAATTAACTGAAATTGACCCAAGCCTCGTCAGCCCGTACGGACCGAATGAGATGTTGGATTTCCAATTTATGGCGTCCTTCTGGATTTTGGTTTGCTTTGGTGTGGTTGGCTTGCCGCACACAGCCGTGCGCTGCATGGCGTTTAAAGACAGCAAAGCCCTGCACAACGGTATGCTGATTGGCACGATTGTGTTGACCGTTATCATGTTCGGTATGCACTTGGCAGGCGCATTGGGGCGCGCCATCGTGCCGGATTTAACGGTGTCGGATAAAGTGATCCCGAGCCTGATGTTGCAAGTGTTGCCACCGATTGTGGCAGGGATTTTCCTCGCGGCACCAATGTCGGCGATTATGTCCACGGTGGATGCGCAGCTGATTCAATCGTCTTCTATTTTTGTAAAAGATTTGTATTTGGCGGCAAAACCGCAGGCAGTCCAAAACCAAAAACGGATTGGTCGAATCTCCTCAATAATTACGTTAATTTTGACCGCACTTTTAATTTTCGCCTCTCTCAATCCGCCGGATATGATCATTTGGCTGAATCTGTTTGCCTTTGGTGGACTTGAGGCCGCATTTTTGTGGGTCATCGTTCTTGGACTTTACTGGGATAAAGCCAATGCTTACGGTGCGGTTAGCTCCATGTTGGTCGGCTTAGTTTCGTTTATTTTATTTACCCAATTTGGTATTAAACTTTTTGGCTTCAACCCGATTGTGCCAGCGTTAGTCTTCGGCTTAGCGGCATTTTTGATGGGGAATAAAATTGGAGAGAAGCGCCATTCAAAGTGCGGTGAAAATGACAGGTAAAATACATGAAAAAAATCGATCAAAAAAGCTTAGAAAATGCTTACCGCTTGTTTGAAACGAATGATATTCAGCAAATTGAAGTGGGAACAACACGGGGATTGCAGCAAATTCACCGCTATTTATTTCAAGATTTGTATGATTTTGCCGGCGTGATTCGAGAACAAAATATTTCCAAAGGCAATTTTCGTTTTGCCAATTCGTTGTATTTAAAAGAAGCCTTGGGCAAAATTGAGCAAATGCCCGAAACGACATTTGAAGAGATTATTAATAAATATGTTGAAATGAATATTGCCCATCCGTTTTTGGAAGGCAATGGCCGTTCAACAAGAATTTGGTTGGATTTAATCTTAAAGAAAAATTTAGGCAAAGTTGTTAATTGGCAAAATGTCGATAAAACCTTGTATTTGCAGGCAATGGAGCGTAGTCCGATTAATGATTTAGAAATCCGTTTTTTATTGCAAAATAATTTAACGGGTGATGTGGATAACCGTGAAATTATTTTTAAAGGCATTGAGCAATCCTACTATTATGAAGGTTATGAAAAAGAATAAAGGATGAACACATGGCTTGGATTCAAATTCGCCTAAACAGTACTAACGAAAAGGCAGAGCAAATCAGTGATTTTTTAGAAGAAATCGGCTCGGTGTCCGTTACTTTTATGGACAGCCAAGATACGCCGATTTTTGAACCGCTACCCGGGGAAACACGGCTTTGGGGCAACACGGACGTAATTGCTTTGTTTGATGCAGAAACTGATATGAATGTGGTGGTGGATGCACTTAAACAGGCGAACCATTTAGAGGAACATACCGCTTATAAAATCGAACAAATCGAAGACAAAGACTGGGAGCGCGAGTGGATGGATAATTTCCATCCAATGCAATTCGGTCAGCGTTTGTGGATTTGCCCAAGCTGGCGCGACGTGCCGGATCCGAACGCCGTGAACGTGATGCTTGATCCGGGCTTGGCGTTTGGTACGGGGACGCACCCGACTACGGCACTTTGTTTGGAATGGCTTGATAGTTTAGAGTTGAAAGATAAAACCGTGATCGACTTTGGTTGTGGCTCCGGCATTTTAGCCATTGCGGCATTGAAGCTGGGCGCAAAAAGTGCGGTGGGTATTGATATCGATCCTCAAGCGATTTTAGCCAGCCGCAACAATGCTGAACAAAATGGTGTAGCGGATCGCTTGCAACTGTTTTTATCCGATGAAAAACTGTCGGACTTGAAAGCCGATGTGGTGGTGGCGAATATTTTGGCGGGGCCGTTGAAAGAGCTTTACCCGGTGATTAGTCAGTTAGTGAAACCAAACGGGGATTTAGGTTTATCAGGTATTTTGGCGACACAAGCGCAATCCGTGTGTGATGCCTACGACGAGCGTTTTACACTGGAGCCGGTGGCAGAGCGCCAAGAGTGGTGTCGAATTACCGGTAAGTTAAAGGCATAACGCACAATAAGCCTCAAAGTATAATAGAAAAGTGCGGTGGAAAAATATCATGTTTTTTCACCGCACTTGGCTTTTGAGAGGTTAGTAGCCGCTTTCTTGAAAATTCGGTAAGAATGAGGCCTGCTGAATCCGTTTGACGCGGGTCTCTATATGCCCGTCTGCATAGAGTTCGATTTCACGCCAACCCGGTTGAAGCGTATCGAGTGTGAACGTGTTACAATCCGGTTTAAATTGAATGCAGGTGGAAGGGGTAGCCATGACGTGATAACCATGCCATGAGCTATCGACTTGCTGGTGAATATGACCATACAAGATGGCTTTGACTCGCGGAAATGGCGCTAAGATACCGGCTAACTCGTGCGGATTACGCAAGTTATGTTGGTCAAGCCAGCGCGATCCTGTTGACAATAGATGGTGATGTAATACCACGAGGGTATAACGCTGTGGATATGCCGCTAATTTTGCCTGTAGCCAAGCGAGTTCTTCTGCTTCAAGTTGCCCATGAGGCACGCCCTGTACTTGGCTATCAAGCAGTAAAATCTGCCAGTGTTCTCCGAGCAAAATATGTTTTCCGGCGTTGACATTCTCTTTGGTGAGAAATTCAACCATTTTAGGTTGAAAATCATGATTGCCGGGAATCCAAAACACCATTTTTTCCAATGATTTCACATTTTCGCAAAAGCGCAAGTAGCCATTATCACTACTATCCTGTACTAAATCTCCGGTGGCCAAGACAAGATCATAAGCATAGTGTTGCTGTTGAATTTCCGTGAGTACTTGAGAAAAACTGGCTTGTGTGTTGATCCCTAATAATTCGCTATTGGGATCATTAAAAAGATGCGGATCCGTCACTTGAACGATGCGGAACACCTCTTGCGGGGTGTGATATTGATAGGTATTTGACAACCTAAACTCCTCATATTAACCGATTTAAAATGCCCTCTGTTGTCTAATCGTGCGAGGATGAGAGCCATTGCATTTTTAATTTAGGGTAATTTAACGCCAGCCATTGAAGTCCCATGACGGCAATGCCATTATCAATTTTGCCTTCACAAACCCATTGATAGGCGGTTTCTCGACTAACGACATGAACGCGAATATCTTCATTTTCTTCCGCTAAACCATGCAAACCGCCGACTTGGGTGCTATCTACTTTGCCGACAAATAAATGAATACGTTCTAATACGCCGCCCGGACTATCCCAAACGCTTAAGCAGTGTTGTAGATGAGTGATTTTTGCACCGGCTTCTTCTTCGCTTTCTCTTAATGCGACGGATTCCGGCGTTTCGCCTTCTTCTACCATGCCGGCAATCAATTCAAGTAACCATGGCGATTGTTTTAATGCCGGGTCGTAGGCGCCGATACGCACTTGTTCTACCAACACGACATTATCCAATACCGGATCGTAGGCGATGACGGCAGAAGCCGCGCCTTTGATTAACAATTCGCGCGTAACCACACCACTCCAGCCACCGGCAAAAAGTTTATGTTTAAATTTCACTTTATTTAGTTTAAAAAAACCGCGATAAACTGTTTCATCCTCTAAAATCTCAATATCCTGTTGAGTAAATTGTTGAAACGGATACATCTTTCTCTCCCTAAATGTTCGCCGGCAGTTAGGATACTTTCATTCTTCCTAAAAAAAAATGGAATTTTGGTTAAAATTTTCGGATCTTTGAAGTTGGTCACAAAACTGGGGAGGCGGAGAGCAACGAAAAAACCATGGTATGGCGTAATGAGCACGTTGCTCTCCCAACGTAAGAATGAGGTGAAATTATTTTTCTTCTTGCGTGATTTTAACCCAACGCTCAATGAGGCGTTTGCTTTCTGCATCGGCACCAAAGCGGATGAAGTCAATATCCAATAACTTCAGTTTTGTTGGATCGCTGGCTTTCGGGGATGCCTTAGCGTGAATGTTCGTTGGAATTTGATAAGAATCGGATTCGCGCCATGGAATTTCTTGTGCTTCCGCATCGAGGACGAAATCCACGAAGTGTTTGGCATTTTCAAGATTGCGTGCGCCTTTGATGATGCTGACCGCTCCTAATGTGTAGCCCACCCCTTCACAAGGCAAAATGCCTTTTACCGGCGCGCCTTTGTCTTTTTCACGCACATAGCTATGCATAAAGGAAACGTCCACGCTCACTTCTCCGGTGGATAAATTACCGGTAGCTAAACCGCTTTTGGAATATTGTGCCACGTTCGCATTGAGTTTTTTCAAGTAATCAAAGGCTTTTTCTTCACCCCAAAGTTGTACTAATGTCGTCAGAAACGAATAGCCAGTACCGGACACGCGAGGATCGGCATATTGAATTTGATTTTTGAATTCTGGCTTAAGTAAATCGGCGAAGCATTTCGGTTCCGGAATATTGAGCTGTTTTAATTTTTCCGTATTCACGCCGATGGCAACTTCCATTAAATAGATAATTGACGTGTAGTCGCCTCGTTCATCCATTAATTTTTTGAACTGTGGCATGATGTCTTTTTGTAATGGGGAGCGATAAACTGCCAGCAAGCCTTGATCAGCGGCTTGTAAGTGCGGTTCAAAGGTGCCGCCAAACCATACATCTGCCTGTGGATTGTCTTTTTCCGCTTTGATTTTACCCAGTACGGTGCCGGTGCTGTTGCGTACAAATTGGGTGTCAACATGATATTTTTCGGCAAAGCGTTTTGTGACTTTTTCACAAGTGACATTTTGCACGCTGCAATACACGGTGAGTTTGCCTTCCGCTTGGGCGTTTTGCGTATAAAACAGCATTGGAAGCAAGCAAAGTGCGGTGGTTTTTAGGGTCGTTTTTAAAAGGGAATCATTTTTAGCAAGCATGGTCATTGATCTAATCCTTGATGAGATTGAAAAACAAAACCAGCTAACAACTCAACGGGGGAAATCGGCTGAAAGACGCCATAGAAGCAGAGTGAAGTGCATTAGTTTCCTACGTCAGTGCTAACTGTATCAGGTTCACGGGTATTTCTCAGCTTCGTTATTTAAGAGAACGAAGCACCCCGACTAACGGGCATTACTATAGAATGTTGTTATACCTTTGTAAATGCTTTGTTAGGCATAATCTTATTTTTCTGCTTCAAAATTATGTACTTTTTGGCGATGAGGCAAAATAAGCGATATGCCAATGCCCAGACATGACGGCACCAGCCAAGGCAATGATAAATGCGCAAGCGGTAATGTTTGGATGAGGTTGCTGAGTTCAGTCAATTGAAGCAGTGGACTGAGAATATCAGCAAGGGCAATGAGAGCGGTGACGGCGACCGTGGATTGCATCCCGATTTTTGATAACGCAAAAAATTTGTTGGTGATCACCAATATCACGATCACGATAGTGAGCGGATAAAGTATTTGCAATACCGGAATTGAGTAACGAATGATGACATCCAATCCTAAATTAGCGACGGCAAGACCAATTAACGTGAAGATTATTGCATAGGTTTTATAAGAAAATGCCGGAAAACGGGGATGGAAAAATTCAGCACTGGAAACGATCAAACCGGCAGTTGTCGTAAAACAAGTGACTGCTACCATAACGGCTAAAAACAGTTGGGCGCTATTGCCGAAAATGGCTTGTGTGGCTTGTGATAAAATATAAACGCCCTTATTGATTTGGCTATTATTCATCACCTCAGAGGGCACCGGGAAATGGTTACCCAAAAAGGCTAAACCGACATAAAGCAAGCTAAATCCTAATGCGACCACAAACCCGACAACCCAAACAGTAGTAACATATTCTTGTTTATTGCGAAAACCAAGTTGATTTAAGGTGTGTACAACCACCACACTAAAGGCGACTGAAGCCAATGCATCTAACGTGTTATAGCCTTCAATAAATCCTGTGCCGAAAGCGGATTTAGCATAGTCTGCCATCGCAGGTTGAATATCGGTGGTGCCGTATTTTATGGCGCCTAACACGACTAAAATCACAATCAGCAAGGCAAAAATCGGCGTTAAAATGCGTCCGATACTGTTGAGAATTTTCGATGGATTGAGTGCAATTAAAAATGCCGCAATAAAATAAATCAGCGTAAATACGGCCAACCCGACCGCACTTATATTGCTTGGCAACATAGGCGCGATGCCGACCTCATAAGCAACCGTGGCGGTACGCGGGATAGCGAAGAAAGGGCCGATGGAAAGATACAGCATCACTAAATAGGCGGTGGCAAACCAAGGGGCGATTTTATGTGAAATTTCATAAGCATAGCCTTTGGGATTTAACGCACCAATAATAAGCGTCAACATGGCGATGCCTACGCCGGAAAGTACAAATCCGCTAATAGCCGGCCAAAATTGCGCGCCGGACAGTGCCCCGAGGCTGGGTGGAAAAATTAAATTACCAGCACCAAAAAACATGCCAAACAACAGTAAACCTGTTAATGCCCCTTTTTTTATCATTGCTTTTATTTCCTTAAGTGGGTGCGGCGATCACACTGAAGTTAAGACGGTTAATTCTACACATAAATTTGTTAACAGGCTTATATTATGTGCTGTTACAATGAAAATTAGTCATTATTTCAGCAAACGGAAATAAATTTTGCATTTAAGCTTGCAATTTATTTTAAAATCGGTATATTAGCCCACCTCAATCGCGGGGTGGAGCAGCTTGGTAGCTCGTCGGGCTCATAACCCGAAGGTCGTCGGTTCAAATCCGGCCCCCGCAACCATTTTTCATGATGTAACTTCTTTTTAAGACCTGTTTTGATGTTTTTCAAAACAGGTTTTTTTCTTTTCTCGTCTTTATTTTGATTGGCGTGAGGAAATCATATTCTTGCCCACGCCATCAATTATCAACTATACATCGCCTCAATTTGCGCTTGATAGCGTTGCAAAATAACCTTTCGGCGTAATTTTAAGGTAGGGGTAATTTCTTCCAGCTGCGTACTGAATGCCTGAGGCAACAGGGTGAAACGTTTGATTTGTTCCCAACCGGCAAACTCTTTTTGTAACTCGTTGATTCTCTGTTCTAACATTTGCAAAATCTCGGAATGTTTGAGCAATTCCAACCGATCTTGGTATTTGATGTTGACCTGTTTGGCGTATTCCTCAAGGGCTGCATAGCAAGGCACGATAAGGGCGGAGACATATTTTTTGGCATCAGCAATAACCGCGATTTGTTCAATGAATTTGTCTTTGCCGATTTTGCTTTCCAACACTTGCGGTGCAATATATTTGCCGTTGGAGGTTTTCATTAATTCTTTAATGCGGTCGGTGATGTATAAATTTCCCTCGGCATCAAATTCGCCTGCATCACCGGTTTTTAAAAAACCGTCGGCAGTGAAAGCATCGGCGGTTTCTTGTGGTTTTTTGTAATACCCTTTCATCACCATCCCACCGCGTACGAGAATCTCTTTATTTTCGCCAATTTTGACTTCTGCGCCCGGCATTAAGCGCCCGATGGAATTAGCGTTAAAATGGAGATCATCCCAGCAGGAAACCGTCGCAGTGGTTTCTGTCATGCCATAACCCAGTTTAATGTTTAAACCGATACTGTGGAAAAATAAACCGATAGTTGGTTCTAATTTGGCACCGCCGCAAGGCATCATGCGAATGCGGCCGCCAAGTAGCGCGCGCAATTTGCTAAGTACCAGCTTATTGGCGAGGGCATACTGTTGTTTTAACAAAAAGCCGATTTTTTGCCCTTTGGCAAGGGCATCGAAATGCTGATGTCCGATGTCCATCGCCCAATGAAAAATACGTTGGCGAAGTTTTGGCGCATGGTGGACTTTATCTAAAATGGCTGTATAAATTTTTTCGTAAAAACGTGGCACGGCACACATTAAGGTTGGACGAATCTCCGTCAAAGCCGACCGCACTTGATTGGTGTCTTCAATGTAACAGTTGGTTGCACCGCGATGGAGCACATAAGCTACCCAAGCGCGTTCAAAAATATGCGATAAGGGTAAGAAGGAAAGAGATACGTCGGTATCATCCACTTTTAATGCCTGATCGTGTGCGTTGAGTTGGTGCGCTAAATTAGCGTAATCCAACATCACGCCTTTCGGCTCACCGGTCGTGCCCGAGGTGTAAATCAGCGTAAACAAATCCTCCAAGCACTTGCCATCCAATCGCTGTTGTAATTCCGCCTGATATTGCTCATCGGCCATCTCAATAAAGTCTTGCCAATGGCAGGCTTTGGCGTGTTCATGCAAATGGATTGTGCTTTTCATTGCCACGATTTTTTCCAGTTTCGGGCATTCATCGACGATTTCCAATACTTGATCATATTGTTCTTGGTCGCCTACGAAAATGATCTTCATGTCCGCATTATTAATAATAAATTGGGCTTGTTTGGCGGTATTCGTGGCATAAATCGGCACGGTGACGGCGCGCACTTGCAATGTACCGATGTCGGTGATCGTCCAACGTGGCATATTATGCGAGAAAATGCCAATTTTATCTTGAATATCAATATGATTTGCTAACAACGCTAAGGAAATTTGGTCAATTTGTTGTTGAAATTCTGACCAAGAAATAGACAGCCAGTTATTGTCTTTGAAGTAACGAAGTGCGGTGCGATTTGCCAGCGTTTTGGCTTGGCTACGCACACGGTGAATAAAATGAAAATTGAGATCCATGGTTAAAAATCCAAAGTCAGCTAACAGTTGTGCGCTAATATAGCGGATTGAGGCGCAAAACTCTAGCCATAAAAACAATGAATGGGCATACACGGCAAGCCAGTTTATTGATGCAATGAGTTTGCTTTTAGCACAACAAAGTGCGGTGAAAAAATAAGCGTTTTTCTGTTGGCAAGAAAAACGCTTATGGATTCTCTAAACGTTCAGACGGAATCTGAAAATGAATGGTTTAAACTACCATTGGAAGCGATAGACAACTTGTACGCCAAATGGTTGCTTGATGTGCTTGCCATCAGCGCGATTTACTTCTAACCCCATTCGGTGATTGCCTAAATTGGCGTTAAAACCGACCGCACTTGTGAAACGACCGCGATAACTTTCGACATTGAGCTGAGTACCATGGTAGTTAATGTCGCTATGATGATTTCGCGTTGTGATCGCATTCGCTTCGGCATAAGGTTGAAGTTTCCATCCTTGGCTCAACTCGAAGGTTTTGGCAAGGCGTAAACCGATTCGAGAAGAAATGGCGGATAAGCTATCTTCTTTTTCTTTACCGTTAATATGCGTCCAAGCCAATTGCGCTTGCGGGGTCACGGTCCATGCACCGGCTAATTGGAATTGTTTGCCGATTTCACTGCTTAACGTGTAAGCGTTGTAACGGTGTTTTTCCGTATGATTCGAGTCGGCGGTTAAGCGACTATATTGTGCGATGTTATCTAAATAGACACCATTGTCAGCCATGTAAGTCCCGTAAACTCCAATGTTTTGTCCTTTCACTTTTCCGTTGCCGTAATGATTGTTGAAGTCAATATTGGCTTGGCTGTGTCCGACAAATCCACCTAAACGCACCTTATCCGTCGCCGCTGCATCCGCACCAATTTGTAAGTTATGTACGTTTTGTTTAAAGCCGGAAGTTTGACTTTCACCCGTGGAAAGTGCGGTGAGTTTTTGATGTGAATTGACGTTTCTCACCCAAATATTGCCTTTCGCACCGGTTCTGATTTCACCTAAACGTTGGTGAATGCCGTTCAATTCATTTTCGACCATCAGTAATTCCGCTTGGCGAAGAGACACTTGTGCGTTTGCGCGCTCAAGAAGTTGCGCCGTCTTCGGTAAGGATGGTGTAATATTTGCCTGAGCCTGAGCCTGAGCCTGAGCCTGAGCCTGAGCCTGAGCCTGAGCCTGAGCCTGGCCGTGGCTGACCGGAAAGGCGCGCGTGTGCGCTGCCAGGTCGATGCGGACGAAATCGCCAGTCCGCTCCTGGGTGAGCAGCCTCACCAGCGCTACGGCGCGGTCTGCGCCATCGGCCAGCAGGGGGCCGACCACCCAGCCACGCCCGAAGCGGCGCAGGATGCCGTAGCCGCATAGGCGGCCGTGTGCGTCCATGCTCACGGCACAGCGTTCATCGGCATCCATCTGTGCCAGCAGGGCCTGCAGTAGCGCCGGGCGCGTCAGGCCGCGTTCACGCTGGTCGTAGGCCAGCAGGGCGGGCAGGTCCTGCGGTTGCAATAGCCGGGTCAGCTCGTCGGTCGCGAGGGAGGACGTGGGCCCGGCTTCCACGGGGGGCTGCCAGTGCCCGTGGAACTGCCGGGCATGGCCGATGGCCGTAAAGCCCAGCGATTCATACAGCGGCCTTCCCTGGGCGGTGGCCTGCAGCATCACGTCACGGCCTTCCAGGGCCTGCAGCAGGCCCTTGAAAAGGCGCTTGCCAATGCCACGACGTTGCCAGGCATTGTCGACGATGACCATGCCGATGCTGCCCTGTTCATCCCCCCATTGCCAGGCCAGCCCGCAGCCGATCAGTCGTCCGTCGGCACGCACGGCCAGGGCTGCACCCTGTGCCTTCGCCCAGGTGATGAACTGCTGCCAGTCAGCCTCGCGATGAGGCCAGGGCAGTGCCTGGCTCAGTTGCCAGCAGGCGTGCGTGTCGGCAGCGGTCAGGGTGTCCAGGGCGAAGGGTTCTTGCATGGGGGCTGTACGGGCAGGGAACGAAGAGGGTTACTTGGCCTCGTCTTCGGGCTGGGTGATGAAGCCCACTTTCGAGAGGCCGGCCTTGGAGGCATCGACGATGGTCTGTGCCACGTAGCGATAGGGGGTGTTCTCGTCGGCGCGCAGGTGAACGTTGGGTTGCGGCTCCTCGGTGCTGGCCTTCTTGAAGCGCTCGGCAGCCTCCTCGCGGCTGATCTGGTCATGTCCCCAATAGAGGTTGCCGTCCGCATCGATCGAGAACTCGATCGTGGTGGGCTTGTTCTCGGTGGGGTTGGTGGTGGCGCGCGGCAGCGCCAGCTTGACCGAGTTGGTCAGCAGCGGCGCGGTGACGATGAAGATCACCAGCAGCACCAGCATCACGTCGATGAGCGGAACCATGTTGATCTCGCCCATCGGGGTGTTGCTGTTCTTGGAATCAAAACTGGCAAAGGCCATGGTGGATCGATCCTTCGGTGAGGGGGCGCCGCCGTGGTGGCTGGCGCCCCTGGAACTGGAATGACGGGCTGGCTCAGGCTGCCTGTTGCGGCTTGCTGTTGTCGACGTGCGTGTGGCCGCTCAGCGTCTTGCCGGAAGACAGGAAGGTGAACAGCTCGAAGGCGAAGGCGTCGAGACGCGCCGTCAGCACCCGGTTGCGGCGGGTGAGCCAGTTGAAGCCGATGACCGCCGGCAGTGCCACGGCCAGGCCCAGGCCGGTCATGATCAGTGCTTCACCCACGGGGCCAGCCACCTTGTCGAGCGAGCCGGAGCCGCTCAGACCGATGTTGACCAGGGCATGGTACACACCCCAGACGGTACCGAACAGGCCGAAGAAGGGGGCGGTGGCGCCCACGGTGGCCAGCACCGACAGGCCGTTCTCCAGGCGCACGGTCTCCTCGTCCAGCACCTTCTTGATGGTGCGGGTCAGCAGGTCGGCTGCGGTGCCGGCGTCCGCCATGCGGTTGGACGGCGCCGTGCGGGCATAGTGCTGGATGGCCTGCAGGGCGTTGGCGGTGACGCGCGAGAACGGGTCATGCACGCCATGGGCGGCGATGTCCTTGGCCACGGCCTGCATGGACGGGGCTTCCCAGAACATCTTCAGGAAGCGCTCGGCGCGCGAGCTGCGGATGAAATGGGTGATGCCCTTGACGAGGATCAGCGTCCAGGACACCACGGACATGCCCAGCAGGATGACCAGCAGCGCCTTGCTGACAAAGTCGCCCTGCGCCAGGAAGTGGGCGAAGCCGAGGGTGGGGGTATCGTTCACGTTCAGTTCTCCAGTTCGAAGACGATTGGCATCAGCACGTAGGCTTCACGCGGCTTGCCATTTTCCTTGTGGGGTGAGAGGAGGGCATTGCGGGCTGCATCGATGGCGGCCTTGTCCAGGCGGTCAGAGCCCGAGGATTTTTCGAGCTTGACCTCCTTGGGGCGGCCATTCACGTCGACCAGCACGCGCAGCATGACCTTGCCGGTCTCGCCGGCGCGCTTGGAAAACGCCGGGTACACGGGCTTGGGCTGGCGGATGTAGGTGATCTGCGAGGAACCCAGCACCGGTGGCGGGCCGACGGGACCCGGCGTGCCGGAGCCTTGTTGCGGCGTAGCACCGGCCGGCGCATTCGGCTCGCCCTGCACGGGAGGCGTGGGCGGTCCCGGAGGCAGGTTGGCAGGCGCCGG